>TARA_R110001583_G_scaffold105494_1_pt1 | contig 184992 bp, 131 predicted proteins | sample TARA_R110001583 | Tara Oceans TARA_R110001583 (sample SAMEA4398432) | marine metagenome | biome: Polar Biome; feature: [MES] marine water layer (ENVO:01000295) within the mesopelagic zone...; material: water (ENVO:00002006), including particulate matter (ENVO:01000060) such...
AATGCGACTGTTTTCAGGGAGAAGGTCAGTCTGCATGTCCCCCCCCGACCCCACCGTCGGGTGTACATGACGAAGAGCCGGTGTACTTTTGCATCGGCTCTTTTGTCTTGGTCGATCGGTTTCCTGCTGATTTTAGTTTCTCGTGTCTGATTATCGAGAAGGCTGTTCTGATATTTAGAAGGAGAGAGGGCAGAGCAGCACATACGAAAACTCGTTAGATATTAAACGCATTTGATTCTTATTGAGGCGGTGGGGCGACGTTTGGTGGTCCTTGATCCAGTTTTCCTTGTTGTTATGAGCAGATGGAAGGTAGCCGTGATCGGACGGTTACCTCTCACTGCATTCATGCGTAAGCTCATCGAACTCGCTAACGCACTGATCAAGCAAAACCGGGAAGGGACGCCTAAAATCGCTTGATTAAGACGGATACTTTAGCAGGTCATTACTGCGGCAAGATCGGCCATATTATCAAATACCTGATGGGCACCGGCATCGATCAGGCGTTGTTGCGCATCATTGCGGGCACCATCATAATGCCCGCCGCCAACAAACCCCCAACACGTCATGCCCGCCGCAATCGCGGCCTGCACACCGGCAACGGAATCCTCAACCACCAAACACATAGACGGGTCAAACCCCATATCGCCTGCGGCATATAAAAACAGGTCCGGTGCGGGTTTGCCCTTCTTGACAAAATCAGCGCTGTAAATATGCCCGTCAAACCAGTGCCCCAACCCCGTGATGCGCATGGTGGTTTCAAGCCTTCGCACTGAACTGCTTGATGAAATGCAGAACGGTATATCGCGTTGTTTCAGGACCACCAAAACATCATCAATATTGGAAATCTTGTGCAATTCGGTTTCATAACGTACAAACAGGCGGTCATAAAAATAGGGCTTGAAATCAGCACTGACATCGCGGCCCGTTTCGGCGCGGATATGGTCAATCGGCGCAGCACTCGATCGCCCGGTAAAGCGGCGCGCCACGTCCTCGAGCGATAACGGCGCGCCAAAATGGGCAAGAACGTCCACCAGGGTCGATAGTGAGATCGGTTCACTATTAACCAGCACACCATCGCAATCAAACAGGACCGCCTTGATCGCGGCGGGCCATTCAATACGCAACGCAGACGCTACGGGTTTGGTTTGCATTTGTTTCTCGGACGTTATTTTTTAATCCCAAGACCCTATCTAATCGAGAATATTGGCGTCAACAAAAATGAGTATTTGACCAGAAGTCGATCTTTTGTTCATTTTGCATCCCGATTGCGCATGAAAGCACACTGGGCTTCTGTTGGGCGCCTTAAATCGGCTATAAGCCCGGTTTGAGAAAACAATGTCAAAAGGCGGGAGGAAATATCGCCATGACCCTGAAAGATACAGCAATTATTGGTGTCGACGTCGGAACCGGCAGCGCACGCGCCGGGATATTTGATGGCACCGGCAAACTTTTGGGCAGCGCATCCCACCCGATTGCCATGAATCGCCCGCGCCCGGATTTTGTCGAACAGGATTCTGAAAATATCTGGCAATCGGTCTGCAAGTCGGTTCAGGATGCACTCATCAAATCTGGCGTTGATGGCAGCAAGGTCTCAGCCATTGGTTTTGATGCCACCTGCTCGCTTGTTATTCGGGGTGCGAACGACCAACCCCTGCCCGTATCGCCCGATGGCCCGGCAAACTGGGATGTCATTGTGTGGATGGACCATCGCGCCACCCGTGAAGCCGAACAATGCACCGCCACCGGATCAAAAGTTCTGGAATATATCGGTGGCACCATGTCACCGGAAATGGAAATTCCCAAACTGATGTGGCTAAAACGCCATAACCCGACGGTTTGGGGTAAAATGACGGCGGCCTATGACCTGGCCGATTTTCTGGCCTTCCGCGCCACTGGCGACAATGCCCGGTCATGCTGCACAGTAACATGTAAATGGACGCACCTTGCCCACGAAGACACCCCCTGGAACCAGGAATTTCTGACCAAGGTTGGTCTGGATGATTTTATTGAAAAAGTCGGCATAGATGGCCCTGCGGTTGCCGTTGGGGCCCCGGTCGGCAAACTTTCGGCCAACGCCGCCCGCGACCTTGGCCTTACACCCAATTGTATGGTCGGTGCGGGCCTGATCGATGCCCATGCCGGGGCGCTTGGCACGTTGGGCGCACATCTGGGCGGTAACCTTGATCAACGCTTTGCCATGATCGCAGGCACATCAACCTGCCACATGGCGTTATCAGCCGAACCGCGCTTTATCAAAGGGGTTTGGGGGCCATATTTTGGCGCGGTCGCACCGGGCTTGTGGCTCAACGAAGGCGGGCAATCGGCAACCGGCGCCTTGCTGGACCATATTTGCGCCCTGCACCCCTTCGCCCGCGACCTCGGCCGCGATGCCCACCGGCTGGCCGGGGAAAAGCTGCTCCCCCGTATGATGGAAAAGGCCGATCTGGCCCCGCGCCTGCACCTGTTGCCCGATTTTCACGGCAACCGGTCGCCGCTGGCCGACCCGGAAGCATTAGGGGTTATCAGTGGCTTGACGCTGGATCAAAGCGAAGACAGCTTTCTGGACCTGTACTGGGCCACCGCCTGCGCCATCGCCTATGGCACCCGCCATATCATTGACGCGCTTAATGCGACGGGCTACGACATTCGCTACATTCACCTCAGTGGCGGCCACACTGCAAGTCCGGTTCTGGTGAAACTTTATGCCGATGTGACAGGCTGTGACGTTGTGATGTCTGAATGTGCGGAGCCTGTCTTGCTGGGTGCTGCCATGCTGGCCGCAGCTGCCCTTGTCCCGGATGGCGGGCTGGAAGCGGCATCAAAGTCAATGGCAGCACCTGATACGGTTAAATCACCTGACAGCACCGCCAAAGCCGACCATGACCGGCGCTATGCCATTTTCCACAAACTGCACGCGCACCGTCAGGAACTCGACGCAATGAGCCACGGCTAAACACACCAGCCCCCTTAATGCACAAAGCTCCCGCCCTTGTTGGGGCGGGAGCTTTATCTTCCATCAGATCAAATCCAAACCCGCTCAGGCCAAATTCTGTTTCAAAAACTCTGCCGTGCGGGCATTGGCGGTTGCGGCATCATTTTCGTCATAATGATTGCCACCTTTACGACAAAAGGCATGGTTGCGTTCGGGATACTGATAGATCATGACATCGGCTTTATCTTTCAACCCGGCCTTGATCTTGTCCTGTGCTTCGGCGGGAATAAATTCATCTTGCCCGGCCAGATGCATAATTAGCGGTTTGCTAATTTTATCTGCTTCACCAAGGTAATTATCAATGCCCGCCCCGTAAAAGGAGGCAAAAGCATCGCCATCCGTGCGCGTCGCGGCCAGATAGGTCATCATCCCGCCCATGCAATAACCAACAACGGCTGCTTTGTCGGTGGCATCCGGCAGGGCGCGGGCGGCATCCAAAGTCGCCTGTATGTCCTGTGCGCCCTTATCAGGGTCAAAAGCCTGCAAATAACCAAAGGCCTTTTGCCATTCCGCATCGGTTTTATCGGTAAGTTCGATCCCCGGTTCAATCCGCCAGAACAAATCAGGGCAAACTGCGATATAGCCCTGCTTTGCGTACTCATCGGCAACGCCACGCATCACGGCGTTAATGCCAAATATTTCCTGAATCACCACCACGACCGGCGCAGGCAGTTTATCGGGCATCGCAACATAAGCATTAAAAGTACCGTCAGCAGTTTTGACGCTCAGATTCTGGCTCATGTGGGCCTCCATGTTTTTGATAAATTTATATGTTCCCGGCAGTAGGGTTCAAACAATGCAACAACACCATCCTTCACCGCCAAACTGTGCGCTGGGTTTGAAATAATCCAAAATCGCGCCTTTGCCAGCCACAACGCGGCAAAAGTTGGCGACATCGTTGACGAACAACAAACCGCACGCATAATCTTGCCCGCCTACCAGTTTTGCAGCTTTCGGATACCTTTCAATGTCGCAAAATCGTGAAGATCTTTTTGGCCCCGTCGAGGGCCTGTTTTATCGTGCTGTGGATCCGCGCTATCTTCAAACAAGCTTGGCCGGGTCACGCAATGCCGGGCGTTACTCAAACCCGGAACAACCCACGCTTTATCTTAGTTCCTCGCCAAAAGGCGTCGAAGCGGCGATGATTGCACATACCGCCAATCGGGCCAAACAGCTTCAAATTGTGACGGTATCGGTAAAGGCGCAACGCATTTTTGATCTTCGCGACGAAAAGGCGCGCATACAGGCGGGTATCAGCCTGGAAGATGCGACAGCTCCGTGGCAGGATTGCGTTGCCCAAGGCACAACACCCCCGTCATGGCACGTTCGGGACAGGCTTGTCGCACTGGGGGCGCAAGGGCTTATTGACCCGTCGAGAAAGGCCCCCGGGCTTTGGCATCTTGTTTTGTTTAACTGGAACGGGCACGACCAGCCCACCATAGAGGCAATCGCGCCCGTAAACGAACACTCCGACATAACAAGATAAAAAGTTTAGCGTGCAAGCACGCTTTCGGGATCAGCCTTAACAGTCGCCGCATCCCAGATCACCAAATGGTCGCTTCGGTAATCAAACCGGGCAATAGGCTGTGCCATACCCGTGATCGGATTATCGCGACGGGCAATCACTTCACCTTGTGGATGGGCAGCAATCCAGGACTGAACTTCGGATATATCAAGCAGCATCGGGATCGGTTGTTCCAGACGCCCCAAAAACTGGAACTGGGCATGGTATTTGCCCCAATAGGCCACGTCATGGCCCGCCTGTTGCTGGCTTTTCAGATAAACCGCCATCGGGCGCATGTTATAGTCGGTCTGCAAACGGGGGCTGGCGATCATAAAGACCATAGCCACCAGCAACAAATTCACCCCGGCAATCACCCCGACAAGGGCAACACGGCACGCCTGCACCAGCACAAGCGCAACACCCGCCGCGAGTAAAAACGCGCCCCACCAACCATCAAGCATTCCGACCCAGGCCGGAATTTTATCAAAAAATCCTGGCAGAAACGGTGCCACCAAACCAGCGACACCCAGAATGATCACGAAGGCCGCTAACGGGATCTGATCGATCCGGCGGATCGGAACATCGGCAATGATGCGCGCAAAAACAAGTGCCAATAACGGCAGCACCGGCAGAACATAATGCACCCGTTTGCCCGAAATCAGACTAAACGCAACCAGCAAAAAGACAGAAACCAGCAGGCAAAACCGCAACCCGGCATCCTGATCCTTGCGCCAGCCAAACCCGAACAGCGAGCGCCACAAACCGCCCCAGAACACCCACGGCAGCAACATGGCCGGTAACGCGACCAGATAATAATAAAACGGTTCAACATGGGCGAAGCTGTCAACCATGCGGCCCGCTGTCTGACCCCAAAAAATGGCGTTGCGATATACTTCGCCGCCAAAAACAGCGGCAGGCACGGCCCACAACAACGCAATCCCCGCGCCCAGCAACACCGAAAGCCCCATCCCCGCATACCAGCGTTTAAAGGCACCGCGCCCGGCAAAAATGCCCGCACTGCCGAAGGCCGATGCGATGGAAGCAGGACCGTTGGCCGTTTTCGGCACGGCCCCACCACGTGACGAAACAGCCCAGCTTTTTTGCCAAACCGGTGCAAAAACCGCAGCTGGCAAAACATAAAGCAAAATCACCGGCCCCTTGGCCAAAACGCCCAGTCCGATGGCAATACCGGTAATGATCCAGCCTTTTTTGGCATCGCCATCGCGGGCCACAAAAACGCCATACCACCCCAGCAAGGCAAAAAAGCACTGCAACATATCAAAATAGGTCAGCGTGCCATAACCGGCATAATAGGTGCCGCCGATTAAAAACAGGGGGGCAATTTGCGCAATTGCTGTTTTATCGGGCCAAATGCGTTTGGCCAGCAATGCCACCATCACCATGTTCAAACCGGCAAATAACGGCGCGATCAGGCGGGCGGTAAAATCATTGACCCCGAAAACGGCCCAGCTGGCATTGATCAGCCAGAACAACAGGGGGGGCTTGTGCGAATAGGGTTCGCCATTAAGATGCGGCACCAGCCAGTTATGATGAAGCCACATTTCCCATGCCACCGACAGGTACCGTGTTTCATCAACAGGCAGCAACGGTCGGGCACTTACCCCTAAAACCGCAACCAAAACCCACAATATCAGGATTACGCCAAACGATGCCGTCTTTGCGCCGGTACGATTGTTCAGGGTCATGTAAAATCCGTAAATTTAAACGACGGGTTATTCGGCCACTATCGACGGGATGGTTTCGGTTTGGGCATTCCGTTTTTCGCGATGAATGAAATAAAGGTTCCGCGCATAAACGATAAGACCAAAGGACTGGCCAAGAATAATGATCGGTTCGGCCCGTTTCAGGCCATAAATCATCAGACAGATGCCGCCCAGAATACTGAAATACCAGAACGCCACCGGGACGATACTTTTGGCATGTTTTTCACTGACCAGCCATTGCACCAGGAACCGCCCGGAAAACATGACCTGACCAACAATACCCAGCACAAACCAGGCATCAAGATGCGAGAACAACCGCGCAAACCATTCATGCATTGCTGCCCCCTATTCCTTTGATTTTACAACGGGTGTTTTGGCACGGGCCTGAAGCCACATCACACCCATAATGTCAACGATACCAACCCAAAGCCGGTTCATCATGCTGTAATTTGACGTTCCCCGCAACCTTGGGCGGTGATTGACGGCCACGGAATAAACCTTTCCGCTATCGCGCAACATCAGGGCCGGCAAAAAACGATGCATGTGATTAAAGCGCGGAAATGCCAGAAAATCGTCGCGGCGAAACAGTTTGATGCCACAGCCGGTATCAGGGGTTTCGTCTTTTAACAACCCGCCACGCACCTTGTTGGCAATGCGTGACTGAATGCGTTTCATCGCCGTATCGTGCCGGTTTGCCCGCCAGCCTGCAATCAGAACCCGGGCATTGTCACCCTCGGCCCGGTACCGTTCCAGCATTTGCAAAATATCAGCCGGGTCATTCTGGCCATCGCCGTCCAGCGTTACAATCAAACCGCCACGGGCATTTTTAACCCCGGTCAAAACCGCAATCGACTGACCACAGCTTTTTTCATGGCAAATCAGATGCAATTCCGGCACCGATTGGCGCAAACCGCGCACAATCGTCGGGGTCTGATCTGTGCTGCCATCGTCAACATAGATAATTTCAAACGCAACCTTGTCGCGCAGGGCGCTGACAATCTCGGTTACCAGTGGCGCGATATTCTCGGCCTCGTTTTTAACCGGGACCACAACCGAAAGCACGGGTACGCCAACATCGGCAGACGCTGCTGCCTGAGAGGGGGCCGGATTTTCGGGCAGAGAACTTTTTTCAAATGTCATTCTGATAAACCGTCGCGGCGATCAACACATTGTCTGCAAAACGCACCCAAATCGGAGGCCCCTCGCGCGCAGATGCGTCAATATCCTTATCTTGTTGAAAATTCAAATATTTATGCACAAACTAATGTCAAAAATTACACAACACTATAACCGCCATTTCCACGAATGCAGATGCAATAAAGGCCAGTTGGCGCTTTTATTACAATCTAATGTCAAAATAACGACGTCGTCCCACATTGCCATTAGCGGTGTTGATAATATTTTCCGACCCGGATCGCAAGAAAACTCTTGGTATTATCAGCTTGGAACGGATGCGCTTTTGCCCGTCAATGCTGACAACAAACTGAAGCAACACCAAATTGTTTGCACGATTTTTTCATCCCGCTATGACAGTGTGTAAACACATGCAAACGGGGCCAACAGGGTAACATGCGGATATTGCTAATTGAAGATGAACCATCGCTGGCACAGGCGATCAAGGATCATTTAATGGCCAATGGCGAAGCCGTTGACTGGCTGCCTGCCCTTATTGATGCCGAAGACACCCTGCGCAGCACGCGTTACGACATTATCTTGCTGGATTTAAACCTGCCCGACGGCAATGGCATTACGCTGTTGCAAAATATCCGCAAACGCGGCGATGCCACCCCTTGCGTGATTCTGACCGCCCAGGATCAGATTTCCGACCGTATCGCCGGGCTGAATGCCGGTGCCGATGATTATCTGGTCAAACCGTTTGATCTGGGTGAAATGATTGCCCGGCTGGGCGCTGTTTCACGGCGCTATTCCGGCAACCCGAACCCGCTGGTCGAAATTGGCAATCTTGAAATTGACCAGGCCAACCGCCTTGTTTTCGTTTCCGGCCGCCAGATTGACCTGACCGCACGCGAATGGGCCGTGTTTGACCAGCTTTTGCGCCGCCCCGGCGCCATTCTGTCAAAACGGCAGCTTGAAGACGCGCTTTATGAATTTGGCGCCGAGATCGAAAGCAACACAGTCGAGGTTTATATCAGCCGCCTGCGCAAAAAAATCGGTCCGGTTCCCATTCGCACCGTGCGCGGTGTCGGATACCGGCTGGAAGGATAAATCGGCATGGCGTTGCTGAAAATGAGAAACAGCCTGATCATTGCCATCGTCACCCGCGTCACCATGGTCATGACGCTGGCGTGGTTATTGGGATGTGCGCTTGCCGTGCTGGCGATGCAAGATGAAATGGGCGAAGCCTTTGACAGTGGCCTGCAACAGACGGCACATCGCATTTTACCCCTGGCCGTCGATTACCTGTTTGAACATAACGATGCCGATGCCCCGCACCGTATGCCCACCGGGTCGCTTATGGCGCGCGACGAATTTGTCGCCTATCAGATTCGGGATCCGGAAGGCAGAATTCTGGTGCAATCCTATGAAGGTGGCACCGATGCCTTTTCCGCCCCGTTAGAACCGGGTTTTTATGAAGATGACCGGTTTCGCTATTATACCGAAGCCACCTTGCGCAACAGCCTGTATATTCAGGTTGCCGAACCCCTTGCCCATCGCCGCGAGGCCCTGCGAGAAAGCACCGCGGCCATCCTCGCCCCGCTGCTCTTGCTGATCCCGGTCAGCATTATCGGCATTTGGTGGAGCGTCCGGCACGGGTTGCGCCCGGTGACTTTGCTTCAGGATGACATTCGCAATCGCGGCAGCGGCAATATGGCCCCGATTAACCGCCCCGAGCTGCCTGACGAACTTCATCCCATTGTGACAGCCGTAAACAACCTGCTGTCGCGACTAAAAGCCGCCCTGACGGCCGAGCGTAATTTTGCCGCCAACAGCGCGCACGAATTGCGCACCCCGATCGCCGTCGCCCTGGCACAAACCCAACGCCTGCGCGCCGAAATACCCGCTGATGATGCCAATGCCGACCGCGCCAACCAGATTGAAACATCGCTACAACACCTCAAACGCCTGTCGGAAAAACTGTTGCAGCTTTCACGCGCCGAGGCCGGGGTGGCCGTTGTTGGCGATATGCAGGATTTATCGCCCGCCCTGTCCCTCGTGATCGAGGATTTCAGCCGCGATTCCCGCTATACGCAACGCATTGAAACCAATCTGAGTGATGAACACCCGTTAATGGGCAAAATAGACATCGATGCCTTTGCCATCTGCCTGCGCAACCTGATCGAAAATGCCCTGATCCACAGCGCAAAGGACGCCCCGGTCACGATCTGGGCATCGCCGGGCAATTCGCCGCAAATTCATATCGTCAATCATTGCCCGCTGGTGCCACCAGACGTTTTGACAAAACTGACAGAGCGTTTTGAACGCAATAATCCCTCAGCCCGCGGATCAGGGCTGGGCCTGGCGATTGCCGAAACAATCATGCAGCAAGCTGGCGGGCAGCTTTTGTTGCAATCGCCCGCCACAGGCAAAGCGGACGGGTTTGAAGCCATTTTGATCCTGCCGGAAACAGACAGGGCAATACCAACAACGACCACGCCTTAACCACTTGTCTTATGATTTTCGGGCGTCATCGGTACGCAGGGTAAAAGGAAGTTCGATCTGCATTACCAACCCGCCATCAGGTCGATTTTTGGCAATGATCGTACCGCCATGAGCAACAATCGCGCGTTGCGCTATCGACAAACCAAGGCCAAACCCGGCTTTACTGGCGCTAAACCCGGCAACACCGGGATTTACCGGGGCATTGGCACCGGCAACTTTCTGATCAGCAACAGGTAAAGCCTGCTCCGCAGCCACGCTTGCCGCAACATCGCGGGTGAACGGGTCAAACACGGTATCAAGCATTTCTGCAGCAATGCCCGGTCCGCGATCGGCAATGGTAATCTCGAAAAACTGACGCTCAAAATCGGCTGTCGCATCAATTTCAACCTCTTTGCCCGCTGCGGTATGGTGCAAGGCATTCCGGATCACGTTTTCAAACGCGCGGCGCAGCAATTCGGCATTGCCCAACACAACCGGCACCGCGCCAAAATACGACCGGCGCACAGCCAGATCGGTTTTTACCACAATGCCCAGCCCGTCGGCCTCAAACCGTGCATCGGCAATCACCCGTCCCAGCAAATGATCCAGATCCAGATAAACCGGTTGATGCGCCGCACCGCTTTCCACCCGCGAAAGGGTAAGCAACCCGCCTACCAGTTCGTCAAGACGAATGGTTTCCTTTTCAATACGATCAAACGAACTTTCAACCCGTTCGGGTTTTTGCCGCGCCAGGGCAACGGCCATCTGCATTCGCGCCAGCGGCGACCGCAATTCATGCGATACATCGTTCAACAGGCGGTCACGCGCGCCAATCAATTGCTGCAAACGGTCGGCCATATGGTCAAAATCGCGGGCAAGATCGGCAATTTCGTCGCGTCTGCGCCCCATTTCCGGCCGTAGGCGGTACGACATGTCGCCCGACGATAATTGTTCAAACCCTTTGCGTAACTGCAATATCGGACGGGTTAAATACCACGCCAAAAGGGCGCTAAAAATAAGCCCGCCAACCACGCCCGCAATAACCATGGGCATTGGCACATTCAAATGTCGGTCCCGCGGGATTTGCGCCACAATATCGGCAATATCGAACGTCATTTGCAGCCATGTGCCATCAGGTAAAGGCACAATACGCGAAATATTGCCTGTTTCCCAAGCCCGACGCACCATCAGATACCGTTCGCGCAACTGTTCCGGTAACAGATTTTTCGCCGGGTTACCGGTTTTTTCCGACCATTCAAGTATTTTCTGATTGGTCACGGTCACATCGGTTTGTGCCTTTTGCTGGTTCTGCCGGGCAGTCGCTGCGGCCACGGGCTTATAGCGCAATCGTTCACTTTCGGCCTTTGGCCAGTCCTTTACCAGTTGGTCGAGTGCGGGCATGCCGCCGCGCTCGGCGACACGGGTCGCCATGTCAACATAGCCCGGCACCGTCGCCGATAAATAACCAATCAGATAGGGGGTTGGCGGATGCCCGTAAAACTGAAACAGCAACCATACCCCTTCGGCAATAGCAATAAAGGTAATGGCAAAGCTCACCAGAATTTTCCAGAACAGCCGCCCCTTCATGATCCCTGCCTTAACCGGTAGCCAAACCCGCGCACGGTTTCAATCAGCGATGCATCGCCGCTGGCCTGCTGAAGTTTCTGGCGCAGGTTGCTCATATGCACATCAATGGAACGATCATAAACCTCGCGCGGGCGACCTAACACCGTCATCGACAGCTCGTTTTTTGAAAGTGCCCTGTCGCGCGCCCGCATCAGGGTTTCAAGCAAATTAAACTCCGACACCGTCAAATCCATTTCCTGCCCGTCAAATGCGGCAAAACGTCGGGCGGGCTCCAGTATAATCAAACCCCGTTCCAGCAAAGCATCCTGACGATCAGATATGTGTCTCGCCGCGGCTATGCCCGACGTACGGCCCCCATCGGCCCGGCGCAGCACAGCGCGAATGCGCGCCACCAGTTCGCGCGGATAATAGGGCTTGGGTATATAATCATCCGCCCCCAGTTCCAGGCCAACAACCCTGTCCACATCATCGCCTTTGGCGGTTAACATAATGATCGGCATCCGGCTTTGGGCGCGCACCTGGCGCAAAACCTCTATCCCGCCAATGCCCGGCATCATGATATCAAGCAACGCCATCGCATATTCCCCCGACAGGGCATGCGAAATGCCATCATGGCCATTATGTACCACGGTGATCTCAAACCCTTCGCCGTCCAGATACTCTGCCAGCATCTCGCCCAGTTCGGTGTCGTCATCGATCAGAAGTATTCGGCTCACGGTTGTTTTCTCCAAATATGACGGCATCATACCGGGCAAATTTGCCGCGAAAAGGCCACAAATTCGAACTTTACACATCCCTTACACATGATTTTCATCCCCTTCACCCCGCGCCACATCAATGAATGCTATCTATGATCAGGATATTGATGGAAACGGATGTTTCGATCGTGCCCTTCACCCCAGACACATGCTTCAAGAATTCAGCATAACGGATTCCCATGAAAAAACTGCTCGCCCATCGCACCACCATAATTGTCCTCGTCATCCTGCTTGCCGCAGGGGGGTGGTTTGGCCGCGATTATCTGTTTCCACCCGAGGCAGCACCCAGCTATGTGACCGCCAGGGTGACGCGGGGCGATCTGGAAAGCACAGTTCTGGCAAGCGGCACGCTGGAAGCCTATCAGTTGGTCTCGGTCGGGGCACAGGTTTCGGGGCAAATTCAAAAACTACATGTTGCCCTGGGCGATGTGATTAAAAAAGGCGACCTGATCGCCGAGATCGACCCGTCAACCCAGCAAAATGCCCTGAGTGATGCCAAGGCCAACCTTGCCAACAACCAGGCGCAACTGGCATCGAAAAAAGCCACCCTGCGCCAGGCGCAACAGGCCTATGACCGCCAGAAGAAAATGCGCCGCCTGGATGCCAGCCCACAAGAAGACCTTGAAACCGCCGAGGCCACCCTTGCCGTAACCAAGGCCGAAATCAACGCTCTGAATGCCGAAATTGATCGGGCAAAAATTGCGGTTGATACTGCCCAGATCGACCTTGATTACACCGAAATCAAAGCGCCGATGGATGGCACGGTTGTATCCTTGCCCGTCAAGGTCGGGCAAACGGTAAACGCGGTTCAAACCACGCCAACCATCATCAAACTGGCGCAACTTGGCACCATGACGGTCAAGGCCGAAATTTCCGAAGCCGACGTTATCCGTGTGAAACCGGGGCAAGAAGTGTATTTCACCATTCTGGGCGACCCCGATACCAAATATCACGCTACATTGCGCGCCATCGAACCCGCCCCCGATGCCATTGACGACTATGATGACGGTATCAAAGATAACGAAGCGGTTTATTACAATGCTCTGTTCGATGTCCCCAATCCCGACGGTATCTTGCGCATTGCCATGACAACCGAGGTCACGGTTGTGTTGAAATCCATCAAGGATGCCCTGATCATTCCGTCATCCGCCCTGATCACCGGGCAGGATGGCAAACAATATGTACAGATCGAAGACAGCAAAGGCGACGAGAAACCCGTGATTAAACAGGTGCCTGTCACAGTGGGCCTAAATACCAATGTCAAAGCCGAAATCACATCGGGCGTCGCCGAAGGCGATAACGTAATCATCGGGGCCGCCAGCGGCGTTGTTATCGACAGCACCGGCACGCGTCGCCCGCGGGGGATGATGTTCTGATCATGGCAGCACCGTTAATCGAAATCACCGATCTGTGGCGCGAATACCCCGCAGGCGACCAGAAAATTGCTGTGCTGAAAGGTGTTAACCTGACCATCGAACGCGGTGAAATGGTTGCCATTATGGGCGCGTCTGGCTCTGGCAAATCCACACTCATGAATATTCTGGGCTGTCTGGACCGGCCAACACGCGGGACCTACCGTGTGAATGGCCGCCCGACAGATGCCCTCGAACCGGACGAACTGGCGGCACTGCGCCGTGAATATTTCGGCTTTATCTTTCAACGCTATCATTTGCTGTCCGACCTGACCGCCCTGGGTAATGTGGAAGTTCCCGCCATTTACGCCGGATATTCCACCAGCCAGCGCCACATCCGTGCCCATGACCTGCTTACGAAAGTGGGGCTGGCAGATCGCACCCATCACCGTCCTGGCCAGCTTTCGGGCGGGCAGCAACAGCGCGTCAGCATTGCCCGCGCCATGATGAATGGCGGCGACGTTATTCTGGCCGACGAACCCACCGGCGCACTTGACAGCAAAAGCGGCGAACAGACCCTGGCCCTGTTGCGCGACCTGCATGCCGATGGCCATACCGTTATTCTGGTTACCCATGACCCCAATGTTGCCGCCCATGCCGAACGGGTGATCGAAATTCTGGATGGCGAAATCATCCGCGATGAACGCCAGATCGCCGCAGGCGGCAGCGACACTGTTACCCCCGCCCCGGTTGCCCAAAAACCAAAAGGCAACCGCCTGTGGGCCGAATTTGGCCGTTTTGGCGAAGCCTTTAATATGGCGCTGGTCGCCATGGCCGCCCATCGATTGCGCACATTTCTGACCATGCTGGGCATTATCATTGGCATTGCATCGGTGGTATCGGTCGTTGCCCTTGGCACCGGTTCGCGCGAAAAGGTGCTAGAAAGCATCAGTTCCATCGGCACCAACACCATCGACATCCAGCGCGGCAAGGATTTTGGCGACCGCGATGCCGACACCATCCGTACCCTGACGGCTGACGACGCAACCGCCCTCGCCGATCAATATTATGTCGACAGCGTCACGCCCAGTGTTTCCACCAGTGTTACGATCCGCTATCGCAATATCGAGGCAACCTCGTCTGTGACCGGTGTTGGTGTCGATTATGACCGGGTGCGCGGCTATGAAATAGATCAGGGCATTTGGTTTAACCAGCGATCCGTGCAAAACCGTGATCAGGATGCGATTATCGATAATAACACCCGCGATAAACTGTTCCCCAATGGCGAAGACCCGCTGGGAAAAGTGATCCTGCTCGGCGCTGTTCCCGTGCGGGTCATCGGGGTGACCAAAAAGCACGACAGCGCCTTTGGCCGGGGCGACAGCCTTAATGTCTGGCTGCCTTACACCACCGTGATGACCCGCCTGACCGGGCAAAATTACCTGACCAGCATCACCGTGCGCATTGCCGATGCCGTCGATAGCAAGCTGGCAGATCAGAAAATCGGCGAATTCCTTGAGAAACGCCATGGTATCCGCGATTTTTTCACCATCAATACCGATACCATCCGCCAAACCATAGAAACCACAACGGCAACACTGACCCTGCTGGTTTCCTCGATTGCCGTTATTTCCCTTATTGTGGGCGGTATCGGGGTGATGAACATCATGCTGGTATCGGTTACCGAACGCACCGGCGAAATTGGCGTACGCATGGCTGTTGGCGCACGGCAGGGCGATATTTTGCGCCAGTTCCTGATCGAAGCGGTACTGGTGTGTCTGATCGGCGGGGCGCTAGGCGTGTCGCTGGCCCTGTTATTCGGGGTTCTGTTCGACATGCTGGGAACATCGTTTCAAATGATCTATTCCACCGCCTCAATCGTTATGGCCTTTGCCTGTTCGTCCATGATCGGGGTTTTGTTTGGCTTTTTGCCCGCGCGCAGTGCAGCCCGCTTAAACCCTGTCGATGCCTTGAACCGGGACTGATGGAGAATTGAAAATGCTTAAATCCACCCTCAAAACCGGCACCATTCTGTCGCTGCTCATTCTGGCGGGCTGCTCCAGCCTGAAAGAAGTCAGCTACACAAGGCCCGATATTGACGTGCCCGATGGCTGGTATTCTGCCAGCACCGACCCTGACGGCACGCACAAAGCTATCATCCCTGGCAGGGATGCCGCCTTTGCCCCGTCAAACTGGTGGCATAATTTTAACGACAAGGCGCTTGATACGCTCGTCGCTGATGCGCTGGCGCGCAATAACGATCTCGCCGCCGCCACCATCAAGGTCCGTCAGGCCCAACTAAAAGCAGGCATCGCCAGAACCGACCTGTTCCCCGACCTGTCGGCCACCGCCAAAAGCTCGACCTCGCGCAATCTCGATAATGGCAATATCTCGCGCAGTTATGGCACCACCTCAGGGGTTAGCTACGAAGTTGATCTGTGGGGAAAACTCGGCAACGATTACGACGCGGCAAAATGGGAAGCCCTGGCCACCGAAAAGGACCGTGCCAGCACGGCTTTAACGCTGACCGGCACCACCGCCAACCTCTATTGGCAAAGCGTTTACGACCAGCAACGCCTGACGATTGCCCAGGCCAGCATCGACTATGCCCGTAAAACGCTGGAACTGGTGAATGTGCAATATCAATCGGGTGCCTCAAGCTCGCTGGAACTTTATGAATCCCGCCGCAGCCTTGAAAGCCAGTTGGCCGACTATACCCAGATCGCGCAAAGCCTGAAATCCAACAAAAACGCACTGTCGATCCTGTTTGACCAACCGCCGCAAAATATCGAAATCGCCCGCAAAACCCTGCCCGACAACGGCCTGCCCCTTGTCGCCTCGGGCCTGCCCGCCAGCTTGCTCGACCGACGACCCGACATCAAAGCCGCCGAATTACGCCTGCGCGAAGATGTCTCACAGCTTAATTCCACCAAAACCAGCCTGCTGCCCACCCTGAACCTGACGGGTGAACTCGGTACCAGCAGCGACCAGTTGCGCAACTTCCTGCAAAATCCTATTGGCACACTCGGCGCCAGCCTTGCGCTGCCGTTCCTGAACTGGAACGAAGGCCAGTTGAATATCAAGGTATCGCAAGCCCAATACGAACAGGATATCGCGACCTATCGCCAAACCCTGTATCAGGCGTTTAGCGATGTTGAAACCGCCCTGTCAGCTCGCGACCATTACCTGGCACAAGCCCAAAGCCTGCGCGCCGCGTTAGATGACGCGCGGAACGCCGAACGCATCTACGAAACCCGCTTTCGCGCCGGTGCCGTCTCCATGCAAAGCTGGCTGGACGCCCAGGAAACCCGGCGCACCGCCGAAGAATCGCTGCTGCAAAACCAGCTCAACCAGATTTTGAATCTGGTGACGCTGTATCAGGCGTTGGGTGGGGATGTGTAATGAATTGAAAAGAAATCAAGAAACGCAAACTCTAATATTCTCGTCTCAGATCATTATCAAGCCCAGAGAATTCAGCCAACTCAATTAAAACTTCGACAGCAGTCTTCAAAAGATCTTTATTTCTTGCAACGTCATCTACTTCTTGATCACCATGCTTGCCCCCGTGGAACAAATTATTCCTTAACCCATTAAGCGCAATTTTCACTTTCTCCAAATCACTTTGCGTCCCATCAAGATTGATAACCTTCCATACAATATCGCCACTTTTATCAACTACTTGTTTTTTAACACGTAAATCAATCAATCCTTGCGCATAAGGTGAAATTTGGTAAGAATCTTTAAAACTTTCTACAAATTTCCCCCAGCTTGCCTCGGCAGTTTCGCCCGGATTATATCGCTTTAAATATTTATTTTCTTTCAGTGCAAATTCAAACCTAGAGAAGAAATAAAAAAATCTAAAAGAAATCTTCTGCAATTCTTCGTCCGCTTTATCAATATGCACAGCATTCTCCCCTAAAGAAAAATCATTTTCGTCACGGCCACGCTTACACATAAATTCTATCATAGTTCAGTTATAGTCATGCTATATTTACACGGAAAAGGAAAAATCAACTGAACTAAAATAATGAAATGCTTACGCATCTACGCCACACCGGACGGTGAATCACACTTTGATGAAGTTGAATTGCCAACCACAAAGCGCACGGTGCATCCTGAGGCTGTGCCGTTCGATGTCACGGCCAGTTATCCGGCATCGCGGGTTCGCATTACGCATATTCCGGTCGGAATGCGCGAAGTTGCATGGCATACGGTGCCAGAACCGGTGCTGACCGTCAGGCTGGATGGGTCTGTGACATATGAGGCAAGCGACGGGGAAATTCGCCATGTCGCGGCGGGCAGCTTTGTTTTGGTCGAAGATACGCATGGCAAAGGCCATCTCTCGCGCCATTCGCCAGAAGCGCAAACCGTGATCTGGGTTTCGCTGCCCAACAGTTTCGATTTGCTGCCGGAATAGAAAAAGCCGCCATCCGTATTTAAACAGATGGCGACTTTTAAAATTCGGGTCTTTAAACAGCGTGTGGGCGATTAAGCCTGTACGGTTGTCTGCTTCTGGCTGCCCAGTCCTTCAATGCCCAATTCCATCACGTCACCGGCCTTGAGGTAAACCTGCGGGTTTTGGCCCATGCCAACGCCCGGAGGGGTGCCGGTCGAGATGATGTCGCCCGGTTGCAGGCTCATGAATTGCGACAGGTAATGGATGAGGAACTGCACGCCGTAAACCATGGTCTGGGTGCTGCCATTCTGGTATTTATGGCCGTTCACGGTCAGCCACATCGGCAGGTTTTGCGGGTCTTTTACTTCATCGCGGGTGACGAGGTAGGGGCCGACCGGGCCGAAAGTATCGGCACTTTTGCCTTTTACCCACTGGCCGGACCGTTCGATCTGAAATGCGCGTTCTGACAGGTCATTGACCACGCAATAGCCAGCCACATGGTCCATCGCGTTGGCTTCATCAACATATTTGGCTTCTTTGCCAATAATAACGCCCAGTTCCACTTCCCAGTCGGATTTTTCCGAGCCGCGCGGGATTTCAACATTGTCATACGGGCCGCAGACAGCCGAGGTCGCCTTAAAGAAAATCACCGGTTCGGGCGGCACGGCCATGCCGGTTTCAGCCGCATGGTCGGAATAGTTAAGGCCGATGCAGATGAATTTGCCAGGGCGGCCAACACAGGCGCCAATACGCGGATCGCCCGAAACTTCCGGCAGGGTTGCCGGATCAATCGCGGCAATTTTATCGAACGTTTCCTGCGAGATGGTCGAAGGGTCGAGATCGGCAATCACGCCGGAAAGATCGCGAATGGTGCCGTTATCATCGAGAAGACCAGGTTTTTCAGCGCCAACCGGCCCGTAACGTAACAGTTTCATGGAACATTTGTCCTTTTGGTTTTATGTGAATTAAGGGTCAAAACCCAAAACCGGAGAGACCCCGAATGGATCAGTTTACCCAGCCACCGTCAATCACATGAATGGTGCCGGTGGTATAGCTTGCCTCGTCGGAAGCGAGATAGGTTGCCAAAGCGGCAATTTCGCCGGGCTGACCAATGCGGCCAATCGGCTGGCGGGCAACGAATGCCTTGCGGACTTCGGCAAAGTCGCCGCCCTGCGATGACATGCGCTGTTCCAGCGACGGGCTTTCAACCGTGCCGGGACAAATGGCGTTACAGCGAATGCCCTTGCCGACAAAATCGGCCGCGACCGATTTGGTCATGCCAATAACCGCCGCCTTGGTCGCCCCATAAATAAAGCGCACCGGAACCCCCTTAACCGAGGATGCCACCGACGACATATTGACAATAGACCCGCCGCCATTTTCCAGCATCGCCGGTAAAAATGCGCGCATCATGCGATATTGCGAACGCACATTCAGATTAAAGCTGAAATCATAGGCATCTTCGTCGCAATCAAGGATGCTGCCATGATGGACAAACCCGGCACAGTTAAACAAAATGTCCACCGCCCCGGTTTCCTTGCCAAAAGCGGCAATCGCGGCACCGTCGGTAACGTCAAGCTTGCGGGTTTCCATGCCCGACAGGGTCGCCAGGGCATCTTCGTTAATGTCGGTGGCAATCACTTTTGCCCCTTCGGCGACAAACATTTCTGCCGTCGCGCGGCCAATGCCCTGGCCTGCGGCGGTTACTACGGCGGTTTTCCCTGCCAGTCTTCCTGCCATTTCGCTCTCCTGCGTGTATGATCAATTTTGGTTGGGTGTGCTGTAACGCGGCACCGTCAGGCCATGTAAAAAACTTCTTCCATGTCCGCCCACCATTCGCCTTCCTTGCGGGTTGCAAGGGGGGACTGGCACGGGTCGGTCAGTTTCCACCATTCTTGTGTTACCGGGTCTTTGGCGATCTCGGCCATATCGGCTTTAAAATCGTCGCCGTCATATTCCAGATGGCCAAACAGCAAATCGGCATGGTGATAAATCACGTAATTATGAACGTGATGGGCTTTAAGGGCCGCAATCACACCGGGCCATGGCTCGGCATGGAGTTTTTTATATTCCGCCAGTTTTTCCGGCTTTACATGAATGACCATGCCAACACGTTTCATTACGGCCTCATTTGCTGATGGTTATCGGTGTGAACATTTGTTGCGCTTCTATCGCGTCCCAGTCCCAGTCAATGCCCAGCCCCGGCTGGTTTGACGGCACCGCGTGACCATCAACAATATCCAGCCCGCGATGGGTCAGGCTATCAAGCTGCGGGATATATTCCAGCCAGCGGCTGTTGGGCACGGCACAGCACAGCGATACATGCAATTCCATAAGGAAATGCGGGCAAACCGCAACATCAAAACTTTCCGCCAGATGGGCGACCTTTAACCACGGCGTAATGCCGCCAATGCGCGCCACATCAACCTGCACAATCGAACAGGCATTCAGTGCCAGATATTCGCGAAACTGCCCGATGCTATACATCGATTCACCCACCGCAACCGGCAGCGATGTTGACGCCACCAGACGTTGATGGGCCAACACGTTATCGGCGGGCAAGGGTTCTTCAAACCAGGCAATGTCAATCGGTTCAAACAGCCTTGCGCGGCGAATGGCCTCGGATAAATCAAACCCCTGATTGGCATCGGTCATGATTTCAAAATCAGTGCCAACGGCCTCGCGCACCGCTTGCAAACGGGCAACATCTTCGGCACCGCGCGGTTTGCCAACCTTGATTTTGGCCCCGCCAAAACCCTTGGCCTTCATCGCCACCGCATCATCAACCAGGTGCGATTGTTCCAACTGCAACCAGCCGCCTTCGGTGGTGTAAAGCGGGATTTTGCCCTTGGCCCCGCCCGCCAGCTGATAAAGGGCAATGCCGGTTTTGCGCGATTGCAAATCCCACAGCGCGGTATCAATCGCGGCCAATGACAGCGATGTAATCGCGCCAACCGATGTGGCATGGCTTGAAAACAGCAAATCGCGCCAGATCGCTTCAATATCATTGGCATCACGCCCAATGAGCTGCGGGGCCAAATGATCGCGCAGCAGGGCCACAACCGATGATCCCCCGGTACCAATGGTGTAACTATAGCCCGTGCCCACCACGCCGTCGGCATCGGTAATGCGCACAATCGGCGTTTCCTGGCTGACAAAGGACTGGATGGCATCGGTCCGAACGGTTTTTGGTTTTAAATCCACCATTCGGATATCGACATGGGTAATCACCGCCATAATGCCCCTACCCCCGCTTTGCCGTGGTTTTATCAACCCGGCGAAGATGAACGCAATATTGGCGGCACATATCGCCTGCCACAGGCGGCAACACCCGGCTTTCCGATTTCATGAACGTAGCCTCCGTAATCTGCCGGTGAAAACCGGCACATACCTACAACCGGTAAAAGTGCGTTGCCGTTTTTCCGGCAATCTTTTCAATGTCATTTGGGGCAAAGGTGCTTAACCACTGGCGGGTCATTTTCACCCAGTCGGCATAGGTTGCGGCCATGACCAAAACCGGCCAGTCACTGCCCCACATCAATCGATCCGGGCCAAAAACACGCGGCAAATGGTCCAGATACGGTTTTAAATCATGCAAACCTGCCCCCGCGCCAGCTTCGGTCAACAGGCCCGAAACCTTGCAATATACATTTTTAAGCGGGGTAAATTCGCCCATCATCCGCGCCCATTCAACATAGGCATCGGGGCCATGAATGCCGTTGCGAATTTTGGGTTTGGCGGCATGGTCAATCACGATGCGCAAACGGGCATAACGCCGGGCCAATATTTGCAAATTGGCCAAATGGCGCGGATGCACCAGCGCATCAAACGCCAGTCCGCGTGCAATCAGGGCTTCAAATACCGGGGCGAACTCGGCACGCAGCATCCATGCCGGGTCTTCAATATCCTGTATCATCGGCCGCACGGCGACAAATTTGTCGTGTTTGACCCAGCGGGCGATATCGGCCAGGGCGGCGTCGGGTTTTTCAAAATCAACCCAGCCCACCACACCGGCAATAAAATCATGCGCCGATGCCAGCGACAGCATAAAATCGGTTTCAGGCACACTGGGGGCCGCCTGTACCAACACCGTTTTGGCAATGCCCTGCCCGGTCAGAACCGGTTTTAAATCACCGGGTAAAAAATCGCGATAAAGCGGGGTTACATCCGGGGTTAACCAGCCATAATCACCACGATCAATTTGCCAAAAATGCTGATGGGCATCTATCAGGGCAATATCGTGCGCCATCACGACGCATCCCCACCTGTCAGTAAATCGTCACCCGGCACGGGCACATCGGCGCGCAACAGACCCTGTTCGCGCAAATCACGCCACAAGGCCGACGGAATTTGCAATTCGGCCCATTCCACCGCCTGCGTCACATGGCGCGGCGAACTGGCACCGGGAATAACCGATACAACGGCAGGGTGGGTCAGCGGAAACTGAATGGCGGCCGCCGCCAATGGCACGTTATGATCGCTACAAATCTGTTCAATTTTTTGCGCCCGGTCCAGAATATGCTGCGGGGCATCTTCATAATCGTATTTTGCCCCCGGTTTTGGCCCGGTAACCAGAATGCCCGAATTAAACGCCCCGCCAACAACGACCGACGCATTCCGGCGCACACATTCAGGCAGGAAACTTTTCTGTGCTTCCTGTTCTAGCAGGGTATAGCGCCCGGCCAGCAAAAACACATCCATATCGGTGGATTTCAAGGCCTCAAGGCACACTTCCCATTCATTAACGCCAAGGCCATAAGCACCAATCAACCCGGCCTTTTTCAGCTCGTCCAGGGCGCGCGCCCCGCCTTCCATGGCATCGCGCATCAGACGCGGGTGGTCTTCCTTGCCATGGGTCAGGCTGCCAATATCGTGGATATAGGCAATATCGATGCTGCGCAGCCCCAAACGCTGCCAGCTATCCTCGATGGATCGCATCACTGCATCATAACTGTAATCATAAACTTCAACAAAAGGCAGCGCATCAACAAACGGGCGATCTTTTGGGATCTCGCCCGCAATACGGTGCAATAACCGGCCCACCTTGGTTGAGAGAATATAGGGTTCGGTCTGGCTGCGTAAAAAATCGCCGGTGCGGCGTTCGCTCAGGCCATAGCCATAACGCGGGGCGGTATCGAAATAGCGAAATCCGCAATCCCATGCCACCTGCAAGGTTTCGCGCGCCTGGGCATCATCAAGCGGACGATACATATTGCCCAGCGGCGCGCCGCCAAAACCAAGAACACTTACATCTAAACCGGTATTACCAATTTGGCGCTTCTGACGGGCCATAACCTTAATCCTCCCAATCTCGCACGTTTTGCGACGGCACGGATCGTTTCATATTTAAACAGTCGTTTCAATTATATTTTGCAGCAAAATGACCATCACGGGCAAAACCCCCACATTGCGACATCCGGCATTCTATGGTTTATCGGCCTTACAGCCCGCCATGCGCCCCGGTCAGCCGGGTAATTTCCCCGGCTGTTTCCATAATGAAAGGCACGGTGTCGGCCACCTTATAGGGTGTACTTGGCCCACCCAGATAGGGGATGGTCAGGCTGGCCAGGATCTCGCCGCCCTCGCCTTGCAGTACAGGTGCGCCCACATCAATGATCCCGACTGTTGCGGTACTTTGCACCTCGACATAGCCGCGCGCCCGAATGGCCTTTAGCTCATATTCCCACACTTCGGCATTAAACGATGCCCCCAGTCTTTCGCCGAAATATTCCATCAAAGGGGCACGGCGTTCGGGCGACATCCATGCCAGCAAGACCTTGCCCGACCCCGAATCTGCCAGGCTGCGGCGATAGCCCACCCGCACCGAAAACCCGATGGCTTCGGGGCTTTCAACCCGGGCGATCACCACCATCTGATCGCGCGACGGCACCGCCAAATGGCACGACTGCCCCACCCGTGCTGCCAGCCTGCGCATTTGCGGCAAGGCGGCCTCCAAAAGGGTTGAAACCGGTGACACCTGCATGCCAAGTTCAAACAGGTGGTTGGTAATATGAAACAGTTCCGAGCCGTCCTTGCGCTCAAGGTATCCCTTTTGCTCAAGCACCGAGAGCATCCGGAAAATCTCGCTTTTGGACCGGCCAAGCGCACTTGCAATCGCGCCCATGCTCATCGGTCGGCGCTCGGCGGCCAGAATTTCCAGTATCTCCAACCCCTTTTCCAGGGCCGGGGCCTTGTAGACACGTTTGGTATCGTCGGACATATTTAACCCTTGTTCGTCATCTGCCGCAGCTTTTCGTAAAAAACGGGCCTTGCCAAGCCCCAAAATACACCATATTTAAAATAACGTTCCATTTATAAAATAAAGAGGCATCAGGGCATGAATCCGGTCATCACAGGTATCAAGGCAATCGACATCCGGTTTCCGACGTCACGTCATCTCGACGGATCGGATGCCATGAACAAGGATCCGGATTATTCCGCTGCCTATGTCATTATTGAAACCAGCAATCCCGATATTTCGGGTCATGGCCTGACCTTTACCATTGGCCGGGGCAATGATGTCTGTGTTGCCGCCATCAAGGCGATGTCACATTTGCTGGTTGGCAAATCGTTAAGTGATCTTACCACCCATATGGGCCAAACCTGGCGCGATTTAACCGGCGACAGCCAGTTGCGCTGGCTTGGCCCGGACAAAGGCGTGATGCACCTGGCAACCGGTGCCGTCGTTAACGCCATCTGGGATATGTGGGGCAAGGCCGCGGGCAAACCGGTATGGCAGCTTGTTGCCGAAATGACACCCGAACAGTTCGTCGATTGTGTTGATTTTCGCTATCTGACCAACGCAATTACCCGCGACGACGCCCTTGAAATTTTGCGCGCCGCCGAACCGGGCAAACAGGCCCGGATCGACGAAATGCGCCAGCAGGGTTACCCGGCCTATACCACATCGGCGGGCTGGCTGGGCTATAGCGACGAAAAACTGCGTCGCCTGTGCCAGGAAGCAATTGATGCTGGTTGGGATTATATCAAACTGAAAGTCGGCCTTGACGTTGAAGACGACAAACGCCGCTTGGCCATTACACGCGATGTCATTGGCCCGAACCGAAAATTAATGGTCGATGCCAATCAGAACTGGGAAGTTGATCAGGCCATTTCCTGGATGAAGGAACTGGCCGAATTTGACCCGTGGTTCATCGAAGAACCCACCAGCCCCGATGACATTTTAGGCCACAAGCAAATCCGCGAGGGCATTTCACCCATTCGCGTCGCCACCGGCGAACATTGCCAGAACCGCATTATTTTCAAACAGTTCCTGCAAGCTGACGCGATTGACGTTGTGCAAATTGACAGTTGCCGGGTTGGCGGCGTCAACGAAATCATGGCGATTTTGCTGATGGCAAAAAAATTCAACAAACCAGTCTGCCCCCATGCCGGCGGCGTTGGCCTGTGCGAATATGTCCAGCACCTGTCCATGATCGACTATATCTGCGTTTCAGCATCCCTTGAGGATCGGGTTCTGGAATATGTCGATCATTTGCACGAACATTTTGAAACGCCCTGTGTTATTCGCAATGGCCGTTACATCGCCCCGACAACACCGGGCTTCTCGATCACCATGAAACCGCAAAGCATTATTGATCACACCTTCCCCACCGGCATCGTCTGGCAGGAAAACAAATAAGACAACCCCACCTGACACACCCGACATTTCCCGCCGCTTTCACCTTCACCCCCCGGCCCCTTATAGTGGCCGGGGGTTTTGTTTTGCGCGGCCTTTCATCGCGCTGCCTTGCCCCCAAAACGAGTGTTTACCATTCTTAAAAGACATAAAATTGTTTAAAAACAATAGTTTATGATAAATTCAATTTTTTATTTAAAAAATACTTGCGCAAGATGATAACTGCCGCGATAGTTGGCGCTAACTTAAAGATGGCAAAGCCACAATACATACAGGGAAACATCCATCCGAGGCTTCACACATACGACGGGAAGATCAGATGAAATACCTAACAAGAACAGTCATTGCGGCAGGTTTCGCCGCCTTGGTAGCTGCCCCGGCATCTGCTGAAACATTGCGCTTTGGCGGCAACTTCGCTGCGGATCATTCCAGTTCCATCGCCATGCAGAAATTCAAGGAAGCTGTCGAAGCAAAAAGCGACGGCGCCCTCACAATCGACCTTTTCCCCGACATGCAACTGGGTGGTGCACAGGAAAATGTTGATCAAACCCGGTCTGGCGCCATTTTTGGCACCTGGATCGGGGCGGCTTATCTGTCGCGCACAGTGCCGGAACTTGAAGCCATTTCAATGCCTTTCACCTATCCCGACCGCGCCACAGCTTTTCGCGTGATTGACGGCGATGTCGGCACCATTGTCGATGAAAAACTGGCCGATAAAGGATTTAAAGTTCTGGGCTGGATGGAACTTGGCCCGCGTAACATCACCAACAACGTGCGCCCCATCGAAACCGTTGATGACCTGAAAGGTCTCAAGATCCGTCTGCAACCCAACCAGACCCATCTGGATTCCTTCCGCGCCATTGGTGCCAGCCCGATTTCCATGGGTATCAGCGAAGTCTATTCCGCGTTACAGCAAGGCGTGCTGGACGGCGAAGAAAACCCCTATTCGATCATTAAAACGCGCCGTTTCGACGAAGTTCAAAAATATCTTTCCGACAGCAACCATGTTTTCGATTTCATTTCGATTGTTGCCAACAAAAAGGCCTTCGACAAACTTGATCCCAAAGACCAATCCATTCTGACTGACGCCATGGCCGACGCCGTTGCCTTCCAGCGCGCCGAAGCCGCCAAGGAAGATGACGCCGCAAAAGCCGCCTTGATTGCCGCCGGAATGGTATTTACGCCGATCCCCGATGATGTGCGTGCAAAACTGCGTCAGCTGACAGCACCGGTTATCGAAGGTCTGAAAAAACGCATTGACCCGGCCCTGATTGAAAAGGTTCAAAGCGAGGTCACCGCAAAATGATGCCCGCCCCTGGTCGGCACGAGCCTGCGAAAGCAGGCTCGCTCTTCTCGTCTTGCCAAAAAACCCTGATCCGACTTGATAGCGTCTCCAAAGGCGTCGTCATTCTTGCCATTGGTGTTATGACATGTCTGGTTATCGTTCAGGTTTTCTGCCGATATGCCCTGTCATATTCCATTGATTGGGCCGACGAAATGTCCCGTCTGGCATTTGTCTGGACCATCTTTCTGGCACTTCCGCATGGTGTGCGTTTTGGTATTCATGTTGGCATTGATGTTGTCGTCAACAAATTCTCCGCACGCCTGCAAGATCTGATGTTTCGTCTTTCAGCCCTGCTGGGGGCCGTCCTTATGATCGTGGTTTTTCATTTTGGACTTCAGGTCACACAAGACGGTTGGGCCGAACTGATGCCCACCATCAATGTTACATCGGCTGTTTACTATATCGCCGTCCTCATCGCTGCGGGCCACAGTCTGTTGCATCTATTGCTGCTGGCATGGGGTGGGGCAAAAACATGGGCAAGCATTGATGGTCAAAACGAGGTATCCGCATGACAATCGCTGTTATTATTGCCTTCCTTGCGCTTGCGCTGATCGGGATGCCCCTGGCCTTTGCGCTGGGCCTGGCATCGCTGATCGGATTGCTGGCCGGGGGCATTGACCTTTCGGTTATGCCGCAACGCATGCTGCATGCCGTCGACAGTTTTCCGCTTATGGCGATCCCGCTTTTCATGCTGGCGGGCGAATTAATGGTGCGTTCGGGCATCATGCGGCTATTAATCGAATTCGCAGATGCCCTGGTGGGGCGCCTGCATGGCGGGCTTGCCCATGTGGCGATTGTTGCGGGCATGATTTTGGCCGCTGTTACCGGTGCGGCGGTTGCCTCGGCCTCTGCCCTTGGTTCCACCCTGGTGCCATCAATGCGCAAATCCTATGACGATGGCTATTCAAGTGCGGTCATTGCATCGGCGGCCAATCTTGGGGCCATTATTCCGCCATCCAACGCCATGATTGTGTATGCCTTGATGGCGGGTTCCAGCGTGTCCGTCGGCGGTTTGTTTATGTCGGGTATCGTTCCAGGCATTATCTTAACACTGGGTTTCATGGCGCTGTCCAGTTTCATTTCCTGGCGCCGTGGCTTTAAACTGACAGGCAACCGTCTCAATGCCCGTGACCTTGCCCTGCGTACATGGAAAGCCTTGCCGGTATTATTGATGCCTGTGGTGGTGGTTGGCGGGATCATCGGCGGGGTGTTCACCGCCACCGAAGGGGCCGGTATTTCGGTTTTTTATGCGTTCGTCATAGGCATGTTTGTTACCCGTGAACTGAAACTGTCCGATTTGCCCGACGCGCTGTTTCGCGCCGCCGTTTCGGCCGCCATGGTGGGGGCATTGATCGCCTTTGCCGCCGCTGTGACCTTTATTTTTACCATCGACATGGTACCGGCCCGCATCGCAGGCTTGTTACAATCGGTCACCTCCAGCCCCGAAATGTTCCTGATTCTGGTCATGCTGATCCTGGTGACGGTCGGCATGTTTATCGAATCAAATGCCGCCTATATCATGCTGGTGCCGCTTTTTGCGCCGGTCGCCGTCAGCTTTCATATTGACCCGCTTTTGTTTGGCTTTTTGTTTGTTTTCAACCTGGTTATCGGTATGGTGACGCCCCCGGTCGGCATTGTTCTTTTCGTCATGAGCGGCATTACCAAACTCCCGATGGCAAGACTGATCCGTAACATTTGGCCCTATGTGCTTTTGCAGTATGGCGTGCTAGTCCTTTGCATGCTGTTCCCCGATATCGTGACGGCACTTCCACGGGCGATGGGCTATTAATGATGAACACACGAAAAAAGAAACTGTCGCGTCTTTTGCTGCCCGAACAGGTTGCCGAAACATTGCGCGAAATGATCATTGTTGGCGATCTGCCCTGGGGTAAAAAAGTTCCGGTCACCACGTTGGCCGCCCAGCTTGAAGTGTCGCCAACCCCGCTGCGCGAAGCCCTGAAAGTTTTGGCATCGGAAAATCTGGTCGAACTTTTACCCAATCGCGGTGCACGTGTTTGTGCCTATACCAAAGAAGATGCTCGCGACCTTTTTGAAGTGATCGCCGGTCTTGAAAGTCTGGCTGCCCGCCTGGCCGCAACCCGCATGACCCAACAGGAACTAAGCCAACTGCAAGACATGCATCAAACCATGCACGCGGCATATGAACGACACGACAAAGAGACTTACTTTCCGCTGAACAGTGCCATTCACGACCTGATTGTCGACTATGCGCGCAATCCGGTTTTGTCATCATCACGGGCCAAACTCATGGTGCGCGCCAATCGCGGGCGATTCATTGCCATTGCCGACCCATACCGCTGGCGCGAGGCCCTTGAAGAACATGACCAGTTGATGGACGCATTTGAAAAACGCGACCCCGATGCCGCAGCTGCGATCTGGCAGGTGCATCTTGACCATACCGGCCTTGCAACCGTCAAAGCCCTGAGTGCGGCAAGCGTTGAACCTGCGGAGCTAGAAGATGACTGAATTTGACCTTGCCATTCGCGGCGGAACCGTTTGCACAACAGCCAATACCACCCGCTGCGACATTGGCATTCGCGACGGACGCATTGTCGCCATCGCCGAAAAAATCAACGGTGCCGCCCGCGAAATTGACGCCAGCGGTCTGCTGGTTTTACCCGGCGGCATTGACGCCCATGTTCATATTTCGCAACCAGCCGGGGACGGTATTGTCATGGCAGACGATTTTATGTCTGCCACCCGTTCTGCCGTGGCAGGGGGCACAACCACCGTTATGCCATTTGCCTTGCAACAAAAGGGCGATTCCTTGCGCACTGTTGTTGAAGACTACCACCGCCAGGCTGAAGGAAACCTGTTTAGCGATGTGTCCTTTCACCTGATCGTCACCGATCCGACCCCGCAGGTATTGGGTCAGGAACTTCCGGCGCTGGTGAAAGATGGCTATACATCTTTCAAGGTTTTTATGACCTATGACGACATGATGCTGTCTGATGGCGAATTGCTGGATGTTTTTGATGTTGCCAAGCACGAAAACGCGCTGGTTATGGTCCATGCCGAGGGGCATGATGCCATTCGTTATTTAACGCGCAAACTCGAAGAACGAGGCCAGACCCAACCTTATTACCATGGCATTTCGCGACCCCAGATCGTGGAGCGCGAAGCCACCCATCGCGCCATCAGCCATGCCGAATTAATCGATCTTCCCATTGTGATCGTTCATGTTTCTGGAAGCGAAGCAATGGAACAGATCCAATGGGCGCGCAATCGCGGGCGCACGGTTTTTGCCGAAACCTGCCCGCAATATATCGTCCTGACCCAGGATGACATGCGCGGCCTGAATATGGATTTTGAAGGCGCGAAATATGTCTGTTCCCCGCCCCCGCGTAACCATGAAAGCCAGGAAGCCATCTGGCGCGGTATCAAAGATGGCACCTTTGATATTTTTTCATCCGACCACAGCCCCTTTCGCTATGCCGACCGCCAAGGCAAAGACCGCCCGGGTGCGCGCACATCGTTCAAATGGATCCCCAATGGCATACCGGGTATCGAAACCCGCCTGCCAATCCTGTTTTCCGAAGGCGTTTCCAAAGGCCGTATTTCGCTGGAACGTTTTGTTGCCTTAACGTCCACCAACCCGGCCAAACTTTATGGCCTGGCCCCCCGCAAAGGCAGCATCGCGATTGGGGCCGATGCCGACATCACACTGTGGGATGCCAATAAAAAAGTCACCATCAGCCAATCGCTGCTTCACCATGGTTCGGACTATACCCCCTATGAAGGCATGGCCGTCACCGGGTGGCCGGTCCTGACGATGCTGCGGGGAAAAACCGTTACAAATGATGGTAATGTCGTTGGCGATCCTGGTTTTGGCACACATCTTTTCCGTGCTCCATCGACTGACCGTATCCGATAAAAAAGAAGATTTAACATGAACATACTGTTGATAAACCCGAACACTTCGGTCGAAGTAACGGAAAAGCTTTCCAATGCAGCATCGCGTGTCAAAAGCGACGGCACCAATCTGATCTGCGAAACAGCCCGTTACGGTGTGCCTTATATCTCAACCCGCAGCGAAGCCCTGATCGGCGGCACCGCCATGATGGAAATTCTGGCTGAAAAACATGATTTGATCGACGCTGCGATCGTTGCGGCATTTGGGGACCCGGGACTTGGGGCCGCGCGCGAGCTTTTCGACGTTCCGGTTGTTGGACTGGCCGAAGCCGGGATGCTAACCGCGTGCATGCTGGGCGGACGTTTTTCCATTGTCAGTTTTTCCGAAACCCTGCGGCCCTGGTATCTGGAATGTGTGGCATGGCACCGCCTTGAAGCCCGTTGCGCCAGTGTGCGCACCCTGACCGGGGGGTTCCAGTCCATTGGCAATGTGCAGGAAGAAAAAGAGGACCTTCTTGTCGCCCTGGCCCAGGCTGCCATCACCGAAGATGACGCCGACGTCATTGTTCTTGCTGGCGCCCCCCTGGCCGGTCTGGCACAAAAGGTGCGGGGCCGAATACCGGTGCCCGTTGTCGATTGCGCAGAAGCCGCAATGGCACAAGCCGAAACACTTGCGCGCCTGAACGTGCGCGCCCCCATCGAGGGCAGTTTTCGACGCCCCGTCGCCAAACCAACGCTCGGCATGTCCTCCGCCCTTGCCGAGCGCATTGCAGGCGCACGCTAGCAAAATCCACACCATGCGCAACGTTACACCTAACCAGTTCTCTATAAGTCATCCTTATTGAGAACTGGTAACAAGACTATCCTGGCAGGATTTTGCTCCGAGAAATACGTTTATAATCAGCCTGACCCCAGTTTTTCACCAAACTTTCAGAACTACAAAACAATGTCCATCATCCGGGCCGTTATTACGGCACATGTGTCAGGCCCGCATGTCAAAAAGGGTACCGTCAAGAAAGCTGTCAGGTCCAACCAGCGCGCGATCACTGGCATTGTCAAGCCCTTCCACCCGCCAATCCTCGGCGGGTAAGGCGACATCCAGGCTGGTGACGGCGCGGCGGTATATATCGGGGCGATAAACGTCGCGAACAACATCGTTGAAATTCACCTGATGACCGACCTGCCCCCAACGCTGCATTTGCCGCCCCACCCAAACACCCTGCGACAACCACGGGAAGGTGGCGGTATAGCGATAAAAAACATGGCGGTCGGGTGCCTCAACCGGATCATCGCCGGGTTTTAACACCGGGCGTCCGTGCAAGGACGCCCGCAAAATATCAAACGACGCGCCAACATACTGTTCTTCTGACAGCAACTGCGCCAATTCGGTACGGTTTTCCGACTGATCCGCCCATTCGGCAGCACGCACCAGGGCACGAACCAGCGCATCGAGTGTTTCAGCATTGGATAACGCCCAGTCTTCCCGAACACCCAGCACTTTTTCCGGGCTGCGCGCCCATATGTCGTCTTTCAGGGCAACAATAACGCCATCACCGTGAAATACGGCACGCTGGTTCCAAGGTTCCCCCACACAATAGCCGTCAACCCAGCCATTACGTAAACTGTCGAACATGCGGGGCGGGGCAATAACGCCAATATTAACGTCATTATCGGGGTCAATCCCTGCTGCGGCCATCCAGTAACGCAGTTCATAATTGTGGCTGGAGAACGGAAAAACCGTTGCAAAAGACAAAACCGGCCGACCAGCCGCGCGATCACCGTCAATTACTTTTTTAAGAGCGCGCGCGGACAAACCACGTGGCCCACGCATCGCTGCCGGGTCTGCTTCCAGCATGCGCTGATAAAGCCGGGTGGAAACCGTAATCGCATTCCCGCCGCGGCCAAGCGCCATTGGCACGACCAAATGTTGCGATGGCATCCCGCCAAGACCAAGACGCGCCGCAAGGGGAATACCTGCCAACAAATGTGCGGCATCAAAAAGCCCGTAAGACAGCTTGTCGCGAATGGCCGCCCACGACATTTCGCGCACCAGAACAAGGTCTATATTTTCATCTTCCGCAAAGCCTTTGGCTCGGGCAACAACTGGCAAGGCACAATCAATTAACGGCACAAAACCAAGGCGAACCTGCATAAGAGACATGAATTAGAACTCCAACTGAAAAGCAGTAATCACGCTTTGCGCAATTTCATAAATCTTGCGGTTCTGTTTCATGGCGTTTTTGCGCAGCAGGTTATATGCCGCCGCCTCGGTCAGGCCTTTTTCCTGCATCAGCAATCCTTTTGCCCGGTCGATCAGCTTGCGTTCGCTTAGCTTTGCCATAGCCTCGTCGCGTTCGCGGCGCAATTGATGAAAGGCATTAAAACGTGAAATTGCCATTTCAACAATCGGCCGGATGCGGTCCTGCCTTAAACCGTCAACAACATAAGCACTTACCCCGGCTTCGACAGATTCACGGATCATGCTGGAATCACTTTGATCAACAAACATCGCAATCGGCCGCGAAATCGCCCGCGACACCTGAAACATCTGTTCAAGCGTATCGCGGTCGGGGTTTTCAAGGTCGATGATAATAATATCAGGGGCCAATGCCTGAATGCGTTCCACCAGGTTAAACGACGTGCCAATACGGCTTACACGGGTATAGCCGCCTTCAACAAGGCCGCGCTCGACAATGGCGGCGCGGTCCGGGTTTTCGTCAATCACCAGAATACTAAAGTCTGCAAGGTTCATTTAAAGCAACCCAAATCCCTGACGACCACGATCATTCTCCCCAATGCGCCCTTACCTGCCTTGTCTCAACCGGGAAAAGCCACCCCGACTGACAGCATGACCGGAATGCGACATTGGCCGCATTCCGGTATTCAATTTTCTATTCTGCCGGAATGGCCTGTGCACCCGCAGGCACGCCATCACGTTCCCGGACGGCTTTTTCAAAGCGTTCTTTTTCCTCGGCCACGGTTTTTTCCGAAAAACGCACCAAAAGGGCCGCAAAGGAACAGATAATAACGGCAATGCCCAAATACATCAGGCCCTGTTGATAGGTCAGGGATTCAGATTTAAATAAAAACCCTGCGGCAACGGCACCGGCATTACCACCGGCCCCGACAATACCGGCGACCGATCCCAGTGCCTTGCGGTTAATAAAGGGCACAATCCCGAAGGTTGCACCTTCCGACATTTGCACAAACAACGAAAACACCACCATCATCGACACCGCAATGACCAGCGCATCCATCATTGAAAATGCGACAAGGGCGATACCTTCGATAAACAAGGCCAGAAACAAAAATCTTACCCGGCCGGAAAGGCCGCCTGCTGCGGCAAATTTATCGGAAAACATGCCACCCAGTGTGCGGGCAAAGATGTTCATCAGGCCAAACAAACCGGCGATCAGTCCGGCTGTTTGCAGGCTAAGTTCGAAACGATCAAAGAAATAGATCGCAGCGATATTGTTGATGGTTAACTCGACACCAAAACATGCACCATAAACCAGAAACAGCGCCCAGACGCGAAAATCCCTGCTTGCTGCCAGCATACCTTTGATCGCACCAGAATGGTCGTCTTCGGGCGACAACGCGCCATTTTTACGCATATCGGCATAATTGCCGTCGGGCGCATCGGTGGTAAAAAACCAGTACAGGGCCGCAACGACCAGCATGATGACACCGGGAAACACCATTGCCAGACGCCAGCCCATGGTTTCAGACACACCAAAACCAAGCACCATCGCCAAAATTAACGGCATTACCATTTGCGTGATACCCCCACCCAGATTGCCCCAGCCAGCTGTGGTGGCATTGGCGGTGCCCACAATGTTGGGCGCGAACATGGTCGAGGTATGATATTGCGTGATCACAAAAGACGCCCCGATCGAGCCAATGGCAAGACGGGCAAGAAGAAATGTTTCGTAGCTATCGGCAAGCCCGATCAGCATGACCGGCAAGGAACCGATCACCAGCAAGGCGGTATAGGTTTTGCGCGGGCCGATCTTGTCACAAAGCGGACCAATCAGCAGGCGCACCAAAACCGTAATGGCGACGGATGCAATAATGGTATTTCCGATCTGGCCCTTGGTCAGACCCAGGTCATCCCGCACAAGCGGCATCAGCGGGGCAATGCCGAACCAGCCAAAAAAGCACAGGAAAAACGCCAGCCAGGTGAGATGAAAGGTTCGCATCTGCACCGTTTTAAGGCTGAACAAATTAATACGCGGAGCTTTGTTCTTGATTTCCATAACACTGAAGCCCTTCGTTCGGGTCATATGCAATCAGGTTCCCGATTGCGTGACCGACGGTTATTTCCCCAAGGGCCGCATGCTTCACCAAATGGAGTTCGCTGGCGGCCCGTCATTCGTTTCGGTCAGGGCAGCGACATCGTTGCGCGCCAAAACCAAACGTCTGATCGCCCGCCATTGGACGAAGAACTGTGAGATACCCGTCATTGGGTCTGCTTTCATCCAAGCGCCTCACAGGCTACAGCGCTGCAAACGGCGCGCCAATTTTTTCGCAATGCAGTATTTTTTGACTAACCATTTGAAATAAATAGTGTTTCAAATGAGATGCGCACCAGCTTCCCCATCACCCCACTCTGGGGCAGTTTAATTTTTGCATATTTTTTATACACATTAACATATGAGTGTCTATTTTATAGGCATTAATAAATTTTACGTCGCGCGGCGGTCAATTCCGGGTAGCTGAAAATTCTTTTTACATCATGCACTTATTAAAAATTTAACCAAAAAAAGCATTCTGGCACGCAACTTGTATAGAAAGGGATTAAGTGCGCGGGCAAAGCTGCCTGCTGCCCTGGCCGAAATGCCAGACCCTGATATTGAATCCAATGACGGGTTCACCGGATAACGACGTCCGTTGCGACATTGCCTTTTTACAGGCAATACGCACCGGGCGTTTTTTTTTGCCAATTCGCTTCCCGCGACCAGGAGCCAGAGACAAATGAACCACGTCCCTGCTGCACTTTTAAAAAAGACCCGTCTTGTCGTAATCGGCAATGGAATGGCTGGCATGCGCACCGTTGAAGAAATTCTTGCCCGCGCGCCGGATAAATACGACATCACCGTTTTCGGGGCAGAACCCCGTGTTAACTATAATCGCATCATGCTTTCGCCACTTCTGTCGGGCGAAAAAGCATTCGACGACATCGTGATCAACACGATGTCCTGGTATCAGGAAAATAATATTCACTTGTTATCGGGCGACCCTGTGGTTGAGATCGACCGGGATCGTAAAATTGTCATATCAAAAAGCGGATCAAAAACCGCCTATGACCAGCTTTTACTGGCAACCGGATCTGACCCGATCATGATCCCGGTACCCGGGCATAAACTGCCAGGTGTCGTCACGTTTCGCGATGTTGATGATGTCGATGTCATGCTGAAGGTTGCCCAAAATGGCGGACCTGCCGTTGTCATTGGCGGGGGACTTTTGGGGTTGGAGGCCGCTTCCGGCCTGCAAGCACGCGGCATGTCGGTAACAGTTTTACATTTGGCTAGCCACGTTATGGAACGACAGTTGGACCCATCGGCTGGCTATCTTTTGGCACAAGAACTGGGCCGTCGTGGCATCGACGTGATAACCGAAGCCAACACCGCCGAAATTATTGGCACAGACAGCGTCACGGGTGTTCGTTTGAAGAACGGACATATGATCCCGGCTGACCTGGTGGTCATGGCGGTTGGCATTCGCCCCAACGGGCGCCTGGCCGCAGACGCGGGAATAACCGTCGAACGTGGCATCGTTGTCGACGATGTGATGACCACCAGCGATCCGGACATTTTTGCCGTTGGCGAATGCGTACAACATCGCGGTCAGTGTTATGGCCTCGTTGCACCATTATTTGAAATGGCAAAATCCTGCGCTGATCATTTAACCGAAATCGAAACCGGCGGCTATGCCGGTTCTGTCACCTCGACCAAGCTGAAAGTTACCGGTGTTGATGTTTTTTCGGCGGGCGATTTTTCCGGTGGCGGCGAAACCGAGGAAATCGTGTTTCGCGATGCCGGACGCAGCGTTTACAAACGCATTGTGCTGGAAGACGGGCGGATCAAAGGTGCCGTTCTGTACGGTGATACGTCCGACGGTGCCTGGTATTTTCAACTGATGAAAGATCGGCAGGATGTTACCGACCTGCGTGATACCCTTGCCTTTGGCCAGGCCTTTAGCGGAGGGGCCACAGCAAACCCTTTTGATGCCGTTGCCGCCCTGCCCGATGATGCAGAAATTTGCGGTTGCAACGGCATTTGCAAGGGAACCATTGTTTCCGCGATTACGGAAAAGGGCTTAACCTCCCTTGACGAGGTTAAAGGCCATACCAAAGCCTCGGCGTCCTGTGGCTCATGCAGTGGTTTGGTGGAAAGCCTGCTGGCCGCAACACTGGGCGGCGATTACGAGGCCGCCGCAGTCAAACCGGTCTGCCCCTGCACCGACCATGATCATGACAGCGTGCGGCGGCTAATTATTGCAAAAACCCTTAAATCCATGCCCGCCGCAATGCAGGAACTGGAATGGAAATCGTCCGATGGGTGCCATATATGTCGCCCGGCCCTGAATTATTACCTGCTGGCCGCTTGGCCCGGCGAATATGTTGACCACGCGGCATCGCGATTTATTAATGAGCGTGTTCATGCCAACATTCAAAAAGATGGCACCTATTCGGTGGTACCGCGCATGTGGGGCGGCCTTACCAACCCGCGCGAATTACGCGCCATTGCCGATGTCGCCGACAAATTCAACATTCCAACCGTCAAAGTAACCGGCGGGCAGCGCATCGACCTTTTGGGCGTTAAAAAAGAAGATTTACCTGCCGTCTGGGCCGACCTGAACGCGGCTGGCATGGTGTCAGGCCATGCTTACGGCAAATCGCTGCGAACAGTTAAAAGCTGCGTTGGGCAGGAATGGTGCCGTTTTGGCACGCAGATGTCTATGGGCATGGCCGTCGAACTTGAACAAATGACCTGGGGATCATGGATGCCCCATAAATTTAAAATGGCCGTTTCGGGGTGCCCGCGCAATTGTGCCGAAGCCACAATCAAGGATTTTGGTGTGGTTGCCACCGATGGCGGGTGGGATTTGCATGTTGGCGGCAATGGTGGCATTCATGTCCGCGCAACCGAACTTTTATGCAAGGTAACGACCGGCGACGAGGTGAAGGAATATTGCGGTGCCTTTATTCAGCTTTACCGCGAAGAAGCCCGGTATCTGGAGCGCACGGCACCGTGGATAGAACGGGTCGGCCTGAAACATGTTCAGGAACGCATTGTCGATGATACCCAAAACCGGGTCGCCCTGTTTGCACGTTTCATTGAAAGCCAGAAAACAGCACAGATTGACCCGTGGGCCGAACGTGCCAGCCAGGGCGTTGATTCCCACGAATTTAAATCCCTATCCCTGATCGCAGCGGAGTAACGGCAATGTCAGATATCGTAAACTGGGTAAATGTCGGCCCCATTTCCAATATTCCGCAGCAAGGCGCACGCACATTTCAAACCGAAACAGACCGCATTGCAATTTTTCGCACCCTTGATGATCAGATTTACGCCCTGCTGGACCGCTGCCCGCATAAGGACGGACCATTGGCACAGGGCATTGTCCATGGGCACTTTGTCACCTGCCCGCTACATAACATGGTTTTTTCGCTAGAGACCGGCAAAGCACAAGGTACAGACGATGGCTGTGCGGCCAGGGTAGACGTGCGTGTTGTAAATGATACCGTCCATATCGGTCTGAATGCACAACAAACAGGATTGCGCCATGCAGGGTGAGGTTAAAACCACTTGCCCCTATTGCGGCGTTGGCTGCGGGTTGATCGTCTCCCCCACCCGGGACGGCTGGGCGGTCGGGGGGGACCCTGATCACCCGGCCAACCGGGGTCGGATCTGCTCCAAGGGGGCAGCCCTGATTGATACAGTTACGGCCGAAACAAAACGTGATTTTCGGTTATTAACCCCTGAAATAGATGGAAAAATCGCTGACTGGAAAACCGCAACCAACGAAACCGCCAAAAGGCTTCGCCAGACGATTGACCAGCATGGCCCGAAATCGGTGGCGTTTTATGTTTCCGGTCAATTGCTGACCGAGGATTATTATGTCGCCAACAAACTGATCAAGGGTTTCATCGGCTCGCCCCATATCGACACAAATTCGCGGTTATGCATGGCGTCAACCGTGGTTGGGCACAAACGTGCCTTTGGGGCCGATGTCGTTCCGGGATGTTATGAAGATTTGGAAATTGCCGATCTGGTCATCCTTACGGGGTCAAACCTTGCCTGGTGCCACCCGGTTTTAAACCAGCGTTTACGCGCCGCAAAAGAAAAACGCGGCACCAGAATTGTCGTGATCGACCCGCGCAAAACAGCCAGTTGCGATATCGCCGATTTACACCTGCCGATCAAACCGGGCAGTGACGTTGCCCTGTTTAACGGGTTGCTGGCATGGCTCGACCAAAACAACCATTGCGACCAGACCTATATTTCACGTCATGTCAGCGGATATGAAGACACCATTGCCGCCGCCATTGCCGACTGCCCCGATATGGCCAGCACCGCAAAAAAATGCGGCCTTGACGACCCGGCAAAAGCCGATGAAACGGCATCGGGGCTGACCAAACTGGAAACATTTTTTCAGTGGGTTGCAAAGTTTGAGCGCACGGTTACGGTATTTTCACAGGGCGTAAACCAGTCCAGCAGCGGGTCGGACAAGGTTAATGCGATTATTAACACCCATTTGGCGACCGGGCGGGTTGGCAAACCTGGGGCAAGTCCGTTTTCTGTTACCGGCCAGCCAAATGCCATGGGGGGGCGCGAGGTTGGCGGCCTTGCCAACCAGCTTGCCGCCCATATGGACCCGAATAATGTAAACGATGTTGACCGGGTGAAACGGTTCTGGGAATCCGACATTCTGGAAACCGGCGAAGGGTACAAGGCCGTTGACATGTTTCGTGCCATTGAAACCGGCGAGATCAAGGCGGTGTGGATTATGGCGACCAACCCGGCAGTCAGCCTGCCCGACGCCAGCCGTGCAAGGCTTGCATTATCACGGTGCCCGCTGGTGATTGTTTCAGATACGGTCAATGACACCGATACGTTACGTTATGCCCATATCAAACTTCCGGCGGCGGGCTGGGGCGAAAAATCGGGCACGGTTACCAATTCGGAACGCCGGATATCACGCCAGCGCCCGTTTCGCGACCAACAGGGTGACGCCAAACCCGATTGGTGGATTATGAGCCAGGTTGCAACCGCAATGGGATATGGCAAGGCATTCAAATATCGCGGCCCGGCCGAAATCTTTGCCGAACATGCTGCTTTGTCGGAATTTGAAAACGACGGCGTGCGGGCATTTGACATTGGCCTTTGGCGCAAAGCAAAAAAATCGGCCTACAACACGATGGTGCCGTTTCAATGGCCTGCCTCGCGCCACCATCAACCAGCAGATGGTGCCAGCCGCCTTTATGGCAACGGCGTTTTCACAACGTCCAATGGTCGCGCCCGAATGCTGGCCGTTCAGCATAAATTGCCCCTGTCGCAAACAAGCAACGATTTCCCGCTGATTGGGAATAGCGGCCGTTATCGCGACCAATGGCACACCATGACCCGCACCGGAACGGCAGCAAGGTTATCAGCCCACCGCCCCGAACCGTTGCTTGAGGTCAATAATATCGACGCCGCGCAATATGGACTATGTGACGGTGGACTGGCCCGGATCAAAGGCCGCCAGGGCACCGCCCTTATGCGGGTATCAATAAGTGATGCACAAATGCCCGGTGAGGTTTTTTTGCCCATGCACTGGAACGATGTCTATTCTTCTGCCGGTGGCATTGGCCAACTGGCCAGCGCAAATGTTGACCCCTGTTCCGGCCAGCCAGAAACCAAATATATTCCGGTTTCCATCGAACCGTTCACAGCGCTGTGGCAAGGTTTGCTGTTTTCAAACGCCCCGATTGATCTATCGCACCTGCCTTACTGGGTCGCCGCAAGCGGGCCGGGTTGCATGATTTATGAAATTGCCAGCGACAAACCCTGCCTGTTTAAATCAATGCTGCCCACAGCGACCAATACCGGGCCCGATAACATCCCTGAACAGATCATTGAATATAGCGACGGCAAAAAGGGTATTCATCGTTATGCCCGCCTTCAGGGAGAACGTATTACCGGCGCACTTTTTGTTGGTCTAAAACGACCCGCCCTGGGCCGGGACTGGGTATCGACCCTTCTTGGCAATGCCGCGATCAGCACGCCAGAACGCAATGCCCTGCTCGCCGGACGCATGCCAGACGCCACAGCAATCAACGACCGTTTGATCTGTTCGTGTTTCTCGGTCGGGCTAACGGCAATCACGCGCGCTATTCATACACAAAATGCGGTGACCACCGCCGATATTGGCCGTTTGCTTCAGGCTGGAACCGGTTGCGGGTCGTGCCTTCCCGAAATCAGGGAACTTGTGAATAACGCACTGCCCCGCGCCGCAGAATAACGCCTGCCATGTAACACCTTACCCAAGGATTATTCAGGCTCGGTCGACACAAACAGCTTTCCCGGCAATCAACTATCGATCATTGTTTAGCCGGAAATACCCGCGATTTTAACAATCGGAAAATGGCTGGCGCGCAATTAACGCCAGCCATCTTTTCCCGTTAAAATCGCAATTGTTATGCTGCGCGATTATGAAACGGCATTGGACGATGATCATGATCAATGGCAACCATCACAAACTCGCCAACACCACATTGCCGCCTTTGATCTGTGTGTAAATTTTCGGCCCATAGCTGGACCTCAACCCGGATCGAGCTTTGCCCAACGCCCATCACCCGCGGCACGGTAATGGCAACTTCACCGCTGTGAATATGACGGGTAAAATCAACCCGCTTTGACCCCGCCATCACCACTGTTTGCCGACAATGGCGGGATGCGGCAATAAAGGCTGCTTTTCCCATGGCCGCAAGTGCATTGCCCCCATATAAACTGCCGTAATGGCTGGTTTTTTCGGGAAAAACAATTTCAACCATCGCCGGATGTATCTGTGTTTCGTCGGTCTCACTCACCCCGACATTGTCAGGCAAAGGCGGCAATTTGCCGCCCCATGCCCCAAGGTCGGCCCCGACCGCCACCATGTTAAAACCACCACGGCAACAATGTTTACGCACGCCACTTAGCGGGTTTTCGGCGATCATGTCGACCTCTACCGACAATGACCGACAACCGACCCGCACCACGGAACCCGTCAGTTCAACAATGTCGCCGATTTGCGCCGGTGCGTTAAAATCAATGCGTTCGCACGATGCCGTAACAAAATCGACATGCCCGTGGCGCGACGCCGCAATAAAGGCAACCTTGTCCATAAAGGAAAGGCCAGCGCCCCCAAACAACGTGCCATGATGATTTGCCGCCCCCGGAAACACGATATCAACCAACCGGGTTGGCCCGGAAAATACCGGGTGATCCGGGTTCATTGTGCGGCCTTCGCAAGGTTGTGACGTAATAACCGGGCCGCTTCGACCATATTTACAAGTGCCGGGCGCACTTCATCCCAATTCCGCGTTTTAAGGCCGCAATCCGGGTTGACCCAAATCTGGCTTGCGGATAATTGCCGGGTTGCCGCCACCAGCAAGTCGACCATTTCATCAATGGTTGGCACACGCGGCGAATGGATATCATAAACCCCCGGACCAATATCATTGGGATAGGCATAATCGACAAAGGCATCCAGCAATTCCATTTTTGAACGTGATGTTTCAATCGAAATAACATCCGCATCCATCGCGCCAATTGCTTCTATAATGTCATTAAATTCGGAATAGCACATGTGGGTGTGGATCTGGGTTTCATCACGCACGCCCGATGCCGACAGCCGAAAACACTCAACCGCCCAGTCCAGATAGGTTTTCCAATCCTCCTTGCGCAGCGGCAACCCTTCGCGCAAAGCGGGTTCGTCTATCTGGATCAGGCCAATACCCGCCGCTTCAAGGTCGGTAACCTCGTCGCGCAGGGCCAGTGCGATCTGGGCGCAAACGTCGCGGCGCGGTAAATCGTTTCGCACAAACGACCATTGCATCATGGTGACAGGCCCGGTCAGCATCCCCTTAACCGGGCGGTCGGTTAACGACTGGGCATAGTGCGACCATTTAACTGTCATGGCGTCGGGGCGCGATACATCGCCATAAATGATGGGGGGCCGAACATATCGCGACCCGTAACTTTGTACCCAACCCTGTTTGGTAAAGGCATATCCCGCCAGTTTTTCGCCAAAATACTGCACCATGTCGTTGCGCTCGAACTCGCCATGAACCAGCACATCCATGCCAATTTCTTCCTGCCAGCGAATGGCGGCACTGGTTTGCTCGCGAATAAAGGCATCATAGGCATCAGGTTGCATGTTGCCTCTGGCAAAGGCCGCACGGGATTTACGCACATCTGCTGTTTGGGGAAACGACCCGATGGTTGTGGTTGGAAAAGCAGGCAACCCAAGTTTGGCGGTTTGCAAGCAACGACGCACCTCAAACGTGCTGTTGCGTTTATCCATGCCTGCAGAAATATCCAAAATACGTTCCGTCACCAGGCGATTATGAACCTTCGCTGACGTGCGACGTGTTGCAAGTGCCACCGATGCTTCGCGAAATAACGATGCGACCGCCCCTACACCGTCACCAAAAGCCCGCGAAAGGGTTTTAAGTTCCTGTATTTTTTGAACCGCAAATGAAAGCCAGCTTTTAAGGTCCGGGTCCAGTTCGCTTTCCTGCTCCAGATCAATCGGCACATGCAAAAGCGAGCATGAAGGTGCCAGTTCAAACCGATCGCCGCCGCGTGCAGCAATGGCCGGGGCAATCCAGTCGTAAATTGCCTGAAGATCAGCCCGCCAGATATTGCGCCCGTCAATTACGCCAAGCGAAATAACCTGGTTTGGTGCTGCACCGTTAATCACGGCATCAAGCTGCTCAGGTGCCCGGACCAAATCGACATGCAACCCGGCAACCGGCAATGACAGGGCCGTCGGCAAGTTTTCACCCAGTTTGCCAAAATACGTCGCCAACATCAGCTTCAATTCCGGGACAGCCTTGCCCAATACCTGATATGCCTTTTTGAAAGCCGAACGCTCGGCATCGCCAAGGTCAAGAACCAGGCAGGGTTCATCAATTTGCACCCAGTCCGCACCACTATCCCTAAGCTGGCGGAGCACCTCCCCATACACCGGCAACAACCGGTCCAGCAAAGACAGGGGATCAAACCCCGGGGTCTTGGATTTTGCCAGTTTCAGAAACGTAACCGGCCCTAACAAAACCGGACGGGTTTTAAAACCAAGTGCTTTTGCTTCGCGAAATTCGTCAACGGCCTTGGTCGAGGCCAGGGTGAAATGCTGTTCGGGCGATAGCTCCGGCACCATATAATGATAATTGGTGTCAAACCATTTGGTCATTTCAAGGGCCGGAATACCTTTATAAGCCGTTTTGCCACAGCAGCTTTCTTCCTGTGTATCTCCACGTGCCATGGCAAAATAGGTGGCGGGTTGAATCAATCCGCCCTGCCAGTCATAGATATCGGGAATTGCACCGACCATGGCACAAATATCCAGCACATGGTCATACAGGGAAAAATCATTGCTGGGCACATGATCAACACCAAGGCTTTTTTGCCGCGCCCAGTTGGCACAGCGCAAGGCCGATGCCTTTTCCTGCAAGGTGGCGAGATCAGACGTGCCGGACCAGTAATCCTCAAGTGCGAATTTCAATTCGCGCCGAGGGCCAATCCGGGGTGTTCCCAGAGTTGAAACAGGAATGAAAAAGTTCTTCGACATAGACTTACCCCAATAAATGGGGGCAAAGGCCAGGCAAAAGCACGCACCCTCAGCCGGAATCAACCACCGGTGAAAGCACAATACTCCACCGGGGCACCCCGCCCGAGGACGTAACATAAAGTCGCGGCAGGTCTCCTGGCTCACGGGTCACGGCTTTTACCCGGCCTTCCCGAAACGCCTGAACGTCTCAGTGACCATGCATGGATAAAAGCTCGCCGCTTACAGTTGCGGGGGCAGCTTCGGCCTTGCCGTTCATTCAAACGACGCACCGAATTCCCTCTTAGCTTCCGTCTGAAAATCAAACGGAAGAACCATCGACACGGCGTAGAGTGCCCCTAAATCCCATAACTGTCAACACAGACATAAAGATTTCTTTATGTCTTATAGGAAAGGCAAACGGTGCCTCAAATCTCGCGGGATACCGGGATTTCTGCGAGTTAATGTTCGGGTTATCGCCCCTTCCCGATCACGTCTTTGCCAGCCGTGAAACGAAACGCTGGCTTCGTTCGTCCTGCGGATTGTCAAAAAAGCATCTGGCGTGGTCGTTTTAACAATTTCACCAGCCGCCATATACACAACACGGTCGGCAACCTGGCAGGCCACCCGATTTGAACATGACGAACAATGACCTGACCGTGTTAAAAAAAATGCCGGTTCTGTGAATTCTTTTCTATTGCCCTTCCACAGTCATTCTGGTGCCGCACATAGCTAAGCCATCCTAACTGCCAGCCTGTGTTATCCGTTACCGGGTAGTGTTCATAACATATACGCGCGTCGGCTGATTGGGGCGGCGAATAAGGCGTTGTCGTATAAATCGGTCCGACCAAATCCCCTGTTATCGCTTGCTTGAGCAATACCGGTTTGCTTTTACCCGACGGATCGCTGACACAACGGATATAACTGCCGCCCTCGCCAAGCATATCAATTACAATTTGCCCATCAGCATTTTTCCCGGCATCGACCACACGCGCCGGTGGTGTCGGGTCTGCATTAAGGCATCCAGCCACCTGATTATAAATGATCGGCAAATTGTCCGACCAGTCATCAGACATCGCCGGGCGACCGGGCATAATAAGGCCTGGGGGCTGACGATCCGGGTTGGCGGCAACGTCATCGGCCATAAATGTCTGGCATCCAGTCAAAACAAACGGCGACAGGCCCGCCATCACGATACAGGATTTAAACAATCGGATAGTCGTGATCATGGGGGAGTATCCCTGCTATAACGTCCCAAATGGCTTAGGCGAAAATCAGCGATGATGGTGACAATAATATGTTGGTCGTGCCGGTTCCGGGCTTTTTATTGCCATGTCCCGCTTCCCGCCCCTGCCGTTCCAGTTAACTGACGACCGTTCAAAACAAATTCGCCAATTGCGGTTTCTTCGTCCTCGGGCAGGCCAGTGGCAAGCGAAAACAAGGCTGAATCACCGCTGCCGACAGCACAGGGTGAAAGCCCCATATCCTCGGCCACCAGATAAAATGTCTCCATCGCCACCCCGGCATGCAAAAGCGACAGCCGATAAGAAATTGCCTGATATTTCCACGCCAATCGCAATAGCCGGGACGCCATGACAATCACACAATCAGGCAAAATGTCGGGCTGTCCCATGCCGCTGGCGGCCCCGGATACAATCGCTTGCACATAGGGCGGTTTGGTCGGCAGGGCATAAAGGGCGTGTTCGCTGCCATGATAGTGATACAGCCCCGGTTCGAGCCCGTCACAGCGATGAACCGCAATATAAAATTCAAGCTCATGGATCGAACCACCCGCGGGCATTGGTCGTTCTAACAATTCCAGCCCCCCGCCAGACCTTTGCCCACGCACCGAGGCTGTGCGCCATAAAAACACACCCAAATCGTCAAGACAGAGGGGAAAGTAACCCGGTTTGCGCACGGAATGCCGGGTTTCCATCACGCTGCTTAAGGGCCGCGATTGCGGTGTCGCTTCGCCATCATTTGTGCGCAACAAGTCAATTTTGCGGGTCGACATTGCCGGTTTCTGAGCGAGGAGCGGGGCAATCGTGTCTTTAAAACGGCAATTCATCCCGATGGGTGCTGAGCCGAGGAAAGACCGCGAACCGGCATGGAAGACCCGGTCATGAAAATCCCACGCCTGGCGGGATGGCGTATCGGTTGTACCGGGTTCAAGAAATCCCGAGCACCACAGAAAATGCCAGAAAGCCTGATGGGATGATATTGCTTCTGCTGCCGTACCAGATGCAGAATATGCAAAAGCCACCGGCAGCAAATCCCGCCCGGCGGCGGTAAAGCGCAACACCGCATGATATTCGGGATTTTCCAGAAGAACCGCATCCCCGTCACGCCGCATAAAGGCAAAACGCGACAAAACCACCCCATCGGGCACCGGCCCCAAGCTAAATCTTGGGGAAAACAGGCGCGATTGCGGATCGAGGATGCACAAGGGTTGCTCCGCAGTGCCAAACCACCAGTGCAGCATGTCGTTCTGAGACAGAAAAAGCAAAAGAGTGTCGGTGGCTTTGCCAAGATCAGCATCCGACATGGCAGGATACAAGCGCCCTACTGCGCGCTCAACGTCTGCAAGCGACAGACCCGCAGTCCCCGGCATCTTCCCGATCAGTCCGGCCAACGCTGCATCATTCCAGGGCAAATCCCGGCTTGGCCAATCTTGAAAATGCACTGACAGCACAAGACGATCTGCATCATACGAAATCGCAGTAATCATGGGCGACAGCATCATTCCAGGCATCGGTTCGGCCGCATCGAATGTCATAAAAAATGCCCTAAATGAAAAAATTAACAGGGTTAAGTTCGTCTTCGCGTAAAGGCCGGGCAAGGTTCCCCATACGCACCGGCGCCTCGGTCAAACGCCCAACCGCACGGCGATTCCAGAAATGGCGCAAGCCCGGCACAACAACCCGCACACAGTTCAACGGCAAGTCATTACGGCTGTAATCAACAACAATAAAATCGTGACCTGCCTGCGCCACGCGGTCAACGCCATAACGTACCGCCTGATCGATACTGTCAAACTGATGGGCGGGCATCTCATGCACCGTGGTCATGCCATCGGGCTTCAAATAGGGATGATCATTCAGACTGGCCTGATCTAGCCATTGCCAAAGCGCATCATCAACCAGATGATTTGCACTGCGCTCCGTATCGGGGGATCGATCGAACAATATAATCTGATGTATTTCGGTCAGGGCGCGCAAGGCGGCGATCCGCCCGTCAATATGCGCGCCAAAACCGGTCAGGATGCGTCGCCCGTCAAAGGTTGCCGAAACCGCAACCACCACCGGAATCCCAAGATCTGTGGTGATATCAAGCAACCAGATATCACGCCCCAAGCCGCGATAATAATCCTGAACCTGCACCACATAGGTATCATCAAGCCCGTCAAACGCAACCTGTCGAACCCGCAGGCGGTTATACCACCAGATCGCCACCGCATCACGTTCGACCACCTCAAGGAACCCTTGCAGGATGGCTTCCTCAAGACTGCCCCCCGTGGCACAGCCATTGGAATCCGCCCAACAGAATTTATGATCGCCCGGCACAAGACCATCGGGATATTGATAAAAACAAAACCGGCTGGGCAACCAGCGCGCAGCATCATCGCGCAACGACCATGCCGGGCTCCAGTCAACCAATGCGGTTTCGTCAAACGGCTCACCAATGCGCGCCATCATGCCAATCGATTTGTTCAATTCGGCCCGGTTTTCGTATTGAAAGTCGCTATATTGCAACAAATCACGGGGATGCGGGGCAAGTGCGCCCAGATCGCGCCAGCTTGCCTGTCGCCGGGGTTCACTGCCCACCCATTGCGCGCCATATCGCTCGACCGCCTCGGCCAGACAGCTGATTTTTGCCTGCTTAGCACTTAATCCTTTGCCTGCCGCCCCGCCCGCACGGCCAAGGGTGCGGTTCTGGCGCGGATCAATCGCACTCCGGTTCCCTTGGGACGCACTGTAAACATGCAACCCTTCGCCAAGAGCAACCGGACTTATATAGGCGACAATTCCGGTAATCGGGCTGACGATCGGTTCTAACCGCGCCAATGCTTGCTCTGGCGAAAGGGCACGCCACCCACTGTCGGCACCATCGAAATTTTTAACCGGCAACAACCGGATCGGCACGGCATCGACCGTATCGTTTGGCCCATCAGCCCCCCCGTTCTGCCCCTGCGCCTGCGCGCTATCTTGTGACGGGCAATCATCAAACAACGGCACCATATGCGCCGCATTTTGACCGTCAACAATGCCCCAGGTCATAAGGCGCTGTTCGATCTGTTGCGACTGACCAAGGGCAAAGCGGGTCATTTCCAGCGTTGCCTGACCACTTGCAATCGCCAAAGTGGCCGGGGTCCATGCCTTTGCCGCGCGAACACCCATCATGGTCGGGGTTAGCACATGCTCCGTTGGCCGGTGTTCCGCCAGCCGTCGTGCCAGACAGAAATAACAATTATGCTCGCCACTGTGGCTGCCCATGACCGGCCCGAACCATGCGGACATACCGCCCGGCTTGAACGGAATCCACAGGGCTTTTCGCTGTCCGGCTGACCGGGCGAAATCGCCAAGGGCGGGCTGTAGATAATCCTCGACCAGCACGATCGAAACATGGGCATTTTTATAATCGCTGATGCAAAACCCCGCCGCCATCAACATGGCGGCCAGTTGGGAGGCCTGCACGGACCCAGCCGGACCATCCTTGCCCAACGGCACCACCGCTACGCGGTACTGCGCCAAATGGCTTTCGCAATCAACCGGCGGCAGGTTCTGTGCACTCCAGAATGCGGATCGCGCACTATCTGCCCATGGCTCAACCGGAACGACATAGCGCTTGACCAGCAAGGTATCGATCAGAGCATTAAGCTCGTCAACAGGGGCACGCCCGGCCACTTGCTCCCCGGCCACTTGCTCAAGGATTTGCGCACGGGTAAACCGACCATCAAGCAAGGGTATGATCATTTTATACCCTGCCCCGGACAGCCGGAAACTTTGATCTTCAGACAATAACATAAACTGGTCATCCCCCATGCGATGCACATTCAAATGCGGTGCGATGGCCAGATAATGACTGCTATTTTGTCCCATAAACCGATCTTTGCCGGTTTGTGTACCGGCCCCTCTTTTTTAACGGGCAGTAACCCATCTTGTGGTGTTTGTTTTGTCCGGGTTTAACACCCGACAATTTCCCAAAACCCTAATTACCCTTCAGTTGCATCACTTTCATTCATCGCGTAAGATAGTGCAATAAAAAGTCTTGATGGCTAAATAAACTAAAATAAAGTTTCTTGAATTTTACAATAGGCGGGCATTTCTTTTGCAAGGATTTCCAGCCTGAATTCCGGATTACGCAGCAAGGGCGTTCCTTATTAGCGTAGACACACAATCAGGAGTAGCAGGGATTATGACACAGAACAATTCCATCAGGGCAGATCACTTGCCACCGCCGGTTTTTTCTCGTTTTAATGACGACGCAACCGCTCTGGTTTCAAACAGTCTCCCAACACCGCTATTATCGCGCATTAGCGATGTTGAGGCTCTTGCAGTACTATCGGGACCTTTGCCAAATCCGAACACCATGTGCCTCGGCCCCTGTATGAATATCAAGGATGAGAAACTGACAGTGGCAGCTCACGGTCGTCCGATGCCAAATTGCTCCTGCTTTATCCATGCCGATGAAACGCTTTCCACCAGCGGCCCTATGCCGACGATACCGGCTTGCCGTTCCATCAGCGACGATCAGAATCTGTCGGCTGGCCCCATTCCCAGCCGTGCTGGCTTACGCAGCAACAGTAAGCAGGTCCCTCAATTCCAGTAGATGTGCGTATTCTCGGCTGAGACAATTTTAATGTCGGCAGACTAAAAATTATCTGACAAGGGTGTGATTGCTAATTGGGTTTGGCAATCGCACTTTTTTATTCTCAAAATGTGCTGCGCCATTCCACTTCATATTACTTCCCCGGCATTTAAGAAAGACACGTTTCATGACCACGATACAGCCCTTAGCCTGCCATGTTGTCGAATATGATCCGGCTTGCATGCAAGACTTGCTGATCGCACTGGTCGCGGGATGGGGTGGGAATGACCCGGCATCGTATTACTATGATTTTTGGCAATCGGTGATAGCGTCGCCCCACAAAAGCATGGAAGTTGTTTTGGTGGCCATAAAGGAAGATCAGGCAAAGGGCGTTGCATTTGCCAACTGGCGTCCCTATCGCAATGATAATGCACGCTCTGTCGTTTATCTTGTCCCCAACGATTGCCAGAAAAAAGGTATCGGTACGGCCTTGAAAAACGGGATGGATGTCGCCTTTCGCAAACGCGGACTGACCCATCAGATCGCGATGCTTGATGAAAGATCTCTCCCCGCAGCCGGTTTTTTAAAAAAAACCGGCTTTGTCGCCGAAGATGACACGGTGCGGCTTGCATGGGACGGCGATGATTATTCCTATAAGGAAGTCCCCGGCCTGTCTTTTCATCTCTATGACGCCAGTTGTCTTGATGACAAGATCGATGACGAACTGGCCAATTTTTACAATCGCGCCTATGCCAACGAAGGATTAGGTATCCAGTTAACCGGGGCAAAAATCAGGCGCCTGATTACCGATGATGATGTCTGGATGGTTTATGCCCGCGACGATGCCAGCGGTCAGATCGCGGCCTATACCGAAGGCACCAGGACGTCATTGTTTTCCGGCGTCGCGGTGCTGCGACCTTGGTGGGGTACCGGACTTGCCCAGTGGATCAGTGGCTATACGATGGATCTGTATCGCGAACGCGGGTTTGACGCGTTATGGAGTGTTACCCGACGCCGCAACGCGGCCTCAATCCGGTTACAAAAACGCATGGGGTGGCATATTGTCGGCCCCTACCCGCTTTATATTGCAACGGTCCCCGACTGACAGACACACACCCGATCGTCAAACGCGATTGATCAGGCCGTGCGATATGCGCAAATTGCAATGCCCCATTCCAAAACACCTTGAATAAAAAAGCCGACCGGGCAAAACACGGCCATTTACGCCATTTTTTGCGTAGGACGTGGACTTGTTCGACGATCCTGCGATTGAACCATGACAAAATGGTTGAAAATTTCACTTGCACAAAGGTTAGAACAGGCGTAAATCCCGGTTTGCCCAAAGTCGCACGTGCCTGTGGTGGTCCGGATCAGGAACCCTGTAGGACTTACTTAAAGCAACGACGGTGTAGGGCTTTTTTGGTCTCAGGTGGTTGTCCAAATACCACCGACACTGAAGAGGCACACCATCATTGCCCGCCGTGCGGAATGGCATTTTCCCATTCTTATATCGAGGCAACTTTCGCGAACCCGGATCATCGGTGTTCACGTTTGGCATGACGATAGACCGCATTCTGCGCCTCCACCGCGTCAGGATGCATCAGGTGTCGCTATGCTCTTTATAGTGGAATGGGAGAACGCCCCCATGGCAACGCAGCGTATTATTGATTTTCTTGCCCAGAACCGACCGGAAGGTCCGTGCCTTGTTGTTGATCTGGACGTAATTCAGCGCAATTACGAAACCTTTACCCGTGCCCTGCCTGACTCGCGCATTTTTTATGCCGTCAAAGCAAATCCGGCACCGGAAGTTCTGAGCCTTCTGGCCGACCTTGGCAGCAATTTTGACACCGCATCGGTGCCGGAAATCGAAATGGCCATGGCTGCCGGTGCCTCTGCCGAACGGATTTCATTTGGCAACACCATTAAAAAAGAACGCGACATTGCCCGTGCCTATGCCCTGGGTGTGCGCCTGTTCGCCGTTGATTGTGTTGAAGAAGTTGAAAAAATTGCCCGTGTTGCCCCGGCTTCGCGCGTGTTTTGTCGCATTCTGACCGACGGTTTTGGCGCCGAATGGCCGCTGTCGCGCAAATTTGGCTGCGCGCCGAGTATGGCACTGGATGTTTTGCAACATGCCCATCATCTGGGTCTTGATGCCTATGGTGTGTCGTTCCATGTCGGGTCGCAGCAGTGCAACCTCGATGCCTGGGACACCGCCCTTGGCGAAGCCGCAATGATTTTCCGAACCCTGGCAGAAAAAGGCATTACACTGCGCATGGTCAATATGGGCGGCGGTTTCCCGACCCGTTACCTGCGTGATGTTCCGGCAACCGAAGCCTATGGTGCCGCTATTGTCGATGCCCTTCATGATCATTTTGGCAATCACATGCCCGAAACCATCATTGAACCGGGCCGTGGCATGGTGGGGGATGCAGGTGTGATTAAAGCCGAAGTGGTGCTGATTTCGCGCAAGCACGAAGATGACCCGATACGCTGGGTTTACCTTGATATTGGTAAATTTGGCGGCCTGGCCGAAACCATGGACGAAGCCATTCGCTACCCGATTACGACCATCCATGATGGTGGCGATGTGGCCCCGTGTGTATTGGCAGGTCCGACCTGTGATTCCGCCGATGTGATGTATGAAAAGAAACCCTACGATCTGCCGATTGCCCTGACAATTGGCGACGAGGTTTTGATCGAAGCCACCGGGGCTTATACCACCACTTATGCATCGGTGGCGTTTAACGGCTTTTCGCCGTTGGCCGCCTATATCATCTAGGCATCCCGCCAATGATTGTCATTGATCGCGAAGATGCTTCGTCCCATATCGAGCGGGAAAAGCTTCTGGATCGCGTGATGGGACCGGACCGGTTTAAAAAATCGTCCGAAGTGATCCGGGCTGGACGTCTTCCGGCCGACGGGCTGGCCTTTGTTGCCCATGACGGCAAACACATGATCGGCACTGTTCGGTTATGGAATGTCAATGCGGGCAATGGCGGCTCTGCCCTGATGCTGGGCCCGCTTGCGGTAGAAAAAGCCTATAATGGTTCCGGCGTCGGGGCTGGTTTGATGTATGCAGCCATCAACGCCGCCTGTGATGCCGGGCACCGGGCCATTCTGCTGGTCGGAGATCCAAAATATTATGCCCGGTTCGGCTTTGTCGCCGCACCGGCAGCAGGCCTGTCAATGCCCGGTTATTTTGATCGGCACCGTTTTCTGGGATTAAACCTTGGCGATGATGTTCTGGGCGGGACCAGTGGCGTTCTGTGCCCAACCGGACATAGCCTTGCCCACTAACGCGAATGCCTCTCAAAATTCCGGCCTGGTGTGACACCAGGTTTGCCATCAACGATATAACGAAAATATACTTAGATCAGGCTGGTGTTCATTGGCATCATGGCAATGCACACCAGCCACTCCGGCTTTCTCGCCCGCCGCCACAATAGGGCCGATCCGTTATGACAACATGATTTTTTAATAAAACCATGATCTGGTCACTCGGAATAACGCATTGCTCACCTGCGGCAAAACCCGACTTGCACAGAAAACGTTTCCCGCATCCTGATCCTGCCATACACCCTGTTTAAGCGCCGGATTTCATTGTAATCCGGTTGCATTGCGATGTCGTAATTGATAAGCATTCTCAGGTCTCACAAGACATTTGGCTGCATTCACGACGCAAGACAGGAACAAGATCATGCAAAATCACTGGCTTGCCCGAACGGCATTAAGATGTATGATCGCCTGTGTAATCCTGCCCCCATTTTCGGGCTATGCCGAAACGTTCCGGCATGAGATGGGACAAGCCGAATTTGAAACACCCCCCACGCGATTTGCCGTTTCAAACTGGTCACTCACCGAAAGTCTGCTGGCCCTGGGTGTGGCACCGGTTGCAATTCCCGAGGGCGACGCATATCGCCAATGGGTGGCTGATCCGCCGTTGCCGCCGACTTTTGTCGATCTTGGCAGCCGTCAGGAACCAAACTTTGAAGCCCTGCGCAAAAGTAAACCTGATGCAATCCTGATCAGTTCCGATGCCACGATGGCTTATAACAAATTCTTGGATGTTGCGCCGACATTGGTCTATTCGATTTACAATACCGACAAAGCGGCGATGGATCAGGCCGAAACCCTTTTAAGAAATCTTGGCAGGCTCACCGGTAAAACAGACAAAGCTGAAGAGGTTATCCGCTCGGTAAATCTGCGCATCGACGCCGCCGCAAATCGAATACGTGCAGTTACCGGTAATGACGTCAAATTTGGCATCATCCGTATTATCAATGATTCCAATTTCCGCATTCACGGCAATACGTCCTTATTCGGGTCTGTTCTGGCCCGAATGGGATTTACCAATGCCTGGAACGGGCAGGTAAACAGCTGGTCTTTCCATAATGGCACCATTGCCGACCTTGCCAGAATGGGCGATATGCAACTTGTCTATATCGAACCTGTTGCCCCGACGATCAAGGCCAAACTGTTCCAGTCGCCATTGTGGAAATCGCTGCCGTTTGTCCGCGAAAAGCACGTCTATTCCATTCCAACAAGCTGGACCTTTGGCGGCGTATTGTCCGGGGCGCGATTTGCCGAACAACTTGCAGACGCCGTGGTTAGCGCTCATGAACCGTGATCACATACGTTTTTGCACACATTGACCCAACCATAAAACCCCGTCACGCCGACCCCGCCGAAATAAAAGTTCGACGGTTACAGCAATGACTGGGTTTTGGTATACGAAATTATACGTATCCGGACACACTGACTAGCGGACTAGTAGCAAGTTGCCGTCGCATCCGGCCTGTTCGTATCAGTCACCCGCATAAAACGCGGTGCTACCAACTGTATTTCAATGTTGCCAGAACCGTACGACCGTCACCATAAAAACGGCTGCCAAATGCATTTGACGACACATATTCACGATTAAAAAGGTTGGTCGCGTTAAGCGCCAAATTGACATTGTCGGTTACCTTATAATTTACCATCGCATCCACGACCGTATGAGATCCCAGCAACTCGGCATTGGCATTATTATTATAACGCGCACCAACAAAACGCACACCAGTACCAAAGGTAAGATCACCGCGGGCGCCACTTTCAGGAATGGTATAGTCAAACCATGCCGATGCCGTATGTTCGGGCACCATTTGTGGCCGATTGCCGATATTGGTGGCGATCACGTCTTTTTTAATCTCTGCATCAAGATACGTATAAGCCAGCGTTACATTGGTCCGTTCATCAAGTGACATTTTGCCCTCGACCTCGACCCCGCGCGAGTTAATTTCGCCAACCTGGCTATGCTTGGAATAGTCTTCATTCCATTGCGAAACATTTTCCTGTGTCAGATCAAAAAGCGCAACGCTTAGCAAAGCGTCACGTCCTGCGGGCTGATATTTCGCGCCAACCTCGTATTGGGTCCCTAACTGTGGTTTGGCGCCCCCCGGAAGCGACGAGGTGCTGCTATAAACCGGTTCGAATGATTCTGAATAATTGCCGTAAACCGAAATCTCGTCCGTCGCCTTATAGGTTAGGCCCAGACGCGAGGTAAATTTGTGGTCATCTCGTTCCTCGGTCGTACCGCTGCTTAAGGTATCAACATCACTTTGGACATAGTCGAAACGGCCGCCTATCGTCGCGATCCAGTTTCTGGCAATCGTCAACTGTTCTTGTGCATAAGCACCGTAAGCCGCCTGGGTAATTTCAGTATCCGAGGTGAAGTTGAGATTTATACAGGACAGGCCGCAATAGGCGGGGTTGTAAGGATCTATTGGCGATGCCGTTCCGTCATATCTTTTTTCCCGGTTTACATCCCGATTAAAGTCAAAACCGAACAAGGTCTTGCTCTGGAGGTTTTGGTTGATTGCGGTGTCATATTGCATCTGGTTATCGATGGCAAAACGGTCCAGATTGCCATAAATCGCAAATGCAGTGCGGTTGCCAAGGGGTGCTGTATCGTTAAGATAAACCGTCTCGTAATCGAGATCGACGTGGGTATAGCGCGCATTCTGCCGAAACAGCAGTTTATCCGTGATCTGATGAGAAAATTCGTAGCCAAGATCAGTTTCCTTGGTGTCGAAATTATTAAAGTCCGGTTCGCCAAAAAAGGCATCGCGGCTGGTTTCGATACCCGTCGGAAAACCGTAACCCAGGTTGCTTTCACGCTCGCTATAGCTGGTGAGAATTGTAAGTTCCGTCCCGGCCTTCGGCTTGTAGGTAAAGGCAGGCGCAATATATAGCCGGTCATCTTGCGAATAGTCCTGATGACGTTCTGCGTTCTGCCACATGCCTGTAAGGCGATAAGTCCAGTGACTGTCTTTTGCGACCGGCCCGGTTACATCCTCGCCAACCGTAAGATGATTTTCACCAAATGTGGTAAAAACCTCGCCGCCAGCCTCATCCTGCGGGCGCTTGGTCACCAGGTTTACCAAACCACCCGGCCCGTTCATGCCAAAAAGGCTTGATGTCGATCCTTTCAGAACATCAACCTGTTGAAGCCCGTATGGCTCCTGACGGGCGGTCGTAAAATTATAATTGCGCGACGACAACCCGTCTCGATAGGTTGATAATGAAGAATAAAATCCCCTGAGGCGCACGTAATCATACCGCACATCCGATCCATATTCGCCAGACTGCACCCCGGCTGTATATGCCACAACCTGCTGCACATCCTGCACATTGCGCGTTTGCATTTCTTTTTGCGTAATCACGGAAACAGCCACTGAGTCATCAAGAACCGGTGTGTCGGTTTTCGAGCCCGTCAAACTGCGCGGCGCGACAAAGCTATCAGTGATCGCATTTTCGGGATGGCTGTCTTTTTCGCCATCGGCAACAACCCGCACTGGATCAAGCACAGCGCCTTCGTTAAGGGTCGTGCCGATTACCGATATAATTACGATGGTCCCGTCATTCGCAATATCATATGTCAGACCACTTCCCGTCAACAATATCCCAAGCGCCCGTTCTGCACTCATTTCCCCGTTGGCGGCAGGGGCGTTAACCCCCCTTATCAAAGCCCCATTTACCGTAACCTGTAACCCTGATTGCACGCCAAACTGAGTTAGTGCACGGGTCATTGGCTGGGCCTTAATGGCAAACACATGCTTACTTGCCAGGTCTGTGCGCCCCTGCCTGGCCGCGGTCTGGGCAAAGACAGGCGCCACACCTGTTGCAGGCACCAATGCGGTTGTTATTAAAAGCGCGCTAACGATTATTCTCGCGCGGCCACGACGATACGTCGCCACGGCTCCCCCATTTACCATTTCAGTCTCCGTTTGTGATCTTGTGCAAATCGAAAATGCAAATGAAAATGCGTCGCATTTCCATACATAATACAAACGGAACCCGGCTGCTTTTTTTCAAAAAAAGTTTTCCGCTTTTTAAAATCCCTTGTTGAAGATATATCTTTATGAAGGTGAAACGATTAACAGCCAGGGCGTAATTTGACGAACCACCGCATTTTGCGCCCGCGCAATACCACGAAGGGCAGCAACCGGGTCATGCAAATTATACACACCCGTTACCGTGCGCTTGGCCAGCCCGCGATCTGTGACAAAAATCCTGCCTGAATAATAGCGGCGCAATTGATGAACCACATCGCCAAGTGGCTGGTCCTGGGCGATTAACTGATTATGGCGCCACATCGCAATGGCACCTGTATCGATATTCTGGCGATCAACGCCGCCGCTCCAGCCGATACGTGTGCTTTGGCCGGGGGTCAGGACCTCGGATATGGCGGGCACCGAGGATTCATTTTCAACCCGAACACTGCCATGTGCCACGGCAACAAAGGTGCTACCAACCTCGTCGGACACGTCAAAGCCGGTGCCAAGCACAGTAACGTTCACCGCATCAGAACGTACGCGAAAAGGTCGATCACGATGATGGATCACTTCAAAATATGCTTCGCCATCCAGCAACTCGACGTGGCGCGCACCGGGTGTATAATGTACCCGAATAGCCGTTTCCGGCGCCAGAACAACCCGACTGCCATCAGCCAGCGTCACGGTTCGTGTTTCACCTGTTCCGGTAGTGTAATCAGCCCGAATTCCGGTTACAACATCTGGCCCGATAACAGCGGCAACCAGCATCGCGGCAATCGCCATACCAGCAACGACGAACCTTTTCCAAACCGGGCGTCTTTTAGTCGCAGAACGGTTCGCAATAATGGTGCCCAAAGGCGTCGGATTTTGGCTGAAAGCGGTCTTTTGTGCCTGCATTTTCGCCTCAAATACCGGCGGGTTCCTGGCTTGCAATGGTTCGACATGCGCCATCAGGTTCGCGGTCATCCAGGTCTTTGCCCAAGCCTGCGCGTGGTGCGGACTTTGGCTTAACCAGACATCAAACCGGGCAGCCAATTCCGGATCTTCTGGATCATCTTGCAAAAAGATCAGCCAGTCTGTGGCCTCCCGCGATATCTGCTCGTATCGTGGTTCTCCGGCGAGCGCATCATCTTTCCTGCTCATCTTCCGGCCCCAATCGCAACTCGATGAGTATTCGCTTCTGACTGAAAAACGCTCAGTAATTTATAGACGTTTGCGCACACTGTTTTTCTATAATAATTTTCAGGAACAAAACTGCCATCTCCCGCGCAAGGGCTCATCGTTATGGCCATTCCAGGCGCTCCTTGCAATGTTCAACCCCTTCAGCGACCAGCTTGTGGGCCAGAGGAACAGAAATATCAAGGAAGGCTGCAATCTCGCGAAGTTTTGCACCCCCAAAGCGATGCATTTCGCAGGCAATGCGTGTGCGTTCGGGAAGTTCGGACAAGGCGTCTTTTACGCGCGCAAACTGGTCATTATAAAGGGCAATGGCTTCCGGGTCCGGAAGATCAGAAGGCAATGAACGAACCGCCTCGTCATAATCCCCCGCATTGGTTACCCGAAACTCGCGGGCCTGGTCTCGCTTGCTATCAAGCGCAAGATTGCGCACAATCCGGTACAAATACCCGGTTGCATCATCAAGCAACCGGTGGCTTGAAACTTCGTCAAAGCGCAGCCACGCCTCCTGCACCAGATCTTCCGCTTGAATACCGTGCCCGGTAATCCGACGCGCATAACTTATCAGCGCGGGACGCTGCCGCATGAAAAGCGCCAAGGATGTTGATTTACCAGACAAACCGTATATTCCCTGCCACACAAGAATGGTGCTGCTGCCCAAAACTCCGCTTCTGTGCAAGACATTTATAGAAAATGATACTGATTATCAATTACATTGTTGGCATTGCGTTCGCATAACACTTTTGTTGCGTGCCTCAATCTGCGTCCTTTTTTGTACAGACAATACAGCCAATGTTGCGCAAGCCCCGCTATCCTCGTCGATATGATCCCGAGATCCTGGTTCTAAAAACACAAAACGACACTATTTTACGACAAGATTAACGGGCTCATGTCCCAGATTAACGCGATTGATGTTTTCGGCCATCGTGTTGCGGCGGCGATTGATGGTGCCATGCGTCCAACCCGACATATGCGGTGTCATTGTGACATTGGCGAGTTCTTGAAAGGGCTGGCGCGAGGGCAATGGCGAGGGATTTTCCCGATTGGGATATTGGTACCAGGTGTCGATAAAAGCGTGGTCGATTTGGCCGTTTTTTAGCGCAAGATACAAGGCATCTTCGTCAACAACGCCGCCCCGTCCAACATTCATAAAAACCGCGTTTTTCTTCATGCTTGCAAATGCCGTCTGATCAACAAGACCCGTTGTCGTTGTGGTTAGCGGCAACGTGTTAACGACGGCATCGACCTTTGGCAGCATGTTTTTGAAATCGTCAATTGTATAAAATACGTCAATGTTGGTGCGATCATCAACATGTGAACGATTGGCAACATGCACCGTCAGGCCAAATGCTTTTGCCCGTTGTGCGATCATACTGCCAATATGGCCGTATCCAAGGATGCCGATGGCGGTATTGCCCAACTCGGTTCTAACGCCGCCCGGTCCACCGGCCCAATATTTCCAATCGCCCTGGCGCAAGCGCCGGTCAGCATCGACCAGCGGAACATGGCGCGAAAGCAAAGCTGCCATAACATATTCGGTTATGGCGTTTTCATGTCCAAAACAGTTGCATAGAAAGGCCCCTGCGGGAAGCTCGGGAACGTCGATGCCGTCATAACCAGCACCCGGTACCTGATAAAGCTTCAGGTTCCTGGGTTTGGGGGTGTCGCGGTCAAACTTGATCCCGATAATAACATCGGCGGTGCAATAGTCATCACGCGCGGCATCACTTTCAAGATTGTCTGGCAACAGAACAAGATCATGCTGCCGATCAAGTGCTTCTGCAAAGCCCGGATGAAAAGTTGCGGCGTTCTCGCCATGAAATACGATTTTCACGAATCCTCCCATGCATTGTTGTTACTTTTTTCTGAATTGATATTTCCTGATATTTCAGAAAATATCAAATGAAAAATAACAGCTTCGGTGTCGACACGTGTTCTGCTGGTTTGTCAAAACGGATCAAAATCCTGTGTTGCATCAAACACGATCGGGGCGACTTCGCTTTCAAGAACCGGGAACATAGCATCGACAAATTCGATAAGTTTGTCCGATGCAACCAGTGCCTCATCCTTTTTTCCTGCCACAACGGCATTCAACACATCGAGGTGACTGTCGATTGTCTTGTCAAGGTTCGCGCCGTGACCGGTCTGGGTGTGATAAATCCAGCCCAGGCGGCGGAAAATTGTGTGTAGCGGGCGAAGCGTATATTCAAGAAAGGGCTCGCCGCAGGCCGCCAACATCATTTGGTCGATGCGTCGATCAAATTCGTTAAACTCAACGATGGTCATTTCGTTGCGATGCGCAGACAAAAGCCCGATCAAATGCCGCATCTGACGTCGCGATGAACTGCTGGCGCGTTCACTTGCCAGCGCAACAACAAATCGTTCCATGTCACGACGAAGCTGCAACAACAGATGTGACCGGGTTAGATCTATCGGCGCAATCTGGATGCCCTGCCGAGGCTGAATGATCATAAGCGTATCCGAAGACAAGCGCGTCACGGCCTGGTGAACAGGGGTTCGATTGATCCCCGTTAACGTCTGTAAATCCTGAATACGCAAATAGCTGCCCGGCTTCAACGCGCAGGTCACAATTAATTCTTCAAGCTTGTTATGGGCAAGTTCGTTTAAATTCCTGCCCGCACCCGTGCCTGGTTTCTCATTGCCTAAAGGGCTGTTTTCAACTGATTTTCCCGACCGTTTCAACGTCATTATTTCTCGCTATATTTCCAAATACTTCTTGATATATCTGTTTTCGTTCAACACCATATAGCGATATTACCATATATTTGAAACCAAAACCTGTTGAAATCCATCAACCCTGTGTGTTAGTGATGTTTTGTGAAATATCACAAAACATCACATAAGGGAGGAACCAGAAAAATGAAACGTTGGAAAAAAACGCTCGCGGCACTGGCAACAACAACCATGTTGGCCTTTACGGCAAGCCAGGCCGCTGCCGACGAAACGGTGCAATTGCAGTTTCAAACACACCACAACGCGTCTTCCTTGCAGGGAAAGGCACTGCTGCGGTTTGCTGAACTTACCAAAGAATATTCGAACAATACTGTGCAAATTGAAATGCACACCAGTTCATCAGTTGTTAACGCCAATGAAGCCTTTGAAGCGTCCAGCATGGGCATCATTGATGGCGATGCAACGGGTGCTGGCTATGTGACCGGCAAAAACCCCGCCTTCCAGTTTTACGGCGATATCATGGGCGGCTACAGCAAACCCGAACAGCTTCTTGGCTGGTATAAAGAAGGCGGGCTCGAGCTTGCAAACAAGCTGTATGGCAAATTCAACATGCATCTTGTCGGCGTTTTCATCGCAACGCCCGAGGCGTTAAGCTCCACCACCCCGCTTGCTGGCATCGCTGATTTGAAGGGATGGAAATTCCGTTCACCGCCGGGCATGGAATCCGAGATTTTCACCAACCTTGGTGCAGGCCCGGTTGTCATGCCGTTTGGTGAAGTCTTTACAGCGATGTCCACCGGCACCGTATCGGGTGCCGATGCGTCGACCCTTGCTGTGAACAAAAAGCTTGGCCTTTACGACATTGCCAAATACGCGACCTATCCCGGCTTCCATTCCATGCCGATCGAACATATTGCCCTTAATCTTGATAAATGGAATGCGCTGAGTGCATCCCAACAGGCCGCAATGGAAAAGGCCGTCGCAACGATTGTTCCTGAAGTCATTGCAGATTCCAGAAAAGCCGATACCGAAGCGGCTGCAGAACTGACAAAAGAAGGCGTGACCCTGGAGGACTGGAGCAGCGAAGACCGCCAGGCATTCCGCCAGGCCGCGCAAAAAGTTTGGGCTGAATGGGCAACACGTAGCCCCGAAGCAAAAGCGGCCTATGATTCCCACATCGCCTATATGCGCAAAACCGGCATCCTCGACTAACCCACAAGTCAGACTTGTCATCCTCGGGGCGCTCTGCCCCGGGGTCTTTATGGAGGTCCGCGATGCAGGTTACCCCGAAACACGTGCGCAGTTTTCAATTCGTCGTCGCACTTTTTTCCCTACTTCTTCTGGCCATTGTCGGCGTCACTTTTTACGAAGTTGTTGCCCGTTATATCTTTAAATCCCCCACGATCTGGGCCAACGAGCTTGCCCTGTGGCTTTCGGCGATCCTGTTTCTGGCAGCCGGCCTTTATGCCATGCAGCGCGATCAGCACCTTCGAATTACTGTCCTTTACGATGTCAGCCCACCATGGCTGCAACGCATCCTTGATCTCGTAACTCTGGCGTGCTGCCTGATATTTTGTTTTGGCATTGCCTGGTTTGGCGCGCCAAGTTCCTGGCAGTCGCTGATAAACTGGGAACCGTTTGGCACGGCATGGAATCCCCCCATCCCTGCAACCGTAAAACCCGCCATTGTGGTGACAACGGCACTGATGGGCGTATACGCCATCATCAATTGCGTCAAAAAATTCCGGGGCATTCCGTCAGAAACAGCAGAAGAATCCGCGGAGGAAAACCGTGTCGATTGAGCTTATTTCCATTGTGCTGGTTGGCGGCGTATTTGCCCTGATGGCGCTTGGCGTTCCGCTTGCATTTGCCGCAGGTTCCCTTGCTGTTCTGGTCAGCTATTTGAAATTCGGACCGGCGGTTATCGCTCTGGCGCACAAAACAGTATACGGACTTGCGACCGAATATTCGCTGCTTTCGGTGCCGCTTTTCATCCTTATGGCAACCCTGCTGGAGCGCTCGCGCCTGGCGCAAGACCTTTATGATGCGCTGTTTAAAATTTGCGGCCATCTTAAAGGCGGTGTCGCAACCGTTACTCTGATCATTTCGGTTTTTATGGCGGCGATCAGCGGCATTATCGGTGGTGAAATCGTTTTGCTGGGGCTTATCGCGCTGCCGCAAATGATGCGCCTGCAATATGACCGGAAACTGTCGATTGGTATCATCTGTGCCGGTGGTTCCCTTGGGACCATGGTGCCGCCGTCGATTGTGCTGATCATTTATGGGTTGACGGCCGATGTTTCCGTTCAAAAGCTTTTCCTTGCATCGTTTGTGCCGGGCTTTTTGCTGGCCTTTGCCTATTTCGCCTATATCTATGTTCGCTGCACCCTTAATCCGGCCCTGACGCCAAAAGTAACCGAAAAGACCGAGCCCTTCACCAGGAAGGACTTTCTGCGCGGCATTCTGCCGCTGTTCGTCCTGATCGGCATCGTATTTGGGTGCATTTATGGTGGCGTCACATCGATCACCGAGGCCGCCGGTATCGCCGTTGGCATATCGCTTCTGATTATCTTTCTGCGCGCAGAACTTAATGTCACCATGCTGTGGCAGGCATTGACCCGAACCTTGCAATCTTGCGGGATCATTCTTTGGGTAACGTTTGGTGCCGCGTCATTGATCGCGGTTTACAATCTGTCCGGTGGGCAACGCTTTGTCACCGGGATGATTACCGGGCTGGATATTGCCCCGGTTGTCACAATCCTGCTGATGATGTCGATTTTCATTGTTCTGGGCCTGTTTATGGACTGGATCGGCATTCTGCTTTTGACCATTCCCATCTTTGTCCCGATCGTCATACAGCTTGGCTATGACCCGGTATGGTTTGGCGTTCTGTTCTCGTTAACGATGCAGGTTGCGTTTCTCTCCCCTCCGTTTGGTCCTGCGGCTTTTTATCTCAAAAGTGTCGCGCCGCCTGAAATCACGTTGCAAACAATTTTCGCATCTCTCTGGCCCTTCATGCTCATTCAGATCGCCTTTCTGGCGCTGATGCTTGCATTTCCATCCATCGCACTCTGGCTGCCAGAAATACTCAACTAGTCTCCATTCGGGTAAAAACAATGAAGATCACCGCAATTAAAACCTATCGCGTCGCCGAATTCACCAATGTCCTTTGGGTTCATGTCGAAACAGACGCGGGTGTCACCGGCCTTGGCGAAACCTTTTACGGGGCTGGCGCTGTTGAAGCCCACATCCATGATACGCTGGCAGGCCGCCTGATTGGGCAAAACCCGCTTCATATCGAAGCCCTGCACAAGGAAATGGTCAATCTGCCGATGGCGCAGTCATCCACCGGTGCCGAATACCGTGCGGCATCGGCCATCGACATTGCCCTGTGGGATATTTTTGGCAAGGTTTGCAACCAGCCCGTTCACCAGATGCTGGGCGGTTTATGCTGGGATAAAATCCGGATTTACAACACATGTGCCGGTTATCGCTATGTCCGGACCAATAACATCAAACCGGTTTCAAACTGGAACCTTGGCGATGCCGAAGGACCGTATGAAGATCTCGAAAGCTTTATGCATCGCCCGGCACAACTGGCCGAAAATCTTCTGGAATCGGGCATTACGGCCATGAAAATATGGCCGTTTGACCCGATGGCAGCGGAAACACGCGGGCAATATATTACGACCGAACAAATGAAAACAGCCATTCGCCCGTTTGAAGAAATCCGCAAAGCGGTGGGCGACAAGATGGAAATTATGGTCGAGTTCCATTCTCAATGGAACCTGCCCACAGCCAAAAAAATTGCCCGCGAACTCGAACAATTCAAGCCAACCTGGTATGAAGACCCGATCCGCATGAACTCTCCCCAGGCTTTGGCCGAGTTCGCAGCCTCTACGGATGTCTGGACATGTGCCAGTGAAACACTGGGGTCGCGCTGGCCTTACAAAGAAATGCTCGACCGCGATGCCACCCATGTTGTCATGGTTGATTTATGCTGGACGGGCGGCCTGACCGAAGGCAGAAAAATTGCTGCACTGGCCGAAACCTGGCATCGTCCGTTTGCCCCACATGACTGTATCGGCCCGGTTGGTTTTGCCGCCGCCATCCACATGTCCTTTAGTCAGCCCAACACCCTGATCCAGGAAAGTGTCCGTGCCTTTTATAAAGGCTGGTACAACGAATTGGTAACCGCCGTTCCCAGAATTGAAAATGGCTTCGTTTATCCGATGGAAGGCCCGGGGCTTGGGGTGGAATTGCAAAAAACTTTCTTTGAGCGTCGCGATTTAACGGTCCGCGAAAGCAAAATCTGAAACAACACGACAATCGGAGGAACCATGTCTTTGGAACTCTTTTCCCTTACCGGCAAAACCGCCCTGATCACCGGATCTTCGCGCGGGCTTGGCCGGGCCTTTGCCGAAGGCCTGGCCGCTGCCGGGGCATCCGTCATCCTTAATGGAACCAACGCCGAACGTCTTGAACAGGCCAGGGCGGAAATGTCTGAAAAAGGTATGTCGGTTGATACATCCCTGTTTGATGTAACCGACGAAGCCGCAATCAAGTCTGCTTTCGCGGGCTTTGACGCAGCAGGTATCAAAATTGATATTCTGATCAATAATGCCGGTATCCAGTTCCGCAAACCGATGCTTGATCTTGAAACAGCCGACTGGCAGCGGGTGATTGATACAAACCTGACATCCGCCTTCATAATCGGCCGGGAAGCGGCAAGGCGCATGGTGACACGCGGATATGGCAAAATCGTCAATATCGGTTCGTTGACCAGCGAGTTGGCCCGCGCAACCGTCGCACCCTATACCGTTGCCAAGGGCGGTATTAAAATGCTGACCAAGGCAATGGCAGCGGAATGGGCCGAGCATGGCCTTCAGGCCAATGCCATTGGTCCTGGCTATATGCTGACCGATATGAACGCTGCTTTGACCTCGAACCCGGAATTTGATGCCTGGGTCAAGGGACGGACACCGGCACGCCGTTGGGGAAAACCCGAGGAACTGATCGGAACGGCGATATATCTTTGTTCTGACGCCTCGAACTATGTGAATGGCCAAATCATCTATGCCGATGGCGGCATGATCTCCGTTTTGTAAGGAGAAACAGCTTGTATTGTGTTGTCATACACGCCCCTCACGACCTGCGCGTTGATCATATGGACACACCCGGTGCCCCTGATGACAACGCGGTCACCGTCCAGATAGACAAAGGCGGTATTTGCGGCTCGGACCTGCATTATTACCATCATGGTGGATTTGGCGCGGTGAAAATTCGCGAACCAATGGTGCTGGGGCACGAGGTAGCCGGAACAGTTATTGCCACGGGCAAGACTGTCGAAGGATTTGCGATAAATGACAAAGTCGCGGTCAATCCGTCAATGCCTTGCAACCAGTGTTCGTATTGTCGTGCCAATATGCGTAACCAATGCACCGATATGCGTTTCTTTGGCAGTGCAATGCGTTTCCCCCATCAACAGGGGCTATTTCGCCAGAAAATTAATCTTCCGGCAGAGCAACTGGTTCGGTTAAGTGCGCAAACCAGCATGGAACACGCCGCATGTAGTGAACCGCTTGCGGTTTGCCTGCATGCTGTGCGTCAGGCCGGGCCGCTTTTCGGGAAAAACGTTATGGTGTCGGGGTGCGGTCCAATTGGTTGTTTGACGATCATGGCCGCCGCTCATTCCGGCGCCCACTGGATCACCGCGTCAGACCTGTCGCAGCCGCCTCTGGATATTGCGGTTCAGGCCGGGGCCAACACCGTCATCGATGTCGCACGCAACACCGGTGAGTTTCAACACCTTGCTAAAAACAAAGGGACGCAAGATGTCATTTTCGAATGTTCAGGAAGCCCCCGGGCCTTGGCCGGTGCATTTGAAGTTGTCAAACCCGGTGGCACGATTGTCACCGTTGGTCTGGGCGGAAATGGCGAGCTTCCTTTAAGTCTTGCCGTGACGAAAGAAGTTAAAATGATCGGAAGCTTTCGCTTTGATCCGGAATTCAGGCAAGCAGCTGAACTCATTGACCGGGGTATGATCGACGTTTCCCCGCTGATCAGCGCAGTATTGCCGTTTCACGATGCCCAAAAAGCCTTTGATCTCGCCTCAGATCGAAGCCAGTCCATGAAAGTGCAACTGGATTTCAGTTAAGCATGATCGTCGCCATGAAACCGGTGCCGGAGTTCCCCTGAATATTCTTGGTATCTCCGGCATATCTCATTTCCTTGCCGCGTTTTCCACACAGAACAAAACGCAGCATTATTCGTGATAACCGTAAGCGATGGCCGGTTTCCTTTGCCGGTTCTCTCGAACCGTGATGGGGCGGCCCAGTGTAGCATGCCGCATTCGCTCGCGCCTGTGCGCTGGCGGCACCCCGTTATATGGCGATGACGCAAAGAGCCCGTTGATGTCATCTGTTCCTGAGCAGAAGCACCACACCCGCCGGATCCGATGTCCAATGCCCGTTCACATCGTCCAGTGGTTCCAACTCATCGCGTCGCGGACTTTCCAAATGGTCGAGTGCACGATCCGGTTCGTCAGTGAAAAGCTCCAGCCACACGTCAACCTGGCTTTGCCTCTCAACCCGATCCACCCATAGCGTCATATTGCCAAAGGAAAAACCGATGCTGTTGGCAAGTTCCTTCACAACGGTTAGTCCCACCTTTTCACGATAGAAGGTCACCGTATCCTCCCACTTGTGCATGGGGACTTTGATCGCGATGTTGTTTCCCGGCACGATTTCCATGTGCTCTCTCCTTACATCTTGAAGCAGTCTGAAACATATTGAGGTGAAATTCAACATCGTCCGCATGGCTGCCCCTCAGCCAGGAAATGCATTTCCTTTCCGCCGCGCCTTTGCGAACCCGAGATCCGTGGCGATGAAGGGTTCCAGCATCGCCACGATGAACCTGACGGGATCGGCCGGGATCGGCGGCGGGCTAGCCGGTCTCGCGCACAGCATCTCGACATAGGCGGTCACGTCGCAATGGAACTGTGCGGGCAGTTCAACCCTGTTTAGCAAAGACAGACGGCACGGAAATACGTGACTAAACAACCGAAATTAAACAGCCATCTCTAAGATAATAGATCCGGTCGGCGACGTTGAACCAGCGATCATCGTGGGTAACACAGATAATGATCTTGCCCTGATCGCGCAATTCAGGCAGCAGTTTTTCATAAAAGACCTTCCGGAAATAGGGGTCCTGGTCAGCGGCCCATTCATCAAGCACCAGGATCGGCTTGTCTTCCAGCATTGCCGTTACCAGCATCAGGCGCTTGCGCTGCCCCTGGGACAGGTCGGTTGTGGAAAAACTGTTGCCGATCAGTTCAACCTTGTCATCGATTTCCATCTTCTCAAGCAGGGCCTTGGCGCGCGCCGGGTCAACCGGATCAATCCCGAACAGTTCCCGAAACAGATGGTAATCGGTAAAAACGGTGGCGAATTTATCCCGATAGGTCTGCAATTGTTCGCGTGCCAATGGTTCACCATTAACCAGAATATCACCGCTATCGGCAACGCGCAGGCTGGTTAAAAGGGAAATCATGGTTGATTTCCCGGCCCCGTTGCCCCCGGTGATAAAGCTGATTTCGCCCCGTTTGAAGGTGGCATTCAACGGCCCCAGCGCAAAACCGCGCCCTTCCATCCCGTCGCGATAGGCAAAACTTAAATCACGAAGTGCAACTTCGTAAACAGCCTCATCCAATCCATGATCGACAGGTTCCGGCTTTTCCGACAAATCGCCATGCGCAGCCGACCCCGAAGCCGCCTCAATCAGTGCCTGATCCAAACGGGAAATCAGGGTGAGCGAGGCCTCGGCATTGCCAAAGGACGGAATGGCAAACAGCAACGATCCAATCGGCCCGATCATAAACAATGCAGCGGTTGTGGTCTGGGTTGCGACCTCGTGATAGTCGGTGGTGAATATGGGCACCACAAACACCATCAGGCCCATCATCACGTAAAACGCCATCTGGATTAACGCAAATTCGCGCCCCCATTGGCGTTTGATCGCCGTCTTGCCCAGGCGCGTGCGATCCGAAAGATCATATAATTGCACCATCAGGGCATCGCGACGTGCCCGGTTCATGCGGACTTCCTTAAAACCTTGCAAAAGGTCTGTCAGACCGTCGAACAATTTGTTTTCTTCGGCAATGGCCTCGCGGGTCGCGTCCATGACCTTGCGGGCACGGTGCAAATGCACAGCCGCGGCAATCACGCTAAACCCCATGACCATAATAAAAGCCGGGATCGACAGCCACGCCATATAGAGACTGACAAACACCAGCAAGACCATTTGCTGCATCCCGGTCAGCATCATGGGCAAGGTAGAGGAAATCGTTTGCATTTCCTGGGTCAGGGCAGTTTGCAGCGGCCCCTGGCCTATATCATTAAGGGTATCGGGACCGGCCTTTCGCACATTGTCAAACAACCGCAGCCGCATATCATGCAATATATGTTCAGCTTCGCGGGCAACAATGACATCGGACTGCCGTTGCGACCAGCCAAATGCCAAAAGCGACACCCCCATCAATGCAAGCAGCCGCAAACTGACCTGCCCTTGTGACGCCTGTTCAGCCGCCATATTCACCACCATCAAAATCATGGTAGTGGCAATGCCCGACAGGGCAGTTAACATGGCAACCCCGCGCAGGCTAACCCTTGTTCTTTGACGGATCAGGTTGACCAAAATCATGTTTTGGCCCCTCCGTCGTGATGGGCAACTTTTTCGACCACCACATCGCGCAATTGCCCCTCTTCAAGATGCATACAGCGATCGGCGGCATCGAAATAATGATCATCATGGGTCACGGCGACAACCGTCAGGCCGCGTTTCCGCAATTCGGGCAATATCTCGCGATAGAATTTCTTGCGAAAATGCGGGTCCTGGTCCGCCGCCCATTCGTCAAGCACCAGGATCGGCCGATGTTCAAGGATCGCCGAAATCAAGGCCAGGCGTTTGCGTTGCCCCTGTGACAAGTCCTGACGCACAAATCGGGGTTGTTCAACCGGCACCACCGCGCCGTCTTCGAATGTCTCTTCGATATCGGGAATGTGAATGCCGGTAATATGATCAAGTTCAAAAAGATGCAGCCAAAAAGCTGCTTCCTCGCGGTCAATCCCGCCCTGGCCATAGAGGCGCGAAAACAAATGAAAATCGGAAAACACCGTTGAAATCAAATTGCGATAAGACCCGATGCTTTGCGGGCCAAGGCGGATGCCATCAATTTCGATATGCCCGTCGGTCGGATAATAAAGTGCTGTAAGCAACTTGATCAGGGTTGATTTTCCCGATCCATTACCGCCGGTAATAAAAATCAGTTCGCCGCGCGCAATATCAAGCGTGACCGGTCCCAATTGAAAACCGTGGTTCTGATCGCGATGGGCATAGCGAAATGTGGCGTTATGAAACCCGATGCGGGCAAAATCGCGGGCAACAACCGCATCGCTGCCCTCGGCCAGGGGTTCGGCCATCGCGGCCAGATCGGCATCAAGTGCAATCATACGGCTTGCGGCATGTTCAGCCGCCCCCAGCACCGTCCAGCTTTGTACCACGGCACTGATCGGTCCGATCATAAACAATACAGCCGTGCTGACCTTCATCACGGTGCCCGAAAAACCGGGGGAATAAACCGGGACAATAAACACGATCACAGCAAGCAGGATATAAAACGCCGTCAGACCCGCGACGTGCTGGCGAAACGTAAGGTCGAGAGCCTGAACGGCGGTTTCCTCTTTATGGGCAGAGGTTTCAATAAATGCCGCGTTTAACGCATCACTGCGCGTCGACGACATCCGCACTTCCTTGATCCCGTAAAACAGGTCGGCAACACGTTCAAACAGGCTATTTTCGACCCCGGCCAAACGATGATAACAGGCCGATAATTCGCGCCCCATGCGCAAATAAATCATTGTGCCCGCCCCGATCACAACAACAATCAGGAAAAAAGCCAAAGGTGACAACCACAAAACATACAACATCACCGCCACAATCAGCAGCAAAGACCGAAACGCGTGCGCCAGAAGTTGTGAATTTTGCGAAATGATCTGGCTGCTTTGGGTAATGCTTTCATAAAGGCGCGTGCGCCCAAAACGTTCGATCCGGGCGAAATCGGCATTGACCAGGCCATCAAGCAGCCGGGCACGCACGCGGTGAATGCCACTTTCAATCTGGGCACCAATATGCGCAACCAGATAAATTTCCGACAAAAAATAGACCACCGACATGGCGATGAAAGCGCCGGCCAGAAACCAGTTGACCTCGTCAACCGCGTTTTCTTCAATCTGCTCGGCAGCGGCATTGACGATCACAAGCAACAGTGCGCTGCCGCCGCCCGCGATGCCGCCAGCAACTGTCAGACGAGTCAATAGCCTGTTATCCCCGGACGACAACAGATCAAGCAACTTCATTGGTTTGCAGTCCCCCTGGTCCGACCATTAAGATGTTGTGTCTTGGGCCGGATAATCGCCCGCAGTGTAACGACCGCTCCTGTTGCTGTCCAGTGATCGTGCGGGTTGAAACAGCCCCGGTCGTTTCAATATTCTGATTTTGCATAAAGGGGCGGCATCGCCCCTTCGCTATTCACAACCAGAACCGTACTGTGCTGATCAAGGTTAAACTGCGCACGCAAGACAGGATCCTGTGCAACATGCCAAAGCCCGGCAATGCCGGCAATGCCCGTATCCCAGCAATCAAGTGGCACATCCCCGCCGACCCCGCGTCCCAGTTCCGTTTGGACATGAAGGGCGATTGCATCGTCAATCGCGATGCTTCCCCGCGCAACCCTGCGCAATACATCAAAAGCCGGAAGACTTGGCCGCCCACACGACAACCCGACCATCCGCGTGCGCAACCGCCCCGCAACCGAAACCGGGGAGCCGCGTGCCAGGCTTTCTTTCACGCAGGCCGCGTTCTGCGCTTCAACGGTTATGACATGCGGCTGTTGGCCGCTTTCATGCCACAAACCCAGCGCACAACCTGCCGCCATGCCCCCAACCCCGCACTGCAAAAAAACATGGCTGGGCGACTGGCGGGCTTGCACCAGTTGAGTGGCACATTCAATGCCCATCACGGCATATCCCGCCATGATGTCACGGGTTACCTTAAGGCCCCCGTGATAGTCGGTATCGGTAATCAAAAGTATGTCGGGGTCCCGGGCGGCACCCTCTGCGGCAAGAACGGCATCGTCATAGGTGCCCCCAATCATAACGATTTCGGCCCCGATGTCGCGCATACGCTGCACCCTGCCGGTATTCACGTCTTCGCCCACAAATATCCGCGCATGGCAGCCAAATTTTGCCGCCGCCCATGCAAGCGCAAGGCCGTGATTGCCATCCGTGGCCGCAACGGCGGTAAAGCGGGCACAATCATCACTGCCAGGTATAAAACCATGATCTCGCAATTGCTGCTTTAAGCCATAGGGCGCGCCGAGCGCCTTGACGCCGCCCAGGCCAAAGCGTTTGCTTTCATCCTTGATCCATACCGACCCGACATCGAGAAGCCGTGCCAGACCTGGTGCGAACAACAGCGGACTCGGGTGATATTCCGCCCAGTCCGACATAAGATTCAGTGCACGATAAATTTCTTCACGCCCGGGTGTAAGAAAATCACACCCTGGCAACAATAGCTCCACCAATTGCATTATGCTCCAAAAACAGAAATGTTCTGCCATTCAACTTCTGATATCATTGTTGGTATATTGGGCGATACAGTGAAAATGAAAGGTTATCCTGGGATGACAAGTCGCGAAATTGACAGGCGAACAGCAATAGCGCATCTTCCTTCGTGATCAAGGTATGTCGCGATCCATGCCGGTTCCCCTGCAATCGGGGGCTTTCAAGTCGACCAATGCAACGGGTAGCAATGGAAAATATGTTCTGGCCTTTAAAAATCAGCCTTATCGTCAGCCTGATTATATTGGCATGTGTCGGCCCATTTTCCGCAGCATCCGCACAAGGCAATGACCTGCCCGGCCCGCGACAAAATGGCACAACGTCAGATACCGTTACGCCGCTTCAAAAGGCAGCCGACACATCAATGCGGCTTGTCCCCAAAGAGGGTGTGAGAACCAATATCGACCAGTTCGACAATCAGCTTTCCAAACAAAAACCCAAAAGCCCGGAAATGATTGACGGGCTGATCTACAAGCCAGATGCCATCCCCCTTACGCAATATCGTCATGATTATAAAGGTATGGGTGGCCTTACCCAGCAAATTTCCGAAACCGGTGACAAACGCCCGTCCTATTACCTTGCGATCTATAGCGGGAGCACGAACGGTGTCTATTTTAAGGTCGCCTCGAAAATTTGTGAACTGATCCGTAAAACCTATGCCGAACATCGGGTACATTGCGTTCCGCTGCGCTCGCAAGGGGTGGGCAGCAATGTTGAACTGATGAAAGAAGGCCGCGTTCAGGTTGCTATCGTCCAGTCGAACACAAATTGGGAAGCCCAAAACGGCATTCGACCGATCCCGGGGGCGCGATCAGTAATGTCATTGCATGATGAAATGGGACTTTTGGTGGTCCGCAAGGATGCCAATATTCATTCGATCAATGATTTGCGAAACAAGCGGATTAATGTCGGCCCGGAAGATTCCGCATCGCGGGCCTTGTGGATACAACTTCTGAAAAAATACGATATCGAGCTAAAGGATCTGGCCAAGGTTTATGGTGTTGCACAGGATTACAGCAGGATCGGTATTTGTGACAATTATATCGATGCCTACGGCCTTTGGATCGGACACCCGGCGGAGCCAATACAAGATACATTAGGCTGCGACGCAGCTGTGGTCGGTATGGGCGGGGGACCAACCGAAGAACTGGTGCATGACAACAACTATTTTTTCAACCAGACCCTGCCTGCCAATACCTATGAAGGACAGGACAAACAGATTAAATCTTTTGGCTTCAAGGCATCCCTGATCGCGTATGAACCGGCCAATCCCTATGTAATTTATTGGCTGACCCGCATCGTACATCAACATCTTGACCAGTTGCGCGAAATGCTGCCGGTATTTCGCGGCGTTAACGCCGATGACATGTACGAAAAAGGAAACTTTTTGCCGTTTCACAAAGGTGCCGCCTGTTACTGGGAAACAGATCCTCATGCCTGCGACTGGCAGAACACCTATGTCGCCCATAATGCAGAGAACGCAGAGGCCCCGGGACTGGTTAAACCGACAAACCGGAAAGACCCCAAATATCAGGACACCAACTGATTATTCGGCAATATAACCGATCTGGATTTCTCCGCCGCGCACGCGCCACCCCGCCCCGATATAACCACGCGACAGAACCGTGCTTTGCGTGGCCAGATCAACAAGGTCAATCCACCAAACCCCGCTTGTTGTTTCATAATCCGAAATAGCCGGTCGCGAAATCGCGCCCGCCAACAGGTCACGCCGAACCAGATACCGAACACCACCAAATTTTTCGGCAATTCCGCGTATGGTCAGGCCGCACGACAGCAAACTGCGCAAGCTGGCCAAATTACCCGGCGCCACGGTCGAAAGCGCAATAGGGCGACCTGCCGCCAATGCGGCAGCCAACCGGTGATCAATCATTTTACGCTGCCATCCTTGCCCGCGCAAGGCAGGGGTAACGGCCACACCATCAATATGAGCAACATCCGCCAATTCCTGCGCTGACAGGTTATGATCGCAACCAAAATTCGGATCATTCGGGCGTGGCAACCCCAGCACGCTATAAACCATCAGCTCGCCGCGTTGAAACACACCGTAAATATGCCCGCAATTCGCCATATGATCGGCAAAGAACATATCGCTTTCATGTGCCGCAAGCTTTGCTGGCAACAGCTTTAGAACCTTGTGATGAAGGGCGATCACGGCGGGCAAATGTTCGGGGCCAAGCTGAATGATGGGCATCATTGCACGATTTCCGCATAATCAAGCAGCGGCAACGGTGGATAAAGTTGCAACTTTTTTGCCGCCGATAACCGGATCAAATAGGAAAAACGGTTCAACGTCTCGATGGGCAAATCGCCAGGAAGGACGCCCTCAACCAAAATGGCAGCAGCCTTGCTTGCGGCCAACCGCCCAACCAGTTCATACCGGCTGACCAACCCGAACAGTGCGTGCCCTTCGCGCACTTCAAGTTCTGTGGCACTAAAAGTTCCAAGTCCATTGGCGAACCCGGCATTGGTCAGGGCATCCCGATAGGTTCCGATGAAATTGTCCGGGCCAATATATAAAAAATCCGCGCCCTTTTTCGCCAGATCCGCTACGGCACCAGGAATACGCGCCGGGTCGGGATCACCCTTTTCCCCTAGCGGTTCAACAAGCACATCAAACGACATTTCTTTGCCCAACGCCCGAAGATCGGCAATGTTTGATACCGAATTGCTTTCCTGAACATTGTAAACCACACCAAGGCTTTTCATCGGGCGATACGCCCGAATGGCATTGATCTGTGCTGCCAGTGGCGCAATATGGCTGGCCCCGGTAACGTTGCTGCGGGTCTGCCCTTTCGGGGCTGCTATGCCGGTTTTCCAGGGGGCCGAAACCATCACAAACACAACAGGCAAGTCAGTAATATTGCGCCCGGGATCAACAGCGTCATATCGCCCGGCGACCGCCATTGTTACGCCCGTTCCCCATGTATAAACGAGGTCGGGCGGGTTTTTACGAATTTTGTCGATGACACCGGGAATGGCGTCGATATTGCGATTGATATTATAGACCTGAAAATCAACCGCAATATTACGGCTGACAAAATAGGCGCGAAAGCCTTCCTCGACCTTGGTTTCACCCCGCCACAGGATCATGGCGATCTTAAAAGGTTTACCGGGCGTTGCCCCCCCGTCCGGGGTTTGCGCAACGGCACTGCCAGCCCCCGCAACCGGCAACGAAGTGCACAGAAACAGGATCAGAGCAAGAATACGGATCATTTTTGTGCCCCCGGCTGGCCCGCTACATTTTGTTCAACCGGCATCCTTCCGATCAGAATTTCAAAGCATAAAATGCAAACAACCGCCCCCCCGCCAAGATAAAGGATCGCGTTTCCCGGCCCGAAAAAATGCACCAGTGTTGCGGCAACCAACGGGCCAGTAGCACCGCCAAATCGCTCTGCCATCCGCAAAACAGCCAGAACAGGGCCGGTGCCATGCTTTTCGGTAAAAGTGCGGCTCAGCTTAAGACTTAACGAAACCTGCGCCGGGATTGACGTTGCCTGGGCCAACCCCAGCAGACCAACAGCAATCGCCACGACCAGCATAACGGGAAAAAATCCTGCAATGACAAGGCCAATGGCCGTCAGTGCACCGCCGATACCCACAGCCCGTATTTCCTTTTTCTTGCGATCAGTCCAGCGCGCAGCGCCCCAGCCCGACAGCAAGGCAACCACACCATACAACATGATAACCCGGCCAATTTCGGCAATCGTGGCATCGCCCTGCAACAGCAAAACCGGGACAAGATAATATAAAAAAGCGCTTAAAATCAGCTTGGCAGGAATGGCGGCAAACACCATCAGCACCTGCAAACGGCGGTTTTTTAACAAAGCGCGAAACGCCGCCCAGGTCGGCAGCGGCAGCACTTTTTCGCCCCCAAGCCTGGCCTTGCTGTCCATCAGGAAAAAGGCAAGACCAACCGCCGCCACAGCAACACAACCGCCCATAAAGAAAGTCAGGGATGCCCCAAAATACCCTGCAATGATCCCGCCAATCGCAGGCCCACAAATATCGGCCAGCATAATGCCGCTCACCATCATCGCAGTGCCTTGTGTCCGGTTGCGCTCGTTGGTGGCATCAAGAACATAGCTTTGGCAGGCAACAAAGGTTGTTGCATAGCCCAACCCGGACAAAGCGCGCCATACCACAAGGTCCCAGAAACCAACCGCACTGGCAGCCCCCAAAAGCCCCACCGTCGCCAAAAACGCCCCCATCAGGTACATCCGTAACGACCCGGTTTTACCTTGTAAAAGGCTGCATAAGGGCATGGCAATCGCCACCATTAACAAATGCACAGCCATAACGATGCCAGCACCCAGTTGCCCGCCCATGGTGGGTGCCGCCAGCTCGCTAAAATAGGTCGGCATAATCGGCCGGGCCAGTTCTTCGGCCAAAACGAACATAAAAGCCAGCAACCGCACCCCAACCAGCCGAACTTCCCGGGTTGAATGTGGGGCGGCCCCGGTCTTTTGGGCGCGATGAGCCACAAGGGCATTCATCGGCCCCATAAACTGGCCGATATCGTCGCGTATGCTTTGCCCGTATAACAGCGTAAATTTGCGCGCGCGAATATTGGCCAGCACCCGACACGCCACTTTAACCGGCATGGCGACATTGACGGTCAGAACCAGCAACATCAGCTCGAATGACAGTGCAAGCGCGATCAATAAAATAACCCCAATATCAAAAAGATTATCGATCAAGGGGCGCATCAATGCCCTGCGATCATGTCCGATCACAAGGCTGGAGGACATTGCCGGGTTGCCCCGTGCCGTATTTGCCAATTCAAGCGGCAAGCGCGTCAGAATAAACCGGCTGTTTTGTTCCTCCTTCGGGGACAATGACAGGCTTTGGCGAAACGCCGTTTCCGCCAGTCCGCCGCTGAAAAGAACCTTGCCATCGGGTGACAGGATAGCACCAAACATCAAATCGGGGTCGCCATCCTGCATGCCGACAATCAGATCGCCAAACCCGACGATTTGATCTAGCGGAATACCCAGATTAATCGCACGTTCGATTTTCTCGGCCACAACCTGGGCCTCGATTGTTGCCTTTTTTATCGTTTCACCGCGCAAATCGTCTTGCGCCAGGTTGGCGGCACGCCACGAAATACCAACCAGTGCGATACCCAATGCCACCACACTGACAAGCAACAACACCCAGATGGTCCCTTTGGGAATAAGGCCTGTGCGCGGACGGGCACGTTCATGCATCATGCTTTTCCCCGTCCCTGACCGGTTCGTTGCAAACAGACGAACGCTTGTTTCGCTTTTTACTGTCGTTTGTGTCGGCCATTGGTAACTGATCGCGCAATTGCCGATACAGCGAAATCATGCGCATTTCCCCGCTGGTTAACACATCGCCATCATGGGCGGGAACGCGCGGTGCCTGCCCATCCAATGCACATTGCAAATCATCGTTCAATTCGACGAAAACGCGATGGCGACGGCGCATCAGGACAATCAAAACAAGCAAAACCGGGATGATTGCCGTCATGCCCAGCACAGCAGCCTGCCACATCCGGGTAAAAACCTGCGCCAGTTCGGCTTTTGCATCTGAAATATCGGCGATGATGCGAACATATCCTGCACACTGCCCGACACTGTCGCGCAACACTGTTCCGGTAATCGCCCGATTATATTGAAAACTTTGCCACTGATCCGTTTGCGGCAGGGCAAACGGCGGGGCATTGCCCTGATCGGTATCGGCAGCAGCGGTTTGAGATTCAACCAGCGATCCATCACAGGCAAATACCTGAATGTTTCGAATGACGTCTGACATACCCATGCGCCTGCCAAGCACCGCCTCAAGATTTTCCATGTTCTCGATACGCAGGCCAAGATCAAGGCCTGATACAATATCGCGCCGGGTTTCCGAAAGCACCACCGTGAGACGCTGTGACAAAAGATGCTGCAGGGTCTGATCAAAGCGTAAATAATTCAACCCTGTGGTCATGGCAATTGCCGCGCCAAAAACAAAAAACAACGCAAGTCCGATCTTAAGACCCAAACTCATAATCGTGCTCCAGCATTACTGGCGCTGTTGGCGTCGTCCTGGACCGTGACATTAAAATGCATAAAATATGTTCCCCCACAGATGCATTTTGCCCTTGCACGACCCAACGTCAAGCACGCAGCACAAAAATGCGCTGCTGTTCTATCGTAACTTGATTAGGTTTGCAGTCGCTGTCGTTAGCCGGTATGATCTGCCTTCCCGCCGCGATCAAAGGTTTGTCCGTGATGAATGACCAAAAACGTGCGGAATTGAAACAGTTAAAGCAACATCGCGAGGCGGGTGCCGCCGTTCGCAGGAACACGATGTGGGCGATTGGCGGTAGTTTCATTCCGATACCGGTGGTTGATACCGCCGCAATTGTGGCCGTGCAGCTTAAAATGCTGGCGGAACTGAGTAACGTTTACGACATACCGTTTGACCGCAATAGCGGGAAGGCGACGATTTCGGCCCTGATTTGCAGTTTAAGCAGTGGCACATTGGGGAAATCCCTGCTTGCGACCGGCATATTCGGAACGATGGTAAAATCGATGCCCGTGGTCGGCTATGGACTTACGGTTCTGACCATGCCCGGTTTTAACGGGGCGGCGACCTATGCGTTAGGCAAGATTTTTCAACAACATTTTTCTGCCGGGGGAACCTTTCTGACCTTTGATCCGAAAAAGACAGAACGGCATTTCCGCGAAAAATTTGAAGAAGGCAAAGAATTTGTGGCGCGCCAAAAAGCCGCCGCCTGATCTATAAGTCAAACGACGATCACGATATGATCGAAAAATGTGGTATCAGAATATTGGGGCAGGATACCGGGTCCATAGGGGGAAAAATGCCGTTTGTCGTTCTCGTTCTTTACATCATTGCAGCCGTGATATGCGGGATGCTTGGAAAACGCACAGCGTTCGGGTTCCTGGGACATTTCATCCTTGCGCTTATAATCACCCCGATTGGCGATTTTCTTGTACAAATCGTGGCGCGCCCATCGCGCGAGATGCGCAGGAGAATGAAAGAATATGACATCGAATAGCATGCAGATGCTGTTTCTGGCATTTCCTGGTTTGAACGAGACATTGAATGGTTGATAGCGCCGATACGGCACCTGCATCCCCCGATATCGACATGGGCACACCAAAAAGCAGCGCGCACCACAAACGCGGACTTCGTGCCGTGATCAACAGATATCTTGACCGGTTAGCCGCATGGCTTAACAGATACCGCACGTCAATTCTGGTTATGTTGCTGTTTTTCGTAATCGGGATGATTGCGCTCGCACCACAGATATTCATTACCGTTCCATCGGGTCATGTCGGGGTGCTGTGGTATCGTTTCTTTGGTGGCACGGTGACCGATCATACCTATGGGGAAGGCATTCACATGATCTTCCCCTGGGACGAAATGTATTTATATGATGCCCGCCTGCAAAACCAGTCCCGCGTTTATGATACGATCTCGTCAAACGGCCTGGCGATGAAGGTCGACATTGCGGTGCGTTATCGTATTAACCGCGACAATGCCGGAACACTTCACAAACTTGTTGGCCCGCGTTATCCCGAGGTGCTGGTTTATCCTGAAATCGGCTCACACGCCCGCGAACTGATTTCGCGCTATACCCCGGAACAACTTTACACCGAAACCCGCGCGTTCATTCAGGCCGAAATCCTTGAACGCATGGTCAATCAGTTAGGATCGTCGCTGGTCAATCAAAGTTTCCAGGGGAAACTGGTGATCGTCGAGGATGTCCTGATCCGTTCGGTAACACTGCCGCAAAGCATTGCTGCCGCAATTGAACGCAAAGCCGAACAATACCAGGCGATGCTGGAATACGACTTCCGCATTGCGCGGGAAGAAAAGGAAAAGCAGCGCAAAAAAATTGAAGCCGAAGGTATTCGTGAATTTCAGGATATCGTCGCCAAAACGATCACGCCCGAATATCTGCGCCTGCGCGGGATCGAGGCAACCATGGCTCTGGCGACCTCGAAAAACAGCAAAACGATTATCATCGGTGGCCGGGATGGCCTGCCGGTCATCCTCAATACGGCTGATTCCAACATCTCCAGCGATAGGAGCAGCGGAGGTGCAGCCGAAAACGATGACGCCACCGCCGAACGAACCGGCGATACAATGGGCTCGCTGCCATCGGGACAACAGTTTAACGCCCGCATACCCGATGTTGCACCACAAAATGCCATTTCGCCCGGCATGGCCGCCACCAACGCCCCTGCCGCCGCCGCTGCCGGTGGCATACTAAAAGACAACCCGGGCGACCCGCCAACCGACGCAACCGGACCAGACGGCGAGGCCCTGCCCACGGTCCAGGCTGAACAGGCAGGCACGCCCGAAACAGCTGGTACAAATAGCGACACCGGAAAGTAGCCACGTCATAAATGTTGCGTATCGATTGGCGTGTAAGCGCAAACACATCAAAATCTTCGTGGCACCTTTTGCATTCGAGAATATCTATACATGGCAAATAATCCCTGGTTCATAAAGTCGATACGACCACAAACCGCACGCATACGTCTGTTCTGCCTGCCATGCGCGGGTGGCGGGGCGTCTTTTTATCGGACCTGGCAATCGACGCTGTCCTCGGAAATCGAGGTGGTACCAGTCTGCCTTCCCGGCCGTGAACAGCGGCTGGGAGAACCCGCAATCGACACGATCGAACACATGATTACGACCCTGAAAAATGCGATCCTGCCCTTGCTCGACATTCCCTATGCATTTTTTGGCTATTCCATGGGGGCGATTATTGCCCATCATCTGGCATGCCAGCTTGCCCATGACGGAAGCCCGTCACCTGCACATGTGTTTATTGCAGCCCTGCGCAGCCCGGACCTGCCATTATGCCGGTCCCCTTTTCATTCTCTGCCGTCCGACAAATTATGGCAGGAAATTGCCAAATATGGTGGCACCCCGCAGGAAATACTGGAAAGCGACGAATTTCGATCCCTGCTGGAACCCTCATTGCGGGCGGATTTTCGTTTGGCGGAAACAACGTTATCGGGGCATCTGAAACCACTCGATTGTCCGATTACTGTTTTCGGGGGCACAACAGACACCAGCCCACGGCCAGAAGAGCTTGACGGTTGGCGCCATGCAACGAATCGGCCAGTGGAAATAAACACCTATCAAGGCGGGCATTTTTTTGTAAAGGCCCATGAAAACGCGTTGCTGCGCGTCATTGCATCGGCTCTGGCGCAATAAACACCCTGTATGGCACATCTATCGGGGGAAAAAGGCTGCCCAACCTGTGATGAAACGTTCCTGGAACGATCATTACTTCTGCGCGTTGCGATTGGGAGCAAGTTGAGGTAGAGTAACAAGGAAATATTTTCACTGATTATCCGGGCTATCCACCGACCAGCAAATATTTACAAAGAGGCGATCATGAGTGAAGCAGAAACTATCGACGAGACTGAAGAAGAAGTTGCCGTAGCAGAAGCTGACGAGCTCCGCGCTCAGTCCCGGGACTGCATCCATCGCCACAGCGCTTATGCTGCGGTGGGTGGTCTGGTTCCAATTCCTTTCCTTGAAATGGCAACAAGCAGCACCATCCAGTTACGGATGATCGCAAAGCTGTGTGATATTTACGGCGTGCCCTTCTCGGAAAACGCTATTAAAAGTTCGGTTGCCACCCTTGTTGCAACGGTCCTGCCGGTTTCCGGCGTTAGCTATGCGGCAGCAACCTTTATGCGTCGTATTCCGGTAGCCGGGACGTTCTTTGGTCTTGTCGCCATGCCAACCTTTGCCGCGGCATGCACCTATGCGCTGGGCCGGGTATTTTCCTGGCACTTTGCCAAAGGCGGCACGGTTAACGATTTTGACGCCGAAGAAATGAAAGACCGTTTCCAAAGCGAGTTCGCCGAAGGCAAACGCAAAGCAACCGATTTCGTCAAAGGCGGCAGCAAAACAACGTCTGCCAAACCAACCGGTGCCGCAGCAACCGCCAAGGCTTGATTTTCAGCCTTCATCGATGAATAATCTTCTGAATGCCCAAAGTATATTGCTTTGGGCATTCTTTTTGACTAATGGCAAGGCAGGATCGTAAATTGGCTGATTTCGATGCCGTAAAAATTCATGCGCTGGCTTTAACGCGGGCCAAAGGAACCGGCAGTTTTCTGGCCAAAGACGCCTTACGGGCTACGCTGGCGATTATCGACCTTGATCATCTGACACCTTTGTGCAGAAACGAATTAATTTCGACCCTGTTAGACGAAACCGAAATTACCCGCATCAATATGTTCAAACATGTCAAGCGCCAGCAAAGTTTCACCGGCGGCAGACTGGCAGCCAAGCTGGCACTGCAAACCCATTGCAACAGTTTTGACCCGCGACAGGCACGGATTGAAAATGGTGTGTTTGATCAGCCGCTTGTCAGCGCTAAAACCGGGGGGATGAACAACCTCGGCATCTCGGTTTCACATTCCGAACATTATGCCGTTGCATTGGTATTCCACCGGGGCCACCCGATGGGAATTGACGTCGACCGACCTTCTTTGGACGATGCAAAATTGCTTTTGCCCGACTTAACCCCCGCCGTCGCAGATATGCTTGCTGACCTGGCGCTGGCAGACCAGGCGGCGGCTTCATTGATGTGGGTCGCACGCGAAAGCCTGGGTAAAACCCTGACCACCGGAATGATGACACCCTTATCCATCTATGCTCCGTCCGCCATCAAAATGCAGAATGGTTTCTTTGTCGTGCATTATGAAAATTTTTCACAATATCAAACACTTCTGTGGCCCGGTGCCAAAGGCTGGCTCGGCCTTACCCTGCCAAGAGAGACAACCTTTAACCCGTTAAGTTTTCACTGGGACTAAACAGCCCCCTGCAACCAATTTGCTGGCGAATACAATTGGCAACGCCCACAATGTCCGGGGCCATCATCATCGATCCGTGGGTTCCTGGCACCCACTGCAGGCTAATAGTCCCGCCAACAAACTTTTCCCAGCCACTATACGGGTCGCCATCAATACCGGGTGCCGCCCGACTGGCCGTTGTGGGGCGCACCAGCAACACATCCACATCATCGAGTTTGGGCGGAACATAGTGGATGGCCGCCAACGCATTGTTTTGAAACACCGCCAACAAGCGACGGATGACACTCCGATCAGCATTTTGTGGCAAAAGGTCTGAACTTTTACCTTGCGCCAGCAGATAATCAATTCGTTGCTCGGGTGTCATGACGCGAAGCTGATCCGCATCCAGAATGCCCAGTTCTGAAAACATATCAGCAAGATATTCTGCTTCATCCTTACGCAGAATTGCCCGTACCGAGTCCGGTATGGCAACAGCATCAAGCAAAGAAACACCCCGAACATCAATCCCGGCCTGTTGCAGCCGATAGGCGGCCTCAAAGGCAAGCAAGCCGCCAAAACTCCATCCTGCAATAAAAACCGGTCCTTGCGGCAGCACCTTGCGAATATGCGGCAAATAGGCGGCGACCATTTCTTCAACCGAGGGATACAGGTTCTGCCCTTCTTCCAGGCCTTGCGCTTCGACCATATAAATCGGCTGTTGCGGGCCAAGTTCCCGGGCAAGGTTTTGATAACATAAAATATTACCCCCGACCGGATGGAAACAAACCATCGGCACGGCTGATCCCTCGGCATTGACGGCAACAACCGGGCTTTTTGCGTATTGTGCCTTTTGCCGTTCGACAATTCGGGCCGCAAGTTTTGCGACACTGGAGCAACTAAACAAATCGCTTAGCGGTATTTTGACATCGGTCACATGGTTGATTTTTGACAAAAACTGCACCGCCAAAACGCTGTGCCCGCCCAATTCGAAAAAATCAGCCCCGGCATCCTCAATTGTGCAATCGAGAATACCAGACATCAAATCGGCCACAGTGCGTTCCAAATGTGTCGCCAACGGTTTTACCGGTCCGGCAGGTCGGGTTTCTGACACAGTTTCGGGGGCGGGCAATTTGGAAAGATCGGCTTTGCCATTTATGGTCAGCGGAATGTCATCAACACAAATCAAGTGCCCCGGCACCATATAAGCAGGCAGGCTTTGTTCAAGCTGGGCGCGGCAAGATACAGTTTCAAAGCCGCGATCAACGACCAGATAGGCAACAATATCCGCACCTTGCCCATTTAAGCCACCCCGCAAAACAACCTTTGCCCGACGCACCAACGGATGGCGACACAGGGCATTTTCAACTTCACCCAGTTCAAGACGATTACCCCGTATCTTGACCTGACCATCTTCGCGTCCGGCAAAGATGATTTGGCCATCACTGCGACGCCGACCGATATCACCACTGCAATACCAACGGCTGCCATCTGCGATGGCAATGAATTTTTGCTGTGTCTGCGCGGCATCATTCAAATAACCGCGTGCGACACCTGCCCCGCCAATGCGAATTTCACCAGGGACACCATCGGGCAAGAACCGCCCGTGATCGTCACAAATATCAATGATAACGCCCGAAATGGCCTGGCCAATCGGCGGTGGCAGGATTTGGCGGTAATCATGTGCCGTCATCACATATTGTGCCGCACACACGCAACATTCAGTCGGGCCATAGGCATTGATCAGCTTGCAACCGCCATGTTCGGCAAAGGCAAAAAACCGTTCAACCAGATCCGTCGAAACAACCTCGCCCCCCAAAACAACCATCCGGGCCGCACATCGTAACTGATTTTCCTGCCAATAATCCAGCAACAGGCAAAACAGGCTTGGCGTTGCATCAAACTGATCAATCGAATGATCAATGATAAAACGATGCAGAGCTTCGGGGTCGGTCCGCGTGTCCAGGCCCGGCACATGCAGGCTTTGCCCATTCAGAATGGCGGCAAATATCTGCACGATGGATCCATCAAAGGCGAATGGCGCAACGCAGCTTAAATTAAGGGGGCGTTGCGGATTATCGTTGCCAATCAGGTTAAGCTGGGTATCAAACACTGATTGGGCCAGATTAACCACCGACCCATGTTCAACCATCACCCCTTTGGGCGCGCCTGTTGTGCCACTGGTAAACAGAATATAGGCAAGATCGTTCGCATCCGTTGCCGCAAAAACCGCGTCATCGGCCAAAACGGCCAATTGCCTGCTGTCGTAACGCTGTTTCTGCCCCAAGGCAGGTTTTGCCAAATGATCGCGTGTTATAACGCAATCAAAGGTATAAGGGGCAGGATCAAAGCCGGGGGCATTAATTGCGGTTCGCGTTGCCTTGAACCCGCCCTGTTCTGTAATCCAGTCTTTAAGAAAACCTTCGGGAACAAACAGGTCTTCGAGAAAATCAAGGCGCGTATCGTAACCCTGGCCGACATTATCGCGGGCAAATGTCGCCAGATCGGCAAGGTAATCCGCGCGCCGGTCGGCATCCCACACATTGCCCAGATAGATCGCCCCATTGGGGGTAAGAAGTCGGGCGGCCTTGGCAAGCACCTGACGCAGATACCCAAAGCCGGGAAAGTTTTCGATCACACTGTTAAGAATGATCAAATCAAACGATCCGGGTTCGTAAACATCAATATCATGCGCGCCCAGTTGACGCCCCCTAACGTGGGACATTCCCGATTGTATCGCCAGTGCCTCGGTTCTTTCAACATTGCGCCGCGACAGATCGGTGGCAACATAGCGCCCGACAAGCGGGGCCACATGCTGCATGGTAAAGCCCGACGCACAACCGATTTCCAGAACCTGTGCATCTTTGGAAACAAGATCACGGATTTTGTTGCGCGCATTGGCCCCGAATGCATCCATCGCACTTTGGGCAATGGGCATCCCGGTAAAGGCACTTTTCCAGCCCCCGGCAAGAATATTATCGGCATCATCCCCCGCCAGATGATCCCACAATTCAACCGACATCAACGACCCGGGCATTTCCGAAAGAACATCAATTTCAGCATGATCCAGACACAAAACATGCCTTAAACCACGGCATCGCCATTGCAACTGGTGCAAATCACCGACATGGGCCTGATCGGCCATCACCAGCGCAATATCAGCCATTTCCACCATGGTAACACGCCGGATCAGCGGGATCGCAGGATCAAGCGGCACAAACGCATGGCCTGCTTTCAAAATACCCAAAATCGCTGCCACGTAATGGTGGTTTCGCCCGGTCATCACCCCGATCGGGGCTGTTTTAGCCAGGCCAAGACCATCAATAAACCGCGCGATACGATTGCTATTGCGATCAAGCGCACCGTAAGTCAAACAGCCATCTTCGTCCTGAATGGCAATGCGCTCGGGGCAGGACCGGGCCATCATTTCAAACCGTTCGACAATACTGCCGGTTGTTGCGCCGGGTTTGTCGGTTTCCGCGTTGTGGGACGTTTCTATCGTGTCAAAATCAAAATCGGCGATTTTCATGTATTTGTCCCCTTAGATATCCTGCACGGCAGCACGGGAAAATTTCCCCAAAAAGGCAAGCCAGCGCTGCATGGTTTCCGCGTCGAACAGGTCGGTATCATATTCCAGTGTGAAACGGGCCTGACCGGCTTCTTCGACCAGGAAAAGAATAACGTCATGCTTTGCCGTCATATTGTCGACAAACGCATCCAGATTATCGGGCAAGATTCCTGCCTGCCCCTGCCTTGCCAGCGGCAAGCCGCCTTTTTCATCCTGATTGGAAATATCCCCAAACCGTTGATATTCAAAAACCACATTCACAAGCGGCTGGCGGTTGGCATTACGTTTCGGTGCCACCGCGCGCACCAGTTCGTCAAACGGATAATCCTGCCGATCCAGTGCTGCCGTGATGTTGCCATGCAAATCATCAATCAGGGTGCCAAGATTTGTTTCATCGTCAAGCTGCACCCGGATCGGCAACACATTTACAAAGAAACCGATCAGACCTTCGGTTTCGGTACGTTCCCGCCCGGCAACCCCCATACCAATCACCATGTCTTGCTGGCGCGTCAAACGATAAAGCATGGCCGAAAACAGGGCCAAACCAACCGCCGACAAGGTGGTGTTATGAGCCCGCGCCAGTTTGTGCAAACCAGCAAGAACCCCGGCTTCAATTTCCAGATGCCGATGTGCCCCGCGATAGGACTGCATATCGGGTGCCGCGCGGTCTGTCGGCAGGGCGATCTGGCCTGGGGCACCTTTTAGTTTTTCCTGCCAATAGGCTGCGGCATCCGACCAGTCCTGCCCCGCCTGCCACCAGGCATAATCCTTGTAGGTAATCGGAAGCGGCGCCAAGGCCGACGCGGTTTTAGCCAGCACCGCCTGATACAAAATGCCTAGTTCCTGTACCAGAATTTTCGACGACCAGCCATCGCCGACAATATGATGCGTGGTCAGAACCACAAGGCATTCGTCTGTGCCAACCATGATGACACGCCCACGGATCAAGGGCGGTTTATCAAGTTCAACCGGTGTTGCGGCCTCTTGCCGGGTCAGGCGCAGGGCTTCACGCGCCGGATCAACATGGTCGGAAACGTCATTAACAACCACGTCCGGGGCCGACACCGGACTGATCTGTTGGGTGATGACGCCATCATATTCCTGAAAACATGTGCGCAAGGTTTCGTGGCGTTCGATCAGCAACCGTAAGGCTTCTTGTAAAATGTCAACGCGCAACGCCCCATTGCAACGCAAGACAAACACCATCCCATAGGCGCTGCCGGTGCGATCCATCCGGGAAAGAAGATAAAGCCGCTTTTGCGCGTGGCTGGCCGGGTAATGCGCCATTTCCGGGGCAGGCAAAATGCCGCCTGCCCGCAGGTTGCCGTCAGGCGCGCCCATGTCATGAATATGACGGGCCAAGGCCGCAATCGTGGGGCTGGCAAAGAAATCGGCCATGCTAATACGGTTGCCAGTACGATCTGCAATGCGATTAACAATCCGGATCGCCATCAAGCTATGGCCGCCAAGTGCGGCAAACCCGGTATTTCGGTCTTGAATCGGCACCTGGAAAACATCGCTGAAAATATCGGCAATGACCTGTTCTTCGGGCAACAAAACAGTATCAACAATGCCCGCTTGTGTTCCTGCGGGTGATTGCCTGCGGACCTGATCCAGCAGTTCGGCACGATCAACCTTGCCATTAGCAGTAACCGGAATATCATCCACCCAATACCACTTAGCCGGGATCATGTATCCGGGCAGGCGCTTGCCCAGCCAGGCCTGCAACTCGGCAATGCGGGTATCGGACGATACTGGCTCTTGCGCTGCCGATGCCTGAATGCAGGCTATAATCTCGCCGCCATTGACACCGTCCTGATTAAACAGAACCACCGCATTCTGAAGGAATGGCGCTTGCTGTAACTGGTGCTCTATTTCATCAAGTTCAATGCGAAAACCGCGCAGTTTGATCTGGTTATCGCGCCGTCCGCCAAACTCGATCCGCCCGTCGCGGGTCCACCGGGCAATATCGCCGGTACGATAAAGGCGCCCTGCCGGACGATCCGGGTCCGCGATAAATTTCTCGGCGGTCAGGTCGGGGCGTTGCCAATATTCACGGGCCAACCGGTCGCCGCCAATCATTAATTCGCCCCAGGCACCCACCGGCACCCGCAACCCGTTGGCATCGCGGATCAGCGTTCTTGTATGGGCAATCGGCCGCCCGATGATTGTAAAATCGCTATCGTTGCACACATCGGATGCAAGAATGGCGGTTATCGCGGCAAATGTGGTGCTTTCCGTCGGCCCATAGCCGTTAAACAGCCGGGTATCAGGGCATTTTTCCATAAATTTGCGAACATGCGATTTGCTAATGCTTTCCCCGCCGATCATAAGAACAGAAAGGCGGGCAAGACTTTCGGCATCGACATCAACCTGTCGATTAAACAGCCCGACGCTTAGATACATCGTGGTCACACCGAACCCGTCAAGTGCGGCACCAAACTGCACCGGGTCCAGCACGGTATCGCGCCCGATCACGGCAATTTCAGCGCCCTGTAACAGTGGCGCCCAAATTTCCAGTGTCGCCGCGTCAAATGCCAGCGGTCCCGCCTGTGCCATAACCGCACCGGCAAAAAGCCCGGCATAATCCGCCCCCAGGGCCAAACGCAGCACAGCACCCTGTTCAATCAACACGCCTTTGGGCGTTCCCGTCGAACCCGAGGTATACATCAGATAAGCCGGGGCACCTTGCGGGGTCTCAAGCACGGGGACCACAAAATCACTTCCGGCATCGGGAATATTGCCAACATGGCACATGTCAACACCCTGGGATGAAAGATCGCCCAGCGATGCCTTGCCCGCATCATCAACCAGAACCAATCGTGCGGCGCTGTCGCCCAGAATGAAATGATTGCGTTCTGCCGGATAGGCGGAATCAAGCGGCACATAACCCGCACCAAGGGCGACAATCCCCAGCATCGCCGCCACCGCGTCGCGACCCCGTTCAAGATGCAGCGCAACAAGATCGCCCTGCCCGATACCGCTGTTTTCAAGGTGACGGGCAATGCCCCCTGCCCGTGCCATAAGCTGGGCATAGGTCCAGGTGCCAGTTGCATCGCGCACCGCGCAATGATCTGGCGACAAGGCCGCCTGTTTGGCAAACTGCGCAAACAGCCCGTCCTGTGCAGGTATCGCAACATCAGGACCATTTTCCCAATCGACAAGCTGTGCCGCCTGATCGCCTGGCAACAAACTGATCGCGTCAAGATGCTGACTGTCGTTTGTGATCAACTGGCGCAATGTTGTTACGAAAATGCGCCCCAAATCCTCCATCCGCGCCCGGTCAAACAGGTCGACGTAATAATCAAAGGAAATCGTCATTCGTCCCGGAACATCGCGGACAAAAATTGCAAGATCGTTCTTGCAATGATGGCGCATCAAGCCGATGGGCGGAATATGCGTATTCGCATCATTCGGCGCAGCCTGATAGTTCATATAAGAAAGCGTCACTTCAGATAACAGCGTCCGATCCGGTGCCGCCGGGGGGCACAGGTCATCTAGCAACCGATCAAGAAAATAGGCGCGATGACGCATGGCATCAACATGATGCCTTTGCATTTTCTCCACAAAGGCTTTGACTGTGTCGCCGTCATTGATCTGCATGCGTAACGGCAACAGCGACACCATCATACCCGGCACGCCCCTGAACCCGCTTGCATCACGGGAATCTACCGGAACACTGATCACCATATCGTCGGTTTCAGCCAATCGCGACAAAACGGTAAACCATGTCGACAGGATCAGGGTAAACATTGTAACGCGCTGCCCGGCGGCGAATTTACGGGCATCGGCCAGCAACGAATCATCAACCTCGAACGAGGTAATGTCCCCGGTAAATGTATGAAAAGCAGGCCTGCGCCGATCTGAGGGCAGATCGAATTTTGGCAACGCACCGCGATAGAGTGAATGCCAGTAGTTTTTGGCATCCTCCAGTCGCGCCTGATTTTCCGCCGACTGGCTCCACACCGCGTAATCATGCAACTGGCGTGTCAGGGGCGGCAGTGTAGTGCCGCGATATAAGTCAAACAAATCGGCAAACAAAAGTTCGGTGGTAAATCCGTCTGCCAGCACATGGTGAATATCGAAAAACAACGCATTTCGCCCGGACGGATCGGCAAGAATTTTCCAGCGAACCGGTATTTCCCGGTCAAGATCAAACGGTGTTACCAACCCGGCACAGGCGTCTTCGAGTTGATCTTCGATCAGAACAGGTGTCAGGTCGGGTCGTGCGTCAACCGGGTCCAGAACCTCCATCTGCCACACATCATCCTGCTGGGATATGCGGGTACGAAGAATTTCATGACGGGCAACCAGTTGCCCGATGGCGTCACACAATTGAGCAAGGTTAATGCTATCGTCTAGCAAAAAGGCATGGGGCAAATTAAACGCCGTTCCCATATTTCCCTTTTGCCCGGCATTCAACACCGACAATTGTTCGGGCGCGACCGGATATTTCGCCACATCATGCCGATGCGGGGCCGAATGACCCGCGCTATCGTGGTTTGGCGACGCCAGATAAGCCGCTGGCGCATCGCTAAATCCATTGATCACCAATTCGCCATCATCAGTCCGGCGCGGCTCCGGCCACAGATCAAACAGTTTCCTGCCCAGGGCAACAACCGTCGAATGCTCAAACAGATCAACCAGATTAATCGAAGAACCAAGTTCACCATTGATGCGATCAACGATCTGCATACCGGTGATGGAATCCCCGCCCAGCGCGTAAAAGTCTTCCGCCGGATCAACCGCATCATAGCCCAGTGTCTCGGCCCAGATTTTACTGATTGCGCTTAACGGGTCTGCCTTTTGCAATTCAGCATTCACAGGCGATGCCATAACAGCCGGTTCAGGCGTGTTGACCCCGGCCAGTTCTGCGATCGCCGATACTGTCGATGCTGAAAACAAATCGGAAATTGTCAGTGATAGCGATAGTTCGGCATTCATCCGGTCAACAATTTGCATCCCGGTAATCGAATCTCCGCCAAGGGCAAAGAAATCTTCGCCCGTATCAACATTGTCATACCCAAGCGTTTCCGCCCAGATCGCTGCAATGCGTGACGTTCCGTTTTGCGGCGATATGACAGGCACAATGCTGGCTGCACTATTTGTATTTGCGACAAGTGCGTGTGTATTTTGGCTTTCCAGTATGGTGGGATCAAGGATGGTGACCTGTGCAAGATTGCAGCACAGGGCATCGCGCCACATCGAGACCGCCTGTGCGGGCGTCATCCACGCGCCAGCGTGAAGAACAACGTTATTGCGCGCTGCCATGCCCTGATCAGACAGCGTACACCAGTCTATCACCATTGCCGGAAGGCCCTTGGAGCGGCGATAAAATGCAAACCCATCCAAAAAGGCATTGGCGGCACAATAAGCCGATTGACCTGCCGCGCCGGTGATCGCCGTCAGGCTGCCAAACATGACAAAGGCCTGAACCGGGTCGTTTATCGTCAATTGATCGAGGTTGCGCGCCCCGTCAATTTTTGCCGATAAAATACCGTCAAATTTATCCATATCGCGCAAGGCCAGAAAACCGCCATCGGCAATGCCTGCGGCATGGGCCACCGCCGTAATCGGGCCTAAAGCGGTTCTGATATGTGCCAGCGTTTCATCAAGAGATTTGCGGTCCGACACATCACAGGAAAACAATGAAATATCGATCCCTTTGCCGCGCAAAACGGCAACCTGTTTTTGCGTGTCCGCATCAAGATCATCTTCCGCACGGCGGCCGACAAATGCCAGGCGCACCTTGCCGTTAAGCGCCATTTCTTCGGCCAGTGCCAAACCAAATCCACCGGCCCCGCCTGTAACCACACAAACCCCGTCATCGGGCCAGATTGATTTTTTAGCGGTATCTGCGGCTGCAAGGCCGCGCAAATCGCGCACAAACCGTTGACCATCGCGATAAAGGGCAACCGGATCACGCAAGGGCATAAAGGCCAGTTCTGACCCAATATGTTCCAAAACCGCATCGGGCGTTATATCGGCATAGCTAAGGACCAATTTGGGGTCTTCATGCGCAACGCCAATAACAACACCTGCCGCAGCGGACTGATCGGGGTCGATGGCAACATCATTGCCCACCTCGAACGCCCCACACCCAACCACAACCAACCGCAACTTTCCGGCCATATTGCGCAAAACATTCCGAAGGACCCCTGCCGTTCGAAAGGCCGCATCCGGCCCGGGTTGCAAGGCCACAACCACGTTGGAAATACCAACAAAAGTTGCTTTATCCAGCGTTTGGGGATGAACAGAACGATGATCGCCCGATACCGGCCAAAAATCGCCATCCGTAATAAACAAACAGCCCGCAACAACGGCCTGTGGTTTCAGATTTGCCGGTTTCCAGTATGTTTTAAGTAATTCAGGATGCCCGTTTTGGCTATTTTGCCCTGCCTTGGCAAAGCGGATTCCGTTTACAGCCAGCACGGGATCGCCGCTTTTTACATCAAACAACGTTACGTTGAGACGGCCCGAGGACTGCATTTCGCCACAGGCAAAAACCTCGGCACTTGGCACGCCATAGACGATAACCTGATCAATGCCAACGGGCACCGATCCCCTGTCATCATCATTTAACGCCATGCTACAAGCGGCATCGGCAAGGGCCGGATGATACAGCCAATTTTGAAGATCGGCATGATAATCTGACCGCAAACGCAGATGTTTAATCGCGGTCGTCTTTTGCTCATCACAATGCAACGACACGACACAATCCCAGCGCGGGCTGGTCGATATTGAACCGAAATTCTCGTTAAAGGTCGCAATTGGCACAAAAATATTCGCTTTGGCCCGCACGGTATCCAACGACATTGGGCTATCGAATACGGGTACGGCGTTCTGGTTCCAATGCGCGCTGGCAAAAACGCGCCATTGACCATTTTTCAGCCGCCCGCCCAGTTCCACCTGGCCATCATTGGCAAATGTCAGGGTTACGTTACCGTTCGGCAGGGCGCTGGCAACCAATGCCTGATGCCAAACCAGATCGGAAACCGTTGCCGGTTGCGCCCCATCCCCCAATTGCCGAATAGCTTGTGCCATTAAGGCCGGAACCGCCATGCCAACAAGGGTTGGCTGGCCGTTCAATCTGTGTTCGTTTGTCGGCCAAAATGCGGGATCGTTAATCGCAATGGCAAAACTGCGCCCGCCTGCCGTTTCAATCGGCCCCTGAAGCAGCGACACAGCACCGCTTGTTTTAACCTCGAATACCGGTTTGCAGGTTTTTCGTACATAGGGAGACGGCGGCAAGGAAACCCGCCGCGCCTTTGATTTTTCAGGCCAGACCAGAACCGCACCGTCAAGATAGGCGGCAATTTGCACTTGCGCGGCGGCTTTGTCGCAGGCAACGGCATTTACCTTGCGATTTTGGTCGGCATTTGCCGTGGCGCTGAAATCGCCCGTTCCGGCAGCAAGCTGTTGCAAATAATTTTGCAACGCATCGCTGTCGCGAACGGCAACCGCAAACCGATACTTCAGGCTATCGCGCCCGGTTGCAAGCGTAAACGCAATATCACGGACCTTCAGGTCCGGGTCATTTTGCAACCTGCGTAACAGGTTCTTGCCATAATCGCGCAGCGCATCGGGGTTGCTGGCCGACAATGCAACAACAAAGTAACCTTCATCATCATCGCCAATGCGTGTGATTGGCGAGCGAACCGGCGCGGCCTCGATCACGATATGGGCGTTAATGCCGCTTAACCCGAACGAACTAATCCCCGCCAGGCGTGGAACACCACGATCAGGAAGTTTTTCAAGCCGGGCGGCAACCCGGACCGGGGCACGGGCAAAATCGATTTTGGGGTTTGGCCTTTCGTAAAACGGCTGTGGTGGCACCTGATCATGACGCAATGCCATAATGGCACGTGCAAGGCCCAGTGCCCCGGCGGCACCATCAAGATGGCCGTAATTGCCCTTGCCCGATCCGATAAAGGCCAGATCGGCATTTGGTGCAACATCGGCAAAGGCCCGGCTCAGGCCGTCAATTTCAATCGGGTCGCCCAGCGCCGTTCCCGTCCCGTGGGCTTCGAAATACGATATGCTTGCCAAATCAATATCGCCCGCCTGCGCGGCCTGGCGAACAACCTCGGCCTGCATTACCGGGTTGGGGGCAGCTGCCCCGCTTGATGATCCATCCTGATTAACCGCGCTGCCGCGAATAACGGCATGAATGTTATCGCCATCCTGCAAGGCCGCACTTAACGGCTTTAAAACAAAAATAACACTGCCTTCGCCCATGCCAGTGCCATCGGCATTTGCATCAAAGGCCCTTGTGCGGGCGGTGGAGGAATCAATGCTAAATCCGCTGGCGGCATCGGGCGGGCTGGGCAATACTTTGGCCCCACCGGCAATGGCAATCGTACATGTGCCGTCGCGCAGGTTCTGACAAGCCTGATGTACGGCCACCAGCGACGATGAACATGCGGTATCGACCACCTGGGCCGGACCACGCCAGTCTTTCAAAAATGACAGCCGCGTAACAATATTGGAGGGTACATTCAGGGCGAAAACCTGTTCCGCCTTGCTTTGCGCCACATGGTCCATGGCAACCCGCCATACCGGGTTGGCCCCACCGCCCGCAAAAACGCCCACTTTCTGGCCGCGCAATGCATTGCCGCCATATCCGGCATCTTCCATCGCGCTCAGGGTTGTTTCGATAAACAAACGTTGTTCAGGGTCCAGCAACCCGGCATCAACAGGGGCCATGCGAAACCGGGCCGCATCGAAATCAAAAATATTATCAAGATAGGCGGCTTCACGAAACTTTATCGGAACAGCCCGGCCCATAACGGCCAGAAGATCGCGGGTTTCCTCATCCCGCGATATGGGCAAGGCACGAACATGATCCCGGCCCGACGCAATATTCTGCCAGAAACGCTCCAGATCCTCGGCATCGGCAACCCGAATACCGATGCCGATAACGGCGATGGGTTCGTTGCTGGTAAACCTGTTCCCGGCAATCATCGACTGCGGCCCGGTTACAAAATGTGCATCCTGCCCCGACAGATATTCGGCCTGACGCGCGATTGACGGGTTGGCAAACAAATCGGCAATGCCGATCTTGCCCGGCCAGATACCATTTATTTTTTCAAACAAGCGTAACAGCAACAACGAATTGCCGCCGATTTCAAAAAATCCGTCATCGCGCGTTGGCTCAACACCGGGCAAAATGTCCTGCCACACACGACGCAGTTTTTCTTCCAGCGCCGAAACCTGCATATCGGTTTTGGCAGCCGTTTCCTGCGGGGTCACAGAAAGGCCATCACCACTTTTAACCGTACGCATCAATCGACCGGAAAGAGCGTTGCGATCCACCTTGCCGCTGCTGGTTTGGGGTAAATGGTCAATCGCAAAGAACCGCGCCGGGATCATGTATTCGGGCAGGCGATGGCGCAAATGTTCGCGCACATCCGCAACCGTCAGATCATCCGAACCCAGAACAAACGCATGAAGTTCATCAAGCTCGCCAACCTTGACGGCCTTGACCGGGGCGCGCTCAATCGCCGGATGGCTTTCAAGGGCGGTTTCGACCTCGCCGCATTCAATTCGGAACCCGCGAATTTTAACCTGATGATCAATGCGCCCCAGATATTCCACCGATCCATCACGACGCCAACGGCCAAGATCCCCTGTGCGATACAGCCGCCCGCCGGGGTTTTGCGGGTCTTGAGGGAATTTCTCGGCGCTCAGGTCCGGTCGATTGCGATAGCCCAACGCAATTTGTGACCCACCCAGAACGATTTCACCGATAACACCAATGGGCAACACATCCATTTCGCGGCCAAGGATCTGCACCGTGGTATTGGCAATGGGTTTCCCAATGGGAACAATCGAACCGGTTTTATGGGGCGAACAGGATTGCCAGGTTACATCGACGGTGGCCTCGGTCGGGCCATAAAGATTGTGCAGTTCGGTCCCAAACGATTGATACAAAATATCGTTAAATCGCCGCACCGTCGCCCCATCAAGTGCCTCGCCACTGGCAAATACCCGACGCAGACTGGACAATTTGGCAATATCAACCATGCCGCTTTCAATCGCGAACAGAAAAGTTGACAGCATCGACGGCACGAAATGAATCGTTGTAACCTGATGGCGGTCAATCTCGGTCGCGATCTTCTGCGGGTCTTTTTCGGCACCGGGAGCAGGCAAAACAACCTTTGCCCCGGTCCATGACCACCAGAAAAGCTCCCACACGGACACATCGAACGTGATCGGCGTTTTTTGCAAAATCACATCGCCCGGCCCAATCGGAAACGCATCCTGCATCCATAAGATACGGTTCAGAACGCCACGATGAACAATTTCAACCCCTTTAGGCCGCCCCGTAGAACCCGAGGTAAACAGCACATAGGCCAGATCATCGGCCCTGCTTGCAAGGGCGGGAATATCCCCGTCTTCGTCCCCGTCAATCAGGATGGTTCTGGTGCCGTCAAACAAACCGGCACAGTCTGCCGTTGTTACCACCACCGATGCCGCGCCAAGATCTTCAAGCATATCGCGGCGGCGTTGCGCAGGATGATCGGGGTCGAGCGGACTATACGCCGCCCCGGCAAGCAAGGTGCCATGAACCGCGGCAAGCATATTGATCGACCGCCGAACCGCAATGCCCACCACATCGCCAGGGCCAACAGATGCCGCACGCAACCTGGCCGCAATGCCCGCCGCGCGGCGGGCAAACTGTGCATAGGTCAGCGCGCCGTCCTCATCCATAACGGCAATCGCATCGGGTGTATCCGTGACCTGATCAAGGAAGGGGGCTGAAATACAGCGTTCAACCGGCATATCGCACGCCGTGGCATTAAACTGATCAATCAGCGCCCGTTCGCCCGCTGGCATCATGGCAAGATGCGCAATGGGCGTGGTTTCGCCCGCGCTCAATGCCGCCCGGCACAGGATGTTCAGGCGGGTGACAAAGCCGTTGATCGTGGCAGGATCAAACAGATCGGTGTCAAATTCAACCTGCCCCCGCACAGCACCATTTGCACGCCAGAAATAAAAGCCTAAATCAAATTTGGCATAGGGAAACCTGGTCTCGACCAATGAAAGCCTTGCATCGCCCAAATGGCCCATCTCGGGCATGGCATCCTGCCAGGCCACAAGAACATCAAATAACGGATTGCGCGACAGATCACGTGGTGCATTTACCGCATTCACGATGCCTTCAAACGGCACCGCCTGATCAAAGAGTGCATCCGAGATGGTTTTGCCGGTTTGGGCAAGATGTTGCGCAAACCGGGCTTCCGGGTCGATATTTTGGCGCAAGGGCACGGTATTGACGAAAAATCCAATGGTATCATCAAGGGTTGCGTGCTCTCGCCCGGCCACCAGCATCCCCAGGGGAATATCGGTTTGACCACAGTGGCGATAAAGCAAAACCTGCACCAGAGCCGTCAGAATGTTAAAGGCTGTGGTGCCATACCGCGTTGCGGCCGCGTCAATTAAACCTTGATTGTCGGCATCGATGTCAAAATCAAGAAAATCGCCACAAAAGCGCCGCTCTGCTGGGCGTGGATGGTCCGTCGGCAGGGCCAGCGGCTCGCAAAGCGGCAACAACCGTTCTTTCCAGCGCCCGATGGCGGCCTTGCCCGCATTGTTTTTCAAAAAGTCATGTTGCCAGCTTGCGAAATCTTCATAATGCCGTTCAATATTTGGCAAACAAGGCGCAGCTCCGCCGGTTTCGGCCCCGTAAAATGCCGAAAGTTCACGCAAAAGGATGGGCATTGACCAGCCATCGCAAATGGCGTGATGCAACGAAATCATCAACCAGTGACGGTCGGGATCAAGTGTCAGCAAGTCTGCGCGTGCCATTGGCGCATTATCAAGAATAAAGGGGCGGGCTATTTCCTGTTCAATGAAACGGCGCGCCGTTTCTTCATCCATGTGATGATGGCGCAAGGTCCAGTCGCCACCGGGTGCCAGATACTGGCTTACCCCATCGGGGTGCCCCATATCGGTTCGGAAACGCAATCGCAAGACGTGCTGGCGTTCTTGCAGCGCATAAAGGGCGCGCTGCAATGCGGCCACATCAATGGCCCCCGCAATCTCCAACGTTGCCGGAACAGAATAAACCGCCAGGTCAGGCTGCAAGCGTTGCAAAACCCACAACCTGGCCTGACCGCTTGATAACGGAAAACTGTCGCCCCGCGCCCGGGGCAATGTGTTTTTAACCGCAACCTGCTGATTGCGTGCAATCAGTTGCGCCAGACTGGCGACCGTTCGCGCGCTAAAAATGTCCTGTAACCTGGGCCGAAAACCGGTCTGTTTTTCGATCATGCCGGCAAGGCGCATGGCCGTTAAGCTATGCCCGCCAAGTGCGAAAAAATCCGATGCGGGTGTAATTTCCTGCCCGGCAAATAACACGCCAAACTGGTCGATAACAAGTTGTGCGTCATCGCCATTTACCGTTGATTGCATCGCAACGGGTGCGTCTTGTGTCAACAGGATCTTGTGCAGTTTGTTACGATCCACCTTGCCATTTACCGTAACTGGCAAATGTTTAAGAACAACGATGCGTTCGGGAACCATATAGCCCGGCAGATCCCTGGCAAGCGCGCCTGTCCAAACATCACGCACATCATTATCCGCCGCGATCGCAGCACCCAAAATGGCGTCGGCACCGCTGCCAATTGGCATCACGCAGGCCGTACGAATGCCGTCAAGGATGGACAGCTTTCTTTCGACGGCGCCAAGCTCAATCCGGTGACCGCGAATTTTAACCTGGCCATCGTTGCGCCCGCCAAATTCGATCACACCATCGGCACGCCAGCGGGCGCGATCACCGGTTTTATATAACCGCTCGTCCCCCAGACACTTTAGCTGAACAAATGCCTTGCTGGTCCGCTCCGGGGCACCGCTATAACCCAGTGCCAACCCATCCCCCGCCGCATATAATTCACCCCAAACATTGATCGGGGCAACTTCCCCGCGTGCATCAAGAATATAAACCCGGCTGTTGCCAACCGGCGTCCCAACAGGGATGTTGCCCGTTAAAATATCCTCGTGGGTAATGACGTGCGTGCAGGTGAAGGTTGTATTTTCAGTCGGCCCATAACCATTGATCAGGATCAGATCCGGGCAGGCCGCCCTGACCATCGCAACATGCGCCGGGCTTAAGGCTTCGCCCCCGCTTAGCAAGCGTTTTAACGCCGCGAAAGTCGCTGGTGCCTCATCGGCGATGCGGTTAAACAGGCTGGCGGTTAACCACATGGTTGACACCGCACCGCGCCCAAGGGCATCGCGAAGCGTATCGGGGTCAAACAGGGCGTCGTCGTCAATAACGCACAATCGCCCCCCATTAAGAACTGCCGCCCAAATTTCCAGTGTTGACGCATCAAAACCCAACGGGGCGGCCTGTGCGATCACGTCATTTTCATCAAAGGACAGGCTTTTATTGTTTAAGACCAGCCGTGCAACAGCGCGGTTTGGTACCAATACCCCTTTGGGTGTTCCCGTCGACCCCGATGTAAACATGACATAGGCAAGGTCATTACCGGTTCTTTCACCGAAAGGCTTACCCAAAAAGCCATTTTGCCCGACCCCGTCGGGCAACCCTGCCAACTGGAATTTCTGTTGCAGGTCTGACAGGCGTTGATATTCGCCCGCATCACACAGCAGCGTCCTTGCGCCACATTCAGACATAAGGTCGCCCACGGCCCGGGGCGGCAGTGCCTTGTCAATTGGCAAATAGGCCGCGCCATGCCAGGCAATACCCAAAAAGGTCAGGATGCTTTCAAAACCGCGTGCCGCGGCCAGGCCAACAATATCGCCCGGCAGAACGCCAATATCATCCAATGCAGACGAAATCGCCGCAAGCCTTGGCCCCATGTCGCGATAGGTGATCGTGTTTTTGCCATCATCAATGGCAATTCGGCCCGCACATGCCGGGTCGCCAATACGCCTGGCAAGCAATTCGCCCAAACCACAATTGCGCGGATAATCCGACCCGGTATCATTCCAGGCCGTTAAAAGAAGCTGTTTGTCATGCGCGGGCAATAACCCGACCCCGCCTAACGGATGCAGGGGGTTTACAGCGCAGGAACAGACAAATGTCAAAAAATGATCGGCAAATCGTTCGGCCCAGCGGGTGCCATAAATTGATGTTTGATATTCAATCGCCAAATAGGTGCCTGACCCGCATTTGACCAGGGCAACCATCAGGGGGAATTTTCCCGCACCAAAATCAATGTCGTCAATATCGTCAATATCTTCATTGATTTCAATGACACTTACCGCGTCAAACGGAAGGCCGACAGGGCCGTGCGCCATTGCAGAAAGATCCATGCTCAAGCGCGACAGCGGATAATCCTGCACATCCATCATTAACAGGATTTCGCGACCAACCTGTTGAACAAGATCAGCCAGTCCCCGCGTCATATCAGGCGCAATGGCAATCGGTAAAACATTGGCAAAACAACCCAGTGCCTGTCGGCTATCCTGGTCCACCCGCCCGGCAAAGGGAAGCCCCAGAACCGCTGATCCGCTTTCTTTGTGACGCGCAAGAACAGCTATCACAAGGGCGGACCAAAGGGCCGTTCGGGTCGACCTGCTGACATGCCGCGACAAGGTTTCAAGCGCGACTGTTTGCTGCGGTGACAGCCGAATAAACAGGCGTTTCCCACTACCCCCGTCATCCGTGCCCTGCCCCGTTAATGGATCAGCCGGTAACCGCTCTGCCAGCAGAGTTTCGGCCCGCGTCCGCCAGAATGCCCGCGCATTTTGGCCGCGTGCGCCTGTCAGGCCCTGTCTGGCCCGTTCGGCAAGGATCTGTGCCGGGCAGGATGGCACAGGCACACCGCCCAATAGCTCTGCCGATATGTCGGCCTGAAGCAATGCCAGCGACTGGCCGTCAAAACACAAATGGTCAATCGCAATCGCCAGCAGGGGTGGCCGCGCCTGTGTTTGGTCCAAATATCCAAAACGGGCAAGCGGCCCTTTTTCCAGATCAAACAGGCCGGTGCGAATATCCTCGAACTGATCAAGGCGCACACAGGGGATCGACATATGGGCATGAACCCGCTGAACCAGTTCACCTTCATTCTCGACAAAGGTTGAACGCAACGTTTCGTGCCGGGCAATGATCCGTTCCAGCACCGACTGCAATTGCGAAAATTCGGTTCCATCGGGCAAACGCAAGCTGGTGATAATGTGATAGCTGTCATCCGGCGGCAGGTCGCGCCGGGCAAGCCATTGGCCCTCTATCGCCGGATGCGCGCCAAACGATGCCACAACCGGATAATGCCCGTTTTCAGACACATGCTTTATGACATCAAAATCAACCGCAACACCCAGTACCCACATTTTTGCCAGGGCGCGTGTCAAAGCCAGTAAACCCACGTCGTCAGGGCCTATGCCCGTTTCGGGTTTTGATGCCGGTTGCAGGGCAATGCACTGCTTGGTGTTAACGCCATTAACCGCCGCCAGCCTGCTGGCTGTATTGCCAAACCCGCAGTCAACCATGAACGCACCGGGCAACGCCGCCGCCAGCCCCTTTATGTTATCGGCAAAGCGGACCGTATTGCGCAAATGGCTTACCCAATAATCGGGGTCCATCGCATCAGCATCGGACAACCACTGCCCCGTCAGGTTCGACTGGATGGGGATTTTTGGTGCCGAAAGTTCGACTAAGGCAACGATTTGGCGAAATTCATCAAGGATCGGATCCATCATTGAGGAATGAAACGCCTGGGAAACAGCCAATCTCTGCCCGGGTTTTCCCTTCGCACGCAGATATATCTCAAGCCTGTCAATACAGTCGATTGATCCGGCAACAACATACTGGCGCGGGCCGTTTACCGATGCAATCGACAATTCAGGCCCAAACACCGCCTGTAAATCAGCCATATCCGCCGCGACCATCGAAACGCCATACATCGCGCCAGGTTCGGTTGATGCCATCAGCCGTCCGCGCAGAACAACCAACCGCAAGGCGTCATCAAACGACATCACACCGGCAAGACAGGCCGCAACATATTCGCCAATACTGTGCCCGGCCAGCGCCGCAGGCGACACACCCCTTCGGACCAAATAATCGGCCAGGGCATATTCAAAAATGAACAGGGCGGGCTGGGTCCGCCCGGTCCTGGCAAGGCGTTCACTGTCATCGGCGTTTTGGCCAACGGCCAATAACAGGTCCCGCAAATCATCGGGACCGGAAAGACGGGACACCATGGCACAGGCCCGGTCAATCAGTTCCGCCGACGTCGTATCGGCATCATACAAGGTGCGGGCCATGCCAGGCCGCTGCGACCCCTGCCCCGGAAACAGCAAAATAACGGATGGTGGCACATCGGGCACCCTTCCCGAAATGCGGGCCGGTGATTTTTCATCGGCCAATGCCGAAATGACAGCCTCACGGTCTGTCGCAATAATGGCGGTTCGCACAGAACAGGGGCGCTTGTGTGAAAGATGCGCCGTCAGATCATGCAGATTTATCAGGTTCCCGGCATCCGCAATATCGGCAACCCGGTTGCGCAATCTGGCAATTTCATCGTCCAGTGCGGCCGGTGTCTTCGCCGACAGTTTCAGGACAAAGGGCATCGCAGATGCAACAGACGAAACTGCCCGCGCTTTTTGCGACGACCGGGTTTGATGCGGTTGCGCCGCCACGTGTTCATCGCCGTTAACAACGGGTCCGTTTGCCCGTTGCCCGGCACCAATATGTCGCGCAAATGCCCGAACGGTTGGATATTCAAAAATCTCGACCGACGCAATCTGTCGCCCGGCAAGTTTTGACAGCGCATATTGTGCGCGGGGCACCAGCAACGAATGCGCGCCGATTTCAAACAGATTATCATCTGGCGTGATCTCGTCGATCTGGATCAGGCCCTGCCAGATACGGCCAATTTCTGTAACCAGTTCCGGATCTTCGGTTGATAGGGCATCCCCCACCCCGACGTCTTCCCGGGCAGCTTCCGTAACGTCATCACACAAACCCCGATAAGCATCGCGGCCGATTTTTGTCATGAATGCCAGCGGTTCTTTGCCGGTATCTGCCAAAATGGCATCTAGCAGCTCATGAAACCGCTTTGAAATCAGTCCAACCGTTTCGTGATCAATCCGCGCAGCATTATATTGCCAAACCAGTTCCGCTTCCTGATCATCACCGCCCACGGTCTCGATCAGATAGACCAGGCCAATATCTGTAACCGGGCCATTATAAACATTCTTGTGCCGTGCTGTAACATCGCCAAAATCAAGCGGGGGCAATAAACCAAGACTGTTAAAATACGCACCGCTGCCCGAAAGGCTTTTGCCCCCCAAATTGGCCGCCCGCATACGCACCGGGCTTAACCGGATGTGACGGACATCGCGGCGAACACGTGCAAAGATGCTTTGGGCCAGTTCAGCAAAACTGGCATGTTCATCAAGATTAACGTCAAACGGCACGACACAGGAAAACGTGCCGGGCATGTTTCGTTCCTTGCGGCCCAACCGGTTCAGCAGCGGCACCGTCATAACGGGATGACGATCTGCACTGACCTCGGCCAGCAGGATCATAAAGGCCGCCATCATCACCGCCGTTGACGAGGTCCGACATTGTTTGGCAACATCTTCAAGAACCGCCAACTTTTCCCGGCTCATCCTTTCCACAAGCTGCAACTGACGGGGGGAATAACGATCCGCACGTGACGAAAAACGTGTCGCCGGTTTGTCCAGCGCCAACCGTTCCGTCCAATAAGCAATATCGCGTTGATAAGACGGGCTGGCAGGATAGGCCATCTCTGACGAAATGAAGCCAAGATAGGATTCAAAGGCCGTTTGGGGCACGGCAACACCGGATTGCACCGCACGATATATTTCAGCAACCCGGTCCGCCATCACATTGCCGCTAAACCCGTCGCAAACCAGATGATGATAAACCCGGACCCACCAGTAATAGTCATCGCCCAGTCGCAACAACCGGTGACGGCAGTTTGTATCTGCTGTCGGGCCAATCAGACGGGTACGGGCGAAGGTGACTTCTTCATTTGCGGATGCCTCAATATCGTCGGCAAAACGCAAATCGACCACGCTGAAGTCTGTCGGCAAACAGACCTGCGCAAACGATTGCGAAATTTCACCCCCGTTACTGGCAAACCGCAGACGTAGAACGTCGTTTTCCTGCTCCGTCCGGATTATCGCCTGATGCAACACAGCAATATCAAGGTTGCCTTCAAACCTTATGACATTGCAAATATTGTATCTGGCAGGATCATTTCCCCTGTCCTGATCCAGCCAGATTGCGGCCTGTGGCGATGTCAAAGGATAGTGATCGTTCCCCGACCCCGAATTTACCCGCTTATCTTTCAGTGTAGGCCCCCTCAAACATTGTCGTCGTTACCAACCGCTCACCCCAAGCGCTTTGGATTACTTGTTATTTTTTCATTGAAGTCTTTCGATGAAAACCCAACCCATAAAATATAGTATGCCGTTGTTTTAGCCATATCTTCAAGTGAGGGTAGAAAAAATATTGTTGAAATATATATTTCATTTCTTCGACCTTGAGAGTCAGAGCTTGTTCATATGGGGTATGAAAAAGCAAAATAAACCATGATGGCATCGAAATTTTGTGGCGCTCAAGATCAGCCGTCATCGTCCTCTTCGCGGCCTTCGTGCCCGTCACCATGCGCGCCATATGCATCGCGGTGGCGGAGTCTGGTCTCCGATGCCTTCCGTATCATCTCATACCAGAATTTTCGGGTTTGAGGACAGGCGGGGTATAAATGCATTTTTTTACGCTTTTTTTATGCCGATCACATGTATTCAGCATCGTTTTTTTACGCCCATAAATTTTAGGCTCTGCGTGTTTACGATGAACATTGCAGGAGTATTTCCATGCTCGACCTGATTTACACCGGATTGGCGCTTGGCGCGTTCGGTTTGTTTGCCCTTGCCGTTCGCGGCTGTGAACGCCTCTAGGAGCATTCAATGATTGGTTATGCCTTGGGTGCCGCGATTGCAGCGGCACTGTTTATCTATCTGTTATGGGCCCTGATCCGGGCCGAAAAATTCTAACGGAGTTTCCAATGACAACCGATATGGGCCAGTTCGCGCTGTATTGCGCGATCCTGCTGGCGTGTGCGCCACTTTTGGGTGCCTATATGCACCGGGTTTACGATGGCCGGAAAACGTTGTTCTCTCCCGTTTTATCGCCAGTCGAAACTGTGATTTATCGCATTTGCGGCGTCGATGGCAACCAGTCCCAGCACTGGTCACGTTATGCCATCGCCTTATTGGCATTCAATGCCGTGGGTTGGGTAATTCTGTTTGCCATTCTGCGGCTTCAGAACCTGCTGCCGTGGAACCCGGCCGGGTTACCACCGATGACATCGGCCATGGCATTCAATACAGCCGTCAGCTTTGTTACCAATACCAACTGGCAGGCCTATGGCGGCGAAACCTCGCTGTCATATTTCAGCCAGATGGTCGGTCTGACCGTGCAGAATTTTGTCAGTGCGGCCACCGGTATGGCTGTTGCCGTTGCTGTCATTCGCGGGTTTGCCGGGCGCCGGGTGCGCGATATTGGCAATTTCTATGTCGATATGACCCGCGGGGTGCTATACATCCTGCTGCCTCTGTCAATCATAGCCGCGGTCTTCCTGATCTGGCAGGGGGTTCCACAAAACCTGCATGGTTATGTCGATGCCCATACACTTGAGGGGGCAAAGCAAGTCATCGCACAAGGCCCTGCCGCGTCCCAGATTGCGATCAAACAACTGGGCACGAACGGGGGCGGCTTTTTCAATGTCAATTCTGCCCATCCTTACGAAAATCCGACAGCGCTGAGCAATCTTGTCGAGATGGTTTATATCCTGCTGATTCCGGCGGCATTCTGCTTTCTGTTTGGCCAGATGGTGCGCGATAAAAAGCAGGGTTACGCCATTTTTGCCGTCATGGCTATTCTGTTTATCGCCGGGTTTGCCGGTATTTACAGCGCGGAAAAGGCAGGCAACCCGTTGCTTGACCACAATATCGCAATTGCCACGCATTCGGGCAATATGGAGGGCAAGGAAGTCCGGTTTGGCATCCTCAATTCCAGCCTGTGGGCCAATGCCACAACGGTGGCGTCAAACGGGTCGGTCAATGCCATGCATGACAGCTTTACCCCGCTGGGCGGCATGATCGAAATGTTGAACATGCAACTTGGCGAAATCGTTTTCGGCGGTGTGGGTGCCGGGTTTTACGGCATGTTGTTATTTGTGGTTCTGACCGTCTTTATTGCCGGATTGATGGTGGGTCGTACCCCGGAATATCTGGGCAAGAAAATTGAATCACGCGAAATCAAGCTGGCAGTTTTGGCGATCCTGACCATGCCAATCGGTATTCTGGTTTTCGGTGCTGTTGCCGCAACCATCCCGGCCGCCGTGGCCGCCGTGCAGGACCCCGGCCCGCATGGTCTGTCGGAAATCCTGTATGCCTATAGTTCCGCCACGGGCAATAACGGATCGGCCTTTGCCGGGTTCGGGGCGTCTGCACCGTTTCACACCACGCTGCAGGGGATAGCCATGTTGCTGGGGCGGTATGGCTTCATCGTGCCGGTTCTGGCGATTGCGGGGTCTTTGGGGGCCAAAAACAAGGTGCCGGTTTCGGGTGGCACATTTCCGACCCACGGCCCGCTTTTCATTACGCTTCTGATTGCCGTCATTCTGATTGTTGGCGGTCTCACCTTCTTCCCGGCACTGGCACTGGGCCCGATTGCGGAACATTTCGCAATGCTGGCCGGTACCGTCTACTGACCGGAGGACCTGAAAAATGAAAAAAGATACATCCCGTTTGCTTGACGGGGCTTTGATCCGTCACGCAAGTGGCGAAGCCTTCCGCAAGCTTGATCCGCGTTTTATGATCCGAAACCCGGTCATGTTCATGGTTGAAGTCGGTGCCGTTGTGGCGTCCGTGATTACCTTTGATGCGTTGTTTGTCGGCGCTGGCGAAATCGCCACCCTTGCTCAGATTTCCCTGTGGCTGTGGTTTACTGTGCTGTTTGCCAATTTCGCCGAAGCCGTTGCCGAAGGGCGCGGCAAGGCACGGGCGGACAGCCTGCGGTCAACCAACAAGGAAACCGAGGCAAAGAAACTGCGCAGCGATGATATTTTGGACATCGAAATGGTCGCAAGCAGCCATCTGATGCCAGGCGACGTTGTTCTGGTTGCAACAGGCGAGATTATTCCGGCTGATGGTGATGTGATCGAAGGTATTGCCTCGGTTGATGAAGCCGCAATCACCGGAGAATCAGCACCGGTCATTCGCGAAAGTGGCGGGGATCGGTCCGGTGTTACCGGCGGGACGCGGGTGGTTTCCGATTGGCTGAAAATCAAGATTACAGCCAAACCGGGCGAAAGCTTTCTTGACCGCATGATTGCAATGGTGGAAGGGGCACAACGTCAGAAAACCCCGAATGAAATTGCTTTGAATATTCTTCTGATCGGAATGTCGATTATCTTTCTGATTGTCGTCGTTACGCTGGAACCCTTTGCGCTGTTTTCGGGCACATCCATTCCAATAGCGTTTCTGATAGCACTTTTGGTTACCCTGATCCCGACGACGATCGGCGGATTATTATCAGCAATCGGCATTGCGGGCATGGATCGGCTGGTAAAAGCCAACGTTATTGCCAAATCGGGCCGTGCGGTCGAGGCATCGGGCGATGTCGATACCTTGCTTCTTGATAAAACCGGCACCATTACCTTTGGCAACCGCATGGCCGATGCGTTTGCCCCGGTCAAAGGCGTTTCCGAACGCGAACTGGCCGAGGCTGCCGCCATTGCCTCGCTTGCCGATGAAACGCCCGAAGGCAAATCAATTGTCGATCTGGCAACCCGGCTGTTTAACATTCATGGTGACAAATCACGTCTGAGCAAATTCATTGCCTTTAGTGCCGAAACCCGCATGAGCGGGGCCGACATTGACGGCCATGAATATCGCAAAGGTGCGGCGGATGCGGTGTATGCCCATGTCGGCAATAACGGGCAAACCCCGGAACTTTCCCGTATTGTCGAAGGAATTGCCAAATCGGGCGGAACACCCCTGGTCGTGACTGCGGACCGCAAGATATTGGGTGTTGTACACCTAAAAGACATCATCAAACCCGGTATTCGCGAGCGATTTGCCGAATTGCGCACCATGGGCATCCGTACCGTAATGGTCACCGGGGATAACCCGTTGACAGCAGCGGCAATTGCCGCCGAAGCCGGGGTAGATGACTTCCTTGCCGAAGCAACACCGGAAAAGAAACTGGAACTGATCCGTCAGGAACAGGAAGGCGGACGTCTGGTGGCGATGTGTGGCGATGGATCGAATGACGCGCCGGCACTGGCCCAGGCCGATGTTGGTGTGGCGATGAATGACGGCACACAGGCCGCACGTGAAGCCGCCAACCTTGTCGATCTTGATAGCGATCCGACCAAACTGATCGAGATTGTCCGGGTTGGTAAACAATTGCTGATCAGTCGCGGTTCTTTGACCACATTTTCGATTGCCAATGATGTGGCAAAATATTTTGCCATTCTGCCTGCCTTGTTTGTCGCAACCTATCCGCAGCTTGGCGCCCTTAACATCATGGGGCTGCAAAGCCCGCAAAGTGCTATCCTGTCGGCGGTGATTTTTAATGCCCTGATCATTATTGCGCTGATTCCCCTGGCGTTGCGCGGGGTGCGGTTTGTGCCGGGCAGTGCGGCAGCCCTGTTGCGTCGCAATCTTTTGATTTACGGACTTGGCGGACTGATCGTTCCCTTTGTCGGCATCAAATTGATCGACATGGTCATTACCTCTCTTGGTCTTGTGTAACGGAGAAATCGTAATGTTGCATTTATTACGCCCCGCGATTGGCATGGCCGCTGTCATGACGGTCATTACCGGTATCGCTTATCCGCTGGGCATGACCGGTCTTGCGCAAACCCTGTTTGCCGATCAGGCCAATGGCAGCCTGATTGAAAAGAACGGGACTGTTATCGGGTCAAAACTGATCGGGCAGAACTTTGCCGGAGAACGATATTTTCACGGTCGCCCGTCCTATGCCGGTGATGGCTATGACGCTGATAATTCAAGCGGATCGAACCTTGGTCCAACCAACCGGCAACTGGTTGACGAGATTAAACATCGTGCGTCAGTATTGTTGATGCAAAATGGTGGCAATACCGTGCCAATAGATCTGGTTACGGCGTCTGCCAGCGGCCTTGATCCTGATATTTCCCCGTCGGGGGCGCTGTTTCAGGTTTCGCGGGTGGCCCGGGCGCGCGATCTTCCCGAAGACAAAATTCGCGCCCTTGTCCGTCAACAAATCAAAAAACCGGTATTGGATTTTATCGGGGAACCAAGGGTGAATGTGTTGCTTTTGAATCTGGCACTCGATCAACTGTCATCCTGATACAAGGCACAATTCTTGTCTGATACCGGGTCCGGGTCGCTTGGGCGGCTCGGGTCCGGCCCTGATGCCTGGTTGGAAACCCGGCAGTTCATGGGTCGATTTGTGCGCCGGATACGTCGATTTTTTGACATAACAGGATCAATATGAAAGGCTTTGATCGACGTGAAATGACGAATCAAGATGACAAAAGACCGTCACCCGATGCCTTGCTCGAACAGACAAGGCAGGAGATGCGCGGCAAGCTGAAAATCTTTCTTGGCGCCTATCCCGGTGTGGGAAAAACCTATGCCATGTTGCAGGCGGCCCAGGAACGGCGCAAAGAAGGCCGGGACGTGGTTGTTGGTGTTGTTGAGACACATGGCCGCATCGAGACGGAAAACCTGTTGCGCGGGCTGGAGGTTTTACCGCGCAAACGCCTGTTACATCGTGGTCGTGTGTTTGGCGAAATGGATATCGATGCCCTGCTGTGGCGCAAACCCGATATCGCGATCATTGATGAACTGGCTCATACCAATGTTACCGGCAGCCGCCACGACAAACGGTATCAGGACATTGATGAACTGCTTGATGCAGGCATAAATGTCTATACTACCTTGAATATCCAGCATCTTGAAAGCCTGAACGATATTGTAGCCCGGATTTCGCGGGTTCGGGTCCGAGAAACACTGCCCGACAGTTTTCTGGAAAAAGCCCACGAAATTGAACTGATCGACCTGCCGCCCGACGATCTGTTGCAGCGATTGCGCGATGGCAAGGTTTACATAATCGATCAGGTTGGCCGTGCCTTGCGACATTTCTTTAGCAAAGGCAACCTGACAGCACTTCGCGAACTTGCCATGCGCATTGCGGCCGAACGCATTGATGCGCAGGTTCTTGATTATATGCGAACCCATGCGGTTAGCGGGCCGTGGCCAACGCAGGAACGGTTGCTTGTCTGTATCAATGAAAGCCCGGTTGCCAAAAAACTGATCCGTTCGGCCAAGCGCATGGCCGAACGGCAACGTCTGCCGTGGATTGCCGTTCATATCGAAACGCCACGGGACGACCGGCTTTCGGACCGCGAAAAAGACAATATTTCTCAAGCCGTCCGGCTGGCAGAACAATTGGGGGCCGAGGTTGTCACCCTGCAAGCCGAAGCCCATCTTGCGCGCGAGATCATGCAGCTTGCGGCCAAACGCAATGTAACCCGGTTATTGATCGGTCGTCCGCGCCGCCGTCGATGGTCCGGCTTTTTTCGCGAAAATGTGGCACGTACCTTGCTGGAAAAGTCGGTCGATTTTGATGTCACTGTTATTGCACCGGACGATGACCGTGCCACATCATCGATGATCTCGTCGGATGTGCTGCGCTTTGATGGCTGGACCTGGCACAATATCTGCTGGACTGTCGGCAGTGTCACTGCGGCGACGGGACTGGCCGTGCTGACCGGGAAATATCTGCCGCTGCCAAACCTGTCTCTGATTTATTTGTTGGCTGTCCTGCTTAGCGCCATTCGCTGCGGCTTGTGGCCGTCGATATTTGCCAGCATATTGTCGTTCCTGTCCTATAATTTCTTTTTCACCGTTCCTTATTACTCCTTCTCGGTTTTTCATCGCGAACAACTGATTACGATTATTTTTTTCCTGATTGTTTCGGTCATCGTCAGCAATCTTGCCGGTCGATTGCGCCTTCAGGTCGAGGCGATGCGCACCAGCGCAAAACGGACCTCGAACCTGTATGATTTCAGTCGCAAGATTGCCGCGGCGGCATCGCTTGACGATGTGTTATGGGCAGCGGTGCATCATGTGGCGGCAACGCTTGATTGCCAGTCGATGGTATTGTTGCCTGTCGATCAGGGCAATCTTCAAATTTCGGCAGCTTATCCCCCGGATGATCAGCTTGGCCTTAAAGACTGGGGTGCCGCGAAATGGTGCGGGGAAAACGGCAAACCAGCCGGATGGCGATCAGAAACCCTGCCTGCGGCGGAATGGCTGTTTATGCCCATGAAAACGCCGCAAGGGATTGTCGGGGTTCTGGGGGTTCACTTTAAGGCCGATCAACGGAGCCTTGGCCCATCGCAAAGACGGTTGCTTGAAGCATTGGTCGACCAGGTGGCAATCGCGGTTGAACGCACCAATCTTGCCACCGATATCGAGGAAGCCCGCTTGCTGACCGAGACGGAACAACTCCGTTCTGCTTTGCTTTCTTCGGTTTCACATGATCTGCGCACACCGCTGGTCTCGATTATCGGATCGGCCACCAGCCTTGCCAGCTATGGCGAAATGATGTCGCCCGATGATCGGCATCAACTGACACAGACCGTTCTTGAAGAAAGCGAACGTCTGAACCGGTTCGTGCAAAATCTTCTTGATATGACCCGTTTGGGCTATGGCGCGTTACAGCCCAAAAAAGAATGGTCTGATGTGCGTGAAATCATTGGCAGAGCCGTCCAGCAAGCGTGCAAATATGCGCAAGACCGTGATATTTCCGTGCAGATTGATCCGGTGATCCAGCCCCTTTTTGTTGATCCGGTTTTGCTTGAACAGGTTGTTTTTAATGTGCTGGACAATGCAGTAAAGCATACTGCTGCAAACGGACATATTTCGATTGTGGCAAAGCTGCTTGATCACAAGGTCAATATCGCCATCATCGATGATGGCCCCGGTATTCCCGGACAGGACCGCGAAGCTGTTTTCGATGTGTTTTACCGGGTTAAGGCCGGTGATCGTCAAACAGCCGGAACGGGGCTGGGATTATCGATCTGCCGTGGATTTGTCGAGGCGCACGGAGGGCAAATCAAGGCACTTGCCGGGCCAAAGGGACTGGGTGCCAGAATCGAAATTACCTTGCCGATTGCCGAGATTCCCGCTTTACCCAAACATGAAACCGACGATGACGAGGATTTTGGGGGTAAAAATGACCTGTAGCGCAAAAATTCTGGTCATTGACGATGAACCGCAAATTCGCCGCTTCCTGCGGATCAGCCTTGGTGCGCAAGGCTATCAGCTTGAAGAAGCGGAAACGGGGAAAGAAGGGATTGAAAAATGTGCCCTTGATACGCCCGATATTGTCATTCTTGATCTTGGTCTTCCCGATATGGATGGACAGGAAGTGCTCCGGCGCATTCGGGACTGGAGCGATGTTCCGATGATTGTGCTGTCAGTACGCCGCAACGAGGAAGATAAAGTAACCGCGCTGGATAACGGTGCGAACGACTATGTGACCAAACCCTTTGGTATTGCGGAACTGGTGGCCCGAATCCGGGTTATGCTGCGTAACCGCACCGACCGCGAAACCTCGCCCAGCGAGATCGTGGCCGGGGATCTGCATATTGATCTCGCGGTTCATCGTGTGTCGCTGGCGGGACAGTTGATTAAACTGACCAAAAAGGAATTTGCCCTGTTATCCCTGCTTGCCCGCAATGCGGGCCGCATTGTTACCCATCAGCAAATCCTCGGGGAAGTGTGGGGGCCGGCACAACTTCACGAAACCCACTATTTACGCATTTATATTGGCCATTTGCGTCAGAAACTCGGCGACGATCCGCTAAACCCGCGATTCATCGAGAATGAACCGGGGGTAGGGTACAGATTTAAAATAATTTGCTAAAAGCACCCATATCATATGGATCGTTCCGGTCTTTAAAAGAGTTCGGAAAATTTGATGCTTTCATATCTTTCACTCCTATTTACAACCAGAAAACCTGGCACGAAAACCTCCGAATATAAGCAATCCGGTTTTTACGGTGCAGAACACTGGAACTTGGCGGCGCGGCATGTCTTTTCGATTTAGATCCATTTGGAATGATTTAGTTTAAGTTTAAGTCAACACCAGAATCATCCTCGTTTTCATCTCGTCCAAGAGGCAGCCGGATAGTGAATTCGGCGCCATCATTGCCCGATACTTCAATGGAACCGCCATGTTTCTGGACGATGATGTCGTGGCAAATAGCAAGACCCTGGCCGGTTCCCTTACCGGGATCTTTGGTGGTGAAAAAGGGGTCGAAAATACGTTCGCGAATGTCCTGGTTAATGCCGATGCCTGTGTCGCAAATCCGTATTTCAACATGGCTGCCTGTTTGGCTGGTTGAAATCTTGATTTCGCCTGGTACAGCTTTATCGGAATCTTCGATGGCTTGGGCGGCATTTACGATCAGATTAAGGAAAACCTGGTTTATCTTGCCGATGTCGCAGGAAACGAGCGGGAGATCAGGATCAAAATTCCGGTTGATTGTGGCAACATGTTTCCATTGGCTTTGGGTTACCGACAGGGCATTTTCCAACGCACGATTTATATTGGCTTCGGCATGTTCTGATGTGCCCGGGTGCGAAAATTCCTTCATGGACAAGACAATAGCAGAAACATGCTTGATCCCTTCGCGAGACTCGGCAACGGCATCTACGACTTCTGAAAGGTCTTCTCGCCAGGCAGCACATGTTGTGTCCTGGATCATCTGATCGGCGATTGTGCCGATAAAATGGAGGTTATTGCCAATATATTGTGCTGGCGTATTGATTTCGTGAGCGATCCCGGCGGCCAATTGTCCGACAGCGATAAATCGGGCATTCTGGGCGGCTTGTTCTCGTATCTTTGAAAACTGTTGATGTTCGCGCATATAATGTTCGACCGCACGTGCCATCTGGCCGATCTCGTCATCTCCGGTTACCGGAACATGAGGTTCTGTGGGGGTTACTTCGTTGCAATTGCGCAAATATTCGCTAACACGCTGTAAACGAGAAATAACGACTTTCCCCAGAAAACGGCTGGAAACAAGCCAGGCAAAAAGCATCGCGACGGCCAGAAATGTCAAAACTTCGACGCGTCGCACTTCCGCTTTGCGGCTTAGCTGGCGAACGGCTTCGCGGTAAGTCGCATTGAAATCATTAGAAAGCTCCTCGGAGGCAAGCGACAGTTTTTCGCCCTGAAGGGCAAGGCTTGCGCTGAATAATTGAAGATTGCTCGTTAAAACCGAACTTTCTGCTGCGTCGCTATCGCCTTCCAGGACCTGCTCATGCAATTTGGCGAGCACATGTATGGTGCCGCGAAAAAGTTGGGCGGTTTGCTGAAACGTCAGAACGGAGACTGTATTACCCGCCTGCCCAAGATTGCTGACAATCGCGTCCTGTTTGCGCAGATAGCTGACGATCCGGTTATAGCTTTGCAGCATTTCATGACCCGATAGCGAACGTTGCATCACACCGGTTTCTTTTTCAATTTGAACGGAGATACGTTCAAGCGCCTGTGCGTCTTCAAGCAGCTCCAGTCGATCATTGCTAAGCTTGCTGGACGCACGTGCTGTTTCGTCAAGAGACTGGATAGCGACGACGCTGCTCGTGACAAAAAGGAAAGTCAGCAACGCCAGGGCAAGGTTAAATTGGCCTCGCAGGCTGCTAGGTTTCAAAAAGCGAAACAGTTTCAAGGTGCCCAAATCCCCTTGTAAATTTCCCGGTAGTTGTTCTGCGGATCAAAGATAAAACGCAGCCCCCCATCAAGAAACACATTGTCAGGTGTTACAAGATGTACAGGGAAAACAAATCCGTTCACCGGTTGCCCGGCGAGCAGGCGGTTAAGCTCATCAGCCAATTGCCAGCCATGAAGATTCAAGGGTTCGGCGACTGTGCCATATTGAAAACTATGCGTGATAATACGCTGAAACGCTGCTGCGCTGCCGTCGCCAGCTGATAACAGTTTGACATGTGCACCTTGCGGACCAGCCTTGATCAGTTCCGGCATCATATCGTCAAAATAAACATCGTTAATAGCGAGCGCGTAAGTCCAGCGCGGGCCGTATTTCAACAGCAATTCCCGGGTTATGTCGCCAATCCGGTCGCCGCTTTGCGAAATTGGGACATCTTTAATTTCAAGCAATGTACATTGGGCGCAAGCCCGGATGACATCGGCCATGGCATTGCTTTTGGATATGGCAATATTAAAATTGGAATCGGTAAAAATTACGAACCCTGCCGTCCCGGTTGATTGGGTAACGGCAGACATTGCTGTAATTTGAGCAACCTTTAGCGGATCAGTGGAAACATTAACAGCCAAGGGCGAATTGGTTAGTTTGCCGGGTGTGGCGCTAACATGCCAGCCGACGATAGGAATATTTCGGGATGCTATTGTTTGTAACCGGGATTTGGAGGCGTCGGCGTCAGATCCAATAACAACAAGACCGTCAAAAGTACCTGATGATATTTTGCGAAATGCATCTTCGCGACCCGATTGGGTACCGCCGGCATCAAAGACCTTAAGATGCCAGTCCAGAATTCTGGCAGCTTCGGCCACGCCCTGGGCAACGCCAAGAATGCCGCCATTTTTAAGATCTTCGGCAATTATTGCAATCTGTTTGTCTTTTTGAGCGGCAGGACCGGTTGTCGGTCCGCTCCATGGAGGATTTGGCTGACTTGCCGTAGCGACGGCCTCTTTCATGTCGGTGAAGGATAAAGAGGTGTTTGCGAAGGCCGCCATCGGCGCGAAAATAATGCAAAAAGCAACCAGTCCCTGACAAAAGAGCAAGTAAGACTTATCCATATGTCGACCCTCCGAGTTTGAGTATTTCAGAGCAGGAAGGTACTAGAAGGTTGCTCCAATATCGGATCATGATTTTACGCCGCCGGGGGTTAACAGATTTGTATATCCCCTGGCAGACTTTCCCTCCGACCTTCTGTCTGGCAAAGCAGACCCTTCGTTTTCATATGTATTTTTCTTTTTTCCCGCCGTTATGAACATCCCCAAACAGGGAGTGTAGACGATGTCTTTGTCTGTTTATAAAGAATTACATAATTCGAAGTCGCACTGAATGTGCATGTGGCGTACAGTCAGCTCGTACGAAATACGGAGCTGGCACAGACATAGATTACATCCACTGCACGGATAAAATGTACAAGCCATGAACAGGGGAGGGTATCTGATGAAATTCCGAGAAGGGCAATTTCAACCGACATCAAGTTATCCCAATGTTTTGCTGGTGGATGACGAAGATGCATTGTTGGCCTCGGTCCGGCGGATATTGCGCAAACAATGCAGTCTGAAAACCTGTAGCGACCCCCATGAAGCCATCCGGCTTTTACGACAATCCCCTGACAGCTTCGACATCATCATATCTGATTTGAGAATGCCCGGCATTGACGGGGTAGAATTTTTGACAATCGCACGAGAGATTGCGCCAGAAGTTCCCCGGGTGTTGTTATCGGGCAGTTTATCGGAAAATGCATTAAAAGAGGCAATCAATAAAGCCGGAATTTCTCGCGTGATCGTCAAACCGGTGCCGCCAGAAGTAATGCTATCAACCGTACAGGGGCTGACGACGGGACAAGGCGATGCATCTCGCCCTTCCCGGCAAATGGCCCTTCGCGTGCAGGATGCCCTTAAGACCGATCATACGGTTTTTTTTCAGCCGCGCGTTAATGCCGACGATTTCGCGGTGGCAGGGCAGGAAGCGTTAAGCCGCTTTCCGGGGCTTCAGCAAACCTTCACCGTGGAGGAAATTATTTCAGGCGCGGAGGACCACCCGGTTATTGGTGATCTGACATTCAAGGTGCTGGGATTTATTGATCAGCATCGTGACGTCATCACAAAGCAGTATGGCAATCATCCGATTTCTGTCAATCTCTCCCCCAATTCGATATCGGATATCAATTTTGTAAATGCCCTGATTGATTTTCTACGTACCCATCCAGGCCTTCCCTTGCTTGAATTTGAGGTGACAGAACAAAGCAATATGGCGTTTACCGCCGAGTTTCAGGATAATCTCCCTCGCCTTCTGAGCGCAGGATACAAGGTGTTTCTTGATGATTTCGGGGCCGGAAACAATTCGATAGCTTTGTTACGTCGCGGGCATTTTTCAGGTTTAAAGCTTGATAAATCGCTAATCGCGCGGTTAGACGATCATAATACCATCGATAGTTCGTTTGTTGAATGGGTGACCCAGGCTGCCCATCAACTGGGTATGTCCGTTATTGCCGAAGGGGTTGAAACTCTTGATTCTGCGACATTTCTTCAGCATATCGGTGTTGATCAATTGCAGGGCTATTATTTTGGCCGTCCCGGTGCCCTTTTGCTTGAAGGGTCTGATATCCAGAAGGACCCTGGAGCAACATTTTCCCGATAACATTGTTTTTTGCAGCGGAGATACTATTCCATTCAAAAAATAAGAGAGACAATATAATGAACAGCATTTTATTTGTGGATGATGAGAAAAATATTTTAAATGGTTTGCGCCGTCGTTTGCGCTCTGCACGCCCGGATTGGCAGACTAGTTTTGCCTCGAGTGGACAGGAAGCCCTTTCTTTTTGCGACGAGAAGATCTTTGACGTCGTTGTTACCGATATGAGAATGCCGGGGATGGATGGTGCAGAGCTTCTGGAAAAAATCAAGAAGATCAGCCCGAATACCGCTCGCATCATTCTGTCGGGTTTTTCCGAGAAAGAAGCGGTTTTGCGCACTGTGGGGCCAGCGCATCAATATCTTGCCAAACCCTGTGATGATGAAATTCTGATCGAAACAATCCACCGTATCCTTGCTATGCGGCAATTGCTTGCCAAGCCGGAAATTTACACCCTGATCGGGAATGTCGATTCCTTATCGTCGCCACCCGACACCTATTCGCGCCTGGTCGATGCGTTAGACGACCCAAAAGCTGGCAATGATCGAATTGTCGCCATCGTATCATCGGATATAGCGCTGACGGCGGAAATATTGAAGCTGACCAATTCAGCCTATTTTTCCTTGCCTGCCAAGGTAACCTCAATCTCCCATGCTGTGCGCATGATTGGAACAGAAACGCTAAAATCGCTGACGCTTTTTGTTGGCTTGTTTAAAAGTTTCGATGGTCCGGCATCTGTCAGGCGGCAAATTATCACTTTGTGCCAACGTTCCCAGCAAATTGGCATAGCAGCCGCCCTGATTGCCGAACATGAAGGGTTTGATCGCAATACATGTGCGCAATTGCCATCCATCGGCATGCTTAGTCATATCGGCAGCCTTGTTTTGTATTTGCATCATTACAAGGAGATGGCCCAGGTCATTCAACGTGTTGAGCAAGAGAATATATCGATCATAGAAGCTGAACAGGATCAGTTTGGTGCTGCACATCCTGAAATAGGGGCTTATTTGCTGGGATTATGGGGATTTTCCGAGTTGATCGTGCAAACGGTTGCCTTGCACCATCAGCCGCCAGTTCTTCCAGCTAGCTCTATGACCCTGCTAAGTGCACTTTATGCTGCCCAGCATCTTGCCCGGGAAATTGCCCTGCACGATAGTGGTGCCGAAGGGGGAGAGGATGACCTGCCAACAACACTTGATATGGCATATATGGAAAGCATTGGTAAATCTGACAAGGTCGCCGCCTGGCGAAAAATCGTTGCGACGGTTCTTGCCCGTTCGGAAAAAACTGATCGCCGTGACGCAGAGATTCTGTGATTGCGCCCGCATCGCGTACCATCAGCATCAATATACGCCGCATTGATACGATCAGACGGCAGGTAACACCCGGCGCGGCAGCCGGATTTCGATGGCAAGACCGGGGTTCTCGGAAGGGAATATCAGCGCATCGCCGCCATGGGCCTGGGCGATTGCCTTGACAATCGACAAGCCCAGGCCGGAGCCGCCACCGCTACGTCCCCGTGAGTCGTCCGCACGCCAGAACCGCTCGAAGGCACGCTTGCGGCTTTCTTCGAGAAGGCCGGGGCCTGTGTCACTGCATCGAAAGAAGACATAGTATTCTGCCACACCGGTCTCGACATGCACCGTACTTTGCGGCGCGTAACGACAGCAATTTTCAAGGACCGCGACAAAAGCCTGTCTCAGTCGCGAGCGGTCAGCACTTATGACGGCGCTGGACAACTGTCGCGTTATCGTCATCCCGGCCGTGCCAAAATGATCCTCAAGCGAGGTCAGTGCCGCCTCTGCCTCCATCGCGAGATCAAAACGTGAATATTGCAAATCCAGTTGACCTGCGTTGCTCAGCGCCAACGTACGCAGCTCTTCTACGATGGCCGACAGGTCCTCCACATGGTTAATCAGCCGACCATACATTTCGGGGCTGGGCGCGAAGGCGCCATCGAGCAGCCCCTGCAGACGCCCGCGCAAAATGGTCAGAGGCGTTCGCAGTTCATGTGCAACTGCGGAATTCGAGTATTTTAACTCGGCCTCTGCGCGCTGCAATCGCTGTGCCATCTGGTTAAAGTCATCAACGAGATCCCGCGCTTCACCGAAATTGCCCCGGCTCAAAGAAGCGCGCGCCGAAAAATCTCCCTGCGCAACCTTACGCGCCGCCGCAGCAACAGATTTCAACGGATCCACAATCCGCCGTGCAAGCATCCAGCCCAACAATGAGGCGGTTGATATGCCAATCCCCAGCAGAAGGCCCAACGTTACCACATCGCCAGTACGCAAGAAATCGTCGTCGGTGAATTCCGGATAGAGCCATTCATAAATGAAGAAGAAATATGCCAGTAACCCGAAATAAACGACGGCGAAAGCAAGCAGGGTAAGCGCAATCATCGCGCGAACGATGCGGGAATTCAGATTACTGGCCATGTATGTTATCCAGTCGGTAGCCAACACCACGGACCCCGACGAGCAATCCATCAGCTCCGGCTGCGGCAAGTTTGCGGCGCAGATTGCTGACATGGCTATCGACTGTCCGATTAAGTGCCTCACCCTCTGGCAGGCACGCATCGACCAGTTCCGAACGCTCGAACACTCTGCCTATCCCCGCAGCCATATGAGACAGAATGCGAAACTCGGTCCGCGTCAGGTCGACCATTACCGGCCCTGCCGCGCTTTCGACCTCCGCCCTGTAAGCCTGCGGATCTATCGTCAGCGACCCAACGCGCAGCATCTTCTCGCTACCGCGTCCCAAGGTTCGGCGCAGGACGGCCTTGGCGCGGGCCGCAATTTCAAGTGGGTTAAACGGCTTGACGACATAATCGTCGGCACCAATGCGCAAAGCCTGCAATTTGTCGAGGTCCTCTGCCAGCGCAGTGACCATAATAACAGGCGTATCGCCCCGGCGACGGATCGCCGCCAACACCTCATAACCGTCCCGCCCCGGTAGCTTTATGTCCAGTATCACCAGGTCGGGCCGCAAGCGCAGGTGATGGGCAAGCCCGACGGTTCCATCACCTGCGGTGATGACCCGGAAACCCTCACGCGACAGATAGGTCCCGATGATTTCAGCAATCTCGGGTTCGTCTTCTATAATAAGGATCAAAGCATTGTTAATGACCATGTTTTCGATCTTTGACTTGCCACCGACAAGAATTGATTTGATTGAGGCCTATTGCACCTCAGGTTATTGGCAATCGATTGAGAGTGCCATCATGTACGATCACGAAGGCAGCCGCCAGCAATGTCGCGGTCAATACCCCGCCAAACACGCCAAATCCGATAACATTCTGGATGTCAACCGCATGCAAGCATCAGCAGCACGATTTGGTTCATGTCCAGATCGAAGATAACAGTCCATGATTAGCACGCCATCGTGGAGGACGGATTGAGAATTCGTCAAGATTGTGTGGAGATGTTCGATAGTCGGTTCGATAGTTTTTCAGCATCCGGGACTGTACTTCTTCATGGAGCTGCCGCAGCCCCCTCGTCGGCAATTGAGGTACTGCCACCGAGCGCCCGATATAGATTTGAGGCGTTGACATATTGCGCGAGCCGAACATCGGCAAGGGCCACTTCGGCGGAACGACGGCGTTCCTGTGCATCGAGCCAGATGCGCAAGGTGGTGGCACCAGCCCGATAACGTGTCTCGGTCAGTTTCTCTACGTCCTGCGCGGCCTTATAGGCATTGTACAGCCGACGTGATTGCCCGGCATAATTGGCACGTGCTGCCAGCGCGTTGGCGACGTCGGCAAACGCGTTGAGCAAAGTGGTGCGAAATGCAGCAACGGCCTCTTCATATTGTGTCTGCGAAACCGCGACCGCCAGATCCATATCCTTCAGATTGAGGAATGAGAGAACAGCGCCCCCGCCCAGTGTCGCGACCGGGTTGGAGATAAAAGATATGAGCTGATCGCTGCTGGTCCCTACCCCCCCTGTAAGCGATATCCCCGGATAGAAGCTGGTGCGCGTCGCGTCAACGCCCTTCAACGTGCCCTGCAACTGTGCTTCCGCCGCGCGAAGATCGGGGCGACGGGCAAGAAGATCGGCGGGCAAACCTGCTGCGATTGCCGGTAACTTCCGTCGCGGCAATCTATGAGGTTCGGAAACCGGGTTGGGCGCGCCGTTCAAAAGAACCGTAAGCACATTGCGCAGAACAAGGCGTGCCTGCTGCAACTGGTATAAGCGCGCAGCCTGTGTCTCGACGGCCTGTTCGCTTTCTCGAAATTCAAGATCGGAAACATCGCCGATTTCCACCTGCTTTCGGATGAGGCCCTGTATTTGCTGTACATAATCAAGGCTGTTTTCAGCCGATGCAATCGACTCATTGGCATGGGCGATGCGGAAATAGGTTTCTATCGTCATGTCGATGATTGCCAGGCGCGCCGCCTCATAATCCTCGGCGGTTGCCTCGGCCTCAAAGCTTGCGCTGTCGCGCTGTGCTGCCAGTTTGCCCCACAAATCGACGTCATAGGAAAGGCCGATTGATGCGGACGAAGACGAAGATAATGTCGAACTGGTGTTTCCTTCGAGAGGCCTGGTCCGCGAACTGTTAAGAGTCCCGCTCAACTTTGGGAACAGAGCATTCTCGGCAAGGTCCGCTTGCAAGTGCGCTCTGCGCGCACGAAGGGTAGCGGCGAAAATGTCATTGTTACGGGTGACGACTTCCCTAATCAGCGTGGTGAGGCCCGGATCTCCGAAAGCAATCCACCACTGATCGGCGCTCAGCTGGTCTGTATCTGCTAAAACAGAAGCAACCCATGTCGGTCCCATCGGTAGATCCGGGCGCCGATAGGATGTTGACTGGCTGGTGCAACCGGCAAGAAAAATAAACAGGAAAGGGACAATCAATCTGACAAGAACCATGACTACTCTCTGGAAAGCGCATCGACCGGATCGAGGCGCGAGGCATTGCGGGCGGGCAGAAAACCGAAGGCAAGGCCAATAAGAAGCGCTACCAGACAGGCTGAAAGGATGGCGTCGATTGAAATGATCATCGGAAACTGGCTGCTTTGTCCGCCGAACACAGAAGCAGCGCCAAGAGCCAGCCCAACGCCGAGGAAAGAACCGCCAATGCAGATGGTGACGGCTTCGATCAGGAACTGAAGCATAATGTCTATGCGACGGGCGCCAACCGCCATGCGCAGGCCGATCTCGCGGGTACGCTCCGTGACAGAAACCAGCATGATATTCATGACGCCGATGCCGCCGACGATCAGCGAAATAACCGCGACGGAAGAGATCAGTAGCGTCATCCTTCGAGACGTCTTCTCCATAATCCGGCGCAACTGGTCACTGTTGAAAACAAAAAAGTCCTGCGTCCCATGACGGCGGGTCATCAGGCCGACAATCGCGCTTTCGGCAACAGTCGTGTCAACATTATCAGAGATGCGAACGATCAGCCCGGCAAGGCTGGTTGCCACACCAAGCAACCTGCCGGCCACGGTAGTATGGGGAAGATATATTTGCAGGGTTTTACCCGACATGCCGGAACGATGGGTCACCGTGCCAATGATCACCACCGGAAGCCGGTTGATCATAATGATCTTGCCAATCGGTGAATCCCCGCCCGGAAAAAGCGCAGATGCCGCCCTGTCATCTATCACTGCCTGCTGACGACGCTCGGCGACGCTGTCCGCCGAAAAGCCGGTGCCTCGCACGATATGGAGGCCGTTTACCCGAAAATACTCCTGACCGACACCATCAACGTTGGCGGACATGGCGGTGTGACCAAACCGAATGCGCGCACTCGCCGACACCAGCGGCGTAACGCTGTCGATATAATTTTGCGCTGATAAAGCCTCGGCGTCGGAAACAACCAGCGTCGTGATGCTGGCGGCGCGCTCGTCGTCCCAACCCCGGCCAGGATAAATGGAGAGTGTACTGGCACCAAGTTCGCTGATTTCGGCGAGTACCTTCTGGCGCGTCCCCTCACCCAGACCGACGACGGCAACAACGGCAGCGATGCCAATGATGATCCCGAGCATGGTAAGGAATGTGCGGACCCGATGAGCAGCCATTGAACGCAACGCCATCGGAAAGGCCTCGGAAAACCGTCGCTGGAAACCTGCCAGCGCGCCAACTGACCCCGGGTTTGCAAAAAAACGAAAGGGAGCCGCACCTACAGGTTCGCGGCAAAGCCTGTCTGACAAAACAAGACCGTCACGGATTTCAATGATGCGGTCGGCGTGGGCGGCGACCTCCATATCGTGGGTGACGATAATGACTGTATGGCCGTCCCGATGAAGCTCCTTAAGGATATCAAGGACGGTTTCACCGCTTTTGCTGTCAAGCGCGCCGGTCGGCTCATCGGCAAGGATGATACGCCCGCCATTCATAAGCGCCCGGGCGATGGACACCCGCTGCTGCTGACCGCCGGAAAGTTGACCAGGACGATGATCGAAGCGCTCGCCAAGGCCGAGCCGCTCCAGAAGCGATCTTGCGCGCTCGCGCCGGGATGCGGCATCAAGGCCTGCATAAACGGCGGGCATCGCCACATTGTCAACCGAGTTGAGCGTACCGAGCAAATGATACCGTTGGAAGATGAACCCGAAATGCTCCCTTCGCAGCGCGGCCAGTTCGTCAGCACTCAAACCGGCAACACTGCGCCCTCCGACACGATAATCGCCCGCAGTCGGTTGATCAAGGCAGCCAAGAATATTCATGAGCGTCGACTTACCCGATCCGCTTGCGCCCACAATCGCGACGAATTCACCGCTGTTGATCTGAAGATTGATCCCCGCGAGTGCGGCGATCGTCTCTTCGCCTGTTTGAAAAAGCCGTGAGACGTTCTCTATGTCAAGTAAAGCGGTCACATCATCTCCGTAGCATTAGAGTCCGAGGCTTGACCATCGGTCGGAATGACGACTTCCTCGCCGACCTGCAGACCGTCAATCACTTGCGCCTTGATCCGGTCAGTCAGTCCTATTGTGACAAGGCGCTTTGAAATTTCGCCCGAAGGAGAGCGAACAGCGACCCGATAACGACCGTTCTGATCGCGCTCGGTCAACGCAGACCAGGGCATAAGTGGTACGTCTTCGGCGTGCCCCACGACAATGGTCACAACAGCGGTCATCATAGGTCGCAATCGGCCATCGGGATTTGGCGTCGTAAATATTCCATTGAAATAAACAGCCTGCGCGGCCTGCCCTCCCGTTGTGGAGGACGTCGTCGCTTCCGCCGCGATCGATGCGGGCGCAGGCGCAATCTGTTCCAATCTGCCAACAGTCGGCACACGGGTTTCACCCATGATCATGAAACGTACGATCTGACCAGGTTTTACACGGGTAATATCGGCCTCCGATATCCGCACCTTAACCTGCATAACGTCGAGCTGGGCCAGCACAATGATCGTCGGTACAGCCAGATTGGAGTTCAGTGTTTGCCCTGCCTTGGTCACCACCGCAACCACAACGCCGTCCATCGGTGCGCGAACCTTCGTGTAACCAAGGTTCGCTTTCGCGTTCTCGGCCTCGACGACGGCTTGGGCGATCTGCGCTTCCAACGCCTCGACGTCCGCCGCCAGTGCTCTGAAAGCCGCCTCCGCCGCCTCAAGTTCGGCAACTGACGTCGCACGCTGGCGGGCCATATTCTTCTGTCTGTTATACGCTTTCTCAGCGCGTCTAAGCTCGAATCCGCGTGCCTTACGTTGTGCCTTGACATTGGCCAGAGCTGCCTCGGCGATGCGAACAGCATATTCTTGTGCCGTCGGATCGATCTCGGCAATCAGGTCACCGGCCCTGATTTTCTGGCCAAGTTCGACATGCAAAGCCTTCAATTGACCAGAAACCTGCGCACCGACACTGACGATACGAACGGGTTCAAGTTCGCCATTGGCAAGAACCGTTTCTTCGATTGCTCCAAGCGAAACAAACTCGGTAAGCTCAGATGCCCGCGTTTCTGCTTCGAGAACACCGCTGGCCGACGCAATTGCGACCAGCGCCACGGCGATGATCCCTCCGATGATCAAAGTCCGGACAATGCTATTCGACAGTTTCATTCTGATGGTTACCAATCGAAGTTTATTCCCGAGAGATCGCGGCCATTAACCGCCTCGCACTAGCTGTGAGACGACTGATCACGATAAATATCCGCGACGCCGACCAGATGATTAGCCATGATCAGCGTTTGCGCGCTTTCAAAAAGGAAGGAAAACAAAGGTTGTTGATACCGACAGCCGAAGATTTCCCCACGAACATGATTGCTTTCTTCAAGCACCATTTCACGCCGCAATGAAAATTGAGTGCAGGTTGTGTGGAGATTGGATGGACGCACGTTTCCCCGACCTGCTCATCAGCAATCATGCTGTTGAAAGCAGGTGTCGCAAGGCAAAAACGCCGCAGTTTGGTCTGCTGCATTTGATGATCTTGGTTACGGGGAATAGAGTTCTGGGGAGAATATCCGGGTGTGGATAAATCTCATGGATGATAAACAGCGAACATACTTGGAGGTCAAACAGCGTACTTGAAAATCTGTGCCAGTTACGCAGCATACCCATGACAATGCATTGGCCCAACACACTGCGGATCGAAGTATTCAGGTCGGAAACTGAAACCATGCCCATCCAAAATCTTCACGGTTGCGTAGATTTTCAAAACGAAAACACCCCGCTCAGTGAAAACCGAATGGGGTGTTTTGATCTAGATTCTGATGACATTAGGTGATTAGTCCCGGCCTTTGATGGCGCATTATATTCTCAGGAATGGAAGGATGCATTATGGGACAAATTTTACACCGAAGCGCAACCGCAAAGGCAGCTTTGCCTTTTCTTCATGGATTTATCGCCAATGTAATCTCATTGAAAGGTTCTTCAATAAACTCAGGAAATTCAGGGCAATTGCCACATGCTATGACAGAAACCCTGAAATCTTCCTCGCTACTGTAAAGCTCTCATCATGCCGTATATGCCTTAGGTCTTATAAGTCTGCTGCCTAGATATCGAAGTTCGTCGGCAAAACAATCATGTCCCGGATGGTGACTGTTCGTGGTCGAGAAAGCATGTAGATCACCGCATCAGAAACCTCTACGGGATCAAGAAGCGCCCCGTTTTCTTTTGCCTTGCGCAAATTTTCTTCCGGCCAGTCTGCTAAAAGGGCAGAGACGACAGGACCTGGCGACACTTGGGCGACACGAATACCATGCTTGTTCAACTGGCGACGCATAGTCTGCACAAAGCAGGTGATTGCCCATTTTGATCCTGAATAAACCGGTTCCCACTGGATCGGCATATGACCAGCGACAGAAGCCGTCACAATAATATCACCCGTTTTGCGTTCTTGCATATGCGGGATGACATCGTGGACGTTTTTCATCACCGCATTGACGTTCAGATTCAGCATCCGGTCAATCGTTGCAGTATCTGTTTCGATCAAGTCACCACCGATATAGGAACCAGCATTGCAATGCAGGATATCGATGTGGTCGACTTTTTGCAGGATTTCGGGAACCATCGCCGCACAACTATCAACGTCAAGGAGGTTCGTATGTTGCGCAATGACATTCACGCCCAATTCAACCGTTAGCTCGGAAAGCGCATCCTTGTTGTAGTCGACCATAACGACCTTAGCCCCAACATCAAGAAGTGCGCGAACGGTGGCAAGACCGATGCCCGAAGCAGCACCGGTCACAACTGCAATTTTGCCTTTAAGGGATTGAGCCATAATTCGTCTCCGATTGGAAATGTTTAGGTCAGACAGCCAAAAAGCCGCCATCGACAGGTAGTACCGAGCCACTTACAAAGGACGCATCATCGCCCAGTAACATCGCAATTGAGCGGGCGACATCATCCACATCGGCGAAACGCCCTTGGGGATGACGGACCATCATCGGATCTGCTTTTGCCGGATTAGACCATGCGGCGGCGGCCAGTTCTGTCATCGTCACAGTCGGCGCAACCGCATTGACACGAATGCCATACGGACCAAGTTCCTTGGCCATCACACGGGTCGCGCCTTCGAGCCCGGCCTTGGATGCCGCATAGCACATATGTTCGACGAACCCGCGGTGCCCGGCGATTGACGTCACATTAACGATGGCCCCACCGCCGCCTGCGGCAACCCGCACACGCGCAAATTCCTGCGCACAGATCAGAGCCGCATGCAGATTAATGCTCATAACGGTTTCATAGCCTTCATCGGTCATCTCAAGAACGCTTTCGAGCACATTGGTCCCGGCACAGTTAATCAGAAAATCAGCAATTCCAGCAGTCTGCATCGCGTTGCGTGCTGCCCGACTTTGGGATAAATCCGCCTGAATGGTACGCGCACCGATCTTGGCACCCAGGGCATCAAGATCACTTTGTGTACGGGCCATGGCGACAATGGATGCTCCACGCTCGGCCAAGAGGTGTGCACAGGCCCGTCCTATACCTTTACCCGCCCCGGTGATGATGACTGTTTTTCCGCTAAATTTGTCTATCATGAATGACGTTTCCCTGATGATGGCTACACAGTTTGCGCCGCCTTACGCTCTTGTTCGTCGCCGCTTTGCGCTATTATCGGTGCCCCCCTTGCGTTACTGATTATGTCATGCGTTTCAATAGAAGGTCTGCGGTCATATCATCGGTAACGAGCGTGTCGACAAGACCGCGTTTGATCGCCGCGTGAATGATCGGAACCTTATGTTCTCCAGCCGCTGTCAAAATCTTGTTAGGAATATGAGCCAACGCATTCAGGTCCACCCCGACCGTGCGCTCGTTCAACGGATGGTCAATCTCGTTGCCATCGGTATCAAGAAAACGGCCCAGCACATCGCCAACGGCACCGGCATCGCGCAGTTCCTGCATCGTCACGTCGCTCGGCAATCCGTATTTTACCATGAAAGAAAGATCGGACACATCGCCCACGACCAGAAGTGCCGCATCTGCAGACAGGCAGCGCTTGATATGGGAAGCATAGATTTCCTGACTAAGGAAGACATCTTTGTCGACGTCATCGGGCAGATAGATCGGCGCAACCAGATGCGAATAATTGGCGTCAAACCGCTCGGCAAAGCCCGAGGCGATGCTAAAGGCATTAAAGGATGAACCGGCCGCAGTTCCGCCCATCAGAGCGAGAATTTCCAGATCCGGCAGGGAATGAAGCCGCAAACGTTCCATCGCGCGCTGGAGGGTCACTCCCCAGGAAACCCCGATCTTTTTCCATGGTTCGGTTTTGAGCGTGGTGGACAGATAATGCGCCAGTGCTGCCCCGACCGGGGCGTGGTAGTCGTAGTTATTGTGATCGACCGGCACAACCAGTGCCTTACCAACGCCAGCCTGTTCCAGACGTTTTTGCGCCTCGAGCCGGGTTACGAACGGGGACTCGATCTGTATTTTCACTAGCCCCAGAGACTTTGCCTTCTGGATTGCCTGGTTAACACGCAGGCGGGTTACCCCCATGTCGCGTGCGACTTCTGCCTGTGTCTGGCCGTTCACGTAATACCGCCAACAGACCTCAGTCACAAAACCCTCGGTGTCCTCAAGTGGTTCTCTTGGCATGGTCTATTTCCTCTCATCGCCTTGCACATTGTGCCTGTGCACTTGTTGCACCCCGCACACTAACAAATGTAATTTAATAATTACAAATGAAAATTTTCACTTGCATCGAATATATTACATATGCATTCTTCCTGCGATCTGGAATCGCAAATCCAATGCAGCGCAAGACTGCCAAATGCGATCCCCCATCAATCAACGGGAGGAATATCCAATGAATTTTGCACTCAAAGTAGGCGCATCTGCCTTGGTAATGGCTATCACATCAAGTGCTGCTTATGCCGATGACGCATTCTGGAAAGAAGCTGCCGCCTCATATCAAGATGTCACGCTGCATGGCGTGACGGAATCCACACCGCCATCCAATTACATCCGGGAAGTCCTGGCCCCGCAGTTCGAGGAATTAACCGGTATCCGGGTCGACATCGAAACCACATCCTGGGATCAGATGTATGACAAGGCCATCAAGGACATGGAAGCTGGAACCGGCATCTATGACATGGTGTTTATCGAACAGGACATTGTCTATTCCTATCTGGCACGTGACTTCCTGACGGATACGACCAAGCTTCTGGCTGACAATCCGTCGCTTAAGGCACCGACCTACAGCGAAGACAATTTCACCACCTTTTCCGATTACTTCCGGGGCGAAAACGGTGATCTTTATGGCGTCCCAATGGAAGCCTTCATCAAGATCTATCTCTATCGCACCGATCTGTTTAACGACCCGGAGATCAAGGAAGCCTTCAAGGCCGAAACCGGGCGCGAACTGGAACCGGCCACCACGCATAAAGAATACGGCGAGATCGCCCGTTTCTTCACAAAATGGGGTGAAGACCATGACATGGATCTATGGGGCACCACCGCACAGGCCCATACCGGTCACCCGGCATCCTGGTACGAATTCTTTGAAACCATCGCCCCGACCTATGGCGTCTATAACTGGGGCATTGATGCAAACAACAATTATGCCGCATCCGTTGCCAATGGCGGCTCAATGAACAGCCCAAAAGCCAAGGAAGCCATGAAATGGTGGCTGAGCATGCGCGACGTTGCACCACCCGAGAGCAATGCATCGACCTGGACGGAAGTTGGCACCACATTCGGTGCCGGCCGCGTTGCCCAGGGTCTGGTGTATGGTGAAAACGCCGGCTGGATCGCAGCTGATGAGTCCAAATCGCTTGTGGTTGGCAAGGTTGGCGTCGCCCTACCGCCGATGGAAGAAGGCATCCTTGAAGAAGTCGAAGGTGGCACAGGCTATATCGGCTATTACGACGGCGGTGCCTTTGGCATTCCGTCAACGTCGAAAAACCAGAAAGCTGCAATGTTGTTCCTGCAATATATCGGTCAGGACGAAGTTCAGCCGGACTGGGCTGTCGCCGCACCGCGTGTGACCAACAAATCGACCTATGACGATCCCAAGGTCCAGGCCATGAACGAAGAACTTGGAGGTTATTATGACCTGCTGCGTGACAAGGGATATCTGTTTGCCGGTGCACCGGCATATCCATTCCACGCACAAGTTCGCGAAGCCACCGCACAGATCCTGTATCAAATCCTGACGGGTGATCTTGGTCCGGACGAGGGACTCGATCAGATGGCCGCAAAGGCCGAGGCCGAACTGACCGACCTTGGCTATCGCAAGTAGGGCATTTCCCGTACTCACCTTTCATGGTCGCTGTCTATATGGGCAGCGACCACACCCCGGCGTGATCCTTGCTCAGGGAGCATGACCGTCAAACTGCATCTTTTTCCAGGGAGTTGACGATGCAATCCAACAAACTTGGTTGGATCCTCCTGGCCCCTACGCTGGTGATCCTGTTTTTCTTCGGTGTTTTGCCGTTCCTTTATGTCGTTTTCGTCTCGTTTCATCAATGGAACCCGTTTGCGGCATCCCCCGAAATGATTTTCAACGGCGCGGGAAATTTCCGGCGCATCGTCTTTGACAGTGCATTCCTGAATTCGCTGGGTGTGACGGTGGCCTTTGTGATCTTTGCCGTTCTTTCCGAACTGGTCATCGGATACCTGCTGGCCCAGGCTTTTATGCGGGAATTCCCCGGAAAATCGATTTTTCGAACAATCCATACGTTACCGCTGATCATGGCACCGATCATTGTCGGCTCGGTCTGGAAGCTGATGACCACACCATCAATCGGGATCATTCCCCATTATCTGGATGAATGGTTCGGGATCACGATGAATATCGGAACTTCGGCCTCTGCGGCCTTTTTGACCATCGTCATCATGGATATCTGGCACTGGACGCCACTTGTCACCCTGACCTTGATTGCGGCACTGGTTTCGCTGCCGCGTGATCCGTTTGAACAGGCCCAGATTGACGGGGCGAACAAGCGCCAGATATTCTGGCACATTACCCTCCCGATGATCACACCGGCCCTGATCGCCACCATTTTCATCCGCCTGATGGATGCACTGCGTACTGTCGATGAGGTCTGGATGCTGACCGGGGGTGGCCCAGGATCATCCACTCGTTTCCTTGGCGTACATATATTCAAGGAAGTCTTCCCCAAGACCAATTACGGCTATGGGTCGACCATCTCGGTGATCGTGCTTTACCTGACCATCGTGGTCTGCTGGCTGCTTTATGTCAGCATGCTCGCGCCGCGCAAGAATCGGAAGGGATAAAACTATGAAAAAGCGTAATCCACTCCTCACAACCCTCATCTGGATTCTGATCAGTCTTCTGACCCTGTTTCCGATCTATTGGCTGTTTGTCATTTCGGTCAAGCCCGCCGTTCAGCTTTTCAGCACACCTGACATTCTCGTTAGCACCCCCTATTGGGGGAATTATACCCAAGTGCTCGGCAATCGATTGATCCGAAGCTACATGATCAATTCACTGGTGATTTCGACGGGCAATGCCATCCTGTGCACAGTGCTTGGTTTCTTTACCTGTTATGCGCTATCGCGCTTTCAGTTACGCGGCAAGGAATCCATCTTTTTCTGGACGATCACCAACCGCATGGCACCGCCGGCAGTGTTCCTGTTGCCGCTTTTCCTGTTGATGACACAGGTTTACCGGATTGGCGACTTTACGCTATTGGACACGCATATTGGCATGATTCTGGTCTATTGCACCTTTAATCTACCCTTTGCAATCTGGACCTTGCGCCCAACAATTGACGCCATACCGCGTGAACTGGACGAGGCGGCCTATGTCGATGGTGCCAGCCCGTGGAAGGTCATTACCGAAATCGTCTTCCCGCTTTGTCGACCCGGACTTGCCGTCACCCTGATCCTGACCTGGGTGTTTGCCTGGAACGAGTATCTACTAGCCGCAACTTTGACCAATTTCAAAGCCCGCACACTCACCACCGGCCTTTCGGAATATGTCACCACCACGGGGACAGAATGGGGAATCATGGCCACGATTTCGGTCTTTACCCTGATCCCGGCCCTGATCGTGTTCGGGCTGGTTCAAAAACACATTGTCACCGGTCTGACCTTTGGCGCGGTGAAAGGATAACGCCATGACCAAACACACTGCGACACAACTCGATACAGCCCCTCTTACCGAAGAAGACCGTGAGAAAACCGCAAGTCCACCAAAATCTCAGGGCTTCTTGCCGATTGAAACCAATGCCTTTGACAGGTGTTTTATCTCGGTCGTGATCTGGGTGGCGATGTCCTTGTTCTGGTTCCGCTTCCTAGAGCCGATGGGGTTATCCATCTGGATTTCCAATACCATTGCACTTGCACTTGCTGTTTTCATCGTCAGGAAAGGATAACGCCATGAAGTCTCTGGTTTTGGAAAAAAAAGACGCCATCACCCTGCGCGACTTTCCTGCCATTGACCGCGAGGAAGAGGTCCTTGGCCCCCGTGATGTACGTATCAAAATGCACACGGTCGGCATTTGCGGATCGGACGTGCATTACTACACCCATGGCCGGATTGGCCCGTTTGTGGTCAATGCACCAATGATTTTGGGTCACGAAGCATCAGGCACCGTGATCGAAACGGGGACCGAGGTAACGACACTTTCGGTCGGTGACCGTGTTTGTATGGAGCCCGGTGTGCCCGACCCCAACAGCAAAGCCACCCGCCTTGGCATGTATAATATTGATCCTGCCGTACGCTTTTGGGCCACTCCGCCGGTGCACGGGATTTTACGCCCGACCTGCGTACACCCCGAAGCCTTTACCTTCAAGCTGCCCGATAATGTATCTTTTGCCGAAGCCGCCATGGTCGAACCACTGGCTGTCGGGGTGCATGCCGCAACCAAGGCCCGCATCAGACCCGGTGACATTGCGCTGGTGATTGGTGCCGGACCGATTGGTTTGGTAACTGCATTGTCGGCTTTAGCGGGGGGATGCGCGCGGGTGTATGTGGCCGATCTCGCGGAAAAAAAGCTTGAAATCGCCGCATCGCTCAGCCCGGCCATCACCCCGATTGATGTCAAATCCCAGAACATCACAGAAATCATCAAATGTGACACCGATGGTTGGGGGGTCGACACCGTATTTGAAGCCACCGGATCACCCAAGGCAGCGGCAAGTGTATTTGAGCCCCTGTGCCCGGGCGGATGCGTTGTCATGATCGGTGGTCAACCCGACCCGGTCAGTTATGACGCCGGAGCCGCAATGATCCGCGAAGCGCGGGTCGAAAACATTTTCCGCTACGCCCATGTCTTTCCACGCTGTGTTGCCATGCTAAGCACCGGTGCAATCGACGTAAAACCTCTGATCACAAGAACGTTCTCATTCGAAGACAGCGTACGTGCATTCGACATCGCAGCATCCGCCCCGCCTGCGGACGTCAAATTGCAGATCGAATTGCCGCAATAGGGAGAAGCCTTATGGCCGATGTAAAAATAGAAAACGTAATCAAGCGCTACGCCAATATTCAGGTCATGCACGGTGTGAATGTCGATATCAAGGATGGGGAGTTCGTTGTTCTGGTTGGTCCATCGGGTTGCGGCAAGTCGACCCTGCTGCGCATGCTTGCCGGGCTTGAGGAAATCAGCGAAGGCACCATTTCGATTGGCGACCGGGTCGTCAATGATGTTCTCCCGAAAGAACGCGATATCGCGATGGTGTTTCAAAGCTATGCACTTTATCCGCACAAAACGGTGTATGAAAATATCGGCTTTCCGCTGAAAATGGCCAAACGGCCCGAAAGCGAGATTAAACAAAAAGTTACAGAAGCTGCCGAAATTCTCGACCTTGCGCATCTTCTTGGTCGCTATCCCAAGCAGCTTTCCGGTGGTCAGCGCCAACGTGTTGCCATGGGGCGCGCCATTGTCCGTGACCCACAGGTTTTCCTGTTTGATGAGCCGCTATCCAACCTGGATGCCAAACTGCGTGTAACCATGCGCGTCGAGATCAAGGAACTGCACCAGCGCCTTGGCACTACCATTGTGTATGTCACTCATGATCAAATCGAAGCAATGACCATGGCTGACAAGATTGTCGTCATGCGTGATGGCCGGGTCGAACAGATTGGCTCTCCGCTGGATCTGTATGACAATCCGATAAACATTTTTGTTGCAGGCTTTATCGGGTCGCCCTCGATGAATTTCGTTCACGGCAAGATTGGCGAACACGACGGCACAAAGCACTTTGTGTCCGATAACGGCCTGATCCTACCGATACCATCGACCACCACGCCTGTTAGTAAATCAGTGACTTATGGCATTCGTCCTGAACATATCGACATTGGTGATGAAGGCATTGCAATGAATGTCGTTGTGGTTGAACCAACAGGCTCTGAAACCCAAATCGTAGCAAAATCGAATGGTGATCTGATTGATGCTTTGGTCAAACAGCGGATATCTGCCCGACCCGGTTCCGAACTTCATTATGTGATTGATCCAGCCAATGTGCATCTTTTTGATCGCGATACTGACCTGCGGATATAGGGGCGCACAATGAATTCACCTGCCGCAGTTATTTTCGATCTTGACGGTTGTCTGGTCGATAGTGAGCCCCTGTCACTTGAAGTCATCGCAACTGAAATGCGCAGCCTCGGGATCGATGGCATCACAGCCAGCGACATCCGTGAACGATTTTTAGGCGTTTCCATTCAGGACATTTGCAAACACGTCTCTGAACGGCTGGGAACTGCAGGCCCCGATAATTTTATCGAGCGGGTCGAGAACAAGTTGCTCGCCGAGTATAAAACGCGGCTCAGGCAGATCACTCATGCCGAACTGTTGCTGAGCCGGTTGTCCGAAGCGGGGATGAAAACAGCACTCGCAACGGGGAGTTCCCTGCGGAGAATGAGGGCGACACTCGAAATATCGGGACTGGCACCGCATTTTTCGGGCACCGCTTTTAGCGCTGATCAGGTCACAAATGGCAAACCAGCCCCCGACTTGTTCCTGCTTGCGGCACAGGGCATTGCAACCGATCCGGAAAATTGCGTCGTTATTGAAGACTCTCCCCATGGGGTAAAGGGAGCGATTTCAGCCGGTATGCAGGCTATCGGATTTGTAGGTGGCACGCATTTACACGATATTCGCCCGGATCAAACCCAACGACTTAAATCCGCAGGGGCATCAGAAATCTTTGAACGCCTTGACGACGTTGGAGATGCAATTTTGCAAAATCTTACGTAACATCAACACATTTGCGCGCCATCACTCGAGATATGGCAGCTTGAATTTCCACAGAAGGCTTTGGGATGACTTTTCTTGGAATTGACCTGGGAACCTCCGGTATCCGTCTACTGCTGGTTGACGAAGATGGTTTGCCGATTGGCTCAACAGAGCGCAGCTATCACGCCAGCCATCCGCACCCGGGCTGGTCTGAGCAAGATCCTTCGGACTGGATTGCGGCACTGGAAGATTCCGTAGCCGAACTGCGTGATAATTATCCGCAGTTTGCCGAACTGCGCGGTATTGGCGTAGCTGGCCATATGCATGGTGCCACGCTTTTGGATAACAGTGGACGGGTCTTACGCCCCTGTATTCTGTGGAATGACACTCGCTCTCATGCGCAGGCTGCGCGCCTTGATGCAAAAGATCAGGTTCGTGCCATTTCCGGCAACATCGTCTTCCCGGGTTTTACCGCCCCAAAACTTGAATGGGTGCGGGAAAACGAGCCCGGCATTTTTGCAAAAATCGCAAAGGTCCTGCTGCCAGCATCTTATATAAACTATTACCTGACAGGAGAATATGTCGCAGATATGTCTGATAGCGCGGGCACTTCATGGCTTGATGTCGGTAACCGAGCTTGGTCGGACAGGTTGCTTGATGCGGGAAACATGCGCCAGGAGCAAATGCCGCGCCTTGTCGAAGGAACGGACGAAGCAGGCAGCCTGCGCCCCGCCCTTTTGGATAAATGGGGACTTGGCAGACCAGTTTCGGTCGCCGGTGGTGCGGGTGATAATGCTGCAGCGGCCTGTGGCATTGGCGCACAGAATGAAGGACAGGGATTTGTCTCGCTCGGCACATCTGGTGTGCTGTTATCGGCGCGCGATGGTTATCATCCGGCACCAGAAACTGCGTTGCATACATTTTGTCATGCCATCCCGGGGCGATGGTATCAAATGGGTGTGATGCTTTCAGCAACAGAGAGCCTCAACTGGCTTGCGCGCATCACCGGCCAAAACCCGACAGAGCTAACTTCAAAGCTTGATGGCAACCTGAGGAAACCCGGCCCTGTCCGCTATCTCCCCTATCTGGCGGGGGAAAGAACGCCGCATAACGATGCGGATATCCGCGGTAGCTTCACCGGACTGGCTACCGAAACAAACCGTGAGGATTTGACACGTGCCGTGCTTGAGGGTGTCGCCTTTGGCCTACGTGATAGCTTCGAGGCACTCTTGGCAACGAATGCCAAACTTGATCAACTGATCGCGATTGGCGGGGGCAGCGCCTCACGCTACTGGATACGTCTAATTGCCACAATTCTCGGCGCCCCACTTTCTCTGCCCAAAAGTGGCGAATTTGGCGCAGCACTCGGCGCAGCACGACTTGGCATCATAGCCGCCACCGGTTTGGCAACAGACAGTATCATGACCATCCCGGAAGTCCGGGAAATAATCGACCCGGACGAAAGCCTGAGGAACACATTTGATGATGCTTACCAAAAGTACAGAGCTGCGTACCTCGCCATAAAATCTTGTCAGTAACCTTCTGGATTTTGGGCAGCTTTAGTCCAGTTTCCATAAACAGGATTTCCCAAACAGCTAAGATATGACTCACCTGCCTTAAGCCAAGAATCAGATTAAGAGGAGCCGTTAACATAGCAACTGTGTCTATCCGCCAGGTTGATGGCGCCATGTTTCACCGGTTTTGAGGATCGCGATTGCGATGATGACAAGTTTGTGCGGTTTTCCACGTTCCTTAAGGCGTTGTGCGACGGGCTTTTGCACTGGGTTGTGATATGCGGCGGCGAGCGCGGCTTGGAACAACACATGTCGCAATGCCCGCCGAAACCGGTCTAATGCCGGAAATAGATCGCAAGAGATTTGCTTTCACAGCAGTGGTTTTCTCCTGTGCAATGACACTTTCAATCCGACTTTCGATGTCTCCGATCTGGGTATCGAGCAAGGCCTTAAGGGCATCGTCCATATCCTCAATATCGGCGGAAATGCCTTGCTTCTGGCACGCCGCTGTCTGCATCGAAAGTCGCTTGCGCATATCCACGATTTGAGCCCTTCTTGTCGTTAATATTCTGAGAATGCGCAGATTATCACATTGGCAATATCCGTCCGGCTTCTGGACGGAACAGCATAAACCCGGCGATGAGTACCGCGTCGATACGATCTGTCTTGCCTTCGTCCCTCGCGACATCGCAAAGGCCCTGATCTGGGTCGGCAGAAGTCGCCTCGTAGAGATCCCCGCGTCAACAAGCGCTGCCCACAGAGCCCACCCCTGTCGTCAGTCCTCGCCAGGGCCGACAACGGACATTCATAGCAGAGGCGGGACACATAAGATGCCTGGTCCCGGTTGCGCTGCGACCATACGGATCGCGTCAACGGCCTGTTATCGACTTTGATTGCGATCACCAAAATCAGTTGGCGTCTCCACCAAATCTCCACCATTTCTCGACTGGGTATCAAAGGGCGCATGTCAATAAGCAGATAAATTCCTCAATCTGGACACATCTTATGTCACATCGCGTTTCGATCTTCGCCGTTTTCGTTTGCGTCTCTATCCTTTCAGTGTTGCTGATTTTTGGAGGCGATGCGGCTTCGGAGTCAGACATTGGTTCCTCTGATGGGCACAATCCCCCGCAGGTTACCACCGCCACACTTGCACCCGAACGCGTCGTTTTAATCGATGAGCTTCCTGGACGCGTTGTTGCCTATCGAAGGGTAGAGATACGGCCTCAGGTTGGCGGTATAATCAAGAAGCGGTTCGCAGAAGGTGGAACACAGGTTGAGGCCGGGGCAATCCTGTTCAAAATCGATCCGGCCTTGCTTCTGGTCGATCTCGAAACTGCGAAGGCAGGGATGGCCCGGGCCGAAGGGGCGATGGCGCATGCGCAACAAGGGTTAAAACGGGCAGAAGCCCTCGTTGCCAGCAACACGATGAGCCGCAAGCATTACGAAGACGCCCGCAATGAACTGGCCACAGCACAGGCTAATCTGGCCGAGGCCCGGGCGGTTTTTCATCGCCGCCAACTCGATCTTGATTTTGCCACCATAAGATCACCAATCAAAGGCTATGTCGGACGCAAGCTGGCCGACGAAGGCGCTCTTGCCTCAATTTCAAGTCAGACAGAGCTTGCTGTCGTGCAGGAACTGGATCGCGTGTATGTGGATCTGCGCTTGCCGGCGACAAAGCTCAATGGATTACAGTCTGCTGCCGCGCAAAGATTAGGGCCGGTCGAGATACTGGACGCAGAGGGCAAACCACACCCGCGCCCGGGCACACTGGTGCTGTCGGACGTGACGGTGGATACAGAAACCGGCAATGCGACCGTCCGGATTGAGGTGGAGAACCCCGGATTGCGGCTTCTGCCCGGAATGTACGTTCGTGCAAGACTGCCACGTGGCCTTCTTCCCGATGCCCTGCTGGTTCCGGAAGATGCCGTCATTCGCAACGGTATTGGCGGAGCACAGATCGTGGTCGTGGCCAAAGACGGGCGGGCAGAACGGCGTGACGTGATCCTGGGCGACGCCATCGGGAGACGCCTTGTTGTGACGTCGGGGCTAAAGGCAGGCGAGGTCATCGTTATTCGCGGACAGGACCGCGTGCAGGACGGGATAACCGTGAACCCGGTTACCGCCCCGCAAGATACTGCGTTTGCGACCGACAAATTTTAAAGGTCAGATTATCATGCCACAATTCTTCATCGATCGCCCGGTCTTTGCCTGGGTCATTGCGATCTTCATCGCCTTGGCTGGCATTATAGCCATTCCGCAGCTTCCGGTGGCGCGTTTTCCTGTCATTGCGCCACCAAGCATCGGCATCTTTGCAACATATACCGGCGCGGCGGTACAAACCGTCAATGACAGTGTGGTTACACCGATTGAGAAGGAACTCTCGAGCGTCAAGAACGTGCTCTATTACGAATCCACTGTCGACTCAACCGGTAGTGCCAACATCATGGTGACGTTCAAACCCGGCACCAACCCGGAATTGGCACAGATGGATGTGCAAAATCGCCTCAAGAACGCCGAACCGCGCCTTCCCGAGGTCGTCCGGCGCAGTGGCGTTAATGTCGAAGCTGCTGAATCGGGTTTTCTGATGGTCATTACACTGAAGTCGCGCCGTGGCGAGACCGAAGAACTGGCCCTTGGTGATTATCTGACCCGTAACATCAGCGAAGAATTAAAGCGCGTGCCGGGCGTCGGTCGTGTCCAGCAGTTCGGTTCCGAACGCGCTATGCGTGTCTGGGTGGACCCGGCGAAACTGGCTGCCTACAACCTCACTATGGCCGACGTAACTGGTGCCATCACACGTGAAAATGCTCAGGTTTCGCCGGGCAGGGTCGGAGATGAGCCAACAGTTCCAGGGACGAAAATCTCGACGCCGCTGACTGTTCATGGCCAGTTAAATACGCCAGAGGAGTTTGCCGCAATACCGTTGCGGGCGCAGACCGATGGTTCGCGTCTTCTCTTATCGGATGTGGCACGGGTGGAACTCGGCGCGCAGACACTTGCTTTCAGTGTCAGCAGCAATGGCAAGCCCGCAGCAGCAGCCGCGATCCAGATGACGCCCGGCGCCAACGCCGTAAGCACCGCAGCCGCAATCGAAAAACGCCTGGCCGAGTTGCAGACCGCGATGCCCAAGGATATGGCGGTCTCAATCTCCTATAACACCGCGCCATTCGTGAAGGTGTCGATCACCAAGGTCATCCAGACGCTGATCGAGGCTATGGTACTGGTCTTTCTGGTAATTCTGCTGTTCTTGCAGAATATACGCTATACGCTGATCCCGACGATTGTTGCGCCGATCGCGCTTCTGGGTACTTTCGCGGTAATGATGGCCGTGGGGTATTCGATCAACATGCTAACCATGTTCGGCATGGTACTGGCCATTGGCATCATCGTTGACGATGCGATTGTCGTTGTCGAAAATGTCGAACGGATCATGACCCGGCAGGGCCTGTCGCCAAGGGACGCCACCCGTCAGGCTATGCGCGAAATTTCAGGCGCCATCGTCGGTATCACGCTGGTTCTGGCTGCTGTCTTCATTCCAATGGGCATGGCTGGCGGTTCCGTCGGCGCGATCTATCGCCAGTTCACCATATCGATGTCGGTTTCTATCCTGTTTTCCGCCTTCCTCGCACTGACGCTCACACCTGCACTCTGTGCTACGATCCTAAAGCCCGCGAGCGGTCATGCCAAAAGCGGGTTCTTTGCGTGGTTCAACAAAAAGTTCGATGCCCTAACCGCTCGCTACACCGGTGTCGTTGGCTGGGTGCTGCGGCGCGGCGGGCGAATGTTGGTCATCTATACCTTGCTGCTGGTGGCCCTCGGCGTTGGGTATTCACAGATTGCAACGTCGTTCGTACCAGAAGAGGATCAGGGGAATTTCATGGCCATGTTCGAGCTACCGGCAGGTGCCACTGCCGAACGGACCCGCGAGATCGTCGCAACATATGAAGCACATACCGCTTCTCGTCCCGATATTGTCGAGAATATCGTCATTCTGGGGTTCGGGTTTTCCGGCTCTGGTCCCAATGCTGCGCAGGCATTCACCAGTCTGAAAGACTGGAGCGAACGCGAGACGACGGTAAACGAAGAGATCGCGGCTGCCGAGGCTGCGATGGCGGACATCCCCGAAGGCACCGCAATGATCATGAAGCCCCCCGCCATTGAATCGCTCGGCACCACGTCAGGCTTTGCGCTACGGCTTGAGGACAGAGGTAATGCCGGTCCGGTTGCGCTGAAGGCGGCCGAAAACCAGCTAATTGCGCTGGCATCTGAAAGCAAGTTGCTTACCGGAGTGATGACAGAGGGCCTGCCCGACGGGCAGAGCATCGCGCTCAGGATCGACCGTCAGAAGGCGCTGGCGCTTGGAGTCTCCTTCTCGGCGATAAGCGACATGATTTCGACAGCAATCGGATCGAGCTACGTTAACGATTTTCCTAACGAAGGCCGACTTCAGCAGGTTGTGGTACAGGCCGATGCACCCGCCCGGATGCATATCGAAGATGTACTGCGTCTCCAGGTGCGCAACATTAACGGCGGGATGGTTCAGTTGTCCGAAGTCGTCCAACCTGTATGGGAAACCACGCCTCTGCAACTGGCACGTTACAACGGCTATCCAGCCGCACGCATCTCGGGCTCGGCAGCACCGGGAGCATCCAGCGGTGCGGCGATGGACGAAATAGAGCGCTTGACACAACAGTTGCCAAAGGGCTTTGCACTGGAATGGACCGGTCAATCCCTGCTGGAAAGACAATCCGCAACGCAGGCTCCGATGCTCCTGGCCGCCTCAATGCTGGTTGTATTCCTCGTGCTCGCGGCTCTCTACGAAAGCTGGTCAATCCCGCTGGCGGTCATGTTGGTCGTGCCACTGGGTGTGCTCGGCGCCGTTCTGGCGGTGCTGGCGCGCGGGATGGAGAATGACGTGTTCTTCAAGGTAGGCCTCATCACCATAATCGGGCTTTCCGCCAAGAACGCCATTCTCTTGGTCGAGTACGCCCGACACTTGCGGCATGACGGAATGAGTCTCTATCGGGCGGTACTGCGGGCGTCCCGGTTACGGCTTCGGCCTATCCTGATGACCTCGCTGGCCTTCATTCTGGGGGTCGTCCCGCTGATGATCGCACGCGGTGCAGGCTCTGAAATCCAGAATGCGATTGGAACCGGCGTGTTTGGCGGGATGTTATTCGCAACAGTGTTGGCGGTTTTCTTTGTACCGGTGCTTTACGTGAATGTCAGTCGCTTGGCCACGCGGAAATCATGGACGAAAAATTTGAAGAAAAACATAATCCCATCTGACCAGAGGGTCATCCCCCCGGAAAATAACGGGCTTCAAAAGTAGAATTTTCTCGAACCTAATAAACGAAAAGATTTTGATGAAGATGAGCAGATTTGGCGAAGCACAAATCCTTTCAATCCCGCGTCAGGCAGAAGCATCAAACGATCCCGGTACCCCCTTCCGGGCCTTGTTTGCAGAATACCGTTATTTGACTTCCGAAAGCGCTTTCGGTAGCGTGATACGCGTTATTAGAAACAAGCGTAAATTTCATACGCGTTTAGATGTCGATTGCCTTTCTTCCGATCAGGAGGTTGCGTGCCGCGTTCAACGCCCCGGAATGAAACCATGTCCATCGCCCGACTGGCCCGCCACCTGGGTCTGTCGGAAGGAACCATTTCACGTGCGTTAAACAATTACCCCGACATTGCTGACAAAACCCGCGAACGCGTGCAAAAGGCGGCCCGGGAACTGGGGTATCGCCCGTCGTCAAGTGCACGTCGCCTGGCACGCGGGGTGATCGAAACCATCGGTTTTGTTTTACCCACCTGCCGCACCTCGCATTCCGATCCGTTTCTGGCCGAACTCCTGAACGGGCTTGCCACCGAACTGGCCCTGCATGACTGGGACCTTCTGGTGACAGCCGTACCAGACGGACATGACGAAGTTGATGTCATTGACCGGCTGGTCGGATCGGGCAAGGTGGGCGGGTTTGTTGTTGCCCGCACCCATCGATCCGATGCCAGGGTTGATTATTTACGCAACAGCGGCGTGCCCTTTGTGGTGCAAGGACGCACCGACGATCCATCGGACTATTCCTGGCTTGATATTGATAACGAACAAGCGTTTGTCGATGCTGTGAGTTATTTGCGCCATTTGGGACACGTAAAAATCGCCTGTCTGGGCGGCGACCCCACCATGAATTTCGCCTGGCAGCGCCGCAACGGTTATGTGCACGCCATGGCGCAACAAGACGGCCATATCGGTGTGGGCTATCTGATTGATGGCATCACCGACGCCGTTTCCGCCATAGACGCAACAAACCGCCTGCTTTCCATCACCAGAAACGACCGTCCCACCGCCCTTTTATGCGTTACCGATGCCGTCGCCATTGGCGCAATGCAGGCCCTGAATGCTGCGGGCCTGAAGGTAGGGCAGGATATGTCGATCATGGGGTTTGACGGCTTGCCCATCGGGCTTGCTGTGCAGCCTGCCCTGACCACCCTTCATCAGGACAGTTACGAAATTGGCCGTGAGGCCGGGCGAATGGTTTTGGGCCTGTGTACCAGCACAACACCAAACCCGTCCCCCCTCCAGACCTTATGGCAAGCCAAACTGACACCGCGTGCGTCAGTCAATCCGCCGGGCACAAGCCCGGCCCAACAAAACCAGGGAGGCTAAAATGACATTGAAATTTCCCCGCATTCTGGCGGTTGCTGCCATCGGCCTGATGGCCACGACCAGCATCGCCAGCGCCCAGCTTCGGTTCTGGACCACCGAAGAACAACCAGACCGGCTGGCAAAACAGCAGGATATGGCCAAGGAATTTGAAAAAGAAACCGGAACATCGGTCGAGGTTATTCCCGTTACAGAAACCGACCTTGGCAAACGCGCCACAGCGGCCTTTGCCGCCGGTGATTTACCCGACGTAATTTACCTGACATTGCAATATGTGTTGCCGTGGTCAGAAGCAGGCATCCTTGATACCGTCGCCAATGATGAAATCGTCAAGGAACTGGGCACCGAAACCTTCACCGCCAAAGCCCTGGAAATGGCCGATTTTGACGGCGAAACAGCCGCCGTTCCATCGGATGGCTGGACCCAGATGGTGCTATATCGCAAGGACCTGTTTGAAGAAAAGGGCCTGGCCCCGCCCGACAGTTATGCCAATATCGAAGCTGCGATCAAGGCCCTGAACAACCCGCCCGATATGTATGGCTTTGTTGCCGCAACCAAGGTTGATGAAAACTTCATGAGCCAGGTGCTTGAAGAAGTTTTCCTTGCCAATGGTGCGACCCCGATCAAACCCGATGGCAGCATTGGTTTTGATAAAAAGAAACTGGTTGAATCGCTTAATTTCTACAAAACCCTCGCCAAGGCATCGCCCCCTGGCGACCTGTACTGGCAGCAATCCCGCCAGGTTTATTTCGCAGGCAAAGCCGCCATGATCATTTGGTCGCCGTTTATTCTTGATGAACTGGCCGGCCTTCGTGACAGCAGCCCGCCCACTATCAATGATGACCCGACATCAACCGAACTGGCCGAAAAGACCGGTATTGTCACCCGCCTGTCCGGCCCGTCGAACAAAGCCGGGGCCGCGTGGGGCGATGTGCGCTATTTCGGGGTAACGGCCGATGCCGACACCGACCCGGCGATGGAATTTGTCAAATTCTCGCTCGACAAGGGATATACCCAAACCCTGTCGATTGCGCCCGAAGGCAAGTTTCCCGTGCGCCCCGGCACCAAAGATGACCCCGAAAAATTCCGCACGGCATGGATGACCCTGCCTGCCGGGGTGGATCGGAAAAAACCGCTGGCCGACATCTATTCCAAAGAAGTGATCAATAACATCATGGAAGGTCTGGATAACGCCGATCGTTGGGGTGTGAAGGAAGGCAAACTGGCCGAGGCATCGCGCATTATCAATTCGCAAGTGATCAACCGGCTAACGCGGGAATTCATCGATGGCGAACGCGATGCAGACGCCACCGCAGACATGATCAACGAAGAAATCGCCAAGATCCAGTAGCCGATCCCGCGATCCGTTTTGCGCCAACCAACCGGCCAGGAAATGCACCTGGCCGGTCTGACCAGGCAGGCCAACATGACCACGGCAACACCTAACACCACATCACAAACCCCCGCCCCACAGCGAAAAAAACGCGGTATCGGCCCAATGGAGCGCCGCGAAGCACGGCTGGCTTACAGCCTGCTGATGCCCACCTTTGCCATTGTGCTGGGCATCGTTTTGTTTCCACTGATTGCCAATTTCTGGATCTCGGCAAAGCCGGTCACATTGGGGGATTTGCGTTCACCACGCATCATTGCCTCCGAGCGGCTTCGCGGGGATCTGGAAAAGGCGGGCGACGAAGCCCGGATCGAATACCGGGTTCGTAACTCGTCACAAAGCCAGGAAATCCGCAATGTAACCCTAAGCGACACCCTGCCCGCCGGGCTAAGCCTGACCAAACCGGATTCCCGTTGCCGGGTTACAGGCCGCGAAATGATGTGCGAACTGGGCGACTGGGAAGGCGGCAGCCGCGAACGTTTTTCAATCGGGGTCACCGCGCAACAGGCCTATATCGACAATCCCGTCAAACCACGAGACAACGAACCTGTGCTGACCGGCACCGCCGATAATATCCTGACCAATTTTGAATTCACCTTTGACAATTTCATTGGTGTGTTCAATTCACGCGAATTCTGGCCGGTTTTCTGGGTCACCATTGCCTATACCGTTTTTGGCACCGGCGGGGCTTTAATACTGGGCCTGTTTGCCGCACAGTTGCTTCATCAGAAATTCCCCGGGCGATCCATTTTGCGCGGGTTGTTTCTATTCCCCTATGTTGCCCCTGTCATTGCTGTGGCCTTTACCTGGCTGATCCTGCTAGATCCGTTTTCCGGCACGTTTAATGCCGTTCTGCAAAAAATGAACATCACGAACGAAGGCATTAACTTTTTTGGCAGTCGGTCGGTTCCGATAACGTTTTTTGGCGTGACCTTTGAATTCCCCCTTGCCCTTGCCACCGTCATTGCGTTCGAGGCATGGCGCTATTTCCCGCTGTCCTTTCTATTCATTCTGGCGCGAATGCAGTCCATTTCATCAGACATGTACGAAGCCGCCGAGGTCGACGGGGCAACGCCGCTTCAGCAATTCTGGCACATTTCCATGCCGCAACTGATTGGCATTTTATCGACCCTGTTCCTGCTGCGCTTTATCTGGACGTTTAATAAATTCGACGACATTTTCCTGCTGACCGGCGGGGCCGCAGGCACACGAACCCTCACAGTTGATGTCTATGAACAGGGCTTTGCACTGTCCAATCTGGGTGCGGGGGCGGCTGTGGCCGTGGTGATTTTCTTCATGCTGCTGGTTTTTGCCATCGTTTATTTCCGTTTCGTCCACCGCGAGGATTCCTGACATGCGTATAGGAACCGGTTTTCTACTGGCCATTCTTTCCGGGGTGCTGTGGGGAATGATCGCCATTGCCATTGCGGGCATTTCATTAACCCTCATTTCCGGCTTGCCATCGGCACCCGTGCTGTCGGCCGGGGCCATTGCAGGCGCAGTCAGTGCCGCCATTATCATGCTGCGTGCGCCCAAATTGCGCACAAGCGGGCTTTATCTGGCTTCCTTTATCGGGGCGATCATTGCCATGCTGGCCGCATCTTTTGCCGCCCCTTTTACCGAACCATTCGCACAGGCCCCGGTGGGACAGGCGATTGGCATTGCCGTTATTGCAGGTGCCATCACATTGACCAACCGCGCCTGTCTGGAGGGCATCGAAAGTGGCATGCTTAAACGCTATACCCTTGATGTTGTTATTGTGCGCATTTTGCGCGGGTTCGGCTTTGTCTTTTTTACCGTCATTGTCATTCTACCGTTTTACGTCATGGTCATGACCAGCCTGAAAAGCCAGCAAAGCCTGTTTCAAAACCCGCTGGATTTATCGGTCGATCTGTCGCAAGGCGCTGGCAGCCTGTTTAACAGTTATGTTGAACTGTTTACCAAGTTCAATTTTGGCCGGTTTTTGCTGGTTTCAACCATTGTTTCGGTCTCTACTGTTCTGATCACGCTGGCATTTTCCATTCCCGGGGCCTACGCCGTTGCCCGTTTGCGCTTTCCCGGTCAAAACCTGCTGTCAAAATCGGTGTTGCTGATTTATCTGGTCCCCATGATCGTGCTGGTCATTCCGCTTTATTCGGTTTTCAGCCAGCTTGGCCTGCGCAATTCCATCGTCGGATTGTTAATTGTGTATCCTGCCACCACGGTGCCGGTGGCCCTTTATATGTTGCAGGGCTATTTCCGTGGTTTGCCGGTTGAGCTTGAAGAAGCAGGATTGATGGACGGATTGGGCCGACTGGGGGTGATCTGGAAAATTACCCTGCCGCTGGCCCTGCCCGCTTTGGCATCGGTGTCGCTTTATGTGTTCATGATCGCCTGGAACGAATTTCTGTTTGCCTTCATGTTCCTTGACGATCCCAACATTTTCACCCTGTCACGCGGGGTGGTATCGCTTAATTCATCCGAGGTTCCCCGCCAGCACCTGATGGCGGGGGCCGTCGTCGCCACGATCCCGATTTTGGTGATCTTTTTATGGTTTGAACGGTTTCTGGTTCAGGGGCTGACATCTGGCAGCGTAAAAGGATAATGTCGTGATCAATCCCGAAACGACGGCAAGGCTGGATGCCAAAGCACAACAGATTTTACGCGCCAACGACAAGGGCGGCTATACGGTGCCCACCAAGGGGCTTTATCCCTTTCAATGGAACTGGGATTCAGCCCTTACTGCACTGGGCATTGCCTGTTTTGATGCGGATCGTGCATGGCAGGAAATTGAAAAACTGTTATCCGCACAATGGGATAACGGCATGGTACCCCATATTGTGTTTTGGCAGCACCAAGAAGGCTATTTCCCCGGCCCCGACGAATGGCAAAGCGGGCGCACCCCGCCCACATCGGGCATCACCCAGCCCCCCGTGGCGGCCACAATTGTGCGCCAGCTGGCAAACTTTTTACCCTGCGATCATGGCGCACGGGTCACGCCGATGCTGCACGCCCTGGATCGTTGGCATCAATGGTTTGCCGATGCCCGCGACCCCGACGGACGCGGTATTGTTGCCATTATGCATCCATGGGAAAGCGGGCGTGACAACCTGCCAGACTGGGACGCGCCGCTTGCCCATGTTGATACGTCACATGTGGGTGCCTTTATGCGCCGTGACACCCAACTGGTAAACGCGGCCGAACGCCCGCTTAACCATGATTACGATCACTATATGGCGCTGGTGCAATTTGGCCGGAACTGCCAATGGGATGTTAAAACCATTGCCGAAAAATGCCCGTTCTGGGTGGCTGAACCGGGCATGAATGCCATTTTGCGCCGGGCAGAGCGCGATCTGGTTGCCCTGGCATTGCAGTTTAACCTGCCTGACATTGCCACCCGCGCGACCCACCGCCTCGCCCGGCTTGACCACGGCTTTAACCAGTTATGGTCCGACATCGCCCAAGGCTACACCACGCTTGATTTGCGAAACAATAAACTTGAACATCGTTTATCGTCAGGCAGTTGGTTATCTCTATACGGAGGGCCGGAAAACGAAAAACGGGCCGATGATACCGCCGCCCTGATCGACCAATCCGCCTTTCGCGAATATTTCAGCCCCGTCACCGGCAAGGGTGGTGGCGGCAAGGATTTTTCATGGACAGCCGCGATGTGGCTTTACTGGGCATCGCCGACCGCCCGCCAAAAAACGGAGACACAATAACATGGGCCAAATTGAACTTCGCAATGTGCGCAAATCCTTTCGCGATATTGAGGTGATCAAGGGGATCGACCTGACCATTGAAGAAGGCGAGCTGATGATTTTTGTTGGCCCGTCGGGCTGTGGCAAATCAACCCTGCTGCGCCTGATAGCCGGTCTGGTAGAAGCCAGCGACGGGCAAATCCTGATCGACGGCGACGATGTGACCGGCAAGCCACCGGCAGAACGCGAATTATCGATGGTGTTTCAGTCTTATGCGCTTTATCCGCATAAAACCGTGCGCGAAAATGTCGGCTTTGCCCTTGAAGTATCCCATATGGCCAAGGCCGACATCAAAGCCAAGGTCGACGAAGCCGCCGCCACCTTGCAACTTGACCAGTTGCTGGATCGCAAACCAAAGGAACTTTCGGGCGGGCAGCGTCAACGCGTTGCCATTGGCCGGGCCATCGTGCGCGAACCCAAGGCATTTTTGTTTGATGAACCCCTTTCAAACCTTGATGCCGCCTTGCGCGTTGAAATGCGGCTGGAAATTGCCCGTCTGCACAAGAAACTGGCCGCGACCATGGTTTATGTCACCCATGATCAGGTCGAAGCCATGACCCTTGCCAGCAAGATTGTGGTGTTGCAGGCAGGCCGGATCGAACAGGTGGGAAGCCCGTTAGACCTCTATCGCAAACCGGCCAATCTGTTCGTGGCGCAATTTATCGGCTCGCCTAAAATGAATGTCGCGGGGTGCCAGGGCAAAGGCGATGCCATTACATTTTCCGACGGCAATAGCGTTGCCACGGGCCGCACTGCCGATAGCGCCACCCAATTTGGTATCCGCCCCGAACACATCACCCTGACCGAACCGGAACAAGGCATATTGCGCGGCCAGATCGACGTGATGGAACATCTGGGATCAGACAGCTTCGCCTATGTTCAGATCAACGATATGGGCCTGTTCACCGTGCGGGTTGTTGGCCATTCGGAATTACAAGCCGGGGCCTGCGTCGGCCTGACATTCGACACCGGCAATCTGCATCTGTTTGACAGCAATGCCCGTGCCATCCTGTAGTGGACTGCACATGGCAGGATAATGGATTCAGGCCCATTTGCACGAACAGTCCCGATCCTGATTGGTTCGAATTTTACACATATTTCAAACCATTTTTTGTTTATTTAAGGATTAAAGTCTGAAACAATACGCCTCATGGTTGAGGGGCTTGCAGGGGGATGTCATGCGGCGATCATGGCTTATGCGCAGCAGTGCTTTTACATTGGCAGTTTTATTTGTTTCGGGCTGCGCAATGATTTCCAACGTCGATACCCCCATTTCAGATAATGTTGGCATTGGCAAAAAAGAAACTTTGTGGGAACGCAAATTGTGCGGTGTAAGGGCCGAGCAACCAACCAAAGCCAGGAATATTATTCTTGCTGATCTGTACCCGCAGCAAGGCTGCCTTGCCTTTGCTTCCGCGCTGATCACCTGGAAACGCTATCGCGATGCTGCCGACGACATCACGACCAGTGAAACCATCATTAATATGGGCATTCTCGGACTTGCGGCAGGCACCATCTGGGCAGCGATTGATGATAACTCCAACAATCTGATTGCCGGACTGGGCATTGGTACGGCGGTGCTGTATTCCGGCTCCAGTATCCTGGCTCCCGAACAAAAACGCGAAATTTACCGCACCGGGGCCAAAGCCGCCGCCTGCATCATGCGCCGTGCGAACGGGTTACTGGCGGACCCGGTTGTGCAATATCAACAACAACTGGCCGATATTGTCACCAAACATAGCAAGCTTAAAAACAAAGCCGCAGACATCATCACCTCAAACTCAGAATTACTCGCAAGGCTTGCCGCGCTTAACCAGAAACTGACCAGTCTTGAAACAACCATCGTTCAAGATAAAATTGCGATTGATGAACACGGTGTCCAAGGCACTAAAGCGGCCATGGAAATCAGCCAATCACTGATTGAGCTTGATGACAAACTGCGCGAACTTCTTGACCAGACTCTTCCCAACCCGGCAACGATCTTTGAAACTGTTCAGGGGAGTACCACAAATTATCTCTCCCGCGCTGTCTCGCTGCCGGGAGTTGGAAATTTGCCGCAAACAGTGTTGCCCAACGTTATACCATTAAGCTCTCAACCTGGCGGCGAAAAATCAATGCCGGACGACGCTCTCGATCTAAATACAGTGGAAAAAATTATCAATCTGCATGTGGAAGTTAATGCCTTAAAAGCCGAGATGGAAGAACTGCACAAGAAACTGCAAACAGCCCTGCTGACGCCATACAGTTTTAATTTCGCCAACTGCAATAATCTTGGCATTGAAACGCAGTTGATCCTCACGGAAAGCGAAATTTCACTACAAGCTGGCGCTGTCGCGCATGTCAGCATTATTGGCGGTCAACGCCCCATTCGCGCGACCATGGCACGCCGCCCGGCCGGGTTAAGCCTTGACCGCAGTTTCAATGACGACGGCGACACAGAATTTGCCATTGGCTGGAACGGTGCGGGCAACCAGTATGGTGACTATCAAATCCGGTTCATTGATGATCATGGCGCGGGAAATGTGCTGTTGCTGAAGTTATCACCCGGCCTTGCCTTGGCTGAAACAGAATTTACCAAAAAAAACGGCGAAGAATTTGAACTGACCATCAACAACGGCGGCACAACCCCATTTTACCTTTTTTATCAGGGTGACAAAACAGGCCCGAACCTGACAATAAATAAGTCGTCCTACAAATATGGCACCGCCATAAATAACCAGCCAATCACCCTGAAACTAAGCCAAACTGGCACCGGCGAAGAAACAACCCAAACGTTTATGCTGGTCGATACAACCGGAAAATCGGCGACGTTTACAATAACGATCCCGAAGCCGGATGGCTCCTGAACCGGGCTTTGGTGCGCAATCTTCACAGGCGTAAAAAATCAGCCCCGGTCAACGGGGTGCCTGTGTGCGAAAAATGGTTGGCACCCGCACCTCGTATAAAATCGGTATCGAAACAGTCCCCAATTCGCAACAAGTATAACGTTGTTTTCCACAACGAAAACGCATTGACGCAAATGCAGTCTATCGTGAAACACCGCTTTTCATTTTAATTCCGAAATGAAAAAACAACAAATGACGTTGTTTAGTTTTGCCGCAACAGCCTGAAGAGAAAAAGATCTTTTTAGATAGTTTTAAAACATCCTAATAAAAATTATTCATCGATAATACCCTGATTTATGTTAATTTAAGGACGTTCATAAAATTCTAACAAACATATTTGCCACTCTCATATCCACCCCAAGAATATTACAAAAATACCGGCAAAAGCATGTATTGCGGTTGCCGGTATCGCTTTGCGTTTTCGCAATATCATACGCGTTAGTCGGGGATAACCGCCGTTGCTTCGATCTCGACCAGGGCTTCATCCTCAACCAAAGCGCGTACCACGACCATTGTCATGGACGGGAAATGCTTGCCCAGAACCCGGCGATAGGCTTCGCCGACTTCGCGCTGATGGTTCAGATAATCCTGCTTTTCGGTAACATACCAGGTCAGACGGCAAATATGTTCGGCCTGTCCGCCTGCGGCAAATACCACGGCCAGAATATTGCGTAACGCCTGTTCCATTTGGCCGACAAAATCACGGGCTTCAAACACCTGATTTTCGTTCCAGCCGATCTGCCCGCCGACAAACAGGGTTTTGCCGCTTGCCAACACGCCATTGGCATAGCCTTTCGGCGCGGTCCAGCCTTCGGGCTGCACGATTTTATGTATCATGTTGGTCCTGCTTGTTGATGTGATATTGCAACGCTGCGCGCAAGTCGGCTGGCCACGGTACAGACCCGGCAATGTCCTTGCGGGTAAAAACCAGCGTCGATGTCATGGTAAAACGATCCGTTCCGTCCGGATCATCGGCCGGTATTGCCATGATGCGCAAATCAATGCTGCTGCGCCCCACCCGTTTCACATAAAGCCGAAATTCCAGCACGTCGCCCAATCGGCTGGGATGCCGAAAATCGATATTGATAGCAACTGTTGGCACTGCGGCGGCCATGTCACCATGGATTTTGGCAAAGCTGAACCCCAATGCCGTCTCAAACCATTCTTCGACCGTGGCATTGACCATTTCAAAATAACGCGGATAAAAAACAATTCCCGCCGGGTCACAATGCGCAAATCCCACCTTGTGACGACAGGAAAAGGCAGGCCGTAACAACAGGGCGGATGCGGGTTCCATTTTGCGCCCCATCACAGCACCGTCCGAACACGCCACAATTCGGGAAACAATTCCACCTCTAACATGCGTTTAAGATAACTAACCCCGCCAGTCCCCCCGGTGCCGCGTTTAAAGCCAATCACCCTTTCCACCGTGGTGACATGGTTAAACCGCCAGCGGCGAAAATAATCTTCGAAATCGACCAGCTTTTCGGCCAGTTCGTATAGCTGCCAATGATCTTGCGGCGACTGATACACCTTTTGCCAGGCCGTAATCACGTCATCGGAAGACTGATAAGCATCGGACACATCACGTTTCAAAACAGGCTCGGGCACCGCAACGCCAGACTGGTCTAGCAGCCACAATGCCTCGTCATACAGGCTGGGTTTTGCCAGCTCAGTTTCTAGTATCGCCAAAATATCGGGCCGGTGAGCATGGGGCTTTAACATCGCCTTGTTGCGATTACCCAGCATGAATTCGACCATGCGGTATTGCCACGACTGAAATCCGGATGACGGCCCCAGCGCATCGCGAAAGGTGGTGTAATCGCTGGGTGTCATGGTGCGCAAAACATCCCAGGCGTTATTAAGCTGTTCAAAAATGCGCGATATCCGGGCCAGCATTTTAAAGGCCGGTTGTAATTGCCCGGCCCGCATGGCGGTGCGTGCGGCATCAATTTCGCGAATGGCCAGTTTCATCCACAATTCAGACGTCTGATGCTGAATAATAAACAGCATTTCATCATGGGCGTCACTTTTGGGGTGTTGTGCGGTTAAAATCGCGTCGAGCGACAAATAATCGCCATAGGACATTTTGCTGGCAAATTCGGTTTCCGCCCCTTCGGAAGACGGATCATAGGGTGTGTTTTTGGTTTTCATGTCACAACCTGACGTTTTTTGTATTCTGCAACATCCCACAGGCGGTTTTCCATAATATCGGCCAAAATATTAATCCCGGCTTCCACATCCACTTCATCAAGATAAAGCGGTGTGAACCCGAAACGTATCACATCGGGCGCGCGAAAATCGCCAATCACACCCCGCGCGATCAGGGCCTGCATCACCGCATAGCCATCATCACACCGGAAGGATACCTGCGACCCGCGACATTCGGCATTTCGCGGACTAACCAGGTCGAGCATCGGGCAGCGTCTTTCAACACCGGCAATAAACTGTTCGCATAGCGCGATGGATTTGGCCCGAATGTCGGCCATGTCCACATCATCCCAAACATCCAGTGCGGCATCGAGAATGGTCAGTTGTATAACCGGCGGCGTGCCCACACGCATCCGTTCAATACCCGGGGCCGGTTTATAATTGCGGTCAAAGGCAAAGGGGGCGGCGTGCCCCAACCAGCCCGAAAGGGCTGGGCGCACCTGATCAACCAGATCGGGGCGCACATAAATAAAGGCAGGCGCACCGGGGCCGCCATTGAAATATTTATAGGTGCAGCCAACGGCAAATTCGGCATGACAGCCGGTTAAATCCACCGGCACCGCCCCGGCGGAATGGGCCAGATCCCAGATCACGACAATGCCGAGTTCATGGGCTTTTTGGGTCATTGCCGCCATGTCATGCATACGCCCGGTACGATAATCGACCTGGGTGAGCATCAAAACAGCAATATCGCTGCTTAAGGTTGCCAGCACATCTTCAGGATTGACGGTTTTTAACACATGGCCCTGTTTTAAGCTGTCGATCAGGCCCTGGGCCATATAAAGATCGGTCGGGAAGTTGCCATTGTCAGATAAAACCACTTTGCGGTCAGGGTTAAGCTCCAGCGCACTTGCCAGCGCCTGATAAACCTTGATCGACAGGGTATCACCCATAACAACACTGCCATCGGGTGCGCCAATCAGACGGGCAATACGGTTGCCCACCCGGCCCGGCAGAGCCATCCAGTTGGCATCGTTCCAGCCACGAATAAGCATTTCGCCCCACTGATCGGCAATGGTGGCGCGCGCCCGTTCTATCGCGGCCTTTGGCATCGGGCCAAGAGAATTGCCATCAAGATAAATCACATCGGATGGCATATGAAAAAGTGCCTTACTGGCAGCAAAGTCCGTCATGCTGCGGGCTCCTGTTTTAATCTGAAACGTTGTATTTTGCCGGTTGCCGTTTTGGGCAGGGCATCGGTGAAAATTATGGATCGGGGATATTTATAGGGCGCAATCGTCGCCTTCACATAATCCTGCAACAGCTTTGCCATTTCCGGCGACGGATTGGCCCCGGCATTTAACACCACATGGGCCTGCACAATTTGGCCGCGGTCGGTATCGGCAGCGGAAATAACGGCACATTCGGCCACATCGGGATGGGCCAGCAAAGCGGCCTCAACCTCTGGCCCGGCAATGTTATACCCCGCCGAAATAATCATATCGTCGCTGCGCGCGGCAAAATGAAAATAACCGTCTTCATCACAATGAAATGAATCCCCGGTCACATTCCAGCCATCGCGCACATAATCGCCCTGCCGGTCATCGGCCAAATAGCGACACCCGGTTGGCCCGCGCACTGCAAGGCGGCCCACCGCCCCGAGCGCAACATCGTTCATATTCTCATCAACAATGCGGGCCTGAAAACCCGTCACCGGTCGCCCGGTGCAGGCCGGGTGGCTATCGCCAAACCGGTTGGAAATAAAAATATGCAACATCTCGGTCGACCCAATGCCGTCGAGCATCGGTTTACCGGTTTTTTCCATCCATGCCTTGTAAACCGGGGCGGGCAAGGTTTCGCCCGCCGAAACGGCGGCGCGCAGCGACGACAGATCGGCCCCGTCTTCCATCGCAGCCAACATCGCCCGATAGGCCGTAGGCGCTGTAAAACAAATGGTTGCCTTATAAGTTTCGATAATTTCGATCATGTTGGGTGGCGATGCCTTTTCCAAAAGCGTTGCGGTTGCCCCAAAACGCAACGGAAACACCGCCAGCCCGCCCAAACCGAATGTAAAGGCCAGAGGCGGCGACCCGACAAACACATCATCAGGCGTTACCGCCAGAACTTCTTTGGCATAGGCATCGGCAATAATCAGAAGATCGCGATGGAAATGCATGGTGGCCTTGGGCTCGCCCGTGGTGCCCGATGTAAACCCGAGCAGGGCCACATCATCGCGCCCGGTTTTCACGGCAGTAAATTTCACCGATTTGGTCAGGGCAACGCGGTCAAGCTCGGCATCATGGTTGGCGGTGCCGTCAAAGCCGATCACCTTTTGTAAAAACCGGCTGTCCTTGGCACAGGCAACCATTTCATCCATCAGCCTTGTGTCGCACAGGGCAAAGGCAATTTCGGCCTTATCAACAATTTTGCCAAGTTCGCCTGCACGTAACATCGGCATGGTATTAACCACCACCGCGCCAATTTTTGTCGCCGCGAGCCAGCACGCCACCATCGCCGGATTATTGGCCGACCGGATCAACACCCGGTTGCCCGGCGCAACCCCGTAATCCTCGGCCAGGGCGTGGGCAATACGGTTGGTCCAGTCCGATAATTCCTTATAGGTGCGCTGGCGGCCATTGCCGATCAGGGCGGTGTTATCGCCAAAACCCTGATCCACCATGCGGTCCGTCAGTTCGACCCCGACATTGATATGGTCGGGATAGTCAAAGCCATCCAGCAAAAATTCCGGCCAGGTATTTTCTGGCGGTAAATTGTCGCGGGTGAAGGTATCTGTATGTGCCGATGGTCCCAGCATGATGAAGCCCCTGAATTATGTCTGTGCCAGCGTTTGCCGTGCGATGATTATTCTTTGGACGTCAGATGCGCCTTCATAAATCCGAAGGGCACGGATCTCCCGATACAGGCGTTCAATGATGTGCCCTGATCGCACACCATCGCCCCCATGAATTTGCACCGCCTTGTCGATGACGGTTTGAGCATGATCGGTTGAAAAAAGTTTCGCCATCGCGGCTTCGCGGCTGATGCGTGCAGCCCCGCTGTCTTTTAGCCACGCGGCGCGATACACCAAAAGCGCGCTGCTATCCACATCCAGCGCCATATCGGCCACATGCCCCTGCACCATTTGCAAATCAAACAGGGGCGCACCAAACAAATGCCGATTTTGAACACGATCAATGGTTTCATCAAGCGCACGCCTTGCAAAGCCAAGGGCGGCCGCCGCCACGGTGGAGCGAAAAACATCCAGCACCGACATGGCAATTTTAAAGCCCTGCCCGCCCGCGCCAATGCGGTTGCTGGCCGGAATGCGGCAATCGGTGAATTGCAACCGCGCCAGCGGATGCGGGGCAATGGTTTCCAGTCGCTCGGCAATTTCAAGCCCTGGGGTATCGCCCGGCACGATAAAGGCCGACAGCCCTTTGGCTCCGTCCCCTTCGCCCGTGCGCGCAAAGACAACGTAAAAACCGGCGATGCCGCCATTGGAAATCCAGGTTTTTTCACCATTCAACACAAAGCTGTCGCCATCGCGGGTGGCCGATAAGGTTATATTTGCAACGTCCGACCCCGATTGCGGTTCGGTCAGGGCGAAGGCCGCCAATGCCGTGCCATTGCGCACCTGTGGCAGCCATTCGGCCTTTTGCGCATCTGTGCCAAACAGCGAAATCGCGCCGCTGCCCAATCCCTGCATGGCAAAGGCGAAATCGGCCAAACCATCGTGGCGGGCCAATGTTTCGCGGATGATACACAGGCTGCGCACATCAAGGCGCGATTGTGCATCGTCGGGGTTTATTGTGGCGTAGGTTAACCAGCCGCCCTGGGCCAGCTTGGCAACAAGGGCGCGGCAACTGTCATCGACATTGCCGTGATCAACCGCTTGAAGATTTTCAATTGCCCAGTCATCCAGCCTTTCGGCCAGTTCCCGGTGGGTATCGTTAAAAAACGGCCAGTCGCGCCATGATCTGTCGCCCATGATCAATCCCCCTTGAAAACCGGCTTTTCGCGGGCGACAAAGGCATCATAAGCACGTTTGAAATCGGCGGTTTGCATACACAGGGCTTGCGCCTGGGCTTCGGCCTCTATTGCCTGTTCAATGCCCATATTCCATTCCTGTGCCAGCATGGTTTTGGTCATCATGTGGCCAAAATTGGGGCCTGCGGCAATGCGCTGTGCCAGTGCAATGGCGTCGCTTTCCAACGTGTCGGCATCAACAATCCGGTTATAAAAGCCCCATTTTTCGCCTTCTTCGGCACTCATGGATCGCCCGGTATACAGCAGTTCCGCCGCCCGCCCCTGGCCGACAATGCGCGGCAATATGGCGCACGCACCCATGTCACAGCCCGCCAGCCCGACACGGGTAAACAAAAACGCGGTTTTGGCATTGACCGTGGCCAGCCGCAGATCCGACGCCATCGCGATAATCGCACCTGCCCCCACACACACGCCGTCCACCGCCGCAATCACCGGCTTGCCACACGCCACCATCGATTTAACCAGATCGCCAGTTAATCGGGTAAAGGCCAAAAGACCCTTCATATCCTTGTCGATCAGCGGGCCGATAATATCGTGAACATCGCCACCCGAACAAAAATTGCCCCCGTTCGAGGCAAAAACAACGGCTTTGATGTCATCGCATTCCGGCAACATGCGAAACATGTCGCGAAGTTCGGCATAGCTTTCGAATGTCAGCGGGTTTTTACGATCCGGCCGATCCAGCGATACCACCGCAACATCACCTTCCATCCGCCATTTAAAATGAAAGGGCTGAAAATGGGTCATATCAGTCATGGGTCTGTCCCTTTCGGCTTTGTACACGCCGTAAAATGGCAATCAAATCGCTGGCATCTTCGGCATTCATGCCGTCAAACAAATCGCTGACCCAGCCTTCATGCACCAGGGCGCGGCGGGCAAAATCGGCACGGCCTTCGTCGGTCAGCTTCACAATCAGGGCACGACGGTCGTTTTCCACCGCCACACGCATCACCATGCCTTCATTGACCAGCCGTTCGACAATGCCCGTGACATTACCGTTCGACACCATCAGCGATTTTGACAGCGCACTCATGCGCAGGCCGTCTTTGGCGCGGTAAAGAGCGGCCATGACATCAAACCTCGGCAGGGTGCTGTCATATTCCACCCGCATTTTTTCGCGCAGTTCGCCTTCGGTTTGACGCGAAACCCGCAATATCTGCAGCCAGGCCCGCAGGCGCGCCTTTGAAAGGTCGCTGGTTTCTTCACCTGTTTCCGGGCGCGAAAGGTTTGGATCGTCCATTTTCATATTTCCCCCCCCGAAACCGAAATCGCCTGCCCGGTGATCGACCCGGCCCCCTGCTGGCACAGCCACAGCACGGTTTCGGCAATTTCGCGGGGGGTAATAAAACGGTTCTGCGGGTTGATTTTTGCCAGGTTGGCACGGGCATCGTCGATGCTCATGCCGGTTTTTTGCGCGATATTGGCAATCGATTGCGCCAACATCGGCGTATCGGTAAAACCGGGGCAAACAGCGTTAACCGTAATCGCACTGCCCGCCAGTTCGGCCGCCAATGCCTTCACCAACCCCACAACACCATGCTTGGCGGCACAATAGGGCGCAACATAACCATATCCCTTAAGCCCGGCTGTTGACGCAATGGCAATCAACCGGCCCGGTTTGGCTTTGTCCATCACCCGCAGGCCTTGCTGAAACGTGTGAAACGTTCCCGTCAGGTTAACGTCGATGGTTTCCTGCCAGCTATCAAGCGTGGTTTTGCCAAATGGCGCACTTTTCGCCATGCCGGCATTGGCAACCACCATATCGGGCGCGCCGACCTGTTTTACCATGCCCTCAAACAGGTTTACCATTGATGCCGGGTCGGTCACATCGGCTACAATCGGCATAATGGCATCATGTAAGGCGGCAATTTTGCCAAGCGCATCTTTATTGCGCCCGGCAATCACCACCTGCATGCCCTGTGCGGCCAGGATTTGGGCCATTTCAGCCCCCACACCACTGCCACCGCCTGTTATCAGGGCTGTTTTCACGGCCAATTCGGGCATGGCTAAACCTTCCCTGTCATCTGATCGGTGCGTTCCGCCAGCCGCCACATCTGGTCGCGCCCCGGATGATAGGGTTTGGGCCATTCTTCGGTGCGGTTGCCCAGTTGTGCGGCCGCGTGCAAGGTCCAATACGGGTCGGCAAGGTGCGGGCGCGCAAGGCATACAAGGTCGGCACGACCGGCCATCAATATCGAATTGGCATGGTCCGGTTCATAAATATTACCCACCGCCATTGTCGCAATGTCGGCTTCATTGCGGATACGATCGGAAAACGGGGTTTGGAACATGCGGCCATAAACCGGGCGGGCATCGGTGGTGGTTTGCCCGGCGGAAACATCGCAAATATCAACGCCGTTTGCTTTCAGAATTTTGGCAATCTCAACCGCGTCTTCAGGCGTAATGCCCACATCACCCACCCAGTCATTGGCAGAAATGCGCACTGCCAGCGGCTTATGATCGGGCCAGACCGCCCGCACCGCCAAGATAACCTCCAGCGGATAACGCATCCGGTTTTCAAGGCTGCCGCCATAGGCATCATCACGATGATTGCTAAGCGGTGTTATAAAGGATGACAGTAAATAGCCATGGGCGGCATGAATTTCGATCATGTCAAACCCGGCGCGATCCGCCATTTGCGCCGATGCCACAAACTGGTCACGCACCTGGTCCATATCATCGCGGGTCATGGCGCGCGGGGTTTGATTGCGCGCCGACCACGCAACGTCGGATGCGGCCATAATCGGCCAGTTATCGCTTAAAAGCGGCGCATCCATTTCTTCCCACCCCAGTTGGGTTGACCCCTTGGCACCGGAATGGCCGATTTGCGCGCATATCTTTGCATCGGTTTCTGCGTGAACAAAATCAACAATGCGGGCCCATGCGGTTTCATGGGCGGGGTCGTAAAGGCCGGGGCACCCCGGTGTGATACGGCCTTCGGGCGATACACAGGTCATTTCGGTATAAACCAGCCCGGCCCCGCCTTTGGCCCGTTCTGCGTAATGCACCAGATGCCAGTCGGTCGGCGTGCCATCGACCGCCTTGTATTGGGCCATGGGCGAGACAACAATGCGATTTTTAAGCATCATGTCGCGCAGCTTGAAGGGCACAAACATCGGATGGCGCGGGGCTTCGACCGTGGCAATACCTGCTGAATGCTGAAACCAGTTTTCGGCCTGCCCCAGCCACGCCGGGTCGCGCAGGCGCAAATTTTCGTGACTGATGCGCTGGGACCGGGTGAGCAGCGAATAGGTAAATTGCACCGGATCAAGGCTGAAATAACGTTCGATTTCCTCGAACCATTCCATCGAATTGCGGGCCGCCGATTGCAGGCGCAAAACTTCCAGCCGTCTTTCATCTTCATATTTGGCAAAGGCGGCGGGCAAATCGGCTTCGGTGTGCACATATTGCGCCAGTGCAATCGCACTTTCCAGCGCCAGTTTGGTGCCAGACCCGATGGAAAAATGCGCCGTTGCCGCCGCATCGCCCATCAGTACAATATTGTCGTGCGACCAGCTTTTGCACAACACACGCGGGAAACTCAGCCATGCCGACCCGCGAATATGGTTGGCATTCGATATCAACGCATTACCACCCAGATATTTGGCAAAAATTGCCTCGCAGGTGGCAATGGATTGTTCCTTGCTCATGCCGGCAAAGCCATAGGCCGCCCAGGTTTCCTCGGAACATTCAACAATGAAGGTCGCGGTATCGTCGTCAAACTGATAGGCGTGCGCCCACACCCAGCCTTTATCGGTTTGCTCGAAAATAAAGGTAAAGGCATCGTTGAATTTTTGATGGGTGCCAAGCCAGACAAACTTGCATTTTCGGGTATCAATGTCGGGCTGGAAATGCGGGGCCAGTTCGGTGCGGGTACGCGAATTCAGGCCGTCACACGCCACCACAAGGTCATATTCCGCAGCAAGAACACGGGCACTTTCAACCTCGGCACCAAAGCGCAGGTCAACCCCCACATCACGGGCGCGTTGCTGTAACAGAATCAGCAGTTTTTTGCGGCCAATACCACAAAACCCGTGCCCGGTCGAAACAATGGCCTGATCCCGAAAATGAACAGCAACGTCATCCCAATAGGAAAAATTTTCCCGAATGGCGGCTGCACTTTTTGCATCGTTTTCCGACAGATTGGTCAGGGTTTCGTCCGACAGAACAACCCCCCAGCCAAAGGTATCGTCGGGTTGATTGCGTTCAAACACGACAATCTCGTGCGCGGGATCACGCAGTTTCATTGATATGGCAAAATACAGCCCCGCCGGACCGCCACCAAGACACGCTATTCTCACCTGATCCCCCTTTTATTGTCGCGATGAGTCGGGATGAATGAAAAGACGGTACGCCTTTTTGCGATTAGTTCAAGCATAAATATTTTATGTTTAAAGCAAATCCATAATTGGTTAGGCTAGCTCAAACACATCTCATAAATGCCTGTTTCCTTGTACGCCTTGGGCAATCAATCCAGTGTATGTGTTTGTGAATAAACCGGAAAAAAGGAAACCCTGCCATGATTAAGGATTGGGACGACGCATATGCCAACGGCGACCATATTGAAAATGCCGCCAGTTACCCCGCCACCTGGGCCGTAGCGGCAGCAGATTTTCGCAACAACATGCCGGCAACTGGCAGGGCCATACTTAACGTTTCCTACGGCTATAAGGATCGCGAAAAATATGACGCGTTTTTGCCTAAAGACACCGCCAAAGGCCTGGTCGTTTTTGTTCATGGTGGCTACTGGAAGGCATTTGACAAATCATATTGGTCACATCTGGCAAAGGGCCCGCTCCAACAAGGCTGGGCTGTTTTCATGCCAAACTATACCCTGGCACCTGATGCACGGCTTGCAGAGATAACCCGGCAAATGGGGCCTGCCATCGACCGTATGGCGAGCAAAATGCCCGGGCAACCCCTCCATTTGGTCGGCCATTCTGCCGGGGGGCATCTGGTCAGCCGCATGGTGTGTGACGACAGCCCGCTATCCCCCACCACACTGGCCAGCATCCGGCATGTTATGTCAATCAGCGGCCTGCACGACCTGCGTCCGTTGCGCAACACAACAATGAACAACACACTCAATATTGATGCCGACGAAGCCATAAGCGAAAGTCCCGCCCTGCGAAACCCCGCCATGCCGGATGGAAAACCCGCATCGGTAACGTGCTGGGTCGGGGCAAAGGAGCGGCCCGAATTCATCCGCCAAAATGACTTGCTGGCAAATATCTGGACCGGTCTGGGTGCCGCCACCCAAAGCATCCACGCCCCCGCGAAACACCATTTCAATGTGATTGACGATCTTTGCGACCCGCAATCAGACATGACCCGCTGCCTGTTGACCGGCATTATCGAAGATGGAGAATAACATGGCTGTCGTTTCGATAGAATTTTCACAATCCATTGCCGTAATTCGCATTGATAACCCGCCGATCAATGCCACCAGCCACGCTGTGCGCGCCGGGCTGATGAAGGCAATTGATCAGATTGCGCAAAATACGACCGCTACGGCAGCCATTTTAATCTGTGCGGGCAAAACCTTTATTGCCGGTGCCGACATTACCGAATTTAACCAGCCGCCCCAGGCCCCCTTGTTGCCCGATGTGATTTTACGGCTGGAAACACTGAATATTCCCCTCATCGCGGCCTTGCATGGCACCGTTCTGGGCGGCGGACTGGAAGTAGCCCTGGGGTGCCATTACCGTATCGCCACATCCGATGCCAAACTTGGCTTTCCCGAGGTTAATCTGGGCCTGATCCCCGGGGCCGGTGGTACTGTGCGTGCCCCCCGACTGATTGGCCCACAACATGCCTGCACATTGATTGCCGAAGGCAAACCGGTTTTGGCCGCCGTGGCACGCGATTGGGGTTTGATTGACAAGATTGCCGATCAAGACCTCAAACAGGCGGCTGTTGCATTCGCACAGTCCGTTGCCAAACTGCCGCTTCCCGCAGCACTGGCAGACCGACCCGTTCCTGATGGTGCCGTCGATTGGGATCAAGTGATCCAGAAAACCCGGCAAAAGGCCCGAGGGGCAAACGCGCCGGTGGTGGCGATTGAAACCATCCAGGCGGGCCTTGCCTTACCTGCACCAACGGCACTCGCCCTTGAACGCCAACAATTTTTAGAATTACGCGATAGCAAACAGTCCCAAGCCCTGCGCCATATTTTTATGGCAGAACGCAGTGTTGGCAAACTTGCCAGCCTTAAAGAAATAACACCTGCCCGCATTAACCATGTTGGCATTATTGGCGGCGGCCTGATGGGGGCCGGCATTGCAACGGCCTGCCTGCTGGCGGGCTATAAAGTCACCATGATCGAACGCGATGACAAAACCCTTGAAAACGGCACGCATACTGTTATCCACCATCTACAAACCAGCCGGGATCGGAAAATAATATCCGAAGCAATTTATAACCAACACCTGGAATCCTTTACCGGCAGCACCGATTATCATGCATTGGCAAACTGCCACCTTGTTATTGAGGCAGTTTTTGAAGATTTCGCGATTAAAACAGCAGTTTTAACCGCTGTTGAAAATGTCGTCTCCCTAAATACATTGATTGCAACAAATACATCATATCTTAATATTAATGCGCTAGCCGAATCGATGCGCCAGCCAGAACGGGTCGTTGGCCTGCATTTTTTCTCGCCTGCCCATATTATGAAGCTGCTTGAAGTTGTTTGTACAAACCATACCTGTGCGCAAAACATTTCAACCGCCCTGGCATTTGGCCGAAGCCTTGGTAAAATTGCCGTTCCCACAGGCGTTTGCGATGGATTTATTGGCAACCGAATTATGTCGGCCTATCGCAAGCAATGCGAATACATGATCGAGGATGGCGCCTACCCCGAACAGATTGACGCCGCCATGACTGATTTCGGCTTTCCGATGGGGCTGTTTGCCATGCAAGACATGGCCGGGCTGGAAATTTCGTGGAATACCCGAAAAAGACAAGCCGCAACCCGCGACCCCGATGAACGTTATGTCGCCCTTGGTGATTATCTGTGTGAGCAGGGGCGATTTGGCCGTAAGTCCGGTGCGGGCTGGTTTTTATATGAAAATGCCAAAGCCGCACCAAAACCGGACCCGGTCGTTACTGCCATAATCGACCAGGAATCAGCACGTAAAGGCATCACACGGCGCCCTTTCTCGTATGACGAAATCATTCACACTATTCTGACAACGATGCAGCAAGAAGGTCAAAAAATTGTGAATGAAGGGATCGCCCAAACACCAGATGCGATTGATGTTGTCATGGTCAATGGCTATGGCTTTCCACGTTGGCGCGGCGGCCCGATGTTTATGGCCCGTTAACCCGCCAGATTGCCCCCTCACCACCTTTATTCACCGATCAAAAAAGCGTCCGCCATAGCGCACCTTCCTGTCGGCACCCCAACAAACCAAAAAGGTATTTTTCACAATATTAATTAAACCTTGGGTAGTGTTATTAATAACAAATGACAGCAATTATAAATAACACCCTCCAAAATCAGCAATTGAAAAAATCCCCTCCCTTTTTAAGGTCAATCAACCAATCTTACATTTTAAGCATGCTTGATTCCCAAACTTTCGCGACATCATTGTAATAATTGGTCAGAATTGATTTTTTGACATCGCATTTTCTGACGCGCTATATAATTCCCGATCACATGCCTCAAATTTAATGTTTCCAGAAATTTTGGTGATTTTGCCAAATGTTTCGCTTTTTGCGTTCCGTGGAAAAGGATTCTGGTTCGTCAGGTTGAAACACTTAAAGTGCCGATCTGCAACTATGCGTAATTGCGACATATCTAACTAAAGAACGAGAATTTTCTCGTGACGATAGATCGGGTCGAAACTTCGCAAAAACACAATTAATAATTGAGAGCCAAATGAATTTAAAAGTGATGATGGTTTTTGGCACGCGGCCAGAGGCAATCAAGATGGCCCCTTTGGCGCGCTTGATGCTTAGCCATCCCGATATTGATTTACACATTTGTTCTACAGGTCAACATCGCGAAATGCTGGCTTCTGTCATCGATGCTTTCGGGCTTCAGGTAAATGAAGACCTGAATGTAATGACCAAAAACCAGACCCTGAACAGTCTTTCACAGCATCTGCTGGAAAAACTTGATGATGCTTATGCCCGCTACAATCCCGACATTGTTCTGGTTCATGGCGACACCACAACCAGCTTCATCGCCTGCCTCGCGGCCTTCCATCGTCACATCCCGGTTGCCCATATTGAAGCAGGATTGCGCACCGGCGACCTGCAATCGCCCTGGCCCGAAGAAGCCAATCGGCGGCTAACGGGTGTTTTGGCCGATTTGCATTTTCCGCCAACCGATGCGGCACATCAGAACCTGATAAACGAAGGTGTTCCCGCCGATCATATTATTGTAACGGGCAACACAGTCATTGACGCCTTGCTATGGATGAAAGGCAACCTGGAAGACGCAAACTGGTCACCATCCGCAGGGTCGGATCTTGCACAAATAGATCAGGGCCGCAAAGTGGTGCTGATCACCGGGCATCGCCGTGAAAGCCTGGGGCACGGGTTTGAGCAGATTTGTCTGGCCCTTTGCGATCTGGCCACCCGCTACCCCGATATTTTGTTTGTTTATCCGGTTCATCTTAATCCGCAGGTTCATGATGTCGTGCATCACATGCTGGGCAAGCAGGCCAATATCCTGCTTGTTGCCCCCCAGGACTATCGCCATTTTGTCTGGTTGATGAACCGGGCCTTTTTGATCCTGACCGATTCTGGCGGTGTACAGGAAGAAGCCCCGGCACTGGGCAAGCCCGTACTTGTTCTTCGCAACGTAACAGAACGCCCGTCGGGACAGCCCGATGACCAGGCGATGCTGGTTGGCACCGACAAGGACAAAATTGTCCGGCAAGCCAGCCGCCTGATCGATGATCCCGACTATTACAGCCGCTTTAGCAAACCCCATAGCCCGTTTGGCGACGGCCATGCCTGCGAACGGATTATTGAACGTTTATGCGTATGGAAACATATGCAAACGCTGGATAAATGCGCATGAGCTTCGAACTGGTTGATGCCCTGATCTACGTATTTTATGCCCTGAAATTTGTTGTCATCGTTCTTGCTGGCACCATTTTTCTGTTGGGCATAGATGATCTGTTCATCGATGTTGTTTATTGGACCCGAAGCCTCTACCGAAAACTCCGTATCTATGACAAACATCCCCGCGCAGACCAGAAGGTCCTCTACCGTGTGCCTGAAAAGCCCCTCGCCATTATGGTGCCTGCCTGGAAAGAGGTCGGCGTCGTGGGCGAAATGGCGCGACTGGCCGCGGCAACACTGGATTACGAAAACTATCAGATTTTCGTGGGCACCTACCCGAACGATCCCGATACCCAGCGCGATGTTGACGCGGTGTGCCAGCAATTTCCAAATGTCCACAAAGTCGTATGCGTTCGTCCCGGCCCGACCAGCAAGGCCGACTGCCTGAACAATATCATTGATGCGATTTTACATTTCGAGGCCTCCGCCCGCATCCAGTTTGCCGGGTTTATTCTGCATGACGCCGAAGATGTGATTTCACCGCTTGAACTGCGTCTGTTTAACTTTCTTCTGCCCAAAAAAGACCTGATCCAAATTCCGGTTTACCCCTATCCGCCAGAATGGTGGGGCTTTACTGCGGGTCACTATGCCGATGAATTTGCCGAAATGCACGGCAAGGACGTCATCGTACGCGAGGCCCTTTCCGGCCAGGTCCCCAGTGCCGGTGTTGGCACTTGTTTTAGTCGCCGCGCCATCGCCGCCCTGCTGGAAGACGGTGACGGCATTGCCTTTGACGTCCAAAGTCTGACCGAAGATTACGACATTGGCTTTCGCCTGAAACAAAAGGGCATGGTGTGCATTTTTGCCCGCTTTTCGGTGTCCGACCCCGACCTGGCCCTTAAAACCCGGTGGGTGCCGGGCATGGACCATGTCACAACACAGGTCATATGTGTTCGCGAGCATTTTCCGCGTTCATTTACCCACGCCGTTCGACAGAAATCGCGCTGGATTACCGGCATTGTGTTTCAAGGGACAAGCAATCTGGGATGGAGCCCAACGGGCATCATCAATTACTTTTTGTGGCGTGACCGGCGCGGTTTGCTGACCAACGTTTTAGGCTTACTGGTTAACATCCTGCTGCTTGTAACACTTGTTACATGGCTGATAACCAAACTGGTGCCCGATGCGTGGCACTTCCCCTCCATCCTTGGCGACGATATCCTTTTACAAACCGTACTTTTGTGCAATGGCATCCTGCTTTTGAACCGCCTGTTCCAGCGGTGCTTTTTTGTCACCCGGTTTTATGGCATCCATCAGGGGATGCTCTCCATTCCGCGCGTGGTCTGGAGCAACATTATCAATTTTTGCGCCAATATACGCGCCCTGCGCCAGGTTGTTGCAATCGGTGATTCACGCCGTGTGGCATGGGACAAAACCTCGCACGAATTTCCAACACTTGGTGCCGCAACCCGCGTTCCGATTGGCCAACGCCTGATCCAAAAGGGCCTGTTATCGCCCGAGCAGCTTGAAGCAGCCATTACCAGCCCGGAGCGCCGCCGCCTGGGCCGAGAACTTTTGATGCGTGGTTTGATTAACAGTGTGCAACTGGTCGAGGTTCTTGCCGAGCAAGCCGCGATGCCGTGGGGCACCCTGAATCCTTTCACCATTGACCCGGCCATTATCTCGCATTTTCCGCCTCATCTGGCATTGCGCTATGCCGTCGTCCCGATAGCACTGGAAGATGACACCCTTGTGCTGGCATGTGAACGCCCGATCAGTCAGGTGTCGCTTGGGGCCATCAGCCGCCAGTTAAAGAAACCGGTAAAATGCCAGCTTGCACCGCAAGGACGCGTCACCCTCGCCCTGCGCAACTGGTATAGCGACCGGCACATGAACAAAGAAACCCGGTATGTTCTTGAATTTGCCAACGCAAACAACAACAATCCCGATCTGATTGAACGCATTTGCCTGCATCAGGTCATGTTGGGCGATCTTTTACAGGTCAGAGGGATTGTATCGGCAGCCTTGTTCAACCAGGCCTTGATCGATTATGACCCGGAAAAAGACTCACTTGGTCAGCATTTGATCAAACGGGGCATCATTACCCAACAAAGGCTGGAAGAAGCCCTGCAAGATCAACATCGGGAACAATACGAAGCGTATAAATTCGCGACGGAGGCCGCGTGATACGCCGCTGCATAACCCGTCTGTTACTGGCGATATTGCTTGTTACCGGCTTTTGGCCTGTCGCAACGTCGCATGCAGCATCGCTTGACAAATTTGCTGATTTTCGCAGCTACCCCTATCTGGACAAGGCTTACCGCGAAGCCCGCAGAGAAAACTGGCCCGAAGTTGACAGCCTGATGACGCATTTATTGGGGCTTGTCCCCGAAAATGAAGAAGCCCGGCGTATGCAAATACAGGCCCGGTTAAAACAGGGGCACTATGAGCAAGCCCTTGAAAGTGCCAACCAGCTAACGGACGCCACCCAGAAACAATCGACCCTGCAAGATCTGCGCATCAAATGGATTGCGGCATCGCCGCCGGATGCGTCGCAGGTGAAAGAATGGCTTGATAGCACAATAAAAATCAGCGACCGCGAACAATTATGGCGCGCCTATGCCAACGCCTTGTCGCAACGACCAGACGGCGACCAGAAAGCACTGGCATGGCTTGAAAGTGTTCAGGGCGCGCAGGACATAACATCGTTGCGGCGTGAACGCGCGATATGGGCAGAAAAACTTGACGACTGGCGCACCATTGTTGCCCAGCTTGCCCCTTTGGCGCAACAAGATCGAATTTCACCAAAGACATGGAACCGCCTGGCAACGGCCTATGTCAATTTGCAAGATGAAGCTGGCCTGAAGGCATTATTGCCCTCCGCACCAGACACCCAGGCTGCCATTGATACAAAACTGGCGATGGCGAACCGCGCCATTGCCCTTGGCAATGTTGCAATTGCCAAAAACTGGTTACAGGCTCTTCCCCCCGCCATGCGCGACGATAAAGCCCAACAGCAAAACCTGTGGGAACTGGCACAGGCAAGCGGTGATACAAATTTGTATCTTACGACCAGCAATAATCTGGATCGCCCCTGTCTGGAAATTGCCGAATGGCTGTCGCGCAACGACAAGGCATTGGCCTTGCAACAGTTTGCAAAATGCGATGCCAGGGCCGATCCGGCCAAATGGCTGATACTTGCACAGCGGCTTGACGCGATTGATTTGTTAAAAACCCAACCCTTGCCAGAACAATTTCAAAGTGATCGCCAAAATGTTCTTGTCGGCATGTGGCGCAATCGCGGGCAGCAGGACACAGCCCTGGCCTGGCTTGAAAGCCAACCCCAGACAGCAAGCACCCTTAATCTGCGCGGGGAAATATTGCAAAACCAGCACAACGATGCCGCCGTCGAAGACGTCATGACGCATTTGTTAAGCCTGGCACCTGATAATAATGAAGCACGGCGCACACTGGTCCAGGCGTATCTAAGACAAGGACAGTTTGAAAAGGCAGTTGAGAATGCCAACAACCTGCGGGATGGCCCACAAAAGCAAGCCATCCTGCAAGAACTGCGCATCAAATGGATTGTAGCATCGGCACCAGATGCTTCGCTGGTTAATCAATGGCTGGACAACGCCCTTGATCCCAAAAATCGCGAACAATTGTGGCGTGCCTATGCGACGGCCTTGTCGCGGCAACCCGATGGCGACAAAAAGGCGCTGGCCTGGCTTGAAACAGTTAAGGGCGAATACGACATCACCGCCTTGCGGCGTGAACGCGCTGTCTGGGCGGAAAAACTTGATGCATGGCAAACCATTGTTGCCGAACTTGCCCCCATGGCCAAAACCAATACCCTGTCACCGACAACATGGCACCGACTGGCAACTGCCTATGTCAATTTGCAAGATGAGCCCGGCCTGACATCATTGTTGGCAACCGCACCAGACATGCAAGCGGCCATTGATGCAAGACTGGCGATGGCAAGCCGCGCCATTGCCCTTGGCAATGTTGCCCTTGCCAAAAACTGGTTGCAGGCTCTTCCCCCCGCCATTCGCAACGGCCACGCCCAGCAACAAAAGCTGTGGGAATTGGCACAGGCAAGCGGGGATGCACATTTGTATCTTACGACCAGCAATAATCTGGATCGGCCCTGCCTGGAAACAACCGAATGGTTATCGCGCAATGACAAGGTGTTGGCTTTGCAACAATTTACAAAATGCGATGCCCAAACCAACCCGGCGACATGGCTGATACTTGCACAGCGACTTGATGCGATTGAGCTGTTAAAAACGCAACCCTTACCGGATAAGTGGCAGGACGAACGCCGCAATATTCTGGTCGGTATCTTGCGTGATCGTGGCGCACAGGACGCAGCGCTTTCATGGCTTGAAAGCCAGCCCCAAACCGTGGACAACCTGAAACTGCGGGCCGAAATATTACAAAGCCAGAATAACGATACCGACGCCGAAAAATACTGGCTGGCGGTATATCGCAAATCGGGCGACTTTAACGCACTCGATCAGGCAAGTTTCCTGGCGTTAAAAGACCACCGCAACACAAATGCCAAAACCCTGCTTGAGCAGGCCTATGACCAGCGCAAAGGCAAACTTCCCGACGCATTATTGCACCGACTGGCTGCATTTTACGCCCAAAACATTACCGATCGCGATTTGCCACGCGTCAAACAGTTGATGACGCAAATTGATGGTACAACCCGTGGCCTGTTGCTTGCACAGCTTGCCAAAGGCAACTATTGCAGCATCGTTGCGCAAACAACACACGATGTGCCAAACGAACCTGCGGGTCTAGGCGCGCTGGGCCAATGTGCCATGAAGACAATGCCCGGTGTTGCCTCGATCTATTATCAAAAGGCCGCAGATCTGGGCGATGACAACAGCCTGCCTGCCCTGGCCTATGCGCTTGAGGCAGGTGGCAGCCCGGAACAGGCATTGAAAATCTGGCAAAAAGTGCCGGCAACGTTAATGTCGGACAATGCCCTGCTAACCGCAGCCCGCAGCGCCGTTGAGGCAGAAAAACCCGATCAGGCCGAAGATTACTGGCTGCGGGTACCAAAATTGACCCGGGCAAATGACTGGGCCTTGGGTGCCACCATTGCCGAGGCCAAAAACCAGCCCCAACTTGCCCTGCAACGCCAGAAACAGGCCCTGCGAAACAACCCGTCGCCTGAAAACTACTATGCGGCGGCGGCAACAGCGCAAAAAGCAGGCGAAATGCCGCAAAGCACAGCATGGCTGCGCAAGGCGAATGCGCTGCAACCCGAAAACACACGTTACAACGCCGATTTGGGAATGCGGCTGGCCAGCCTCGATACACCGGATATGCAAAAAACAGCCATTCCCTATTTGGAAAAGGCCGTGGTCGATTATCCTCATGACTATCGCCTGCATGAAACGCTGGCCACTCGGTATAATGCCGTTGAAAACAGTGCTGCGGCACGGCAGCAACTCGAACAGGCGATTGACCTTGAACAGTATCCTGTCAGCTTTGGCGATGATTATGGCAGCCTGGACGCACGCCGTTACCGTCAACGGCGCGCCCACGAAACGCTGGAACGCCGCAACAGTATCACATTAGCCAGCACATGGTCGCCTGCGGGCGTAACGGACTTTCCACTTGGTAATAATACCACCGAACGGCGTTCGGCATCGCAAAACGTGCAAACACTTATGTGGGATCATGCTTTGGGCGAAGAACCCGTGCGCAATGGCAGCACCTTATCGGTTTATGGGCGTGTTCTGATTGGTGGCAATGGCCATAGCCGCTATGGCCAAACCGTTGGAACCGGTGCTGGTATGCGTTACAAGCCATTTGGCGATTATAACCTGAACCTGTATAGCGAACTTTACAGTCAGACACGACGCGACAAAAGCGGTGCACCTGGCATCAAAACCGGCGATATTTTGGACCTGTCGAAATTGATGGATGGCATCAGCGATGCTGCAAACAACAGCAAGCGCGACAACGACCTGATATTGCGGGCAACGGCATCCTTTTTCGATCAGAACGAATACCGCAATGACTGGCGCGTTGATGATGACGACTGGAACGAACGCTTTTTAAGCATCGATCTGTCATGGTGGACAAAATCGGGCAATCACATGGCCTTGTCGCGTTTCCAGCAGGGACACAGTTTTAAACTCCCCACAGAAAGTCCCCAGACCATCATGCCCTATGGCTTCATCGAAGCAGGCGCACAAGACCCGAATAATACCTGGCGCCAGGATCTGCGCGCCGGGGTGGGCGTGCGCTGGCAATTATTCAGCGATGACGACAAATACAATGCCTATCGCACCCGGATTAACGCACGAATAGAAGTTCAAAAGTCATTGGGTGGTAACCTGTATGAGGGTGCGAGCGGTATACTATTCGGGCTGGAGATGAATTTTTGATGCGATTTCTTGTCACCGTCATCCTGATGCTGATCACAAACTTGCCATTGGCAAATCCTGCAAAGGCAGCAATGCCCGAAACCGTTTTTTACCAGCCCGTGGAAACGGATCGCAGCATCACCCCGTCCCAATGGCAACAAATATGGCGCAACAGCGCAGATCACGGGGTTAAAACCGTGATTGTACAATGGACATCGCATGGCGGTAATGATTTTGGCGGAACAGAGGGCTGGCTGGCAACAACATTACGCCTTGCCCGTGAAAATGGTCTGGCGCTGATTATCGGCCTGCATATGGACCCTGATTATTACGCGCGCCTGTCTGAAATCGACACGGCCGGGACCCAGCCCTATCTGGAAAATCAGTTGGGGCTATCGTTGCATCAGGCGGATGTTATCAGAAACAAGTGGCACCTTGATGCCAAGGGCTGGTATCTGCCGCTGGAGCTTGATGACTTGAATTTTCAACAAAAAACCAGACGCGACATCATTGATCAACAATTGCGCGATCTGGCTGGCCACCTTGATGCGCCATTGCATGTCAGCAGTTTTAGCGGCGGCAAACTGACCCCGGATGCTTATGCAAAATGGCTTGTCTCGCTGCGAAAAAGCGGTATTCACGTTTGGGCCCAAGATGGCACCGGCACCCAAACCCTGCCGCCCATCGCCCGCCAGGCTTATCTTGAAGCCCTGCCCTGCGACATTGGCATTGTGCTAGAGGCATTTAAGCAAACCAGCAAGCCAAACCGGAAATTTAGCGCAATCCCTGCAACACCGGACCCGTCCTATTCACAATGCCATCCGGTTTCCGTGTTTGAACTGCGCTATCTGCCATGGGGCGCTTTGCTGCGTCAGCCTTGATCTGCCAAGCAACACAGCCCCGTCAGAAAAACCTGACGGGGCTGTGTTGCTTTAGAGATGATCGGTAAAACAGTTACTGAACAGAAATTGGCATGGTGTCGTGGCCATACTGGCTAAAATCGGTGCCTGCTGTAATCATCGGCAACGTCGGATCTAACAACTGATTGATCGAGGTAACCTGTTCCTGACCCAACGTGCCGGTCACCTGATGGATCAGGGCATAGTTCAAAAGATGGCTATAAATAGCTGCCAATGCCTGACGTTCCATGGCAAACAGGTCTTCGTCTTCGTCAAGGACATCCAGCACGGTTGACTGACCGGCATCGAACTTGATTTTCACGGCATCGACAATGCGGCGATGAGTCTGAACGCCCTTCACCAGCGCTTTGATACGGTCCGGGCCATTGACCAGTTCGGTAATGGTGCCAGAAACCGTTTCGCGCAATTCACGTAAATAAATTGCCCGCTGATACCGGGCCTGATCAACCTGGCTTCTGGTTTCCAATGCTTCGTAACCACGGCCGCCCGGGTTAAACAGCGGCACATTCAAGCGCAGCATCGCAACACCTTCGTGGGTCAGGCTGCCGCCCCCAAAAAGCGATCCGCCTGAATCCAGTCGGGTATCGGTAAAGATGAAATCGAAAGTCGGCATCGCCTGGCCGACATCGGCAGCCAGTGCCGCCCGGCGTTCGTCGATGGAATAGTCCATGGCGCGTACGCGCGGGCTGGTTTTCAGGGCCGCGTCCAGCCAATCATCAACATTGGTGTCATCAAGTTTGGGCAAGGCGACATCACGCGCCAATGTTGCAAGTGATGCAGGCAGGTTACCAACGCGCCGTTGCAATTGGGCAAAAGAACGCTGATAGGATGTGCGCGTGGCGACCACACGGGCATCGGTTTCGGCCAGGCGGGCTTCAACCAGATCGGCCTCGTATGATGTTGCCAGCCCCTGCTTTTGCCGGGCAGAAACATCAACCTGACGTTCCGCCATCGATGCATGTTCGATCCGGGCAAGCCGTGCATCATCGGCTGCGGCCAAAGTACTGAGATAGGCCTCAATCGCCTGATAGCCGACATCCTGTTTTGCCGTTTCAAGCGATTCTTTCAGGCGCATCCGCCCCATATCGGAACTGACAATATTCATGATCGTTTCAAAGTTGAAGATATGCTGCTGCAACTGAAACGTCCGACGGCGGTTGTCAAAGTTGCCCTTGCCAAGGGCAAACACCGTGTTATCTGACCGGTCAATGCGCTGTTTCACCCATTCACGATCAAATGTCGCCGAAACTTCGGGAAGATATCCCATAAAAGCATTCGTCTGACGGGCAACACCTTCGCTGACCTGTTCTTCCGCAAGCGAAATATTGGGGTTCCCGGTTATGGCCATTTGGTAGACGGTCGAAAGATCTTCTGCGATTGCTTTATCTGAGAAGCCAGAAGCAGAGATCCCAAGTACGAACGCCGAAACTAAAATTTTATTTTTCAACATCATGCTCTCCAGACGAATATTAGGACCTGGTCACTTCTTGTTCGGTGACAGGAATTGAATGTGACAACCAATTCCCGCGGGAATGGCCAAATCGGGATTTGGCAAGACTATTCGCATGCCGAATGTTTTGCTTTTGGGTTCAACAATCTGATCGACCAATGAAACCACTGCATCGCGGGCTTGCAGGTTCGGGCCTTCGAAATTGACAGAAACCTTTTCGCCTTTGTGGTATTTGCCAAATTGCGCAACAGGTAAGGACACTTCGACAAAAAGCGGGTCCAATTGCGCAATCAAGGCAATCGCCTTGCCATCAACCTGTTCTCCGACCGACAACAACTTTTCAATCAGGACACCGTCAATCGGGCTTGTGATCATACGGTCTGCCAACTGAGCCTTTGACAGGGCCAGTTCTGCCTTCATAACCGAGATGTTTTCCCGCGCGGCTTCATAGTCCAGGCGAGCACTATCACGGTCGGTTTCCAGGGTATCGATTTCCTCCTGGGTCATCAGCTTTGCCGCCCGCAACTTTTCTGTGCGCTTGATGCGGCGTTCGGTAAATTCGAGCTGGCGTTTACGCGCATCGACCGAACTTTGCGATTGCGACCGGACTTTTGCGTAATTAACCTGCGCCTTTTCAACTTCGGCCTGCAATTCGGCGATAAGCTCGCCTTTCTTAACCCGTTGGCCCCGGTTGGCATACATGGCGTGAATAACACCATCAACCGGGCTTGCCAGTTCAACCAGTTCACTGGCACTGACCTGACAGACGTTTTGTTCAACACCAACCTGCTGGTCGCCCGCCTCGTTCCCCTGTCGCGCATTTTCCAGCAATTGCGCAAATGCATCATCGGCAGGCGCAGGATCGGCCTGCGCCTGTGCGGGAACGGCTGTCGCCCCCCAAACAAGACACAGCGCCATAGCAAAGAGTGCAATATGTCTATACGAAAACGTCAAACCTCGAACCTCTTAAGGAAATTACGCCGGACAACACGGTAAACCAGCACGGCAACAGGTTCCCATCCCAGATCAAACCGGACATGAACACGATCGCCGTAATTTTCGGGGGCGGCCCCTTCGCAGCACGAAACAGTTGCCATAAAAACCGGGTTCAACAATTCAGGGCGTGAATTGGCTTCGGGTTTCAGGGCAAAAGGCCCGCCCCCCTCAAGCGAAAGAACCGGACTGGGCAATTGCAGGGTAGCCGTAGGGGACCAGGACTTTATGGTGCCGGGCACGATATCATCGAGATGTCCGGCAAAGCGCAGTTCAACACCGCGTACCCGCTCGCGCACCAGATCGCCGTCAACAGCAGGGACGGCAACCTTGATCACCGGCGCAATACCGGGTTCAATCAAATATCCGGCTTCGCCGCCACGTGGTAAAAACCGGCCAATCAGGTCACCCTCAATACCGGCTTCGTAAACACCGTCATGCGACGCACGAATGGATAATGCATCGATATCACGGTTCGCTGTCGCCAGGCGTTCCTGCGCATTGGCCATGCGCTGCCGGGTAATGGATGCAGCAACCGGATCGGTCGCATTATCGGCAGCAAGCTGCATGGTCAAGGCTTCGATTTCGACCTCGACCTTGCGGCGTTCGGTGCGCAATTTTTCATTGGTAAGGACGACCAGAAGATCGCCCTTGCGAACATGTGCACCGCTTTGCTGATGAATTTCGGAAATAAACCCGCTGGTGCGGGCGCGCACAGCCGCGTCATCTGGCAGCCAGACAACGCCCTGCGCCACAACACGGTCAGGCACCGGTATAAAAGCCAGCGCAACCAAAGCCGCAGCCAGAAGAACGCCCCGAAAAATCGACCGGCCCCGCTTGCCTGACAGGCCGGGACTGGTCAGCAAAAATGCCGATCCTTTCACGACAGGCATGCCAAACATGTTAAAAACAGTCCAGCACCCCAACATCGCCCCCACGAAAAAGTACCGCTCGGCCAAATGAATTGCGATGGTGACCAGCACCATCGAGCGATAGGCAAACGAAAATGGCGCATAAAACAAAAACCATCGCCGTTCAGACGGCAACGCATCAAATTCATATTCACGATCCAGGCCAATGATGTATCGCTTGATCAGATAGCTATAATACTTGGTCGATTTAAGTGCGAGATTGGGAATTTCAATCAGGTCGCACAGCAGATAATAACTATCGAACCGCTGTAACGGATTGCCGTTAAACAGCAAGGTCGACACCCCGCTGATCAGCATGACGTTATGGGCAACCGCGCGCACAGTTCCCGGTTCGGCCTCCACCCAGACAAACATCGCAATCGACGCCATTGTCAGCTCAACCAGGATGCCAGCCCCGTCAACAAAGGCGCGATGCCATTTGCTGCGAAACGTGATGCTTGATGATGCATCAACATAGGGAACCGGAACAAACAGCAGAAACATCAGGCCCAGTTCACGCACATTACCGCCATAATGACGAACAACAACCGCGTGACCAAACTCGTGAACCAGTTTCAAAACCGGGTACACCAGCCACACGATCATAAGGTTTTCAGCACTGATAAAGCGGTCAACCCCGCCTTCGGTCAGTTCGTCCCAGTGGACGCCCGCCATGGTGATTGCCGAGCCCAGCAAAACAATAAACAAGAAAGCCGTAATCGGGCTAAAGACCCAGCGCATGGCGGGTTCAAGCCAGTCCAGCACGCGGGTCAGATCCGCTAACGGAATACGAACATAAAGCGGGTTTTTAAACGGCGCAATGGCCTTGGCCCGACGGGTTTTGACCATGCGCTGTTCCAGCGCACGCGGGTTGGGTGCCTCGCCGGTGCGGATCAATTCCAGTGATTTAAGCTGATCAACGATCTGGGCAAAATCGGTGTCGTCTCCTTCAATCTCGCCCTTTTTTTCCAGATCGCGACGAATATCGGCCAGCGGCGTGGCCCCATCCATGCGACGCAGCAGGGCATGGGCGGCGGTGGTCAGCCGGTGATAACGGTTTGACAGACGATCATGGGCAACATAGGCCGCCACGTTATGATAGACATGACGAAAGAATGAAATATCCGACCGCACCACCGGTTTTAAACCCGACAATGTTTCCCAGCGCGAAGGCTGGGCTGGCGCCATCGGCGATGGCATCATGTCACGCGTGGGGTCCCCCGCCAGCATATCGCTCATGGCGAGACCCGCCACAGCAATAACCGGGCCCAATCCCAAAGAGGGTGGGTGTAAATCCAGAAAATCGAACGTGGTTCGGTTTTAACCTTGGCGACACCGCGCATACCGGGCTGCAAGTCCTGAGCGGACTCAACAAGCAGGGCCTCAACGTTGAAATAGTTCTCGCCGTCGCTGGCCTCGGAAATCGGAGACACCCGTTCAACGGTTATTTCGTTCAAACTGTTGGGCCGCGCATGAAGCAACAACACGCCATTCTGGCCGACCGCGATATGCCGAATGTCTTTTTCGTTCACTTTCAACTTCAGGCGATACTGATTAAGCGGGCTAAGTTCAAAAAGAACATCCCCTTCCTTAACCGGCGAGCCAATTTTCTGAGACAAATCGCCATCAATCACAAACCCGCTAAACGGTGCCTGCAATTCAGTTCGTGCCAGATTGTTTTTTACCAGTTCAAGTTCGGAAATCGCCTGCTGCATCCGCGACCGCAAAATACGGGCTTCGGATAAATCGCGCTCGCCGGTTGCCGCTTCAATTTTGCGCTGGCTTTCAACGATGGAGCTTTGCAGTTCAAAGCGATGTAACTGCAATTCGCGGGTTTCCATCCGCCCCAAAACGTCGCCTTTTTGCACAACGTCACCCGCCCGGACCAGTCCTTCGGCGATAAAGCCATCGAACGGCGCAGGTACAGCGCGCTGCACCAATCCTTCAATCTCGGTTTCTGCCGTAACACGATAGGGAATATCAATTAGCAGGCTGGCAGCAAAAACCGCCCCCACCAGCAAGCAGATGGCCTTGATGCGTGTATGATGAAGGCCAAAGACCCAGCCCATCGCGCGGTTGGCGCGGCGGTAAAGCCGGTGAAAGCCACTGCGTGAAGCCGCCATTTGCAGCCCGAATGCCGGCGCGATCAGTTCAGAGAGGACGCCGCCAAGGGCCTGAACCCGCAGACATTGATCAAGGTTGCATTCAACCTGAACAACGATGACGCCATCGGCAATGTCGGGCAAAATAACCGGCCACGAGCCCACCCACGCCTTTTCTCGCCCTTCGACCAGTTTGGCATGGCTTTCGGTGGCTGTTTGCGAACTGCTGCCCGCCCCCGAAAAATGGACAGGGACCTTTTGATAGACCGCTTCGCGCATGGCATCGACAATCAGATGCACACGATCGCTTTTGGGGGTAACCATTGCGGTATGAGATGACCCCAACACACGCACGTGCCGCCCCTTGACCAAACCAATCGTCACACGGTTGGCAGCAAGGTCGTCGGCCATTACTGTGGCACAGCTTGTTGCCCCTGCTTCGAGGTCGGTGCACGACATAAGAGCAGCACTGGCATGCTGGCCATAGCGCAATGCCACGGTTTCGGCGGTATCGCGATATTGCTCCCCCCGCCAGAACCCGGCCAGCCAGGCCGCATTCCATTGCAGAGCACGCATCGCAAGATTCAAACGCTGGGTATCGGCGGTTGGCAATACAACGCCAACCGCACCTTTCAGGTCGTCATCAACGAAAATGACATTGGACACATAGCCGACACCCAAATCGGGGTTGGTTGTGGCGACACCGCTGCGCACGACCAGACTGCGCTGAACAACCTGGGTTAATGTCGCACCGGGTTTGCCATCGACACCACGATAGGCAGCGATCCGAAAATGCCGGTTGGCACCTTCAGCACTGTTGAACGCAACGACGATTTCGACGGGGACCACCCCCAGAACCAGTTCCAGGTTTGCCCGGCACAAATCAATCCAGCCATCAGCCAGGTCCGCGAACGACCGGGCTGACGACAGTTTCCGCCACAGTTCCGGGGATATAAACCCCGAAATATCGCCTGCTGACGGGTTACCGGGTGGATTGGTCAAAATGCCCCCAAACCCCGATATCAAGTCCCCCGCAAGTCATCTCCATTCCCCTCAAAACAGAGTCAGACAGACCTGGCCTTAGCCAAGTTTGCCATATACACGTTCATATTCGGCCAAGGTATGGTCGAGAATTTTCTTCAAACGTTTGGCTGCAAACGGGCTCATGATGATGCGGTCGCTTAATTGCACACGCACGTCATCCTGCGAGCTGCTCCATACCTGGCTGGTCCCGAACAACAGCATCACTTCTTCACGGGTGCTGGCAACGTTGGAAACATTGGCATAGGTGCTGCGCATATTGGCATCATCCCAATTGATCTTGCGCTGATCGGTATCGGTGGTCACACCGGTTTGCGGTTTGGTATTCTCAGCCATTCTTCGTAAATCCTTACATTCATCTTTAAAAACGTATCGAGGCAATCAGGCCAAAGTTATGCGGCCTTGGTTACCAGCGACAGGACCGGTGCCGTATCGGACAGCTCCGGTACAAAAACAGGGCCTTGATCGGTTACGGCATCATTCAGCCACAGACCGGAGTCCGCATCAAACACAAGGCTGGTGCCGCCAGACGGTGCCAATGCGGCAAAATCCGAATAGCGGCCATTTTCATCAAGCCACAAGAAAGCACCATCCTGCGGTTCAGCATCCTGCCCGGTGGTGTCGTTTCCGTCTTCACCTTGAGACGGAACATTGGCAGGAGCCGCACCGTCAGCACCGTTGGCATCCGGCGCGGCATTACTTGTTGTGCCCTGCGATGCAGCAGGGTTGGCGGGCCGAGCCGCGGCAGGCTGATCATTTGCCCCGGTTGGCGTGCCAAGTTGCGAACCAAACGAGACGGAAGGCGTTGCAATTCCGCTGCCTGTGCCGGTCCGGGACGATGCCGACCCGGTATTGTCGCCATTTGTCGACAGGATCGTGGCGGCTTCAATGAAGCTGGCAACACTGCCGTCATTTGACTTATGCACAGAACCCACGCCGCCCAGAACGGCGTTGCTGCCACCAATAGAACTTGAAACCGTGTTTCCAATCGGAACGCCGGTGGTGACAGGAGTAATCTGCGACACACCAGAACCAAACGAGGGCGTATTGCCTGGCGTAAAGGTTTGGGTCGGGATACGGTCATCAATGTTATTGAAATAGGCCGCCTGCGGCTGAAGGATCGGATCCCCCTGGAAGGACGGAAATTCGGTCTTGGAATTACGATTTGCTTCAATACGGAATTCACCGTTTTCAATCTGCACCAGGTCAAGGGCCGGGTCCGCAACGATGAAGTTTGGCTGTTCACCGCCAAGGATAAAGTCAACCCCGCTGCCAGAATCCAGCGTATCCATACGACCGGTAAAGGATTCAGTCGACCGGGCCAGTCGTGGCAAGCTGTCATGATATTCCTTGCCAGGCTCGCGCGGCACAAAGCCATAGTAAACTTCGCCTTCATCCCCAATCAGGATGTCATCGTCATCACCACCAAACAGGGTGTCTTCAAAGGCACCGCCGATCAGTTCATCATTGCCCGCATCGCCGTAAAGAATGTCATACCCGTTATTTTTAGCGAGCAGTTCTTTGGTGTGAATTTCAAGGCGGTCGGTAACGTCGCGATAAGTGGCACCGCCCTGGTCGCCAATGATGGCGTCATTCCCGGCATCACCATCAAGATGGTCATCGAACGACCCGCCAATGATAATGTCGTTACCATCATTGCCATAAACCGTGTCGTTACCACCGACTTCCTGGCTCCGGGTTTCAAGGGTGTAATGTGTGCCCAGATCCCAGTTTTTCTTTTCAGCAATCACAAAGATTTCTGAATCATCAAGCTTAAGATAACCGGCATCGCCCAGAACGACGTCATCACCCGCGCCCGCCGTAATGGTATCACCATCCTGACCGCCAAAGATCACGTCGTTTCCGGCACCGGCATCGATAATGTCGGCCCCGCCGATGCTTTCCTCGACCGTTTCAAACAGAACCAGAGTTCCATCTGATTTACGGGTCAATTCGGCAAGATCGCCCGCAATATAGTCGCTACCGGTACCAGTGGTGATCGTGTCTTTACCCGAACCACCGAACACAACATTGTTCCCGTTTCCGGCATCAATGATATCGTCGGTATTAACACCAATGTCGCCGTGCCGTGCAATCACATCCGGCCCGGCACTTCCCATCGGAACGATAATGCCAAGGTCACCCAGAATGATGTCGACACCGTCATTGCCAAAGATGTGATCCTGGCCAATACCGCCAAGGATCATGTCATCGCCCGCACCGGCGGTAACATAGTCGTTGCCACCAATGGCTTCTTCGACCGTTTCAAAGCTGACCAGGTTGCCGTCAGCATCGCGCTTCAGTTCGGCGAGGTCGCCCGAAATATAGTCAACACCGTTACCTGTTATGATGCTGTCGTTACCCGAGCCACCCAGAACAACATTATTGCCGTTGCCCGCATTGATAATGTCATCGGTATTGGTGCCGATATTGCCATTGCGTGCAATCACATCGGCACCCGCACTGCCAACCGGGATGACAATGCCAAGGTCACCCAAAATGGTGTCGTTGCCATTGCCACTGGAAATGGTATCGTTGCCAATACCGCCAAGGATGAAGTCAACCCCGGCACCGCTACCAGTTGTGATCTGGTCATCCCCGCCGATGGTTTCTTCCACCGTTTCAAAGCTGACCAGTTTGCCATCAGCATCACGTTTCAGCGCCGCAAGGTCACCCGACACGTAGTTGGTA
>TARA_R110001583_G_scaffold69919_1_pt1 | contig 184007 bp, 166 predicted proteins | sample TARA_R110001583 | Tara Oceans TARA_R110001583 (sample SAMEA4398432) | marine metagenome | biome: Polar Biome; feature: [MES] marine water layer (ENVO:01000295) within the mesopelagic zone...; material: water (ENVO:00002006), including particulate matter (ENVO:01000060) such...
ACCTCAAGTCGTCGAGGAATTGATCAGAAATTCGTTGTATCAAAAGGCCTAAGACGCCCGTTCAAGGCTCACAAAAGGTCGCCCTTCGGGGCGGCCTTTTTCATATTTAGAAAACCGAGCGCATAAATCGGACTTACGCGCCCCCGCCGCTTGGCATTGTCGCATCTCTCCATGCGTTTTGACCGGCTCAGGCGACGAAATTTGAGTATTTGCGCTGCCATGAAAAGGATTTGTTAACGCTGTTTACCGCACAATCCGGGCATGGATGTACGGGAGATCAGGAAACGCGCCGACTGGGAGGCGCTGGCAGACAGGGTGATGGCGCCCTTGCAGCAGCGCTGGATTTACGGCGAAACTGCAAAGCGATTGGGCTGTGAGGTCATCAGGCTTTGCGTTTTTGACCGCAACCACCCGATTGCCACACCTCTTGCCATTGCGCAGGTCGTCATGCGCACAAAATTTGGCATCCGAACATCCTTACTCACCCGTGGGCCCCTGTTTCTGCCTGAGTGTCCGCAGAGCATGCAACGTGACGCGCTCGCCTCCCTGCGCCGTGCTCTGCCCTTTGGTGTTCACCTGATGACCGCCGAGACCCGGTTGAGGCGAATGGGCCTGACTGCCGCGCCTGAGGTGGTGGAACTGGATCTTTCAAAAGACCTAGAAACCCTACGCGCCGGGATGCACGGCAAATGGCGCAATGCGTTAAAAAAGGCCGAAGGTACAGGGATGAAAGTGGCACAATTACAGCCCTCCCTCGGTATGTTGATGCCGCTGTTGCGTGCCGAAAAGGACCGTCAGGCACAGGGGCGCTATCGCGGCCTCCCTCCTGAATTTATGTTAGCCATGCAAGAGGTTGCGCCCAAATCCCTGCGGCTGTTCAGCGCCTCTGATGCGCAGATGCTGTTTGTCAGCCATGGCACCAGCGCAAGCTATCAAATCGGCCATACCGGCGCTGAGGGCCGCGCGCTCAATGCGCATAATCTGATCCTTTGGCAGGCGATCAGGCGTTTGAAATCAGAGGGCGTTCTGCGGCTTGATCTTGGCACATTGGACCGCGACAAGGCACCAGATTTGGCACGGTTCAAATTGCGCAGCGGCGCAGAGGCCCGTCACCTCGCCCCGGCGGCGCTGATGTAGTCACGAAGTTCTGTAATATTTCCGCCGCGCTTCGACCTCGATATCAAGGCGCAATTGCGCCTCAGCCAGCGCCTTTTGCGCTGCTTTGCGGGCCTCGGGGTCGGACGCAGCCTTATAGGCCGCTTGTAGGGTTTCAACCTGTTTGCGCATTTCAATTTCGCGCGGCACAACCCCCGCCTCTGCCATGATCCGAAAACCTGCGGCATCAACGTCATTGCCCGAGCGCGCATTCAACGGTTGACCTGCGCCTTTGAGGTTTTCCATTTGCCCTTCGGCTTGGGCCTTTAGGATTTGGCGCTCAATCAGAGAAGACCATTTCATCGCATTTCCTTTCGCAGACGACTCAATTCGTCAACTTAGTTGACAGTTTAGGCCAATCCCGCCTAAACCACAAGAAAAGGAACGCACATGCCCCAAATGAGCCTCACAGATCAGCTTTATACCGGGATCACCCTGACCCGCCCGCTGTTGCGCCATATCACGGCGCGGGTGGAACGCGATTTGGCGGGCACTGGGGTAAGCGTGGGCCAACGCGCCCTCTTGGAGGCGCTGTTTCATTTGAAGCAGGCGACTGCGCCTATGATCACCAAACACCTTGATGTGACACGGCAATTTGTCGGTCGCGAGATCAAAACCCTCTTGCAGAACGGCATGGTGGAAACCGTGGAAAATCCGCGTCACCGCGCCTCAAACTTTTATCGGCTCTCGGATGAATCCCGTGCGATGATCGCCGCCATTCGCGCCCGGGAAATGCGCGAGATTGCAGAATTTGCCAAAGGGTTCACAGAGGAAGACATCCGGGGCTTTTACAAAATCCTCTCCACCTTGACGGCCGAATTTTCAAAATCCAGCCCATAAAAAAGCCCCGCAACATGGCGGGGCTTTCATTTCTCAATACAGCTTGCGCTTATTTCATCGCAGCATCGGTGATCTCAAGCGTGTAGGCCCCCACCGGTTCTTTGGTGATGACCGGATCGGAGCCGCCCGACAGCAAGGAGGCCACCGTGCGCTCATAATCAGCCACGTCCAAAGACCCGTCCGAACCGTCAAGCAGTTTCGCCACTTCGGTCATCATGCGGACCTGATGGGTCATGGTCTGCGCGCCGGTTTCATCATATTCCAGAACGATCTCGGCGGCTTCTTCCGGGTTGGCGGCCGCATACGTCCAGCCCTCCATCGAGGCTTTCACAAAGCGCGCCATTTTGTCTTTGAACGCTTCATCCGTCAGGCTGTCTTCGAGCACGTATAGACCATCTTCGAGCGTGGCGACGCCTTGGTCTTCGTATTTGAAAGTGATCAGGTCGTCGGCAGAAATGCCCGCGTCAATCACCTGCCAATACTCGTTATAGGTCATGGTGGAGATACAGGCGGCCTGCTTTTGCAACAGCGGATCGACGTTAAAGCCCTGTTTCAAAACGGTTACGCCACCCTCGGAGCCATCGGTCGCAATCCCCAATTTGCCCATCCAGGACAGGAACGGATATTCGTTGCCATAGAACCAAACGCCAAGCGTTTTGCCTGGGAAATCTTCGGGCCCGGTGATGCCGCTTTCTTTGAGACAGGTCAGCATCATGCCCGAGGATTTGTACGGCTGGGCAATGTTTACAACCGGTGCGCCGTTTTCACGCGCGGCCAAGGCCGAAGGCATCCAATCGACCATCACGTCGGCCCCGCCCCCCAACAAAACCTGCACAGGGGCCACATCCGGGCCACCCGGTTTGATCGTCACGTTCAGGTCCTCGGCCTCATAAAACCCTTTTTCAAGAGCCACATAGTAGCCGGCGAATTGCGCCTGCGTCACCCATTTGAGTTGCAGCGTCACATCATCAGCGGCGAATGCAGCAGAGCTCATAGCGGCCAGAGCGGCAGCGCTCGTCAGTAGCTTTTTCATCGAAATACAACCTCCAAGTTGTCGGTAATGCCGGGAGTTTGTCCCCCGGTTCATCGTCTTTGCGGACTCATCCGCGTTGTGATGGGTGCCAAAAAGTCACCCGCTTCTCGATGGCCGACACGATCCCATAAAGGGCCGTTCCGGTCACCGCGGACACGACAATTTCAGCCCAAACCATGTCGGTTGCCAAGCGTCCCATCTCTGTCGAGATGCGAAAGCCCATGCCCCGGATGGGAGAGCCGAAATATTCAGCAACAATTGCCCCGATCAGCGCCAAAGAGGTGGCGATTTTGAGGCCATTGAACAAAAACGGCAAGGCCGCAGGCCCGCGCAATTTCAGCAATGTTTGCGTGTGCGAGGCGGCGTAAGTGCGCATCAAATCCCGCTGCATCATATCCACGGCGGCCAAACCGCCCAGCATGTTTACCAGCATCGGAAAGAACACCATCACCGCAACCACCGCCGCTTTTGAGTGCCAATCAAAGCCGAACCACATCACCATGATCGGCGCGAGGCCCACGATGGGCAATGCGGCAAAAAAGTTGGCGACAGGCAAAAGACCGCGTTTCAAAAACACAAATCGGTCGATGATCACAGCCAAGATCAGCGCCGCCAAAGTGCCCATCCAAAGCCCGTTGAGCGCACCTTTGACCACGGTTTGCACCCAGTCTTCCCATAGCGTCGGGCCCGACCTCAGGATCGCGGCAAAAATGGCCGAAGGCGGCGGCAAGATGGCGGGGGAAACGCCAAACAGGCGCACGCCAACCTCCCACAAAACGAGGACCAAGACCCCAAATCCCAGCGGCCAAAGCACCTGTTCGGCGCGTGTATCAGAGCGGTTCATAACGCACGCCCTCCCATCAGATGTCGGGCGCCTTTTTCAAAGCTGCCGACAAGGAAAATCAAAAGCCCGGCCAAGATCGCCGCCGCAAACAGCGCCGCCCACATGATCATCGGCTCGCCAAACTGCGACCCGATCAACATCCGCGCGCCTAAGCCCGAGATCGCGCTGGTCGACAATTCCGCCACCACCGCGCCGACGAAAGATGCGGCCACGGCGACTTTGAGCGAGGCAAAGAAATAGGGCATAGATGAGGGCAAGCGCAGTTTCCAAAACACATCGCTTTGGCGTGCGCCATAGGTGCGCAACAGGTCAAGTTGCATCTGATCCGGGCTAGTTAAACCTTTGACCATACTCACCAAAACCGGATAAAAGCTGAGATAGGCGGCGATGATGGCCTTGGGCACCATCAAGGTCCCGGTCCCCACCGCATTTGAGAGCACCACGATGATTGGGGCAAGTGCGACGATCGGAATGGTCTGTGAAATGATCGCCCAAGGCATCAAGGTCAGCCGCCCGACACGGCTCAACACGATCACCGTGGCCAGCGCCACACCGATCACAATGCCAAAGACAAAGCCCAAAAGCGTGGTTTTGAGCGTGATCATGCCCTGATAGACCATCGAGCGTTTCGAGGTGATTTTCTTTTCAACCGTGGTCTTCCAAAGCTCGCTGGCAATCTGATGCGGCGCGGGCAAAAGCGGCCGCGTTTGCTGCATCGTGTCACTGAGCAGGTCGGAAAACGTCACCTCCGTGCCCGCCCGCGCGGCTTGGTCATAGGTCCAGGTGCTGTTCATTTTAAACGCGGCACCGTACCAGATCACGATCAACACAGCGACAACTGTGAGGATGGGAAGGATGTTTTTCATGCGTCATGCCCCGCGCGCAGGCCCTCACGCACCCGATGGGCGATTTTGATAAACTCTTCGCTGTCACGAATGTCCAAGGGACGATCTGGTGGCAGGGTCGATTCAATCACATCGGTGATCCGCCCCGGACGCGGGCTCATCACCACGATCTTGGTCGATAGATACACCGCCTCGGGGATCGAATGGGTGACAAAACCGATGGTCTTTTGCGTCGCGGCCCAGAGTTTCAACAGCTCCTCATTAAGCTTGTCGCGCACAATCTCATCCAGCGCCCCAAAGGGTTCGTCCATCAGCAAAATATCGGCATCAAAAGCCAGCGCGCGGGCAATAGAGGCGCGTTGTTGCATCCCGCCGGAGAGCTGCCACGGGAATTTTTTGCCAAACCCGCGCAGATCGACCAGATCCAGCACCCGATCAACATGACCTTTCCACTCCGATTTCGGAAAGCCCATGATTTCAAGCGGCAATTGGATATTGCCGCGAATGGTGCGCCAAGGATAAAGTCCCGCCGCCTGAAAGACGTAGCCATAAGCCCTTGATTTACGGGCCTCTTCCGGGGTTAACCCGTTAACGGTCAAAGCCCCGCCCGTCGGCGTTTCAAGCCCGGCAATGCAACGCAAAAACGTCGTTTTGCCACAGCCAGATGGCCCGATAAAAGAGACGAAATCGCCCTTATTGATCTCAAGATTCACATCCTTGAGCGCATGCACCGGCCCATCATTGGTCTGGAACGTCAGGTCCACGCCCTTGGCGTCAATCACTGGCTTTTTCATTTTATATTTTCCCTCGCTCTGGCTCTTATGCTGGAGCAATCCCTGTTGGCGGGCGGGCCGTTGTTCAGCCCTGCCCTTTTATTTTCAATACCTTAGACGCCCGTCGCCGGAATACCTGTGCGCACCACAGGACGCGGGGCTGTCAGTTCTTTCCATTTCGAGAGGGCTGTGTTCACCGTCGCATTGGCATCGCGGGCGACAAATTCACCATGGCCCTCTTTTGCCTTCAATTCCCCCCTGTCGACGGCCACATATCCACGGGTCAAAACGTACCGTGGCAAGGCCGTGACCTCGATCCCCTCGAACACGTTGTAATCAATCGCGGAGGCTTGCGTATCCGCCGAAATCACTTTCGACATCGACGGGTCCATCACCACAATATCCGCATCTGCGCCGACCAGAATCGCCCCCTTTTTCGGGTAACAATTCAAAATCTTAGCGATGTTGGTTGAGGTCACAGCGACGAATTCATTCATCGTGATCCGCCCGGTCTCGACGCCCATGGTCCACAGCACCGGAAGCCGATCCTCAAGCCCACCCGTGCCGTTCGGGATCTTGGAAAAATCACCAACGCCATAGCGTTTTTGATCGGTGGTAAAGGCGCAGTGATCGGTCGCGACACAGGACAAAGTGCCCGACGCAAGACCGGCCCAGAGGCTGTCTTGGTGTTTTTTGTTGCGGAACGGCGGCGACATCACCCGTCGTGCGGCGTGGTCCCAATCTTCGTTGAAATACTCCGACTCGTCCAAGACCAAATGCTGGATCAAAGGTTCGCCCCAGACCCGTTTGCCATTCATTTTCGCCCGGCGGATCGCCTCATGCGCCTCTTCGCACGAGGTGTGCACGACATAAAGCGGCGCGCCCGCCATATCGGCCAACATGATCGCGCGGTTGGTCGCCTCACCCTCAACCTGCGGCGGGCGGGAATAGGCGTGGGCCTCAGGACCGGTATTGCCCTCGGCCAAAAGTTGCGCCGTCAATTCGGCCACCACATCGCCATTTTCGGCATGAACCAAAGGCGTCGCGCCCAATTCGGCGCAGCGCTTGAACGAGGCATAAAGCTCATCATCATTCACCATCAACGCGCCCTTATAGGCGAGGAAGTGTTTGAATGTATTGATACCTTTTTCCTCGGTGATGAGTTTCATCTCATCAAACACCTGCTCTCCCCACCACGTGATCGCCATGTGGTAAGAGTAATCACAGGCCGCCTGACCGGATTTATTGTCCCAGACTTTAAGGCTATCCAAAAGGCTCTCACCCGGACTTGGCAGACAGAAATCCACCACCATCGTCGTGCCCCCCGCCAAAGCGGCGCGAGTGCCAGAGGCAAAATCATCGGCGGAATAGGTGCCCATAAACGGCATTTCGAGGTGCGTGTGCGGGTCAATCCCGCCCGGCATGATGAAACACCCGGTCGCATCCAAAATCTCATCGCCCGACAGGTCCGGCCCGATCTCAACGATCACACCCTCCTCGATTTTCACATCGGCCTTATAGGTCAGATCGGCGGTGACAACCGTGCCGCCTTTGATCACCTTGCTCATGACTTCACTCCTTGTGGCTCGGACGAGGCCGCGCGCGCCTCAGTCTCTTTTGTCTTTAAATATCCTCGGGAGCACGAGGGGCGAGCCCCTCGTCCCTGCCCGCATTCAGTCTACAATCTGAGCGGTCTCCAAAACCGCATGCAACAACACATCGGTGCCCGCCGCCGCCCATGCCGGGCTGATCTCTTCGGCCTCATTGTGGGACAGGCCGTCCACACAGGGGCACATGATCATCGCGGTCGGTGCAACATCGTTGATCCAACAGGCATCGTGCCCCGCGCCGGAGACGATATCCATATGGCTATAGCCCAGCCGTTCGGCGGCATTGCGGACCGCGCCCACCAAAGTCTCATCAAAGGCAGGCGGTTCGAATTGGCCGGAAATTTCCGAACTGAACGTGACCCCGATCTCCTCACAGAGTTGTGGCGCGCGTTCATAATACTCCGCCTCCATCGCATGCAACACATCCGGCAAATGCGACCGGAAATCGACGGTAAACACCACCTTTCCGGGGATCACATTGCGCGAATTGGGGTACACGTCGATGTGGCCAATGGCGCCCACCGCGCCCGGTTGATGTTTCATCGCGATCTCATGGACCAATTCGGTCAAAAGCGCCAAACCACGTCCGGCGTTTTTGCGCATATGCATCGGCGTCGAGCCAGTGTGGCTGTCCTTACCCTCAACCGTACATTCGATCCAACGCAGGCCCTGGCCGTGCGTCACGACGCCAATATCCTTGCCCTCGGCCTCCAAAATCGGGCCCTGTTCAATGTGCAATTCGAACATCGCATGCATCTTGCGCGCACCGACCGTTTCGTCCCCGACCCAACCGATACGTTTCAATTCATCGCCAAATTTCAATCCCTTGGCATCCACGCGATCATAGGCCCAATCCTGTTCATGCTTGCCCGCGAACACGCCGGAAGCCAACATGGCGGGGGCAAACCGGGTGCCCTCTTCGTTGGTCCAGTTGGTCAGCACGATCGGGTGTTTGGTTTTGATACCCAGATCATTCATCGTGCGCACGGCCTCTAAGCCGCCCAGCACGCCCAAAATGCCATCATATTTGCCGCCCGTTGGTTGCGTGTCGAGATGCGAGCCCATGTAAACTGGCAGTGCCTCCGGGTCCGTGCCCGCACGCGTCATAAACATATTGCCCATCGTGTCGACACCCATGGTCATCCCGGCCGCTTCGCACCATTTCTGAAACAAGGCACGGCCTTGGGCATCCTCATCGGTCAGCGTCTGACGATTGTTGCCACCCGCGATCCCAGGGCCAATCTTGGCCATCTCCATGAGGCTCTCCCAAAGGCGTTCGGAATTGATTTTGAGGTTTTCGCCGGGTGCCGACATGGGTCTTTCCTTTCGTTCATCAAATCATTTGGGCGATGGACCCGCCCGCCTGTGCTTTGCTCGTCTTGGTCACAGTCTGCTCAGGTGGGGCACGCCGCGCATCGCGCATGGTCTTGACCTACCCTCAGCAGATTTGACCATTCGGTCAAGAGAAACACTAACAGGAACATTCAGTCTCAAAACCGTACATCTGCCGAAAAACCATGCAAACGAACCATAAGTCCGGTTTTAAGGCGATTCCCCCTTCGGTTTGGCGTTTTTTTTAGCAATTATAGACAGACTAACGCGAGAGGATCGGGGGCGGATGAGAATCGAACCAAAAATGCCGGGACGGCAACCACGCACAAGAATACAAAAAAAGAACACGGAGACCATATTGGAAGCCGCTTTAGAGGTGTTTTCTCAACATGGGTTTCGTGGGGCAACGCTGGATCAAATTGCCAAGGCCGCGGGTCTCTCAAAACCCAATCTACTCTATTATTTCCCCTCGAAAGTCGCCATTCACCGCGCTTTGATCGACGGGTTGATGAAAACTTGGCTCGATCCGTTGCGTGAAATGAAGGCGGATGGTGATCCTGTGGAGGAGGTCATTGCCTATGTTTTGCGCAAATTGGAAATGGCGCGGGAGTTCCCGCGTGAAAGCCGCCTGTTTGCCAATGAGATCGTGCAAGGCGCGCCAAACATCATGGACAAGATCGAAGGCGAGCTGAAAAATCTGGTCGAAGAAAAGGCGGCGGTGATCGAAGGCTGGATTGAGGAGGGGAAAATCGCCCCCAGCAATCCCTATCACCTGATCTTTTCGATCTGGTCCACGACCCAGCATTACGCCGATTTCGACGCTCAAATTCGCGGCATTCTGCACCCGGAGGGGGACGCGCATTTCGAACAGGCGCGGCAGCATTTGGAAACCCTGTTCCGCCGAATGTTGACGCCATAAAGGATTTGGAAACAAAAGCGCGCCGCCAGAAGGCGCGGCAGGATGAGTCGCGTTAACCAAAAGCAAATATTTCTGTGGGTCTTAACCCTTGGAAAACCATAATCCGTTATAAAGGACAGTGTGGGGGCTCCTGAAAAGAAGGAGCACGAGCATGACCAACGTAGCGGGAGTGCCAGCCTTTGGGGGAGGTGGTTTTGCCTTTAGACAGCCACCCGATCCGCCAAGGCCCGCTGTGCCTCAGGTTGCTCAAACGGCGACAGATGGTTCAGCGACATTTACGAAAGGGAACGAGCTTCCCGGCCAGAACGGCAGCAAATACACCAAAAGTGACCCTGTGAACGAAACTGCGAATGATGCGGCGGCGCCCACATCGACGGATGCCAAATATGAGGCGCAGAATCGAATCAAAGAAGATCTGCCCAAAGATATTCTGACCGGGCCAACGCCCGCGTTTCAGGCCTCTGTTCTTGAGGTCGAAAGCGATCTGCGCAATGTCATCGCTCAGCTTGAAGCCCGGCGCAATCAAGTCAGCGATGAGGCCGCCATTTCGGCCACGCCGCGTGGATCTGAGGCCCGATCTCTGGCCGCGCAACCTTTGACATCAGAGGGCACGGGGACCGAAACCCAACGCGCTGCCGTCGCAGAAGCAACACAGGCCGAGGTGCAAAAAGACGCAACGGAGGCCACGCAGGCCTTGGTGCAGACCTCATCAGAGGCGATGGACCCCGAGACCCGCTATGCCGGTCCGGCGGCCAACCCGCGTAGCCCGTACGATCCGGCCTAATCCCCAGCCCGCGTCAGGATGGCGCGGCCTAAGCATATGATATTTTGATGTTTTATTGCCCCGAGCTTCAGCCCGGCAAGACACTCATGCGCAGGTGCCCCGATCAAGGCACCAGCATGGCGGAGCTTTGCCCCATTGGAGTTTGAAAGCGCGCGCGAGATCACATGTCTCAAAGCTCTGGACCGGCGTGATCTGTCCAGACCGAATAAATTGTGCGCATCAGGACCCGCCTGATGCGCACGACGTCATGCACTATGTCTCGTCAGGTTTTATTCCGCCGAACAGGCCGCCACATTGTTGGGATGCGTGGTCCAATTGGCATACTCACCAACGGGTTTGCCCGTGCGTTCGTCCATCTCACCTTTGTCCAATGTTTTCATAGTGATACAGCCCTCAACCGGGCAGACATTGACGCACAGGTTACAGGCGACGCATTCGTCATCCATGACGGTGAACACCCGATCCGGCGACATCTCGATCGCTTGGTGCGAGGTATCTTCGCAGGCGGCATAGCAGCGCCCGCAATTGATGCAATCGTCCTGATTGATCACCGCTTTGGTCACGTGGTTGAGGTTGAGATATTGCCAATCGGTGACGTTTGGCACCGCACGGCCAGAGATCTCGGCCACAGAGCTGAAGCCTTTTTCATCCATATATTGCGACAGGCCGGAGATCATTTCTTCAACGATTTTAAAGCCATAGGTCATCGCAGCGGTACAGACCTGAACGTTCGATGCGCCCAGGGCAAGGAATTCCGCCGCATCGCGCCATGTGGTCACGCCGCCGATCCCCGAGATCGGCAGGTTTGCCGTGGCCGGATTGCGGGCAATCTCTGCGACCATGTTCAACGCAATCGGTTTGACCGCTGGGCCACAATAGCCGCCATGGGTGCCTTTGCCGTCGATCATCGGTTCGGGTGCAAAACTGTCGAGGTTGACCGAGGTGATCGAATTGATCGTGTTGATCAAGGACACCGCATCCGCACCACCACGCAGTGCGGCTTCGGCGGGCAAAATGATATTGGTGATGTTCGGCGTCAGCTTGACGATCACCGGCAATCCGGTTGCCTCTTTGCACCAGCGCGTCACCATTTCGATATACTCGGGCACCTGCCCCACCGCCGCGCCCATACCGCGTTCAGCCATGCCATGCGGACAGCCAAAGTTCAGCTCGAAGCCGTCACAGCCGGTTTCGGCAATGCGCGGGATGATGCTTTTCCAGCTTTCGGCATCGCACGGCACCATGACCGAGGCAATCAACGCGCGGTCCGGGTAATCCTTTTTGACGCGGGTCATTTCCTCCAGATTCACCTCAAGCGGACGATCGGTGATCAGCTCGATGTTGTTGAGGCCCAAAAGGCGGCGATCCGCGCCATGAATGGCCCCGTAACGCGGGCCGTTGACGTTGACCACGGGCGGGCCTTCTTCGCCCAGGGTTTTCCAAACCACCCCGCCCCATCCGGCCTCAAAGGCGCGGCGAACGTTGTATTCTTTGTCTGTGGGCGGCGCGGAGGCCAACCAAAACGGGTTCGGAGAGGTGATACCGCAGAATGTGCTTGTGAGATCGGCCATGTCTTAGCCCTCCATCAGGCTGGCGTGAATGTCTTCGGCCGCATCGCGACCCTCGGCAACGGCGGTGACGGTCAGGTCTTCGCCGCCAGAGGCACAATCGCCCCCGGCCCAAACTCCCGCCATAGAGGTCCGCCCCGTTGCGGATACGGCGATTTTGCCGCCTTCAATTTTGATCCCGTCTGGTGCCCCCACAAGGGTCTGCCCGATGGCTTTGAACACCTGATCGGCGGCCAGACGAAAGGTCTCGCCCGTGCCTGAGAGTGTGCCGTCGACCTCTTGAGTGAATTCACATTCCATCTCGGCGCAGGCCCCATTGCCATGCACGGCGACGGGGGCGGCATGATAGATGATCTGCACGCCTTTCGAGGTGGCAAGCTCTTGTTCATACACAGAGGCCGACATCCGGTCTTTGCCCCGGCGATAGACGATGGTGACATTTTGCGCGCCCAAAAGTTTGGATTGCACGGCGGCGTCCACGGCGGTCATGCCGCCCCCGATCACCACCACATTGCGGCCCACAGGCAGGGTTGAGAGATCGGTGGATTGGCGCAGATCGGCGATGAAATCCACCGCATCCAAAACGCCGTCCTTGTCGACCCCCTCGGCCCGCAACGCATTGACGCCCGCAAGGCCAATGGCCAAAAACACCGCATCATAGGCCTCTTGCAGCGCAGCAAGCGTCAGCCCCTCGCCCAGTTTCTTGCCATGCTCGACGGTGATCCCGCCAATTTGCAGCACCCAATCGACCTCACTTTGGGCGAACCCGCCCGGCGCTTTGTAGGACGCGATGCCATATTCGTTGAGCCCGCCAGATTTCGGGCGCGCATCAAACATCACCACATCATGACCTTTCATCGCCAAACGATGCGCGGCGGACAGCCCCGCTGGCCCGGCTCCCACCACGGCAACGGTCTTGCCGGTAGCCTCTGCGCGGGTAAAAGGATGGGCATTTTTCGCCATCAGCGTGTCGGTGGCATAGCGTTGCAGCCGACCGATTTCGACCGGCTTGCCCTCCGCCTTTTCACGCACACAGGCCTCTTCGCACAGTGTCTCTGTCGGACAGACCCGCGCGCACATGCCACCCAGAATATTCTGTTCGAAAATCGTTTGGGCCGCCGCCTCCGGCGTTCCCGTCGCGATCTGGCGAATAAACAATGGCACGTCGATCGAGGTCGGACATGCGGTCATGCACGGCGCATCATGGCAAAAATAACACCGATCCGAGGCCACAAGCGCCTCATGATGGTCTAAAACCGGATGCAAATCGGAAAACTGTGCGGAATAGCTTTCCGCCGGCAGGCGCCCCGCAGCAATTGCAGGCGTCATCGGACTGTTGGACATCGGGCTCGCTCCCTGTTAGCTGGCTTTTGTTGGTGTCAGGGTGGCAGGGTTGATTTTTTTATCAAGTGGTAAAATTTACCAGCCCGTCATTTTCGAACCTTTCAGACCTCTCACGCCAAAGAATGATGCGCGAACGCCCAAATCATAGGCAAAGTTTGCGGCACTCCCCCGTGATCCCGGACCGATATCGGGTTTTCACGCAGCGTAACAACGCCTATATACGAACGATATGAACAACAGCCCGCTTTTAATGACGGGCGGCAGAAACCGAGTTGAACACATGACCAAGCAAAACGACGCCGACGTGGCTTTCATTCAGGCTCTCGCCGAACTGCTGACCGCAAATGACCTCACAGAAGTGGAAGTCATGCGCGAATATGGCGACAACGACAGCCTCAATGTCCGTGTCAGCCGCGCCCAACCGCAGATGATTCAGACGGTCACCGCACCGGCCCCTGTGGCCGCAGCACCCGCCGCCGCTGCAGTGACCGCCCCGGCTGTGGCCACCGCAGCCGATCCGGCCAATGATCCAAACGCTCTGGCCTCCCCAATGGTGGGCACCGCCTATCTGGCGGCGGAACCGGGCGCGGCCCCTTTCGCAAAAATCGGCGATCAGGTGTCTGAGGGTCAAACCGTTTTGATCATCGAAGCGATGAAAACCATGAACCACATCCCGGCGCCGAAATCCGGCACCGTCAAACGCATCCTCGTCGAAGATGGCACACCGGTCGAATTCGGCGCTCCGCTGATGATCATCGAATAAGGGATCTGATCCATGTTCGATAAAATCCTCATCGCCAACCGCGGCGAGATTGCCCTTCGGGTGATCCGCGCCTGCCGCGAGATGGGCATCCAATCCGTCGCGGTGCATTCCACCGCCGACGCCGATGCAATGCATGTGCGCATGGCCGACGAAGCCGTCTGTATCGGGCCAAATTCGTCGACCCTCTCCTATCTCTCCTTCCCCGCGATCATCGCTGCCTGTGAAATCACCGGTGCGCAGGCGATTCATCCGGGCTATGGGTTTCTCTCTGAAAACGCAGCCTTTGTGCAGATCGTCGAAGATCACGGGCTGAGTTTCATCGGGCCGTCGGCGGAACACATCCGTCAGATGGGCGACAAAATCACCGCCAAAGAGACCGCCGAACGTTTGGGTATTCCCATTGTTCCCGGCTCCAAAGGCGGTGTGCCGGACGTGGACAGCGCCAAAAAAGCGGCCGCCGAGATGGGTTATCCGGTCATCATCAAAGCCACCGCCGGTGGTGGCGGGCGCGGCATGAAAGTGGCGCTCAGTGAGGCCGATCTTGAGGTCGCCTTCCGCACCGCACGCTCCGAATCCAAAGCCGCCTTTGGCAATGACGAGGTCTATATGGAGAAATATCTCCAAAAGCCGCGTCACATCGAAGTGCAGGTGTTTGGCGATGGTCAAGGCGGTGGTGTCCACTTGGGCGAACGCGATTGTTCGCTGCAACGGCGCCACCAAAAAGTGTTCGAAGAGGCCCCCGGCCCCTCTATTTCCGCCGAAGAACGCGCCCGCATTGGCGGCATCTGCGCCAAGGCCATCGCTGAGATGGGTTACAAAGGCGCGGGCACCATCGAGTTCCTCTATGAGGATGGCGAGTTCTATTTCATCGAAATGAACACCCGCCTTCAGGTCGAACATCCGGTGACCGAAGCGATTTTCCGCCAAGACCTTGTGCGCGAGCAGATTCGCGTGGCTGCAGGTGAAAAACTGTCCTTCACCCAAGAGGATTTGCTGCTCGATGGTCATGCCATTGAGGTGCGGATCAACGCCGAAAAACTGCCGAATTTCACCCCCTGCCCCGGCAAAATCACCCAATATCACGCCCCCGGCGGTCTGGGTGTGCGGATGGATTCGGCGCTGTATGACGGCTATACGATCCCGCCTTATTACGACAGTTTGATTGGCAAATTGATCGTGCATGGTCGCGACCGTCCCGAAGCCTTGGCACGGCTCAAACGTGCTTTGGGTGAGTTGATCGTCGACGGTGTCGACACCACAATCCCGCTGTTTCACGCCCTTCTCGAAGAAAAAGACGTGCAAACCGGCGATTACAACATCCATTGGCTCGAAAAATGGCTTGAAACCAATCTCGGCTAAGCTCTTTCGATCATGTCTAAAAAAGGCCGCACCCCATGGGAGTGCGGCCTTTTCTTTTGTCCAAACCCACGCCAAAGTCAGCCCATGGATCACCTTGCCCTCACCCCAGAGCTTATCTTGCAAGCCTATGCCAATGGCGTGTTTCCCATGGCCGAAGGACGCGACGATGATGAAATTTTTTGGGTCGATCCGCGCGAGCGTGGGATCATTCCGCTGGAGGGGTTTCACATCTCCCGCTCCTTGGCCAAAGTGATCCGCTCTGGCCGCTTTCGCGTCACCTTTAACCAAGATTTCAAAGGCGTCATGGAAGGCTGTGCCGATCGTGACGAGACTTGGATCAACGCCACGATTTTTGACCTCTATGGCCAGCTGCACGAGATGGGGTTTGGGCATTCCTTGGAAATTTGGCAGGATGAGCGGTTGGTCGGCGGCACCTATGGCTTGGCGCTTGGCACCGCGTTTTTTGGCGAAAGCATGTTTTCGCGCACGCCGAATGCCTCAAAAGTCGCGCTGTCCTATATGGTCGCCCGCCTCAAACGCACCGGGTTTACCCTGTTTGACACGCAATTCCTGACGCCGCATCTGGCCTCACTTGGCGGGATCGAAATCCCACGCGCCAAGTATCGAGACATGCTGAGAAAAGCGTTAGAGGCGCGCGCCGACATCACCGCGCTGACGCGAGAGTTGACGCCTCAGGACGTGGTGCAGGACAGCGGCCAAATGTCGTAACGCTGATGGTCCATTGCGTTCAACGCAGGGCTTGAGGCCACCATCCAGCCGGAAAAGGCCGGGGCCTCCATGCCCTCGACGCGCACGACGAGATAGGCATAGGCATCGCCCGACGGGTTGCCTTTGGGCGAGCGACAATCGCCCAAAAACACCTGAATGCGACCAAAATTGGCGGTACCACCGACATCAAGCGACAGATCTTCCACTGCCCCTGTGAGCTTATCCAACGCACGGACCGTGGCGCCTGAGCCAGACACCACCTCTTCTTGCAATTCGGTGGTGATGTCTTGCAATTCCTGTTGGTAACCGTCGTTGGGCAGGCTTTGCAGATCTTCAAGCGACAAGCCCCCCGTGCCAAACCCGGCCACATCACCGTCATCCAAAGGCGTGATCACAATGGAATCCAGACCGGTTTCCAGATCATCACCAAATCCGGCCTCTTGCGCCATGACCGGCGTCGCGAGTGACAGCATGAGGATCAGGGTCGGAAAGACACGTCTCATTCTGTGCTGCTCCCAGAGTCGCTTCCTGTGTCGCTTCCTGTAACGAATTTCAACATCAGGTTGATCAGGCTGACCGAGCCCTGGGTGTCAGCGATCACTTGGCCATCTTCAAAATTGAACATTGAGCCGCCGGGCACAAGCTCGACAAAATTACCGCCCAAGAGACCCTCCGACGAGATCAAAGCGGCGGTGTCGTCGGGCAAGGCCACGGATTTATCAAGCGTGAGCTGCGCCTCGGCACGATACGTCTCGGGATTGAGGTCCAGTGCGGTCACTGTACCGATTTTGACGCCGGCCAGACGCACATCCGTGCCAGAGCCAATGCCCTCGGCCGAACGAAAAGAGGCGGTGAGGTGATAGTCATCCGTGGCCCCGGAGGCAAAGCCCGTGACTTGTCCCGCATAGATGAGAAAGCCCAAAGCGAGGGCGACAACACCCGCGCCAACGGCGACTTCTGTCGTGTTTTCAGACATACATGGTCCGCCCTTGTTCAGGTTGCTGCGGGTCCGGCGCCTTATTCAGGCTGCCAAGCCTCATAATCCTGACGCACGACCGGGTTGACCTTGCGGATCGAGCCCGCAGGCGCGTAGGCCGCGATGGTGCCGGTGAGGTTTTCGACATGGGGTTTTTCCCAAGTCTTGTGCTCAAGCGCCTCATGGCCCGGGTGGTTGGCAAACGTGTGGTGCAGCCAGCCATGCCAATCAGGATTGACGCGGGAGGCCTCGACCTCACCATTGAAAATCACCCAGCGGCGGCTGTCATCTTCATTGCGGAAATAGAAATTGCCTTGGGCGTCTTCGCCGACCTTGATGCCATGGCGCCAGGTGAACAATTGAGTGCCAATGGTTTGGCCCTTCCACCAGACAAGTGCGCGCAGGACAGTGTTCACGATACCCATGGATCCGGTCACCTTTCGTAATTCGCTTGTCGCAATCTATGACCCATCCGCACGCCAAGGTCCAGAGGGCAGCAGCCTGTGCCGGGCGAGTTTTCGCCGCAGGAGGCCAAAAAATCGCCCCCCGCCTCACGCGGAGACAGGGGGCAAATGTCAGCACAGAAGGATCAGCGGATCAGGCTGTCGCTTCCTTGGTCTTTTCATCCGAGTAGATCATCAACGGCTTGGCCGCGGACATGACAGCATCCTCGTTCACAACAACTTCAGTGACATTTTCCATACCCGGAAGCTCGAACATGGTGTCGAGCAGGATGTCTTCGAGGATTGAGCGCAGACCGCGCGCCCCGGTTTTACGCTCGATCGCACGTTTCGCGATGGACGTCAGCGCATCCTCGGTGAAGGTCAGCTTGGCATTTTCCAACTCGAACAGACGCTGGTATTGTTTCACCAAAGCGTTTTTAGGCTGGCTCAAGATGGTGACCAAAGCGTCCTCATCCAAATCTTCGAGCGTTGCCAGAACCGGCAAACGACCAACGAATTCAGGGATCAGACCGAATTTCAACAGGTCTTCCGGCTCGAGCTGTTTGAACATCTCGCCGACGCCTTTGTCTTCGTCATTTTTCACATCCGCGCCAAACCCCATCGCGGTGCCTTTGTTGCGCTGCGCGATGATCCGGTCGAGACCGGCAAAGGCACCGCCGCAGATGAACAGGATGTTGGTGGTGTCCACTTGCAGGAATTCCTGCTGCGGATGCTTGCGCCCGCCTTGCGGCGGCACGGAGGCCACGGTGCCTTCCATGATTTTCAGCAAAGCCTGTTGCACGCCCTCGCCCGACACGTCGCGGGTGATCGACGGGTTGTCGGATTTGCGGGTGATTTTATCGACTTCGTCAATATAGACGATGCCGCGTTGCGCCCGCTCGACGTTATATTCAGAAGCCTGAAGCAGTTTCAGGATGATGTTTTCAACATCTTCGCCAACATAGCCCGCCTCGGTCAGCGTTGTCGCATCGGCCATGGTAAACGGCACGTCGAGAATACGAGCAAGCGTTTGCGCCAAAAGGGTTTTGCCACAGCCGGTCGGACCGATCAAAAGGATGTTCGACTTCGACAACTCGATGTCGCCATTGCCTTTGGATGCATGATTGAGGCGTTTGTAGTGGTTGTGAACCGCCACAGACAACACGCGTTTCGCGGTCGCCTGACCAATCACATAATCATCGAGAACCTGACAAATATCGCGCGGGGCAGGCACGCCCTCCGAGGATTTCAGACCGGAGGATTTGGTTTCCTCGCGAATGATATCCATACACAGTTCGACACATTCGTCACAGATGAAAACGGTTGGGCCCGCAATCAGTTTGCGCACCTCGTGCTGGCTCTTACCGCAGAACGAGCAGTAAAGCGTGTTTTTGCTGTCACTACTGGACGAATTGCTCATCACATTCCCCTAAGGACCCGGAACTGGGCCGTCTTTAATATATCTGGTTAAGCCCCAGTTCGGTGCTCAACTTTGCCCTGAAATGGCCGCCCCAAAAGGGGCCGCCTATTGCCCTTGTTCTGCTGAGTGTAAGACAGCGATTTTTCGGGCACAATGGCAAAATCCCGATCGCACTTAACAGCCGTGCGAGGCCAATGGCCCCGCGCCCAATCGACCTGGATGCATCCAGACCGATCAGAGCCTGTGGTCTTACTCTTCCGGCACCGCGCGGCTTTCGACGATTTCGTCGATCAGGCCGAAGGCTTTGGCATCTTCCGGCGACATGAAATTGTCGCGCTCAAGCGCATCCACCACGGTGTCCATGGTTTGACCCGTGTGCTTGACATAGATCTCATTCAGGCGATCTTTGAGCTTCTGCGTCTCTTTGGCGTGGATCATGATGTCCGTCGCCTGACCTTGGTAGCCACCGGAGGGCTGGTGCACCATGACGCGCGAATTGGGCAGCGAGAACCGCATGCCTTTTTCGCCCGCAGTCAACAAAAGAGAGCCCATCGACGCCGCCTGCCCCATCACAAGGGTCGACACTTTCGGGCGGATATATTGCATCGTGTCATAGATCGACAGACCGGAGGTGACGACGCCACCCGGGCTGTTGATATACATCGCGATTTCTTTTTTCGGGTTCTCGGCCTCAAGGAACAAAAGCTGGGCACAGATCAGCGACGACATGCCGTCATGCACCGGACCGTTGAGGAAAATGATCCGCTCTTTGAGCAGGCGCGAGAAAATATCATAGGCCCGTTCGCCACGGCTGGTCTGTTCAACGACCATGGGAACGAGGGTATTCATGTAGGTATCAATCGGGTCTTTCATATACGCCTGCCTATTGCTTCTATGTGAGGTGTTAGCGCGGAAGTGTTACTTGAGTCTTAGTGTCGGACCGATGGGGCTGCAAGGGCACCCGGCTCTCAGATCGTCTATGCGACAGTCCGCAGGGGCACCCTCCGCCCAAAAGCCCCCTATGGAATAGTCATTTTTCCCTTTTGTATCAAATGGATGATAAAATCGCCACAGGCGATTTTGCACAGGCGCACAGATGTGTGATTTTGCTGTGTTGCCAGTTTACCTCAAATTTCGATAAAATTTTAGGCAAAGTCTTCCAATCATCCACCGCGACTTGCGCCCCGTAATCTGCCAATCTGCGCCCCGCGCGCCGCCAGAGAAGTCAGGCCACGCGCGCGCTCAAAGCCACCAAATGATTGTCCCAAGCCAGCCCCGGAACCGCCGTCAAAGGCCGCATATCGTCTTTGAGCGCCAAAAGCGCACCAAAGCCATCAGACCCCAAATACCCTTCACCATAGGGGGCAAGGCCACAAAGATCGGCGCGCAGAACCGCGCCCAAAAACGTGCCATCGGAGGCAAAACGCTGCAACCGGCCCCCACGCGGCGAGGTGATCGCCACCTCGGTCCCGTCGCCAGCAAAGGCAATAGAGCCGGCGTAGCCTTGCATCATCACATGTTCGGCCAAATCCGCCTCGGCCAAGACCACCGCCTCCCCCCGCCGATGCAGCCCCAAAAGCGGCACAGCCTCGGCGGCATCGCCTTCCCATTGCATCGCAAAACCGACCTGATCGTCCGGGCCCACGGCCAAATGACGGATCGAATTTTGATGCAATTCGGGCGCAAGCATGTGCTGTTCCGCGAGGCTAAAATCCGCGTTCAGATAGGTCAGAGACGGGGTCATATCCGCGATATTCAGTTTTTCGCGTCCCTCACCAATCTCAGGATGGGTGAAAATCCCGCCATTGGCGACCACAAGACTGCCATCGGACAGCTCACGAATATCATGCGGGCCGATGCCGTGGCTCGGCACTTCGCCCACACGTTTATAACCTTTCGCCCGGTCCCAGATGCCCAAAACACCCTTTTTCTCAGCATAATGGTTCTCCGGCGCCAGCATCAGATTGCCATCACCGACAAACACCCCGTGCCCCATAAAATGATGGCCTTGAGGCGCATCCAGACGGTGGGTGACGGACCCGGTGGCGCAATTCACCACCACGGCAAAGGTGCCCGGACGACGGGCAAAGGCCACCGCTTCGGGTTTGCTCGGATGAGCGGCGGCGGCGTGACCGCGCGCGGGCAAAGGCACGCGAAACAGAATCTGCGCCGTCTCATCCATGCCGTAGAGCGCATAATCACCCGAGGCATCGCGCGCCGCCCCCAAATAGGCCGGAGACCCGGCATCGGCCCAGCTCAGACGCGGGACGAATGTGGCGGCGATGGCGGCTTTGATAAAGGTGCGGCGGGAGGTCATGGGCTGTCCTTTGAAAGGGAGAAAGAGGCGGCGGCGAAGATCAATCGCCGTCAGAGGCATTGAACCCGGCGGAAACGCCCAAAGGCAGGCCGACGTCATTGGCCAAAGCCCCCAACAGGGCCTCAATCCGCTGGCCAACAATCTCGGTTTTAAGACGTTGCATTGGATCCACGACGCGGGAGAAATCCGGGTCATCCAAGGCCTCGGCCAAGCCGATCACCTCGGCAAAGATTTCTTCGCTGGCACTCATGTCCCCCGGTGCCATGGCGCGGGCCAAATCACGCGCGGCACTCAGCGACAAGATCACATTGCGCTCGGATCGCTCCGACCGATAGGCCTCGGCGCGGGTTGGGCGCGGTTTGTCAAACGTGCCGATCGGGCGGGCAATGCGTTTGTCTTTGGTGTCCTCAAGGCCGGACATCAACATGGTATAGAGCGCCTGAACGCTTTCCTGCGGCGTGAAATAATGCGGTTTTGCCGCCGCCCCCGCCTCGCGCAGCGTGTCGGCAAACCCGTCCGGCGCGGTCCATTCCGTATCAATCACTTGCGCCATCCGGCCCAGATCATGGGTGATCGCCTGAACCAAAGCGCAGGAATAGCCGCCCGCCGCATAGTCCGCAAACGCGTCATCATAGAGCATGTATTCGAGTGCAAAAAACCCACGTGCGGCAATGGACACTTGCGAAAATGCCTGTGGATCATGCACCACCGGGTCTTTGGCCGCAATCATATCGGCCAAAGCGCGCGGGATCAGACCTTTTTTGTCGGGCCAAAAGGCGATGGTCAGAATACGACCATTGGTCTCAAGCGGCCCCATATGCAGATGTTGCAGCCCCATCCACGCGTCAAACGCGGAATGATAGGCGGGCTTAACGGCCTCGGGCGTGCAATCGGCAGCGGCGACATCCGACAGTGCTGTGGCGGCCTGATCAAACCGCGCAACCGCCGGTGTCGCATGCAGATCGACCGCCCTGGTAAGCGCGTCTTGCACCGGGTCGGCCAGAACAGGCGCCGTGATACTCAAGGACAGGCACAGCCCAAGGATCGAGGGGATAGGAAATCTCATACGCATGTGTCCTCACAGACTTTCTAGGAACCGGATCAAAGCGGCGCGATCCGGCTTTGGCATCAAACTCACGGCATCGCGCGCCGCCTGCGCTTCCCCGCCATGCCACAGCACCGCCTCCATAAGCGTGCGCGCCCGGCCATCGTGGAGGTAGGTGGTAGCCCCGGAAACCTGCGCCGTCAAACCGATCCCCCACAAGGGCGGCGTGCGCCACTCACGCCCTGTCGCACGGCCTTCGGGGCGATTGTCCGCCAAATCCGGCCCCATGTCATGCAAAAGCAGATCGCTATAGGGCCAAATCAGTTGAAACGACTGCGGCGCGGCTGACGCGCCCGCAAGCCGATGGGTGACAAATTTTGGCACATGGCAGGAGGCACAGCCCGACGTGTAAAACACCTCTTTGCCGCGCAAGACCTCGGGATCATCCACGTCCCGGCGCGCGGGCACGGCCAGATTGCGGGCATAAAACGTCACAAGATCAAGGCCGGTTTGATCAATCTCATCGCCGCGCACGTCCCCCGCCCCATCAGGGGCCGCTCGACAGGCGACCTGTTCCGCCGTGCAATCGCCAAAGCCGGTGGGAAACAGCGGCGTGGAAATGCCAATGTCGCCATGAAAGGCCGCAGCAGATTGGTGTTCGACGCTCGGCTCCCCGGCTTTCCAGCCAAACCGGCCCAGCATCGGCGCGCGCTCTTGCTCTGACCACACCAGATTGGGACGGCCCGAAATCCCATCGCCATTACGGTCCTCAGGGTCGGCATGGGCCAGAAGATCCGCCGCCGGGATCGCCTCCAACAGGCCCAGACCGATCATCGCCGTGGCCACACGCGGCGAGGTTTGCAAATCCTTCGGCAAAGCACCGTAGGCGGGACTGGAAATGGTATAGCTTGGCGCGCGCAGCATGACGGTCTCACCATCCGCGAGGGTCACGGCGGTCTCAGTATAGGTGATCTCCATCCGTCCCTCGGCGGCATGACCCGTGATGGCAAAATCTTGTAACTGATTGCCATATCCGGGCACGGGACGCGTGCGCGGCGTGGCGTTTGGCCCGTCAAGATCGGCCAAATAGGCCTCGATCTGGCTCATGGGCGCGTCCGGGGCGGCAGGCACCGAGAGGCGCAAAAACATCGACACGCGGCTGTCTTCTACGTGTTCTGGCGGATGGCCGCGCCCGTCATTGACATGGCAACTCATGCAAGAGCGCGCATTGAACAGTGGCCCCAAACCGTCCGATGCTTTGGTCGAAGAGGGCGATGAGACCCAAAGCTTGGCAAACAGCGCATGGCCCAGTTCAAAATCGAATTGATCGTCCAAGGACATCGTGGTCGGCGGCAGAGAAAACACCGTGTCATCCCCGGTATCCGCCACGGTCCCCGCCCCACCTTGGTTGGCCTCAAACGGCTCTGGCGTGGTGAAATCAACCGTCGGGGCGGTCACCGCATTGATCCGCCCCTGCTCCTGCGCCGTGCGGGGGGAGCTGGGGAAAACGGCCTCCGCTGTGACTCCATCAGCCCCCGCCGCCTGCCCGGCCAACACCGACAAAACGCACAAAGCCCCGATCCAACGCGGGGCCTGTTTCATATCTGGGGACAGGATAATCATAGATGTCCTTGCCAAACGGCGGGTTTCAACACAGGGCGCAATGGGGGCCGCAAAGCCCCCATTGGTTGGCTTTGGCTTGGTTTTATTCAAAAACGGCGGACGGGTTGTCCAGGCTGTCAGAGCCTTCGACCGAGACCTCGCCCGTTTTCAAAACCGTCACAGCCCGCTCGATTGAGCGCGTTTGCAGCACAAGGGCATCGACCGCCGACATGATCAACTCTTCGCCCGCTGCATTGCCACGCGCGAGCATTTGGTCATAGGAAAACCCGGCTTCGGCGGCGGCTTTGATCTGACCCAATTCGGCCACCGAATGATCCACCGCCGCGCTCAACGCCGCACCCGCCTCCGGGTCCGCCGCAGTCAACAGATCGGCAAGGCTTTCGCCTTTGATCAACGTGCCATCCGCGCGCACATATTGGCCTGTGAAGACATTGCGCATGCCGATGCCGTCATAGAAATGCGAATTGTGGGTGTTGTCCGAGAAACAATCATGCTCCTCTTCCGGGTCGTTGAGCATCAGGCCGAGCTTCATCCGCTCGCCGCCCAACTCGCCGTAGGACAAAGACCCCATGCCGGTGAGCATCGCCACAAGACCCGCCGCCGGATCGGCCAAAAGCGTGTCACGCGCTTCGCCACCCTCAGCCCATTGCCCGACCATATATTCGAGGTCAGAGATCAACAGATCGGTGGCCGCAGTCAAATAGTGCCCGCGCCGATCACAATTGCCGTTCGTGCAGCCCTCGCCCACCACATAATCAGTGTAGGGCCGGTTGCCCGCACCATGTTCGGTGCCGTTCAAATCCTGACCCCAGAGCATGAATTCAATCGCATGATAGCCGGAGGCGACATTGGCCTCGACCTCGTCGGCCTCATGCAATGTTTCGCCAATCAGATCGGGCGTGATCTCGGTGGCGTCGATCTCGGTGCCCGACAGGGTGAACTTTGGCGTGGCGATGACATTGAGCGCCGCATAGTCGTTTTCGTCGGTCGGCCCGCCATAAGAGCCGTCCACATAGTCGATCAGCCCTTCGTCAAGCGGCCAAGCGTTCACCTTGCCCTCCCAGTCATCGACGATGGGATTGCCGAAACGGAAGACTTCGGATTGCTGATAGGGCACGCGGGCGGCGATCCATGCCGTGCGCGCCGCTGTCAGGCTTGCCTCGGACGGGTCGGTCAACAGCGCATCAATCGCAGCGCGCAAATCCTGCGCTTTGATCAAAGCGTCCTCAAACGTGGCGTGGCCGATCTCGACATAGGTGTCCACCACCTCTTTTTCGCCCGCAAAGGCCGGTGCCAGCGGCAAGGTGGCGGCGAGCAGTGCCGTCGTCATGCGTTTCATCAGTCTTATCCCTTTCCTGTGCCCCGCCGCCTCTTTGGGTGGCCAAGATCACGTTCCGATTGTGCCTCCGCGTTCGGGCGGTGGCTCATGGGATCAATAACTGACTTTTTTAGTATGTTATGTCAATCCCGATTGTTTTAATTGGGATTTGACGCAACCCAACTCACCCACAACACGCCTTAACCTTTTGTTTTCACGCCTCAATCCAAGGTCTGCCGATACCGCCGCAAGGCCACAATCACCACCACGACCAAGATCACCGCAATCGCCAACATATCAGGTGCCACCTCACGCAGCCCGCCATCTTTGAGCATCACCTTGCGCACAACGCGCAAGAAATGCGTTGCGGGAATCGCTGTGCCAAGCGCCTGCGCCCAGCCCGGCATCGCCGCAAACGGGAACATGAACCCGGACAAAAGAATGGTCGGCAGGATGGTGAAAAACGACAATTGCATCGCCTGCATTTGCGAGCGCGCCATGGTGGAAACCAAAAACCCAATCGCCAGATTGACCACGATATAGAGGTTGAAGCCGAGGAAAAACGCCAAAAACGACCCTTCGAACGGCACATCAAATAACACCCGCGCGGCGATCAAAAACACCAGCGTTTGCACATAGCCGACAAAGACATAGGGGATGATTTTGCCCAACATCACCTCGGCGGGTGTCACTGGCGTGGCGATCAGGCTTTCCATCGTGCCGCGTTCGCTTTCGCGCACAATCGCCACCGCCGTGATCATCACCATAGTCATCGACAGGATCACCGCCAAAAGCCCCGGCACGATGTTGGTCGAGGTCTTGCCCTCGGGGTTAAACGCCCGGTGGATGACCATCTCAAACGGTGCAGGCGCCCCGGCCGCAAAGGCCAAAGGCCCGGTCAAGCTTTGCGCAATCGCCGTGTTGACCACGCCGTTGATCGCACCAATCGCGCCCCCCGCCGCCACCGGATCAGACGCATCGACCGTCAACAAAATCTCAGGACGTAGCCCCCGGATCATATCGCGATCAAACCCCGGCGGCACCGTTAAAATCACCGTTGCACGGCCATCGCGCAGCGCCAGATCGCTTTCCGCCTCAGAGGTCGAAATCCCAATGAAATCAAAATACTCAGAGGTGTCCATCGCCGCCGTCAGCGCGTGTAAAATCGGGCTTTCCTCGGTCATTTCCACCAAGGTCGGCAGGTGATGCGGGTCAGTGTCAATGGCATAGCCAAACAGCAAAAGCTGCACCACCGGAATGCCGATCATCATCGCAAAGGTCACGCGATCGCGGCGCATTTGGATGAACTCTTTGATCAAAACCCCGGCAAAGCGCGCCCAAGAAAAGAACCGCCCTCGCCCGCTCATGATGCCGCCTCCAACTCAGCGCCAAAGTTGTCGCGCGCCCCCGCCATAAGGTAGATAAACGCCTCCTCAAGACCGGCCTTTTTGGCGCGCCACTCATGGGTGCCGAGCGCCGTTTCACGTTGGGCCAGCGCCGCAAGTGCCGCTTCATCCGTGCCCGAGACATGCAATTGCGCGCCAAAGCGGATCACCTGCCCGGCCGCCTCATCCTGTTTCAAACGCGCTTCCAAAGGTGTCAAATCTGGCCCCGTCACCACGAATGTGTGCAATCCAATCTGGTTCGGGATTTCGGACGCGGCCCCGTCGATCAACTTTTTGCCATAGGCAATATAGGCGATGTGGTCGCATTGCACCGCCTCATCCATGTAATGCGTTGACACCAAAACCGTCACACCCATGGCGCTTAACCGTCTGATTTCATCCCAAAAATCCCGCCGCGCCTTGGGGTCCACCCCCGCCGTGGGTTCGTCCAAAAGCAACAGGTCCGGCGCGTGGATCATACAGGCCGCGAGCGCCAAACGTTGCTTCCAGCCCCCCGACAACGTGCCCGCCAATTGATGCGCCCGGCCTTCAAGCCCCAGATCGCGCACCGCCTCCAAAACCTGCTGTTTTCGGTTCGGCATATCAAACATCCGCGCCACGAAATCGAGGTTTTCCGCGATGGTCAGGTCTTCATAAAGCGAAAACTTTTGCGTCATGTAGCCCACGCGTTTTTTGATTTCGCGCGACTGTTTGACGATGTCGAGGCCAAGACAATGCCCCGCCCCCGCATCCGGCGTCAACAGCCCGCACATCATCCGAATGGTGGTGGTTTTTCCCGACCCGTTCGGACCCAGAAAGCCATAAATCGCGCCCTTTTTGACCTCCATATCAAAACCGTCGACGACCTTTCGGGTGCCGAAAACCTTGGTCAATCCGCGCACGGAAATGGCGATGCCGTCGCTTTGATGCTGATCCGACCCCATGGCCTATTTCCCCACCGCTGCGGCGGCATCAACCGTGATCGGTTGCCCCGGCAAAACGCCCTTTGGCGCGATCACATCGGCCTCAACCCGGTAGACCAAACGACCCCGTTGTTCGCGGGTGTAGAGGATCGGCGGGGTGTATTGCGGGTCCGACGCCATACGAGTGATTTTCGCAGTCAAATCAATCGAACAGCCATCGCACTTCACCTGAACCACATCGCCGGACTGCAAATCCGCGCGCTCTGATTCCGGCACGAAAAACAGTGCCGTCAAATCGCTGGGCGGCAACAGCGCCACCACGGGCACGCCTGTGGCGGCCACTTCGCCCGCATCGAAATAGACCTTATCGACCCGCCCCGCCTGAGGCGCGCGCACTTGCCGATCCTCAAGGTTGGACTGTGCCAAATCGACCTGCGCGCGGGCCGCCTCAACCCCCGCTTCGGCAGCCACACGTTGTGCCGCGCGCGCTGGCAATTCCGCCACTTTCAATTGTGCTTCGAAATTGGCGACCGAGGCCTCCGCCTCATCCACCGCCGCTTGCCCATCGTCCACCGCCGCTTGCGTGGTTGCGCCCTTGGCCAACAATGCCTTGGCCCGGTCCAGACGGGTTTGGGCAATGTCGTAGGCCACGCGGGCTTGTCGCAAAGAGGCGCGGATGACCTCCGTTTCGGCCTCGCGCGATCCGGTGGACAGGTTTTCCAATTCGGCTTGCGCTTGTGCCAATTGCGCCTCCGCGCTGCGCAAACTGGCTTTGGCTTGGCCATCCTCAAGGGCAAAAAGCAAGGCCCCCGCCGCCACATCCTGACCTTCTGTCACCGCGATTTGATCAATCCTCCCGCTGGCAGCGGCGGCGGCATAGACATAATCGCCCTCGATATAGCCGTCGTAAACATAAGGCGGCGCAGGGGTGAAACCCGGATAAATCGCGGCTATGACAGAGACAATCCAGCTTGGGAGATCAGCCATGGGAGGTGTCCTTTTGGGATGAGGGACCGGGCGATGGCTCAGGGTCCAGCCCGGCAAAGAAGATCGACAAATGGGTGTCGAGCAATGTGGCAAATTTCAAATCACCCGGGGCCGCACCAGAGGGGCGGATGCCAAACACATCCTCCAACATCACATGCATCAAAAACGGCCCAAGCAGACAGCGCACTGCCATTTCCGGGTCGATCTTGCGGATATATCCACCCTCCACCGCTTGCGAAAACAGGGCGATGAGCGCGGGAAAGGCTGTGCCGATCACCTGTTCACGATACAGGTCGGCCAGTTTCGGATGGCTCGGCGCTTCGCGAATGATCAGTTTTGGTACGCCGAAGACACGCGGATCAGACACCCGTTCAACAAAGAGCGGCACAAGCTGTGTCAACAGTGGGCGCGGATCGCCCCGCCACGCGGTGATGTGATCGGCCATGTTCCCCACAAAATTGCCAACCGCGCGATGCACCAGCGCTTCGATCACCGCATCTTTGGACGGGAAATAGAGGTAGACCGCACCTTTCGAGACCCCCGCACGGCGCGCGATATCGTCAACCCGGGTGCGGTCAAACCCCTTTTCCGCAAACAGATCAAGCGCTGCGTCCAAAATCTCGTCTGGGCGTGCCTCTTTGCGGCGGCGAAATTTGGGGGCTGCCTCGGCCTGATCCGTCTCGGTCTGATCCTCGGGGTGCGCCGTCACGGGAGGCTCCTGTTGAGTCGCAAAAATAAATAACTGACCAGTCATTTATTTATTTTTAGGCAGCAAGTAAAGATAATTCGTACCGGACTGGTTTTGCGCAACACTCCTGCGCCGCCCACAAATTCGCGACAGATCACGTCCGTTGAATGGATCGAAGGCGACATAAAACATCCAAGGAAACCATTCTAAAATCATAGAGTTGCGAGCCGAGCTAACCCATGCATGCCTTGATATATGTCAACGCCACGCATCCCAAACCTCGCAATGCTGCACCAGCCCAGACCTCATAAGGCATCTGACATGTCCCATCCCGAAGACCCCAAAGCCGACACCACCCCCGGCAGTAAACGCAAAGACTTCACGCCTCTCATTGATCACTCCAAAACCGGCGGGACGGGGCCTGTGCGCCGCCAAATCCCACAATATGTGAGTTTGACCGCGCCCTGTGCGGCGGCCTGTCCGGCGGGCGAAAACATCCGCGAATGGTTGGCGCTCGCGATGGCGGGGCGTTACCGCGCCGCATGGGAGATTCTGAGCGCAGACAACCCGATGCCTGCCGTGCATGGCCGGGTCTGTTACCACCCCTGCGAGGGCGGTTGTAACCGCGGCGAGGTCGACACCTCGGTGTCGATCCACGCGATTGAGCGGTTTTTGGGCGATATGGCCAATGAAAACGGCTGGGCCTTCAAAGCGGTCGCCCCACCCTCCGGTAAAAAAATCCTGATCGTCGGTGCGGGCCCATCCGGCCTGTCATGTGCCTATCACCTCGCCCGCCTCGGCCATCACGTCGAAATGCGCGAGGCCGGTCCCGTGGCGGGCGGCATGATGCATTTTGGCATTCCGGCCTACCGGATGCCCCGCGCCGAATTGGCCCGTGATGTTGCCCGGATCGAAACACTTGGCGTCAAAATCACCCTCAACCACAAAGTCCGCGACCTGATGTTGGAGAAGGCCGAGGGCGGCTTTGATGCGGTCTATTTGGCGATTGGTGCGGGGGCCGGCAAACATGTCGATATCCCATTGAGAGAAGCGCCGAAAATCCTTGATGCGGTGACCCTGCTCTCTGATGCGTCCAAAGGCGATGCGCCGCTTTTGGGCCGACGGGTCATCGTTTACGGCGGTGGTAACACCGCAATGGACGCGGCGCGCACGGCCAAACGGCTGGGCGCAACTGAGACCTTGATCGTCTACCGCCGCGACCGCGCCCATATGCCCGCGCATCAAGTTGAGGCCGATGAGGCGATGGCGGAAGGCATTAAAATCAAATGGTTGACCACGATCAAAGAGATCGACGGTGAGGATTTGAAAGTCGAACGGATGGAGATCGGCGCAGATGGCCGCGCCACGCCCACGGGCGAATTTGAAACACTGACGGCGGATGCGGTGGTCTTGGCCTTGGGTCAGGAAACCGACAGTACGTTTTTGAAAGACGTGCCCGGTTTGACCTTCAGTTGGAATGGCACGGTCGAGGTCGATGCTGCCCGGATGACGGGTGCAGACGGCATTTTCGCCGGGGGCGATATGGTCCCCGACCAGCAAAGCGTCACCATCGCCACGGGCCATGGCAAACTGGCCGCCCGCCACATCAACGCATGGCTCGCGGGCACGGTTTACGTGGCTGACGAGGCCCCCGCCTTGGTCACGGGCGACATGTTGCACCTGCCAGTCTATTCCGATGTTGATCCAAAAGAACAAGCCGCCCTCGCCACCAGCCAACGCGAAAGTTTCGACGAGGTCCTCAGCGGATTGTCGGAAAAAGAAGCCCGCTATGAGGCCTCGCGCTGTTACTCCTGCGGATCGTGTTACGAATGCGACAACTGCTTTGCCGCCTGCCCGGAAGACGCGATTGTCAAACTGGGAACAGGTTTGGGCTATGAGATCGACCCGGAGACATGCACCGGCTGCCAAAGCTGCTTCGATCAATGTCCCTGCCATGCGCTTGAGATGATCCCGGAGGATCTTCACCATGCTTGATCACAGCCAAAATATCGACCCAAACCGCCCTGAACAGGCCATCATGGATGGCAATGCCGCCGTGGCCCATGTCGCCTACCGCGTCAATGAGGTCTGTTCGATCTACCCGATCACGCCGTCCTCGCCGATGGCCGAGCTGGCCGACGATTGGACCGCGTTGGGGATCAAAAACATCTGGGGCGACGTGCCCGTGATCCAAGAAATGCAATCCGAAGGCGGCGCGGCGGGCACGGTCCACGGCGCATTGCAAGCGGGGGCCTTGACCACCACCTTCACGGCCTCTCAGGGCCTGATGTTGATGTTGCCCAATATGTTCAAAATCGCCGGAGAACTGACACCCACAGTGTTTCACGTCGCTGCGCGATCCTTGGCCACCCATGCCTTGTCGATCTTTGGCGATCATTCGGATGTCATGGCCGCGCGTTCCACGGGCTTTGCCATGTTGGCCTCAGCCTCGGTGCAAGAGACGCATGACATGGCGCTGATCGCCCACGCCGCGACGCTCAAATCCCGCATTCCGTTCCTGCATTTCTTTGACGGGTTTCGCACCTCGCACGAAGTCAACACGCTCGATCTGATCCCGGACGCGCAAATCCGCATGATGATTGACGACGATCTGGTCCGGGCGCATCGCAAACGCGCTTTGTCGCCGGAAACCCCATTCATCCGGGGCACGGCGCAAAACCCCGACGTGTTTTTCCAGGGCCGCGAAGCCTCGAACCTGTTTTACGCCGCTGTGCCTGACAGTGTTGCCGATGAGATGGCGAAACTCGGCGCGATGACCGGGCGTCCCTACAAACCGTTCGATTACATTGGCGCGCCGGACGCCACCCGCGTGGTGATTGCCATGGGCTCGGGCGTCGATGTGATTTCGGCCACGGTGACGGATTTGGTCGCCAAGGGTGAGAAAATTGGCCTCATCGCCGTGCGGCTCTACCGTCCATTTTCCGCCGGGCATTTCCTCTCGGCCTTGCCCCAAACGGTCGAAAAAATCGCCGTCTTGGACCGCTCAAAAGAAAGCGGGGCCACGGGCGAACCGCTCTATCTCGATGTGATCTCAACCCTGATGGAAGCGGTCGCCACAGGCACCCGCGCCACCCTGCCGCGCGTCATCGGCGGGCGCTATGGGCTAAGCTCCAAAGACTTCACCCCGGCCCAAGCCAAGGCGGTGTTTGACAATCTGTCGAAAGACGCGCCAAAGCCGAATTTCACCGTCGGCATCCATGACGATGTGACCTTTACCTCGCTCACGGTCGATCCCGCGTATGACATCGAAAAGGACACCATCGTGCGCGCGGTGTTTTACGGGTTGGGCGCGGATGGCACGGTCGGCGCCAACAAGAACTCGGTGAAAATCATCGCCCATGAGCCGGGCCATTTTGCCCAAGGCTATTTCGTCTATGACAGCCACAAATCCGGCGCGATCACCGAAAGCCATCTGCGCTTTGGCCCCGACCCTATCGCCGCACCTTATCTGATCGCTTCGGCCAATTTCGTCGCCTGCCATCAGTTCCATTTCCTGATGAAAATGGATGTGCTCAAACTCGCCGCCCCCGGTGCAACATTTCTGTTGAATTCGCCTTATGGGGCGGTGGCCACATGGGACCGTCTGCCGCGCTCCGTTCAGCAAACGATCATCGACAAGCGATTGAAATTCTACGTGATTGACGCCTCGGCTGCGGCCAGAGAGGTGGGTTTGGGAGCCCGCACCAACACCATCCTTCAAACCTGTTTCTTTGCGCTTTCAAACGTCCTACCCCGCGATGACGCGATTGCGAAAATCAAAGCGGCGATCGAGAAGACCTACACCAAAAAGGGCCAACATATCGTCGATATGAACTTTGCCGCCGTCGACGGCGCGCTGGCGGGCTTGCATGAAATTGCGGTGCCGACGTCGGCCACAAGTCCGCTTGAGCGCCCCGCTTTGGTGCCTCATGACGCGCCTGATTTTGTCCGCGATGTCACGGCAAAAATGATGGAGGGCATTGGCGACGACATACCGGTGTCCGCCCTGCCCGTCGATGGCACCTTTCCGTCCGGCACCGCCGCGTGGGAAAAACGCAATGTGGCTGAGGATGTGCCGGTCTGGATCGCGGACGAGTGCATCCAATGCGGCCAATGTTCCTTTGTCTGCCCCCATTCGGTCATTCGGGCGAAATATTTTGACGAAGAGCTGCTGGCAAACGCACCCTCGGGCTTTAAATCCGCACCGATCAACACCCGCGGCTATCCCGGTGCGCAATTCGCGCTTGAGTTCTATTTGGAGGATTGCACCGGCTGTCGCCTCTGTGTCGAGGCCTGCCCGGCGGTGTCCGAGTATGACCCGAGCCACAAAGCCATCAACATGGTGATCAAGGGCGATTTACCCGAAAAAGAACGCGAAAATATTGCGTTTTTTGAAAGCCTTCCGGTCAATGATCGCTCCCGCGTCGATTTCGCCAATGTGCGCGGCGTGCAGTTTTTGGAACCGCTGTTTGAGTTCCCCGGCGCTTGTGCGGGCTGTGGCGAGACACCCTATGTCAAACTGCTGTCGCAGCTCTTTGGAGACCGTCTCATGGTGGCCAATGCCACCGGATGTTCGTCGATTTACGGCGGCAACCTGCCGGTCACGCCTTGGACCAAGAACGCCGAGGGGCGTGGGCCGGCTTGGGCCAACTCGCTCTTTGAAGACAACGCCGAATTTGGCCTTGGTTTCCGCTTGGCGGTCGACAAACAGACCGACGTAGCCCGCGCGCTTTTGGCGGGCATGGCACCGGAGTTGGGTCAGGATTTGGTCGACGCCATCCTCACCGCGCCACAGGTCCGCGAAAGTGAAATCCGCACCCAACGCGAACGGGTGGCGGCGCTGCGGGTCAAACTCCTGAACCGGCCAAAAACGTCAGAGGTCGAGCACCTGTTGTCGCTTTCTGACCATCTCGTCAAACGCGCCATCTGGCTGGTTGGTGGCGATGGTTGGGCCTATGACATCGGCTATGGCGGCCTTGATCACGTGCTTGCAAGCGGGCGCAACGTCAACATTCTGGTGATGGACACCGAAGTCTATTCCAACACCGGCGGGCAGGCCTCAAAGGCCACACCACTGGGCGCGATCGCCAAATTCGCCGCCGCAGGCAAACGCACCAACCGCAAAGACATGGCGCTGCAAGCCATCGCTTATGGCAATGTCTACGTGGCGCAGGTTGCCTTGGGCGCGAACCCGCAACACACCCTGCGTGCCTTCCGCGAAGCTGAGGCGTGGGACGGGCCGTCAATCATTCTCGCCTATTCCCATTGCATCGCCCATGGGATCGACATGTCGAAAGGCATGGATCAACAGGCGAAAGCGGTGAAATCCGGCTATTGGCCACTGTTGCGCTATGATCCGGCGCTGCATGGCTCGGGCGAACCGCCCTTCCGTCTCGACAGCCCGCGCCCGAGCCTGGCCTTCAAAGACTATGCTTACGGCGAATTGCGGTATCGCGCCCTGACCCAATCGCGGCCAGAAGAGGCGGCAGAGCTTTTGGCCCAAGCGCAACAAGGCATCGTGGAGAAATACCGCACCTATGAGGAATTCGCCGAGATGGAAAAAGGCCCGGACCCAAGCCGGGTGATGGGCACGGGGTCGTTTTGACCAAAGCCTTTGCGGTTTAGAGTGACCGTCACCTCATCCGGTGCGGATCGGATGAGGTCCACCCACGTTTGGCAAAGTTAAAGAGAACGTGAGCCATGCCGCAAAAACTTGCGTTTTTATGGGGTTAGCTTAAGTATGGCAAAGTTGGGTCGCTGCCGCACCCTGCTGCCCCAAGGAGTCACGCATTATGTTCACCCGTCGCCATTTCATTCAAACCTCCACCGCGCTGTTTTCGGCCACCGCTCTCGGGACGGTGGCCGCACCCGCCATGGCCGCAACGAAAAGCGATTGGGAGGCTTGGGATGCGCAGGTGACGCCTGCGAATTTCGATCTTGAGACCTCAAACCCATGGGGATTGCACAGGCGGTTTCTGCCGCGCCGGGTGGAAGCCAATGCCGGGCTCACCCCGGGCAGCATCCATGTCGATGCGGTCGCGCGTTATGTTTATTTGGTCGAAGAGGGCGGCACGGCGATGCGCTATGGCGTGGCGATTGGTCGGGACGGGCTGTATCAACCCGGCACCTATACGGTCAAACGCAAGGTGAAATGGCCAACATGGACCCCGACGCCCGCGATGATCAAACGCGAGCCGGAAACCTATGCGCAATACGCCGACGGGATGGCTCCAGGCCCGCGCAATGCGCTTGGCTCACGCGCGCTCTATCTTTACGTCGGCAACCGCGACACCTATCTGCGCATCCATGGCACGCCCTATCCGCGGTCTATCGGTTCCCGCGCCAGTTCGGGCTGTGTGCGGATGGTCATGGCCCATGTGATTGACCTCTATGATCGGGCCAATACCGGCGTCACCGCCCATCTTTATCCGGCGGAACGGGTCGTCACAGCGCAAAGCTGATACGACCCACGCTCACATCACATCGCTGTCAGTTGCGGTTCTTGCTGCTGTGCGCAAATCACATTCCCACGCGGGGTGCGCAGCGGCAACATCGTCGTCTCGACCGGACCAACATGTTGATACCAAAAGCACCCATCTTCGGGGTTCAACTGAACCGCATTGAGGTTTTGATCTGGTGCGGCCAGTTGAAGGACGCCCTCGGGCACCTCTGTCATAAAGCCCTCCGGCGTGACCTGTGCCATCGGGTCTGCGCAGCCCGCCAAAGCCATCAACCCCGCCAATACAAGACCATATTTCATCGACATATTTCCTTTGCGTAAGTCATCGCCTGACATCATTTGCCTCCCCTTTAGGCGTTTCCCGCCCAGCTGTCCCGCAAAAAGACGCTCCATGTCTGGTGACGCAAGACCGAAAGCCTCAAACAACCGCGTCAGTTCACAGGCGTGATCAACGCCTCTCCGGCAAAAAACGCCGCCAAATTCGCGCATTGCGCCATCGACATGTCGCGACGGGTTTCGACGGTGGATGAGGCCTGATGCGGTTGCAACAGCACGTTGTCCATCGCGATCAACCGCGCATCGACATGCGGTTCGTTGTAAAACACATCCAACCCGGCACCGGCGATTTTACCCTGTTGCAACGCCTCGATCAGCGCCTCTTCGTCAAGACATGTGCCACGCGCGATGTTGATCACCACACCCTGCGGCCCCAGCGCCTCAATGGCCGCGCGCGAGACGTAACCGCGCGTGCTGTCGCCGCCAACCACGGCAACCACAAGCCAATCGACCGCCCCGGCCAAATCCACGACATCGGCGTGATAGGTCCAACCCGGTGTGTCTTTTTCGCCCCGTGAAGAATAATGAATATCCATATTGAACGCCGCCAAACGGTCGGCAATGGCGCGGCCAATCCGGCCCATACCTGCGATGCCGACCTTGGCCCCGGACATTTTGCGATTGAGCGGCAATTCACGCCCCAAAGCCCATGTGCCATTGCGCACCCACGCGTCGCCTTGGGGGATTTGGCGCGCCCAGCCCAACATCATCGCCACCGCCAGATCTGCCACATCTTCGTTCAACACATCCGGCGTGTTCGTCACCGCGATGCCGCGTGCGCTGGCCGCCGCCACGTCGATCGCATCATAGCCGACGCCAAATTGCGCGATGAGTTTGAGATTGGGGAACAGGTCCATTTGCGCGCCATCAATCGCCCGATGTCCCTTGTTGGCAATGGCTTTGATTGACGCGCGTTGATCCACAGGCAAGGCCGCGCGCGCCTCTTTCGTCCCGGCGCGCAGCGCAGGGGCCACGGCCTCGATCCGCGCGATTTCATCCGGGGAAAAACTGTCGGAGGCGATGAGGATCACAGGATCAGACAGGCGAGGATCAGACATGAGGCGGGTCCTTTTCAAACGTGAGAGCAATTGCGGCACGCGGCCTTGCGGACTGTGTCATTTGATCCCGGCGAGGAAAAGCGCAAATTGCCCAATGCCCCTTCACCCCCTGCGCAGGTCTGAACCGCACACGCCCGCACGCTGTGCTGTTTTGCGCGCCCCTTCGCGCTGGCCCGCCGCATGATCGCACACAGGCGCGAAAAAACGGTTGGAACGGTCACAAACCCGCCGTGATTTGTTCGAGGTCAAATCAGAATGTGTGAATGCATGTTCTAAACACCCCAAGACCGCGCGACATCCCTCCCCGGTATGGCCCATTTTCGCAACCTTGATTTGCAAGACCCATTGAGCACGCGTTTCACGCAGATCAGGGACAAACGCGCGCGGACACCCCAAGACCGCCCACCTCGCAAGGAGGCCAGATGACATGAGCGACCAAAGCACACCGCCCCCAACGCAAGGCCTGAAAGCGCCGCCCTTCGCACGCAATGCACCACAAATTTCTCTACGCCTGTTCGCAACGCTCATGTTGTTTTGGCTTTTGCTCAACAGCTCGATCAGCCTTGCAACCCTGATCACCGGCGTGATCGTCGCCGCCATCATCGCGCTGTTTTTTGGCTCAAGCCTGTCGTTTCTCTCCGGTCTGCGTCTGACCCCAGCCGCCCTTTTGGCAAGTGTCGGATTTATCGGCTTTTTCCTCAAAGAACTCATCAAAGCCAACCTGATTTTGGCCAAGCTGGTGCTGACGCCTGCGCTGCCCATTTCCCCCGCCATCGTCAAGGTCCGCACCACGCTGACCGATCCGGTCGGGCGGCTTTTATTGGCCAATGCCATCACCCTAACCCCCGGCACGCTGACCTGCGACATCCAAGGTGAGTGGCTTTATATCCATTGGGTCGTCGCTCCCACCACAGACCCTGACACGGCCACAAAGGCCATCGTCTCGGGCTTCGAGAACTACTTGGAGGTGATGTATGGCTGAGCTGATTTTATTTGTGGCGGCGGGCTTTGTTTTGCTGGCTTTTGTGTTGGCTGCGCTGCGGTTCATCAAAGGTCCACGCGGCACCGACCGAGTCGTGGCTTTTGACGGTTTGACCATCATATCTGTCACCGCAATTGTGTTGATCGCGCTGATCACTGACCGCAAAATTTACCTCGATGTGGCGCTGGTCTATGCGCTTTTGTCCTTCCTCGGCGTCCTTATCGCAGCCCGGTATTTAGAAGGGGGCGATCATGACTGAACTCTCTGGTTTGATGGATATGTTCGGCGCCTTGACCATATTGGGCGGCGCTGTGTTTTTGGCCTTGGGTGGGCTTGGCCTCTGGCGCATGCCCGATGTTTACAACCGCATCCAAGCGGGCACCAAAGCCACCACATTGGGCACGCTTTTGGTCCTGATCGGTGTGGCGTTGATCGCGCCGTCGTGGAGCGTCAAACTGGTGTTGATCATGTTGTTTTTAATGTTCACCAGCCCGCTTTCCTCGCAAGTTTTGGCCCGCGCCGCCCATCGCGCTGGCGTGCCACTTTCGGACAAAACCAAAGCCGACGCCCTCGCAGACGCAGTAAATGTGGAGGATGTGGCATGACTGTCTTGCTCGCCATAATGGCCGTCATTTTGGCGCTCGCCGCATTGGTCGCCGCCCTCATATCGGTCCTCACCCGCTCGACCGTCACCGCCGTTTTGGCGGCGGGTCTTGTGTCCCTTATGTCCTCGGTGTTGTTCCTCGTACTGGCCGCACCCGATGTGGCGATGACCGAGGCCGCCATCGGGTCCGGCCTCACCACATTCCTGTTTTTCTTTGTCCTTGGACGTATCCGCAGGGAGGGCAAATCATGACCCGAAACGCTATCATTTTTGGGATTTTGGCGCTTTTGGGCGTGACGTTTTTCACGCTCTTTGCCGGGTTCACCCCCGACAGCGCACTGAACCAAACCGCCGCCTATTACGCCACGCAAACGCCAAACGAGACCGGCGCGCAAAACGTGGTGACCGCGATTGTCGTCACCTATCGCGGGCTCGACACGCTGGGCGAGGTCACGGTGTTGTTTCTCACGGCGGCCATCGTCGGGCTGGTTTTGGCCCATTCGAAAGCCCCGAAAGGCCGGTCGGGATCGGGCTTTTTGCCTTCGGGTGAATTGCTCACGACAGGCACGCGGATGTTGGTGCCCGTGATTATGCTGTTTGGCGCTTATGTGTTCCTCAACGGCCATTTGACCCCCGGCGGCGGCTTTCAAGGCGGGGCGATTGTCGCCTCTGGCCTGTTGCTGACGCTTTTGGCCAATCCGGCAGAACGGTTTTCGCATCGCCTCATTGCCCGGATCGAAAGCACAGCGGGGCTGACATATGTTTTGATCGGCCTGCTTGGTTTGGCCTTTGCAGGCGGATTTTTGGACAATCGCATCCTGCCTTTGGGCACGTTTGGATCCATCCTCTCCGCCGGGGCGATCCCGCTGATTTATGCCGTGATCGGGTTGAAAGTCGGGGCGGAATTTTCCTCGATCCTCACCTCTTTGGAAGAAACGGAGGACGCGCAATGACCCTATCTCACATTGCAATGGCATTGGGGTTCGTTTTGATCCTTGTCGGTCTCTACGGCGCACTGAGCAATCGCGACATCTTTCGCATGATCGTGAGTTTCACCATCGCCGACACTGGGGTGAATGTGGTTTTGGTGTCGGTCGGCTATCTGCCGGGGCGCACCGCGCCGATCTTGGACGCTGCCGTGCCCACCTCCGAGGCCCTCGCCCGCATCACCGATCCGGTGCCGCAGGCGCTGGTCCTCACCGCCATCGTCATCGGCCTGGGCGTCACCGCCTTGATGCTCGCCTATGCCTATCGGCTGTTCCGCACGCGCGGCAGCTTGGACATCTCTGACTTTACGGAGCTGAAATGGTAAGCCCTCTGTTCCTCCTCATCGCCGGGCTTGGGGCCGCGTTTGTGTTGGGTCTGTTGCGCGCGGATCGCCCGCGCATCGCCTTTTCCGTCAGTATCGGCGCGCTTGCCGTCATGTCTTTTGTTGCGCTGTCATGGACCGTGGCCCTCCTGATGGGCCAAGCCGTCCCGGTCGACATCCTCACCGCCGGCACCCGCCCGCCCTTTGCCATCAACCTGCGCGTTGGGGTCAGTGAGGCCACCCTTTTGTCGGTCGTGACCATCACCGGGCTTTTGTCCGCGTTCTACATGCGTGACGATTTGATCCGGCTTGGCCGTCAGGCGATGGCCGTGCTTTTGGTCCTGATCATGGCGCTGTCGGGCTTGATCATGACGCGCGACCTGTTCAACATGTTCGTATTTTTGGAACTGATCGTGATCGCGACGGCGGGGCTTGTGTTGCTCTCAAAAGACGCGCGCGCACTGGCCGCCGGTTTCAAATATCTGATCGTCTCGCAGGTCATTTCGATCCTGTTGTTGATCGGCATCATCTTCACCTATCACGCCCATGGATCGCTGAATATTGACGATATTTCGGCCCTGCCGATGGCGTTTTCCGGTGCATCCTTGGCAATCTTTTTGGTCCTGATCGCGCTGGTGTTGGAACTCAAACCCTTTCCCGCCAATGGTTGGGCCCTGGACATGTACGAGAGCGCGCATCCGGGGTTTTCGGCGCTATTTTCAGCCGCCTCTGGCACCGCCGCGCTGTTTGCCGCCGACAAGCTCTTTTCGGTCGCCGGTCCTGCATGGTTGCCGCTGGCCACCGGGCTTGGCCTGTTCACCTTTGTGGGGTCCAACATCCTTGCCCTGTCCCAAAACAATGATCGCCGCTTGTTGGGGTATTCCTCGGTCGGCCAGATCGGACTTGTGTTGATGATCATCGGGCAAAAAGCCGTTTTAGGCGGGCAATTTGCCTATGTCGCGGGTGGGATTGTGATCTCTCACGCCATCGCCAAAGCCGGGTTGTTTTGGCTTTCGGGCTTGGTCAATGGCCGCACGTTGGCCGATTGGGCAGCGCTGCGTGACTCCCCGATGTTGATTTTCGCCTTTGCCACCTTCATCGCCATGCTCTCTGGCCTGCCACCGTTTCCGTCCTTTTACGCCAAATGGATTTTGGCGCATGGGTTGATTGCCTCCGGCCAAATGCCGGTCCTTGCGATGATGTTGGTCGCGGCCTTGATCGAGGCGGGCGTGATGTTTCGCTGGTTCGGCATGGCGCTCAAACGCCCCGCCCAGCGCCCGCTCATCTATTCTCTCACCAAAGAGGCCGTGGTGTTGATTGCCGCACTTGCCGGTTGGAGTTTGGCCTATGTATTTGGCACGGCGCAGAGCGTGGACAATGTGGTGATGACCGTGCCGATGCTCTTTGCGCTTTTGTTCCTGCCGCTCGACATCCTTCCCGCCAAAATCAAAAATGCACTGGCCATCGCGGGTCTCGTGACTTGGTTTGCCCTGTCTTATCAAAGCTTTGATCCGCTGCGGCTGGTCTTTGCCATCATCATGATCCTGGGTGGCGCGCTGATCCTTTTGGCCTCGTTTCAGGCCACGGGGCGGCGGATCGGGTTCTATACGCCCGCAATGCTGATGTATGCGGGCATGGCGCTTTTGCTATCGGCTGAGACCTCGCTGCAATTCTTTGCCGCATGGGAAGTTCTCACCGTTGGCTCTTATTTCCTGATCCTGCGCGGGCGCGAGTCCGAGCCGCACGCGCTGTCCTATATCCTGTTCTCTCTGGGGGGCGCGTTTGTGATCCTCGCGGGCTTCGCTTTGGCCTCTGGCGGCATGATGCCCTTTCCACTCGAAGGCCTGGCCGCCCTGCCCGCTTCTATCGCGCCTTGGGTTTTCGTGCTGCTCGCCTTGGGCTTTATGACCAAGACCGCCTCGATGGGGCTGCACATCTGGTTGCCCGGTGCCCATGCCGAGGCCGAAACCGACGTCTCACCGATGGTTTCAGGTATCCTGCTCAAGGCCGGATTGTTTGGCCTGTGGATTTTGCTGCTCAACATGGGGCATCAGACCCTTTACGGCGTCGATCTGACCCATGTGCTTGTGTGGATCGGGGCAATCTCGGCGTTCCTTGGCGCGGTCATGGCGATTTTCCAAGAGGACGCCAAACGGCTCTTGGCCTATTCTTCGATCTCGCAGATGGGCTACGCCTTGTTTGGTCTGGCGCTGATGAACCACTTGGGGTGGCTCTTGGCCCTGATGTTTGTGATCAACCACTACGTCTACAAGAGCATGCTCTTTCTGGCGGTGGGCGGCGTCAAAGAGCGCACCCACACCAAGCTCATGTATAAAATGGGCGGGTTGATCACGCTGATGCCCTTTACCTTTGTCTCTGTGCTGGTCGGGATCATCGCCATGTCCGGTGTGCCGCCTCTGTCGGGCTTTGGCGGGCGCTGGATTTTCTACAATGCGATCATGTCGACTGATCTGCGCTTGCCATTGATCCTTGTGTTCATGGCTGGGCCTGTGGGGTTCTTGTACCTGTTCCGGCTCATTCACACGATCTTTCTTGGACAACTCCATGACGAGCATCGCCAAATCAAAGAGGCCCCATTTTGGATCGTGGCACCGCAAATGCTGTTCGTTGCGTTCCTGATCTCATTCGCCGCCCTGCCCGGCATGATCCTGCGCCGTGTCGACACCTATATCGGCGAGATCTTTGGCGACCAGCCACTGATTTGGTCCGGCAAGGCGATCACCTCCGCCTATGGCAATTGGAATCCGGTGGCGATCTGGGGCGTGATTGCGACGGTGTTCATCACCGTATTGCTCTTGCTCATCTGGATGAACCACAACGCCCAGCGCGTGAAGCAATTCAACATCGTGTTTTCCGCCGAACGGCCGTTCAAACCACAAACCACCCATTATGCCTGGAACTTCTTTGCGCCCTACCGCAAGGCCATGGGATTTTTGGAGGCCCCGGTATCCACCGCGTTCTGGGGCGGGATCACCGATGCGTTGCATGGTGTCGCGGAGTTCACCCGCAAGGTCTACACCGGCAATGGCCAAACCTACGCCGTGCAGCTGCTGTTCTTTGTGGTCGCTGTCTATCTGATCGCGCTTGGCGCAACCTTGGGAGGCGCATTATGACCAGCCCTGTCCATTTCGAATGGGTCCAAATCCCCTACGCGCTTTTGACCCTGTTCATCGTCATCAACTACGGCATGGTGATGACCGCCGTGGTGCGCAAAATCGGCGCGCGTGTCGGCGGGCGCTACGGTATCCCGGTTTGGCAGAACTACGTGGATCTGTTGAAGAACATCTCTCTGCGCTCCAAGATTTCGCATGGGGTGATGTATTACCTCGGCCCGGTGTTTCGCCTCACCGGCGGTGTGGGCCTGTTGCTGTTTGTACCGACGATCTTTGGGTCGCACTGGTCACAGAACTTCTCCTACGCCGGTGATCTGATCCTTGCGCTCTACTTCGTGTTCTTCGGCACCTTGGGCATGGCCTTGGGTGCGGGCGAAAGTGGCCATCCCCATGCCGCCATCGGTGTCTCACGCGGGCTGTCTCAGGTCACTATGGCCGAACTGCCGCTGGCGCTTGGCGTCTATGCCATCTCGATGCAATACGGCACGCTCAACATCACCGAGATTGTCAGCGCCCAACAAGGGTCGATCTTCAACTGGACCCTGTTCACCAACCCGGTTGCCACCTTGGCCGCGCTTTTCGCCTATGTCGGCACAATGATGCGCTCGCCCTTTGATGTGGTTGTCGCCCCACAAGAAATCCCGATCGGCCCGCCGACCGAATATCACTCGTCTTACCTGGCTTTGATGCAAACCAACCGCGTTCTCTTTCCGGTCGCCAAAACGGTCATCTACATGAACCTATTCTTTGGCGGGGCCACAAGCTGGGCCGAGTTCGCGATCAAAGTCTTCGCGCTGTACATGATCACCGCCGTCATCGGCGTGGTCCACCCGCGGTTCCGGGTCGAACAGAGCATTCGCTTTTTCCTCAAATGGGGGCTGCCTGTGGGCGTCCTCGCAATCCTGATGGTGTGACTCATGAAAGACGTTGACGACACATTCCTGAAAAACACCGATCCCGTGCCCCTGCGCGAAGAATTGAAACCCCGCACAGTGACCACGCCCGATGGGCAAGAGATCGACATCGACCCGCTGCGCGATTACTTTTGCGATGCCGCCCCTAAAGTGCACCCCAAAGCCTATTCCAAAATCGTCGAAGATTTTTACAACTGGGCACGTTCGAACAGCCTGTGGATTTTGGGCTTTGGCACCGGTTGCGGCGCGATTGAGATGCGCCCGTTGATGACACCGCGCTTTGATGCCTATCGCTACGGCATCCAATGGCGGCCCACCCCGCGTCAGGCCAATCTTTTGGTGATCTCCGGCTACCTGTCCGTGAAGACCCTCAAACGCGCCATCCGCGCCTATGAGCAAATGCCACAGCCAAAATATGTCATGGGGCTTGGGTCCTGTACCATCAACGGCGGGATGTATTGGGACAGCTACAATACCATCAAACGGCTCGACGATTACCTGCCCGTCGACATGTATATCGCGGGCTGTATGCCCCGTCCCGAAGCGTTGCTACATGGCTTTATGGAACTCAAAAAAGTCATCCGTCGCGGCGAGGCCGAAGGGGCCAATAAATACGCCGAACATTTTGCCCAGTACAAAGCCAACCAAAAGGCGGTGATCAAGGACTGGGACATGCCGGATTACAATTGGTGAGCATGATGAGAGATCTCCTATACCGCCTTAAAGACCGCTATCACCTTGGAACGCCGACGTTTCAACGCCCGGACCTGTGTTTCGTCACCGTCAAACGGGCGGAGCTGCGAAGCATCCTGACCGAGCTGCGCGATGTGCATGGCTTTACCCACCTGACGCTCCTCACGGCTGTGGACTGGATCGAAGAAGGCCAGTTTCAACTGACCTATATGATCAACAACCGCGCGGCCAATCGAACACTGGCGTTGCGGGTGATGTTGGACCGCACGGAGGCCATTGGCGACACGATCCATGACCTCTGGCCAACGGCGGCCACCTATCAACGCGAGTTAAACGAAATGTTCGGGATCAATTTCCCCGGCTCTCCCCGCGTCGATGAAGAGTTCATTCTCGAAGGCTGGACCGACCTGCCGCCTTACCGGCGCGATTTCGACACGCTGGCCTATTCCCAACAAACCTATCGCGACCGCCCCGGACGCGAGACCCATGATCCCAAAGAGCATATGCAAAAGACGCTCTATGCCGAGTATCCGAAAGGAACCAAATGATGTTTTCTTTCAAACCTGACCGCGCGCAATACCCGCAACCCGGCCCCGATGGCACACTTGAGATCGACCTTGAAACCGGCAAATACCTGAAACTTTGGCACGGGCCAAACCACCCCGGCATCACCGGCAATATGTCGGTCGAACTGACCGTCTGTGGCGATGAGGTCGCCGAGGGCAAGGTCCATGTCGGCTATCTGCACCGGGGGTTTGAGAAACTGATGGAGCGGCGGACCTTTATTCAGGTCTTCCCCATCGTCTGCCGCGTCTGTGTGCCGGAACCCGATTTTAATGAGTATTGCTACGCCGCCGCCATCGAAGAACTGGCCGGGATCGACGTGCCAGAGATGGCGCAATGGATTCGGACGTTGATTTTGGAAATGGGCCGGTTCAACAGTTACATGATGGCCATGGGCGGCATTTCCGGCGCTTTGGGGCTGGGCGTGGTTGGCCAGTGGATGACCTACACCCGCGATCTGATGCTTGATCGGTTCGAAGAACTCACCGGCGCGCGGATTTATCATATGTTCATCCTGCCGGGCGGCGTACGCGCGCATCTGCCCGAGGGGTTTGAGGCCCGGATGGAAGAGGTTCTGAGCACCGCAGACCGCTATATCGCCGATGCCGAAAACCTGATGTTCAAAAGCTCGGTGTTCAAAACCCGCACCCAAGGCGTGGGCACTATCGACCCGGCATTGTTTGACAGATACGGCGTGACCGGACCAAATGCGCGCGCGGGCGGGGTGGCCAAAGATGTGCGCAAGGACAGTCCTTACCTCGTCTATGACCAACTCGATTTCACCGTCCACACCGAACAGGCCTCTGACATCTATGCCCGTACCTTGGTGCGCTACAATGACCTGAAAGAAACCATTCAGCTCATCCGCCAAATCCTACAAAAGATGCCAAAAACCGGCGCGGTCATGGGCAATCTGCCCAATGTGCTGCATTGGAAAATTCCGCGCGCAGAGACCTATATCAAAGGCGAAAGTTCGCGCGGCGAGTATGGCTATTACGTCGTCACCGATGGCACCGCCTATCCGCGCCGGATCAATGTGCGGGGGCCAAGCTACACCCACGCTATGGCCCTGCTCGAACATCTGATCCCCGGCACCAATATTTCCGATGTCGCCGCCCTCATGGTGTCGCTGCACACCTACCCGCCTGAGATCGAAAGGTAAGCCCATGTCATTGCGCGACGTTCTCTCCCCCTTTACCGCATGGAAACATGTGATCAACGATCCGGTCACCATCAAAGACCCGTTCACCCGCGAGGCCGCGGATCGCTATCGCGGCTTTCACCAAAACGACATGGAAAAATGCATCGGCTGCGGCTCCTGCGAAACGATTTGCCAAAACGCCGCCATCGACATGGTGCCGGTGGAGGGCCAGGTGACTGGCCCGGGCGATTCCGGCCTGCGCCCGATGATCGACTATGGCCGCTGCTGCTGGTGTGCTTTGTGCGTCGATGTCTGCATGACCGGCTCGCTCACCATGTCGAACGCATACACATGGGTCGACAGCGACCCGGACGCGTTCCGGTTCGTGCCCGGCGTGGACGCAAAATCATGGGACAATGAACCCAAAGGCTACAGCCGCGAAGATGTACGCCGCCTCTCCGGCACCACCCGTGCCCCTATGGGCGAAATGGAACCCGAGGCACGCATTTGCAACTTTGATGAGATCGTCCATGGCTTTACCCGCGAACAGGCGGTGCTTGAGGCGGATCGTTGCGTTGAATGCGGGCTGTGCGTGGCCACTTGCCCCGCCCATATGGACATCCCCGATTACATCCGCCTCGTGCGCGAGGGGGATTATGAGGCCGGGCTGCAACTTTTGTATGAAACCAACCCGTTCTCCCAAGCCTGTGGTCGGATTTGCACCCACAATTGCGAAACCTCCTGTGCTGCCCTGCATGAAGGCGATCCCATCGCCATCCGTTGGCTCAAACGCAACATCACCGACTCGGTGCCGCGCGAACGCTATTTTGACTTGATCCAGAAACCCGATGTGCCCGAAACCGGCCAATCTGTGGCGATCATCGGCGCCGGACCTGCGGGTCTGACCACCGCGTTCGATTTGGCGCGCAAAGGCCATAAGGTTGTGGTTTTTGAGGCCCTGCCCAAACCCGGCGGCATGATGCGTTACGGCATTCCCGAATACCGCATGCCCTATGACGTGTTGGACCATGAGATTTCGGTGATCGAGAGCATGGGCGTCGAGATCCGCTGTAACATGCGCGTCGGCCACGAGATTTCGATGGACCAGCTCAAAACCGCCTATGATGCTGTGGTGCTCGGCATTGGCTTGCACCAAGGTCGCTCCACCCGCATCCCCGGTTCAGTTCATGCCGAAGCAGCGATTGATCTGTTGCGGCGGATCACAGCAGACGAGGACGTCCCCGTGCCCCCGCAGGTCGCCGTCATCGGCGGCGGCAACGTGGCGATGGACATCGCCCGCTCCATGGCGCGACTGCAACAGGCCAAATACGGCCAGGTCGGCGTCACTGTGACCGCCCTCGAAGCCTTGGAAAAATTCCTTGCCGACCCCGAAGAGGTCAGAGAGGCATTGGAGGAAGGTTGTGTCATCTTAGATGCGCGCGGCCCGCAAGAGATCATGTTGGACGGCGACACGGTCACCGGCCTGCGCACATGGAAGGTCAACGCGATCTTTGACGCCGAGGGCCGATTTGCCCCAAAATATGACGAGGGCGATGAAGTAACCCACCCGGCAGGCATGGTCATCGAGGCCATCGGCCAAATGTCCGACATCTCGCTTTTGGGCGCGGAGCTGACCGAGACGCTCGAATGGAACCGCGGTCGGATTATGATTGATCGAGATGGCCAAACCTCCGAGCCGTGGCTCTGGGCAGCAGGGGACGCGACCTCCGGTCCCGACGTCATTCACGCCGTCGCCGATGGGCACCGCGTCGCCGTATCCGTGGCTAAAATGCTGACCGAAAAACGGGAGACACTGCAATGAGCGAAGCCAATAAAGACAAACTCTCCGGCCTCACCACCGTCAAAGAGATCATGGACACCGCCACATCCTTTGAAATCGTCGCGCGGGATTTTTACACCGCGTTGATCCCGAAAGTGTCGAAAAACATCCGCTGGCTGGCGAAAGAATTGGCCGAGGAAGAACAGGGCCACGTCGATCTGTTCACAACACTCGCCAATGACCCGAAAGTTTCGGCCGTGATGGCCGAAAAAATCGCTCGCCCCGTGGCGGACGGCAAATTTTCCGACTGTGTGCAGGTGCCCGATCTCGGTGACACCCCGGATGATCAAACCGTGCTGCAATACGCGCTTTTGCGCGAAACGGCGGCGATGGAGCAATATACAGAACTGGCCGCCTCTGCGCCTGAGGGGCCCCTGAAAGAGGCGTTTACATTCCTCGCCAATGAAGAGGCCGAACACAAAGAAGAGTTGGAGAAAATCTACTACGAGGTGGTGCATTCCGGCGGAGTGTGATCGCCAAAATGTTCGATTTGCACATGTTTTTAAGTCCTAAGACGTCGTAGATAGTCTAATTTGTCCGATTTATGACACTCTAGACTCCGAGCGTATCTACACATGCATCTCAATGGACCCAGTGATCAGACAGGTACAGCAAACCGATCCGCCACGGCTGCGCGCTTTTCGGGCGCGATGTTCAACTGTGGGTTTTCTGGTGGATTTTCTAAAGGTTATTCGAGAAAGGCGGTTGACGACCGCCCCCAAACGTATATACAAAGATCACCCCAAACCGAGACACCAACATGCCCCCCAAAAGCAAAAAAGACAGCAGTTTGATCATTCGCCTCCCGAAGGTGGATCGGGATGACTTTGTCGCGCTTTGCGAGAAAACCGGCACCTCGGCGTCACGGGAATTGCGTGACCATATTCAAAAATTCATCAAGAAAAATAGCAAGAAAGGATCGTCCTCGTGAAAACGCTACTGATCGCCAACAGCAAAGGCGGATCCGGCAAGACCATGACGGCGATCACATTGGCCTCGGCGTTGAAAGCGGCGGGGTTTAAGGTGGCTTTGGCCGATGCCGACCCACAACAATCGGCGCGAATGTGGGGCAAACGCCGCTCTGCCTATGCGCCCCATATCCCCCTGCTCGATTGGTCCGGGACGGCACGCCCGTCCGTGCCCAAAAAGACCGAATGGCTGGTGATCGACAGCGGCGCAGGGCTTGGTGCGGATGAGGCAAAGCCGTTTTTGAAAGACGCCGATGTCATGGTCACCCCGGTGATGGCCTCGATGTTTGACGAATTGGCGGTTAAAGGCTTTTTGAAATCCCTGCGCGAGATCAAAAAGATCAAGAAAGACAAAATCGACATCCTGCCGATCGGATCGCGCATTGACCCACGCCGCAAAGATGCGCGGCTGTTGCGCGAGTTTTTGGCAGCCAATGGTCAGGACCTTGTGACCATGATTTCAGAACGCGCCGCCTATATCGAATTGGCGCGCGAGGGATTGTCGATTTTCGACCAAAAACAAGCGCGCTATACGCCGATGAAGGAGCAATGGCGGCCCGTGCTCAAACACATGGGCGTCAAATTGTAAATTCGGGCGCTCTGGCCCAAAGGTTTTGTCCTCTGGCCCCGTGACGTCGGGGTGAAAATCGGCAAATTTGAGCGCGCAAAGGTCGGTCCCCCGCGGGCGTGGGTCTGTCATATTGGCGACACAGCTCGGCGTTACCCCTCTGCGACACCGCTTAGAGGACACGCGCATGATCCCTTCCGCCTTCACCGCCCCCGGCCGTTTTTATCGCGGCAATCTCCATACCCATTCCACCCTCTCTGACGGGGTGCTGCCCCCCGCCGAGGTCTGCCGTCGCTATAAGGCCGAGGGCTATGATTTCATCGCCCTGACCGACCATTTCATCGGCATTTACAACTACCCTCTGGCCGACACCGTGCCATTTCGCGATGACGCGTTTACCACGATCCTGGGTGCCGAATTGCATTCGGGCGCGATGGAGAATGGCGAGCTTTGGCATATTCTCGCGGTCGGCCTGCCCGCCGATTTCACCCCCTCCAACAGCCCGGCCTTTGTGCCCGTGCAGGGTCAGGAAACCGGACCTGAGATTGCACAACGCGCCCGCGATGCCGGTGCTTTTGTCGCCGTGGCGCATCCGCAATGGTCCGGCATGTCGCTCTCTGACGCGCGCTCCATCGAGGCCGCCCATGCGGTCGAGATTTACAATCACGGCTGCGCCATGGGCTGTGACCGCGCGGATGGGGCGTTTTATGCCGATTTGCTGCTCTCTGAGGGCCGCGACCTGACCCTGATCGCCACCGATGACGCGCATTTTTCCGAACCGGATCACTTTGGCGGCTGGGTTATGGTCAAATCCGAAGAGAACACCCCAGAGGCGCTTTTGGAGGCCCTCAAATGCGGCGATTTCTATAGCTCGCAAGGCCCGGAATTGCGCCACGTTGAGCTAAGCGACAAAGCGATGACGGTACAGTGCAGCGCCGCCGCCTCGGTTATCGTTCAGGGCCATGGCAGCGCCGCCACAGCTGTGCATGGCGAAAGCATGACCCAAGCGGAGGTGCCGTTGGGGCGGTTTTTCAACAGCTCTTGGCTGCGTGTGACGGTGCTGGACCGGGCCGGAAAACGCGCATGGTCCAACCCAATGCCCAACCCGGCCTATAAAATGCCGAAAAAATAGTCACATCCGGTCGCGCCTCAAACGGGCGCGACCGCGGTCACTTCGACCTCGACCAAAAACTCTGCGCGGGTGAAGCCGGTGACGATGATCAGGGTGGATGCGGGTTTGGTGTCAACCTGCGCCAACCACGCATCGCGCACCGCCATATAGGTCGCAAAATCTTCGCGCCGGGTGACAAACGCGGCGATGCGGATCACATCAGATCGCCCCGCGCCCGCCTCGTTTAAAATGGCGTCAATATTGGCGAAACACTGTTCTGACTGGGCTTTCACACCCTCAGGACAGGTGCCATCGGGGGCAAGACCAAGTTGACCCGACGTCACGATGACCCGCCCCCCCGGACCTGCCTCAATCCCATGCGAATAAGCGCCGAAAGGCGCGGCAATGCTCGGGGGCGTCAGGGCTTTTTTCATTGTCGTCACATCCATTTGAGATTCGGTTGAGTGCGATCTTCATGGCAGGTTGCGTCAAAAAAGACCCGAATTGTGTACAATGGCGCATCCGAAATCCCCGTCTGTCGCATGATATTTGACCATCCGGCCAGAAAATCGCCGCATAATTCAGCAATTGCCGTTTGCCCAAACAAAAGCACCGCCCGGCCCTACCCTTCCCCCCAGAACCGCTCGCTAGGATGGTCTTCGGAATTTCACCCACGGAGAATTGACATGACACTCAAACGCGTCATCGCGGGGCTGACCCTTGCCGCGACCACGTCCACCGCCGCCCTCACGGGGGCGACAGCCGCCGATCTAACCCCCGTCACCTTTGGCACCAACTGGTTGGCTCAGGCCGAGCACGGCGGCTATTACCAAGCGGTCGCAGACGGCAGCTATGCCGAATGCGGTCTGGATGTGACCATCCAATCTGGCGGCCCACAGGTGAACAACCGCGCCCTGTTGCTGGCCAATAAAATTCAATTCCACATGGGTGGCGATCTTTTGCAGGCCTTCAATGCCGCCAAAGAGGGTATCCCGGTTGTGGCCGTGGCCGCCACGTTTCAAAAACACCCACAAGTGATCATCGCTCACCCCGGCCAAGCGGACACATTTGCCGATCTGAGCAAGCTGACGCTGTTGATCGGCGACAACGGCTTTGCCTCCTATTACCAATGGATGATGGCCGCCTATGGCTTTACCGCCGAACAGCGCGAACCCTACACGTTCAACCCCGCCCCCTTCTTGGCCGATGACGGCAAGGCGATGCAGGGTTTCTTGTCCTCTGAGCCCTATGTGATTGAAAAAGAAGGTGGGTTTACCCCTGACGTGTTCTTGATCGCGGATGCGGGCTATTCGACCTATGCCACCACAATCGAAGCCATGCAGAAAACCATTGATGAAAGCCCCGATGTGGTGGCCTGTTTCGTCGATGGGTCGGCCAAAGGGTGGTACACGTACCTCTATGGCGATCACGCGGCCGCCGATGCGATGATCATGGCCGCCAACCCGGACATGACCCAAGACAAGATCGACTTTGCCATCGAGAAAATGAAATCAGAAGGCATCGTCGACAGCGGTGATGCGCTTGAACTGGGCATTGGTGCGATGACCGATGAAAAGATCAAAGATTTCTACGACAAAATGGTCGATGCGGGCGTGATTGAGGCGGGCCTGGATTATTCCGCCGCCTACACCTTGGCCTTCACCAACAAAAAGGTCGGGATGGATCTCAAATAAGGCCTTTGGTCTGAGCACGCCCTGACATCCTACACCGGGGGCGCGACCCGTTTGTCCCGCCCCCGTGATCTCTAAAACCAGTAGGTAAACATGACCTCCCCCAACATAATCCCGCCCATGGGCCAGCGCGAAAAGCTCTTGGACATGGTGAATGTCGATAAGGTGTTCAACGGCAATGTCGTGGCCCTCAAAGACATGAACCTGACCGTCAATCAGGGCGATTTCATTTCGCTTTTGGGCCCCTCGGGCTGTGGCAAATCCACCGCTTTACGGTTGATTTCCGGGCTGATGCGACCCACCTCTGGCCAGATTTCTTGGGAGGGCGGTCAAAACTCCGGTGATTTGGGCGTGGTATTCCAGGAGCCGACTTTGATGCCTTGGGCCACGGTCGAACAAAACGTCTGGCTGCCATTCCGCCTGCGCGGCAAATCGCTTTCGGATGTGCAAGACGAGATCATGTGGGCACTCAACATGGTTGGTCTTGAGAAATTCCAACGCTCCTATCCGCGCGAACTCTCGGGCGGCATGAAAATGCGCGTCTCCATCGCCCGTGCTTTGGTCACAGAGCCGCGGTTGATCTTGATGGATGAACCCTTCGCCGCCTTGGACGAAATCACCCGCCACAAATTGAACAACGATCTGTTGGACCTGCGCGACAAATTGAAATGCACGGTGATTTTCGTCACCCATTCGGTGTTTGAATCGGTGTTTCTTTCGGATCGCATTGTCGTCATGGCGGCGCGTCCGGGGCGGGTGTCCTCGGAGGTCACGGTCGATGCGCCCTATCCGCGCACCGAAGATTTCCGCACCTCCGCCGCCTATGCCGACCTGTGCCGCAAGGCCTCGGACGCCTTGCACGGCGCAATGAACCAACATGGCGCGAGGGCTTCCGCATGAGTGTGACCGATATGACCACCCCGCTTGCTGTGGACGAAGAAGAGCTGCGCCACGCCCGCGCCCAAAAACGCGAGCGCATTGCCAAATGGGTCTTGCCCGTTGTGGTGATCGCTTTTGCGATTTTCATGTGGGATCGGGTCGTGGTCTGGAATGACATCCCGCATTACATTTTGCCCGGCCCCGGTCTTGTGATCAAAACCCTGATCGCCGATTGGGGCATGTTGTCTTCTGCCCTTGTTGTGACGCTGAAAATCACCTTGGCCGCTCTGTCGGTGGCGGTGATCGGTGGCGTGGGATTGGCGATCCTGTTCACCCAATCGCGCTATTTTGAAATGTCGTTCTACCCGTTTGCCGTCATCCTTCAGGTGACGCCCGTCGTCTCGATCGCGCCGTTGATTTTCATCTATGTCGACAACCGTCTGGCGGGGCTGTTGCTTTGTGCGTGGATCGTGGCGTTTTTCCCGATCTTGTCCAACACCACGCTGGGGCTCAATTCCACCGACCACAACCTGCGCGATCTCTATAAAATCTACGGCGCGACCCGGTGGCAACGTCTGCGCTACCTGCAACTGCCGACCGCGCTGCCGTATTTCTTAGGCGGGCTTCGCATTGCGGGCGGGCTGTCCTTGATCGGGGCGGTGGTGGCCGAATATGTCGCGGGCACGGGTGGCATCGGATCGGGGCTGGCGTTTCGCATCCTTGAGGCGGGGTATCGCCTCAACATCCCGCGCATGTTCGCGGCCCTACTTTTGATCGCGGCCACAGGTGTCGTGATCTTTACCGCAGCCTCGCTTTTGAGCCACGCGCTGCTTCACAAATGGCACGAAAGTGCGATCAAACGGGAGTCATAAGGAATCTGAATGAGCTTTTGCGTTCTGCCCAGCGGCGCGAAGATACTTGAAAACGTCACCCTCCCGGCCTGCCTGATGGGCCTTGAGGGGGATCTTATCCAAACCAACCTGACCCTTGCAGATGGCAAGATCACATCAACGGACGCTGGAGCTTCAGCCGAAACTGTGATCCCCAGATTTGATATGAAAGGCGCAATGGTCTTTGCGTGTTTTGTCGATATGCACACGCATTTGGACAAGGGACACATCTGGCCACGGGCCGCGAACCCGGATGGATCGTTTATGGGCGCGCTCAACACCGTGCGCGCAGATCATGCCAATTGGACGGCCGAGGATGTTGAAGCGCGGATGGAGTTTTCTCTGCGTTGCGCCTATGCCCATGGCACCAAGGCGATCCGCACCCATATCGACAGCTTGGACAATCTCGCGGCCTCTTCCTTTGGTGTGATTGCCAAACTGCAAGACAGATGGCGCGGCAAGATTGCGCTTCAGGCCTCCTGTCTGGTCGCTATTGACCGGGTGTTCAAAGAGCAGGGCGATTTCCCCGCGATTGCCAAAATCGTCGCAGAGGGCGGTCATACGCTTGGGTCCGTGACCTACCCGGTGCCAGACCTGAAAGAGCGGCTGTTGGATTTCTTTCACTTCGCCATGCTCTATGATCTGGACGTCGATTTTCACGTCGATGAAACCGATGATCCCAGCTCTGACACCCTGCGCACCATCGCCGAAACTGTCTTGGAACTGGGCTTTAAAAACACCGTCACCGTGGGCCATTGCTGTTCGATCTCGGTGATGCCGGACGAAACGGCGGATGAAATCATCACGCTGGTGGCCAAGGCCGGGCTGAATGTCGTGTCGCTTCCGATGTGCAACATGTACCTGCAAGACCGCACTCCCGGTCGCACACCACGGTGGCGCGGGGTGACTATGGCGCATGAACTGAAAGCGGCGGGGGTGAATGTGTCCTTTGCGTCTGACAACACCCGCGATCCGTTTTACGCCTATGGCGATCTCGACATGATCGAGGTCATGCGCGAAGCCACGCGGATTTGCCATTTGGACCACGGCCGCACCGATTGGACCGAGGCCTTCCTCACCAACCCGGCGCGGGCCTGTGGCTTTGACGCCCCCTCTTTGAGCGTCGGCGCCCCTGCCGATCTGGTCCTGTGCAACGCACGAAACTGGACCGAGCTTTTCGCCCGTCCGCAGGCCGACCGCGTGGTGTTAAGGGGCGGAGACCCCATTGACCGCAGCCTGCCGTCCTACAGTGAACTCGATCAAATTGTGAGCAAATCCCATGTCTGACATGACACCCAATATCGCCGCCGCCAAAGCCGCGCTGTCCCACATTGAAATGGACGAAAGCCCCGTCACCATCCGCAACAAATCCCGCGATTTCTTTTGGTATTCGCCGGTTTTGAAAGCGGAAATGGACCATTTGGAGGCCGATTTCGTCGTCAATCCAAAATCCGAAGCTGAGGTGATCGAAGTCCTCAAGGTCTGTTATGCCCATGACGTCCCCGTCACCATGCGCGGCGGCGGCACCGGCAACTACGGCCAAGCCATGCCTTTGGCGGGTGGCTGTGTCATGCACATCACCGGCATGAATAAGATCAAGGAAATCGGCCAGGGCTACGTCGTCGCCGAACCCGGCATCATCATCAAAGAGCTCGATGCCGAATTGAAAGAAAAATCCGGTCAGGAATTGCGCATGTTCCCCTCGACCTATTCCCAAGCCTCGCTTGGCGGCTTTGTTGCCGGCGGCTCTGGCGGGGTTGGATCGGCCAACTGGGGCGCGCTGCGCGATCTGGGCAACATCAACCGCTTGCGCATTGTGACCATGGAGGCCGAGCCGCGGGTGTTGGAGTTCACCGGCGAAGAATTGCACCGGGTCAGCCACGCTTACGGCACCAACGGCATCATCACCGAACTCGAAATGCCGCTCGCGCCCGCCTATGAGTGGGTCGAGATGTTCGTGCGCTTTGACACCTTCCGCGCGGCCACAGAATTTGCCGGGGCACTCACCAAAGAACCGGGCATCCTGATCAAACTCGCCTCTGTCTATGGCGCGCCGATTGCGCATAAATATTTCCAGCGCGTCAAAGCCCATGTCACCGAGGGTGATCACCTCTGTGGCCTGATGGTCGCGCCGCAGTCGATGGACGGGTTCCTGACCTTGCTGGCGCGGTTTGACGAGGGTGAGGTGATTTACCGCTCCGACGATGTGGTTTGGGACCGTCACCCCGGCCCGATCTATGAATATGGCTGGAACCACACCACGTTGCGGGCGCTGAAGTTCGAGAAAGACCTGACCTATCTCCAGGTCCGCTATGGCGGCGATGTGGACAAGGTCATGGCCGCCGCTGAGGCCTTCGAAGACAAGCTCTATATGCACCTCGAAGTGATGCGCGAGGGCGCGGGGATTTCATACGCGGGCCTGCCCATCGTGCAACCGATGAGCAAGGCGGAACTGGATCAACTGGTCGCCGATCACGAGGCGATGGGATGTATGATTTTCAACCCGCATCGCTACACATTGGAAGAAGGTGGACGGCAATCCGCGGACCAACGTCAACTTGATTTCAAACGCGAAGCCGACCCCAAAGGCCTGTTGAACCCCGGCAAGATGATCACATGGGACGAACCAGATTTCGACTATTCGGACATGTATTCCTACAAAGGCATCCGCCCGAAACCGGAGGCGGCGGAATGACCCAGCCCCGCACAGCCTCCAAAGGCCGTGTGCTCGTGCTCTACGCCCATCCCTGCCCCGAAAGCTTTAACGCGGCGGTGCATGAGGTGGTCGTCGACACGCTGAGCACATCCGGCTGGGAGGTCGATGATTGCGACCTCAACGCCGAAGGCTTTTTCCCGGTGCTCACCGAGATCGAGCGCCGGGGCTATCATGAGGAACCCGAGAACATCGAACCGGTCAAAGACTATGTCGCGCGGATCAAAGCCGCCGATGCTTTGGTCATGGTGTTCCCGGTGTGGAATTTCGGCTACCCTGCGATCCTCAAAGGATTTTTGGACCGGGTGTTCTTGCCGGGGATCAGTTTCAAACTGGTCGATGGCAAGGTCCGCCCCGGCCTGACCAACATCAAAAAGCTCTACGCCTGCACCACCTACGGCGGCACCCGCTGGCGCGCGATCCAGAACGCCGATCCACCCCGCAAATGCGTCACCCGCGCGGTGTGGTACGCGTGCGGCATGCCAGTCAAAAAATACATCGGCCTCTATGACATGAACCGCAACACCGAGCCGAAACTCAAAGCGCACCTAGACCGGGTGCGCCGCGAGATGGAGGCGTTTTAAATGCGCGCGCTTGTCATCTATTGCCACCCGCGCGAGACCTCGTTCAACCGCGGCATTCGCGATTTGGTCCTCACGCGGCTCAGTGCCGCCGGGGCCGAGGTCCGCCTGCGCGATCTCTACTCCGAAGGGTTCGATCCCGTCATGTCCGCCTATGATCACGAGACCTACGAAACCGTGCCGGAAAACCGCCAACGGGTCGCCCGCGATTGCACCGATCTGCAATGGTGCAACACGTTGATCTTTGTTTATCCGACCTGGTGGTACGGCTTGCCCGCGATGCTCAAGGGCTGGTTGGACCGGGCTTTGGTGCCTGATGTGGCCTTTATCATGCCGAAATCCGAGGGCGAGGACATCAAACCCGGCCTCACCCACATCACCAAACTGGGCGTGTTCACCACCTGCGGCGCCTCCCGTTGGCTCACCTTTCTGGTCGGCGCACCGGGCAAGCGCACGTTGATGCGAGGCCTTCGGATCATCTTGGCAAAACGCTGTAAAACTGCCTTTGCCGCGCATTTCCTGATGGACAGTTCCACGCCTGAAAGCCGCGCCAAACACCTGAACCGGGTGCAAAACCGGCTTGATAAATTGATCTCCGCCCCAGCCCCAAAGGAGGGTTAAATGGATATTCCCGTACTGGATTGGCAACGCTTTGCCTCGGGTAAAGATGGTGACGGCTTCGTGCGCGATCTGGGCCGCGCCTGTCGCGAAACCGGGTTCTTTTTGATCACCGGCCACGGCATTGCCGAAGACCTCATCACCGATGTCTTTGCCAAAAGCGACGCGTTTTTTGCCCGTCCCATGGCCGAAAAAGCCAAGGTCGACATTCGCAACAACCCGCACAATCGCGGCTGGGCCTGTGAAGGCTCTGAGGCTTTGGATGAAACCTCCGGCCAAATGGACCGCAAAGAGGCGTTCAATGTCGGGCTTGATCTGGCCGCAGACGACCCCCGTGTTCTCAATGGCGAGCCTTTCCGGGGCGTCAATGTCTGGCCCGAGGTCGAGGGGTTTCGCGATACGATGCTGGCCTATTACGCGGCTGTGCACCGCTTGGCGGTCGCGCTTCATGGTGCCTTTGAACGCGATCTTGGCCTGCCCGACGGGTTCTTTGCCCCACATTTCGACGCCCCCTTAGCAACCCTGCGCGTGCTCTCCTATCCCGCAAGCCCCGATGGCGCGGGCATTGGCGCGGGCGCGCATACGGATTATGGCTCTGTCACGATGTTGATGACCGATGGCGTCGGCGGGTTACAGGTCAAACCGCGCGGTCAGGATTGGATTGATGCACCACATGTGCCCGGCGCGTTCGTGGTCAATATCGGTGACTGTTTGATGCGGTGGAGCAATGACATCTATGTCTCCACCCCACATCGGGTGTTGCCGCCTAAAACCGCCCGCCGCTCCATCGCCTTTTTCCTCGACCCGAACCCGGACAGCGTGATCACCGCCCTGCCCGGCACCGGCGAGGCCAAATACGCCGCCATAACCGGTGCCGATTATCTGCGCTCGCGCCTGGACGCCACCTATACCCCAAAGGACATCAAATGAGCCGTCTTGCAGAAAAAAGATACGACTGGGCCGAGTTCCGCACCACGGAATTCGCCGATATGGACCCGGAAAAAACCATCGTCATCCTGCCCACCGCCGCCGTGGAACAACACGGGCCGCACCTGCCTGTGGGTGTCGATCAATACATCAACGAAGGCATGCTCGCCCATCTGCGCACCACCTGCCCCGAGGACATCAACATTCTGATCCTGCCGGTGCAAGCCATCGGCAAATCCAACGAGCATATCCACGCCAAAGGCACGCTGACCTATACGGCCAAAACCGCGCTTGATGCCTGGACCGAAATCGGCCTGTCGGTGGCGCGTGCGGGCCTGAAAAAAATGGTGATCGTCAATTCCCACGGCGGCAATTTGGACCTGATCTCGATCTTGGGCCGCGAGTTGCGGGTGCAGGCCGGGATGATGGTGGTGAAATGCCAATGGGGCAATTTTGGCAAGCCCGAGGGCTTGTATTCGGCGCAGGAAAGCACATACGGCATTCATGGCGGCGACTTGGAGACCTCCCTGATGCTGCATTTCAAACCGCATCTGGTGGATATGTCCAAAGCCGAAGATTTCCGTTCCACCGCCGAAACCGCGCCGATCTCGCCAATCGGTCCGGTGAACCTCGCGTGGGTGTCGAAAGACCTGAACCCCAAAGGCACGGTCGGCGAAGCGCATTTGGCCACTGCCGAGAAAGGCGTCGCCACCTGCGCACATCAAGTGGCAGGGTTTGTTGAGATGCTCAAGGCGTTTCGCGACCTGTCCTCTGAGGGATACGCACGCACGATACCAGAGTAAGCCTGCGGGTGAGTTGCGATGACAAAGGGGGCCGATTGGTCCCCTTTTTGTGGGGCTGTCATGACGCGAAGGGCGGGTTTAAGCCCTTCGTTGACATACCCTGAAGGCCCAAATATGTTTTTTTCAGGCAAAGAGAACTGATGAATTTGTCTCGCTTGCATGCCGATAGAAAGAAATAAAAATGACCACCGAACAACCTGTTGCACACTGGCGCATTATATTGGCAGCAATCTTGGACTTTCTGACTGCATTCTTTGTCTTAGGGTTTGTTATTGCGTCACTATTTGGTGGAATAACTGAAAGTGGCTTTCAACTTAGTGGGTTGCCCGCACTCCTACTATTTGGCCTAATATTTGCTTATTTTTGGGCCGGTAAAAGATATTTTGGTGGAACGCTTTGGAAGCGCATTCTGAAGGTCCGGTAAAGCTACATCACGACCATACCTTCAAGTTTGGAACGGTAGCTTTGTCCTAAAAGCTGGCCCCCACCGAAAAAGACCCCCGAATTCCCCTTCGGGAGCCTTGTCTTCCCCTAATCCCCCAGTCCTCACTCGCTCGGCGCGGGCGGTGCGATGCCGCCGAAGGCTCCGCCAAATCCGCCTTGGGGTTTGGGCGCTGGAGTGGCAGGTGCCGCCCCGCCCAAACCACCAAATGCCCCACCAAACCCGCCTTCGGGTTTCGGTACGGTGATGCCCTGCTCCGCCTCTTGCGCCTCGATTTTGGCCTTTTGCGCGGCGCGCAGTTCGGCTTGGCGGTCGAGTTTGTCTTGCAAAATTGCCGCCTCACAGACCGAGCTGTCGTGTTTGGAGCCGATATAGGACACCGTCGCCACAATCGCCACGAGGATCGCGAACACCACGCCCGGATGGGTCAACGCGCGCGTCACCGGGTTTGCGTAAAGCGGCGAACGCGACGCTTTGCCGCCCAGTTCCGCCTCTTTGCGCCGTTGCACCGCCTCGTTGGTCAAGGCCCCGACCAGCGTGATGGTGATGATGATCACGGCCAAAGCGGAGAGCGACGGATCGGTGCCATGACGCACCTTTGAGGCCAGAGCTGTGGTGAATGTGCTTTCTGAGAGGACGGTGAACACCGTGGTGTTGTAATTCTCAAACGAGGCCAGAAGCGTGATGAAGGCCGCCGAGCCAATCGCCGGGGCCATAAAGGGCAAGAGGATTTTGCGAAACGCCTGACCGGGCGTGGCCCCAAGATCCAAAGCCGCCTCGGTTTGGGTGGCATCAAAGCGCTGCAACCGGGCGATAAACACCAACATCGCATAGGCGGAGACAAAGGTGATCTGGCCCACGATGGTCAGGAAATAGCCGTTGTAAATCCCGGCTTGGACCGCTCCGCCGAGCCCACGGGACATCTGGCCCCAAAGCACGATGGTCGAGATGCCCAAGACCACGCCGGGGATCAGGATCGGCAGGATCAACACGGTATAAAGCGTGGCGCGCAATTTCGAGGGCAACTCTGACAAAGCCAAAGCGCCCGCAAGCCCGATGGGCACAGAAAGCGCGACCACGCCCGCGCCAATGATCACCGAATTGAGCAGCCCGTCCATCAACCGCGCATTGCCAAACAGTTCGGCAAACCATCCGGTGGTGAAACATTCCCATGGCACCACGCGGGGGAATTTCGACGAGTTGAAGGCAGTGATCACCATGATGATCAGCGGACCAAACAAAAAGGAGAAAAACGCGATGGCGTAAGCGCCACCAAAAACAACCGCCCGGCTCATTTTCCGATCTCCCCAACAGAGACCTTGAACACCCGCATCATCAACAAAACAAAAGAGATACAGGTCAAAAGCAACACCACCGCATAGGCCGAGCCGCGCGGCCAGTTGGAGCTTTCATTGAACCATTGGTAGATGACTTGGGTGAACCACAGGTTTGATGGCCCGCCCAGGATTTGCGGTGCGGCCAAGGCCCCGGCGGTGAGCATAAACACCATGGTCGCCCCCGACACGATGCCCGGTTTGGCAATCGGCAACACCACCCGCCAATGCACCCGCCAGAGCGGCGCACCCATGTCGCGGGCGGCTTCGACTTGGGTGTGATCGAGCGCCTCGATGGCATTGTACATCGGGAAAATCATCAGCAAGATATAGGCATAAGACAGGCCGAAATAGAGCGCGACATCGGCACGGATAAAATCCACCGGCACATCCCAAAGCCCCATCTGCATCCCCACCGTATTGACCACGCCGGTGGCCCCAAACAGCACGCGAAAGGCAAAGGCGCGCAGAATTTCATTGATCCAATACGGGATGACCAAGCCGATCACCATCAACCGCGCCGCCACGCCTTTGGCCCCATGGGCAAGGATATAGGCGATGGGATAACAGATGATCACATCAATGAACGTGACGATGGCGGCGGCCAAGAGCGTGCGTCCCAAAATGACCAAATCCAACCTGTTGAGCGACCCATCGGCATTGAAGAAAAAGCTGTGGAAATTCTCCAGCGTGTAGTGATCCGCCTCGGTGCCAATCTGATCCGCGGGCAGGTTAAAGCGGAACGAATAATCGAGCATCGACAGTTGCGGCAGGGTGATGAACACCACCACCCAAAGCGTCACAGCGATGGCGACAAACAACGCTGCGCCCATGCCATGCCGATTGGCCAGCGCGCGGTAGGCCTGTGTCAAATGTTTCATGCTTCGCTCGCGATCTGACCCACGGGCAGGATCGTGGCATTCATCGGCGCAAACCCCAGTGACATCGTGTCGCCCGTGCTGCCCACGCTACCCGCCAGGCCCGCATTGACCATGGAGACGCGCAATTCGGTCTCGCCCGCGCGCGCAAACACATGGTTGGTCGCACCTTCAAACTCTTGCCGCGACAGCGTCGCCTGAAAGGCGTTTTCCGCCTTGCCGGGCACCAATTGTTCAGGGCGCACAAACAACAACGCCTCATCGCCGGGCTTATATTTGCGCCCGCCGCCGACGCGGGCCTCAAAGGTGCCCATCGGGGTTTCCAGCGCCGCCATGCCTTCAGACTGCCTCTGAACAATTCCTTTCAAGGCATTGTTTTCACCAACAAAAGAGGCCACGAATGAGGAGCGAGGGCGATTGTAAATCTGATCCGGCGCGCCGACCTGTTCGATCACGCCCTTGCTCATCACCGCCACCCGATCCGACATGGTCAAGGCCTCGCCCTGATCATGGGTGATGTAGATAAAGGTCACGCCGACCTGTTGCTGGATGGCGCGCAGCTCGGTGCGCATATGTTGGCGCAGCTTGAGATCAAGCGCCGAAAGCGGTTCGTCCAACAGCAAAATATCCGGCTCCACCGCCAAAGCGCGGGCAATCGCCACGCGCTGTTTTTGCCCGCCAGAGAGTTCCGAGACCTTCTTGTCGCCAATCCCCGGAAGCGCAATCATATCAAGCAGCTCTTCGGCTTTCCTACGGCGCTGCTTTTTACTCACCCCGCGCACTTCCAACGGAAACGAGATATTGTCGGCCACAGACATCAGTGGAAACAACGCCAGATGTTGAAAGATCAACGCGGTCGGACGCTTGTTCGGCCCCACACCTTTCATGTCTTTCGCGCCGATCAAAACCCGGCCTTCGGTGGGGTCGGAAAACCCCGAAATACAGCGCAACAGCGTGGTTTTGCCACAGCCGGAGGGACCGAGAAAGGAAAAGAATTCGCCGGAATTGATTTTGAGATTGGCGTTATCGACAGCGGTGAAATTGCCAAAACGGATGGAGACGTGATCAAGAAGAACGGAGCGGTCTGGGGAATTGGCTGGGGAGGAATCTGGCATGGTATCGCCTTGTTATGGTGGGTCGTCAAAATGAAAGCCGCCCCACGCCAAAAGGCACAGAGCGGCCCGTGACCCAAATCAGGCCGAGAGGAATTTGTTGGTGTATTCAGTGCGCATTTCCGAATACCAAGGGGCCTCTGCTGGCCATGCGTTCAAATTCGCCAAGGCGTCGCCCGGATAGGCATCGGCAAAGTTTTTGGCGTAAATGTCGCCACCAAAGGCATCCGCCCCCAAAACCGGCGAATTGTAGCCGTGGGTTTTGATCGCCTCACCCGCCCATTCCGGGTTATAACAGGCGTCGATAAAGGCGTAGGCTTGGTCAATATTGGTCGCACCCGTCGGCATCGCCATACCATCCACCCAGGCCATCGCACCCTCAATCGGTGCACGGTACATCACCGGCTCACCTTCGTTTTTCAACGCGATTGGCGGGCCATCCCAAGTTTGACCCACAATGACACCTTCGTTCAAAAGACCGTTCTTTTGGGTGTCGGAATCGTTCCAAATCAGCTTGATATTGCCCTTCTTTTCAAGCGCATGGGCCAGAACAATATCCCACACTTCGGTCATCTTCTCAGGCGTCGTATACGCCGCCCACATCGACCCCGGCTCCATCAGGCCAAGGCGCTCCATGCCAAGACCAAGCCCCAGCAACATCGAATGCCCCCGGCCCATAGTTTTGCCCGCATTCGCATCATCCCAGATGTCGTAATAGGACGGAAATTCGCCCGCGGGCGTGAATTGATCGGTGCGCCACGCCACCCCTTCGGTGCCCCAGATATGCGGCACCCAGAACGTGCCTTTGCCCTCAAAATTCCAATGTTTTTCGCCCAAAGCCATCGCCGGATTGACTTTGTCGATGGCGACTTTGGACATATCAAACGGCTGCAACAGGCCCAATTCGGCCCAAAGCAGGTTGCGGTTCACAGTCGGTGAGACGATGTCAAACCCCTCACCGCCAGTGGCTTTGAGTTTGTTGATGATTTCATCGTTGGAACCGATGCCGGTGAAGTTGAGCTTGATGCCCGTCGAGCCCTCAAAAGCGGTCACAAAGCTTTCCGGCAAATAGTCGGACCACATCATCACGTTGATTTCGCCCGAGGAGGCAAGCGCGGAACGGCTGACCAGCGCAGGTGCCGCCAGACCGCCCAGCACTGCGGCGGAGCCTTTGAGGAAACCGCGTCGCGCGACGCCTTCGGATGTGTTAAAATTGGGTGTCTTCATGTCACTCCCCGTGAACTTGGTTGGCTGGCTCGCCGCGCTTTTGCGCCATGTTAAAGAGTCATTTGGTCGAGCCACGGCGCGGGATCATCCCCTTACCGCTCATAAGAAAAGCCTAGGGGTCGCCCCTCTGGCGCATTTAGAGCCAGATTGTGTAAATTATAGGTCCAGAGCGCGTTTCGCCCCTGTACCTCGCCGCGATGCTCAATAGAGTGGCGCTATTGGGGTGACCCTGCCCAGCTTGCGGGCGGAGCGATGATCCCTCTCGCCAAACACAGCGGCGGTGAAACAGACGCGGTGAAAGAGACAATGAAAGAAACGGTGCGCCCTCATGTTGGAACGCTATTTTACCCCCGCCTTTGATCAAAGCGCCTCACTGCAACATCAGATCCAAGAGCGGCTCATTCAGGCGATTTTGGACGGCGCACTTTCGCCCGTCGATCCGTTGCCCTCCTCGCGCAGTTTTGCCAAAGCCATCGGCGTGTCACGCAACACCATTTCCATCGTCTATGAGCGGCTGAACCAAGACGGGTTCATCACCGCCAAAGCTCGACGCGGCTATTTTATCGACGAAAATCTCGTGCGCGAAAAACTCAATGTGACCCCACCGCGCCGCTCGCAAGAGCGCGCCGTGCCCCCCGATTTCAACCGCGCCTATGCCCGGCGCTACACCACCCAACCCAACATCGCCAAACGCAGCGACTGGCGCACATTCCCCTACCCGTTCGTTTATGGTCAGGTCGGGCGCGATGAGACCTCGGTGGCGCGCTGGCGCGATTGTTTGCGCCGGGCGGGCACTTCGCGCCATGTCGGCACCTGGGCCGATGATCTGGTCGACAGTGACGATCCGCTACTTTTGGAACAGATCGCGCGGCGCGTGCTACCCCAGCGCGGCTTTCGCGCCGATCCCGACGAGATGTTGATCACGGTGGGGGCGCAAAACGCACTATGGATGGTGGCGGAATTGTTTGCCGATGCCAGCAAAGAGATCCATATCGAAGACCCGGTCTATGTCGATGCCCGCAATATTTTCGCCGCCCATGGTGCACGGATTGTGCCCACGCCGGTGGATCGTAAGGGGTTGAAACCCGGTCCAGAATTGGCGAACGCCGATATGGTCTACGTCACGCCGGGGCATCAATCCCCGACCAATGTGACCATGCCGATGGAACGACGTTTGGCCTTGATCGAAGCGGCCTCCAACCATGATTTCCTCATCCTTGAGGACGATTACGAACATGAGCTGAACTTTTTGGGCGCTCAACATCCGACCTTGAAGGCGCTTGATCCCTGCGGGCGGGTGATCCATGTCGGCTCGCTCACCAAACCGCTGTTTCCCGGCATCCGCCTTGGCTTTATCGCCGCCGATCGCGCGGTGATCAAGGAGCTGCGCGCGCTCAGGCGGTTGATGTACCGCCACCCCTCGGCTCTGGCGCAACGCGCGATGGCGCTGTTTCTTGCGGAAGGCCATTATGACGCCCATATTCGCCGCCACCGCCGCGCCATGTCGGAAAAATGGCACATGATGCTGCGCGAGATTGACCGGCAATTGCCCGACTGTCAGGCGACGGCAACCACCGGCGGGTCCGGCATCTGGATGGCCCTGCCCGAGGGCATGGACGCAGGCGACGTGTTCACCGCCGCCGAAGCGCGCGGGGTTTTGGTGGAAAACGGCACGCTGCATTACCTGCGCCCCAACCCGCCACGCAATCAATTGCGACTGGGGTTTGGGGCGATTGATCTGGCCAAAATCGCGCCGGGAATTGGCGAATTGAAACGGGCGATTGACGCGGTGCGTTCGGCCTAATCGAAACTCATCACGATGGTTTTCAAACGGGTGAAATGCGCGAGCATTGCCTCCAAAGACGCCTCTTTGCCCAAACCCGACCGCCCAAACCCGCCGTAGGACACGTTGGGCTGGATCGTCAGGTTTTGGTTGACCTGCACATAGCCCGCGTTGAGCCGCGCGGTCGCATCCAAGGCCATCGACAGGCTTTGGGTCCACACGGTCGCGGCCAAACCATAACGGCTGTCGTTGGCCCGCGCGATCACGTCCTCATAATCGGACCATGTTTGGATCACCGCCACGGGGCCAAAGATTTCATTTTGCACACAGGGGTGATCTTCGGCCAGACCGAGCAACAGCGTCGGTCGCGCAAAGAGATCGGGCGACAGGCCCGCGCCCTCTGGCATTTTGCCACAGCGGACAATTTTCGCGCCCGGCGCGGCCTCGGCCATGGCGACATAGTCCGCCACCACCTTAGCCTGTTTGGCGTTGATGATCGTGCCGATGTCGGTGGCCTCATCCAAGGGATCGCCAATCACCAGCGCGTCCAATTTGGCGGTCAACGCGGTGAGGAAGGCCTCATACAGGCTGTCATGGACATATATCCGCGACGAGGCCGTACAGCTTTGGCCCTGACGGGTGAACCGCATACCAGAAATCGCCCCCGCCACGGCTTTGCTCACATCCGCATCGGCGCAGATGATCATCGGGCTTTTGCCGCCCAATTCCAAGGACGCGGGCACGATCCGTTCGGCGGCGGCTTTGTAGACGGTTGCGCCCACGGCCTCAGAACCGGTAAAGGTGATTTTCGCCACATCCGGGTGCGCGGTCAGCGCCGCGCCACAATCCGGCCCCGTGCCGTTGATCACATTCAACACGCCAGCAGGCAGGTGGTCCATCACGATTTCAGCCGCCAAATAGGTGGCAAAAGGCGCTTCTTCGGAGGCCTTCACCACCACCGTGTTGCCCGCCACCAAAGCCGGCGCAATTTTGAGCATCATCAAAACAAGCGGCACGTTCCACGGCACAATCGCCGCGACAACACCCAATGGCTCGCGCACCGTCATCGTCAACATACGCGGGTTGAACGGGATGGTTTCGCCTTTGAGTTCCGAGCCCAGCCCGCCGTAAAATTCCATAATGTCAGCACAGACCGCGACCTCGCCCCGGCATTCGGTGCGAATGGCCTTGCCGGTCTCGCGCGCCAAGACCTGCGCCACCAATTCGGCGTGTTCGGCCAAGGCCCGCCCGGCGGCCGCGACCCGTTTGCCGCGCTCGCGGGCGGGCATCGCGGCCCATACGGCCCCGGCGGCTTTGGCGGCCTCAACGGCGGCGTTCGTCTCGGGGGCTTTCGAGGCTGCGGCCTGCCCCAAAACCGCACCCGTGGCCGGGTTCAACACGTCCAGCCCCACCGCCACAGGCACGCGTTCGCCGCCCACAAGATTGAGGCTGCGATAGGCCGCGAAGACGGCGGAGGCGTCGGGGAATGGGGATGCAATGCTGGTCATCCCTCATCCATTGCTGGAAAAATCAGGCCCGGACAGAGCCAGCCAAATGATTCAATGGGTCCAGATTGGCTTCTGCCTTGATCTGGAGCGTCAAATCGTTTCCGCTGGCCGCATGCACCGCCTCAAAAGGTCGGTTTGACCCCCTATTTGGCCACGGAGTTCCCAAATGTATGACAATGATCTCTCTGCCGTCGTCAGCGCCGATCGCGCTCATGTGTGGCACCATATGTTCCAACACCAACTGCTCGAGAGCCGCGATCCGCGCATTATTGTCGAGGGCAAGGGCATGTTGGTTTGGGACCAGAATGGCCGCGAATTTTTGGACGCGGTGTCGGGCGGCGTGTGGACCGTCAACGTCGGCTACGGGCGTGAACGGATCGCCAACGCAGTGCGCGATCAGTTGATCAAAATGAACTATTTCGCGGGGTCTGCCGGGTCCATTCCGGCGGCGACATTTGCCGAGAAACTCACCGAGAAAACCCCCGGTCTGAGCCGTGTGTATTACTGTAACTCCGGCTCGGAAGCCAATGAAAAGGCTTTCAAAATGGTGCGCCAGATCGCGCATCAACGCTATGGCGGCAAGAAATCCAAAATCCTCTATCGCGACCGCGATTATCACGGCACCACCATCGCCACGCTGTCGGCCTGTGGCCAACAACAACGCGCCACACATTACGGCCCTTTCGTGCCTGATTTCGTCCAAGTGCCGCATTGTCTTGAGTACCGCAAACAATGGGACGTGGAGAATTATGGCCTGCGCGCCGCTGAGGCGATCGAAGAGGTGATCCTGCGCGAAGGCCCGGACACTGTGGGCGCGCTCTGCCTTGAACCCGTGACCGCAGGCGGTGGCGTGATCACCCCGCCCGAGGGCTATTGGGAAAAGGTCCAGGAGATCTGTCAAAAATACGACATTCTGTTGCACATCGACGAGGTGGTGTGTGGCATGGGCCGGACCGGCGAATGGTTTGGCTATCAGAACTACGGTATCAAACCGGACTTCATCACCGCCGCCAAAGGCGTGGCCTCGGGCTATGCCGCCATCGCGGTGTTGATCACCACGGATGAGGTGTTTTCGATGTTCAAAGATGCCCCCGAAGACCAACTCAACCACTTCCGCGACATCTCTACCTTTGGCGGCTGTACGGCAGGTCCGGCGGCGGCACTTGAAAACATGGCGATCATCGAAGAAGAGGGCTTGCTTGCCAATACCACAGCCATGGGCGCGCGCCTGATGGAAGGTTTGGCAATGCTCGAAGACAAGCACCCATTGATTGGCAACATTCGCGGCAAGGGCTTGTTCTGTGGCGCGGAATTGGTGGCAGATCGGGGCACCAAAGAGCCATTGGCCGAAAAGCTGGTGCAGGCGGTTGTGGCCGAGTGCGACAAGCAAGGCGTGATCATCGGCGCGACCATGCGCTCGATCCCCGGCTTCAACAACACGCTGTGTTTCTCGCCAGCGCTGATCTCTGGGCCGTCCGAGATCGACCGGATTTTGGACGCGGTGGACAACGGGTTGACCACGGTTGAGGCGACACTTTAAGTCGACCCCCTACCTAATTGATCTAAAATAAATTATGCCCCGTCAATGCGCGGGGCATTTTCCGTTTCAATCTGCGCGCTGTCTTCTTTCAAACCTGTGCCCGTAAGGCCCAATGTGAGCGCCGCGCGGGTCAGCCACGCAATTTTTCGCGCCGCCTCATCCGGGCTCATCCCGCCCTTGCCATGGATGTTGGACAGACAATTTCGGTCGCTGTCGCGTCGGCCAACGCGCGGATCAAAGGTCAGATAGACGCCCAAACTGTCGGCCACGCTCAACCCGGGACGCTCGCCAATCAAGACCACCACCAGCCGCGCCCCCAAGAGATCGCCGATCTCATCGCCAATCGCCACGCGGGCCTGCGCAGCGATCACAACCGGGCCGATCCTCAGCCCCGACAATTTCGGCACACAGGCATGAACCACCGCCGCCGCATGGGTTTGCACAGCCGCCGAGGACAGCCCATCCGCGATGACAAAGGCCACATCACAAGGCGCGCGGGCGTTGAGGTGTTCCGCCTCGCCCACGGCCAATTTGCGCCCCAAATCCGGGCGGCGCAGATAGGTGGCGCGATCTGGTGCGGCAGAGGCGACGCGGATCACCTCGGCCGGAGCCAAATCCCGCACCAACGCCTCAACATCCAACGCCGAATGCACCGCATCGCGGGCGCGGGCATGGGCGTATTGAAAGGTCAGGTTGGACTCTGTTGGCAGACCGGCCCCCGTGCGGCCCAACCCGATCCGCGCAACGGTGGCCGCGCGCAGCTTGGCCCATGGATCGGCATTGTCCAGATCACTCATTGCGCCGCCTCCAAAAGCCGCTGTGCGCCCGCACCGCTGTCGATCAAATGGCCGGTCTCCGCGACAATCCCCATCGCCATAAGCCAAGCTTCAAATTCAGGCGCGGCCTTTAGTCCCAAAGAATTGCGCAGATAGGCGATGTCGTGGAACGACAGGCTTTGGTAATTGAGCATGATGTCATCCGCCCCCGGCACGCCGATCAGGAAATGCGCCCGCGCCTCGGCCAGAAGCGTCATCAACACATCCATGTCGTTTTGATCCGCCTCGGAATGATTGGTGTAACAGACGTCACAGCCCATCGGCAGGCCTAAGAGTTTGCCGCAAAAATGATCCTCAAGCCCGGCGCGGATGATCTCTTTGCCATCATACAAATACTCAGGACCGATAAAGCCGACGACCGTATTCACAATCAACGGATCATAGGCGCGACAGACCGCATAGGCGCGGGTCTCAAGCGTTTGCTGGTCAAGGCCGTGATGGGCATTGGCGGAGAGCGCCGCCCCCTGCCCGGTTTCGAAATACATCACGTTTTGGCCGACTGTGCCGCGTTTCAGCGACAGGGCCGCCTCATGCGCCTCCGCCAGCATCGACAAGCTCACCCCAAAGCCCTCATTCGCGGCTTGGGTTCCGGCCACCGATTGAAACACCAAATCGACTGGCGCGCCGCGATTGATGATCTCAATCGCATTGGTCACATGGGTGAGAACACAGCTTTGGGTCGGGATGTCATAGCTTTGCCGCAGATCCTCCAACATTTGCAACAGCGCCATGGCGGTTGGAATATTGTCCGTCGCCGGGTTGATCCCGATCACCGCATCACCAACGCCAAAAGACAGCCCGTCGAGCGTCGAGGCAATGATGCCTTTGAGATCATCGGCCGGGTGGTTGGGTTGCAAACGCGAGCCAATGCGGCCCTCAAGGCCCAGAGTGGTGCGAAACGCTGTGACCACGCGGATTTTGCGCGCCACAGCAATCAGATCGCGATTGCGCATCAGTTTTGACACAGCGGCGACCATTTCCGGCATCAATCCCGGCGCGAGTGCCCTGAGCGCGGGAGCATCAGCCACGTCGGACAACAGCCAATCGCGAAACTGACCGACGGTCATGTGAGACACCGGCGCAAAGGCCACCGCATCGTGACTGTCGACAATCAGCCGGGTGACATCGTCGATCTCATAGGGGATCAGCAGGTCGCTCAAAAACAGCTTGAGCGGCAGATCAGCCAGCACCATTTGGGCCGCAACCCGTTCGACATCGCTCTCGGCCATCACCCCCGCCAAAGCATCTCCCGAGCGCGCGGGCGTGGCCTTGGCCATCACGTCCGCCAAAGTGCCAAAGGCGTAAAGCTCGCCTGCCATACTGGTTTGAAAACGGCTCATTCGACCCTCTCACATGCGATCCAGTTAAGACCTAAAATGCGCCGTTGTGAAAGCCCCGTGAAAACCGCCCCCAATCCAATGACCGCGGCGCGCATTCACGTTTGCGCCCTAAAATGAGGCACAGGCGCATAAATTTATCGCCGCCTCTAAGACCTCTGTGTCAGGCAGCCGTTGAGAAAAATCTCAATCGCCGCCTCCCGACGCAGGGCCATATCGCCATCAACCGGATAGGTATACTCCGGGTCCAACAGGCTTGGCACCGGGTCCCAAAACGCCATATCCATCAAAATCTCTGCCGCCAGCGCCACCCGATCTGGGGCAATTTGAAGCGCCCCCTCGCGCACCGCCTCCTCCAACTCGTCACGGATATACCCCCGCAAGATGCCACGACCATTCTGGCACATTTCACGCGCCAGATTGGGGAAAACATGCGCCTTGGCAATCAGGGTGCGCAGGAATTCACGCTTGCGGTCTTCACTGACAGGCGGCTTGTTCAGCGTGAGCAAAAGCGACAAACGCTCCTTCAAAGGCTTGGTTTTTTCAACCTCGTTCAAGGGGAGAAAAATCACCTTACCAATCTCGGCCATGCTGCGGCGCAATAGGGCTTCGAGACTGTCGAAATGGGCATAGATCGTGCGCTTTGACATGCCGGTTTCGCACGCAATCGCCGCCATCGTGACCTCGTCCAAGGACGAACTCATCAACAGCGCCTTGGTGACACGCACAATTTCCTCTTCGCGCGCAGCACTGTCCATTTGAACCGGGCGGCCGCGACGACGATGGGGCTCACACGGGGTCATCTCTGTCTCTTTTGCCATATCCGCCTTCTCCTCCATACCGTCATCGCCCCCATTTCGCCCACAACTGTCCTGCATTTGTGCACAGACAGGGCGCCGATCACGAACTTTACAAAACCATCCCGTTTCTTTAATGAAAACTCAAGAGCGACATGCATCTGTATGATAAACAGAGCCATCGCACACGCATCATTTCTGAGACTGGGCCGCGCCCGCGCGCGCCGCAATCCCCTTGCCGGAGACCTCCATGCCAAACACCCTCCTCCCCCAAAGCCTGCCTGTGTCGCTGCGCCGGATGTCTACCGCCTTCGCGCTTGCCCTTTGCGCCGCGATGCCCGCCCTTGCCCAAGACGCCCGCCCGCCCACGCCCGTGACCGTGGTCACGCTGGAGGCCAAAGACCTCACCTTGACCGCACCGCTGCCCGGTCGCGTTGCCGCCTCAAGTGCTGCCGAAGTGCGCCCACAGGTCAATGGCATCATCCGCGAGCGCCTGTTTGAAGAAGGACGCCCGGTTGAAAAGGGTGATGCGCTTTATGCCATCGACGCCGCCTCTTATGAGGCGCAAAAAGCGGTGGCAGAGGCCGGTTTGGCCCAAGCCAAGGCCGCATTGAAATCGGCGATGATCGAATATGATCGTCAGCAAGAATTGAAATCGCGCAATGTTGTGGCCCAACAAAACCTCGACAGCGCCATCGCCGCCCGTGATTCCGCCGAAGCCGCGATCAAACTGGCCGAAGCCAATCTGTTGACCGCTGAAATTGATTTGGATCGCACCACGGTCCGTGCGCCGATCTCGGGTGTGGTGGGCCTGAGCCAAATCACCCAAGGGGCGCTGGTCACCTCTGGCCAAGCCAGCCCGCTCACCGTGATCCGCGCGCTTGATCCGGTCTATGTCGATGTGACCCAAGCGGCAGCAGAAATGCTGCGCTGGCAGCGCGCGGGAAGCGATGCGACCTTTGCCGGGAACATCGGCCAAACGGTCGAGTTGCGGCTGACCGATGGCAGCACCTATGAGCAAAAAGGCGAATTGTCCGCCGCCGAACCCCATGTCGATGAGCAGACCGGCTCGATCCTGTTGCGCCTGTCGTTTCCGAACCCGGATCATTTCCTGCTGCCCGGCATGTATGTTCAGGTTGAGATGCCACAGGGCTTGATCAAGGACGCAATTTTGGTGCCGCAAGAGGCGATCACACGAGATCGTCGCGGTCGCCCGATGGCGTTTGTCGTCACACCCGACAATATCGTCGAACAGCGCACGCTGACGGTGCAAAGCGATCAGGGCGCCAATTGGGTCGTGACCGAAGGGGTCGCCTCCGGTGAAATGGTGATCGTAGCAGGGCTGCAAAAAGTCTCCGCTGGCATGACCGTCGCCCCGCAACCGCAAGAGGCCGCCCCCGCCTCCAGCGACAGCAACTGAGCAAAGCCCGGAAGGACCCCTTATGGCCCGCTTTTTCATTGACCGCCCGGTATTTGCCTGGGTTATCTCGATCCTCATCATGGGCATTGGCGCGCTGTCGATCGTGACCCTGCCCATCGCTCAATACCCACAAATCGCACCGCCCTCGGTTTCGATCCGCGCCGCCTATCCGGGGGCTTCGGCTGAAACCGTGGCCAATACCGTCACCCAGATCATCGAACAACAGATGACCGGGTTGGACGGGATGCGCTATATGTCGTCCAGCTCGACCTCATCCGGGTCGGCCTCAATCACCATGACGTTTGAAACCGGGATTGACCCTGATATCGCGCAGGTGCAGGTGCAAAACAAATTGTCACAGGCCACGGCGCTTTTGCCCGAAGCGGTGCAGCGCCAAGGTGTCACCGTTCAGAAATCTTCCGCGGGCTTTTTGATGGTGATCGGCTTGATCTCCAATGATGGTCAGTTGGATCAGGCCGACCTTGCCGATTATCTGAACACCAATCTTGTGGACGCGTTCAGCCGCATCGAAGGCGTGGGCGGCACCCAGATTTTTGGCGCACAATATGCCATGCGGATTTGGCTTGATCCATCGAAACTGGCCGCTTTCGATATGACACCCTCCGATGTCGTCGGAGCCGTGTCGTCGCAAAACGCCCAAATTTCGGCGGGCGCATTTGGCAGTCTGCCCTCCCCCGAAGGTCAAGCGCTCAACGCCACCATCACCGCACAATCGCTTTTGAAAACGCCCGAGGATTTCCGCAATATCATCCTGCGGTCTGAAGGCGACGGCGGCATTGTGTTGTTGCAAGACGTGGCCCGTGTCGAAGTCGGCGCGGAAAACTACTCCACGATTGCGAAATACAATGGCAAACCCGCCTCTGGCATGGCGATCCAGCTCGCCCCCGGTGCCAATGCGCTCGACACCTCGAAACTGGTGCGTGAAAAGATTAGCGAATATGCGCAATATTTCCCCGAAGGCGTGAGCTACGTCATCCCCTATGACACCACACCCTTTGTCGAAATCTCGATCCACGAGGTCCAAAAGACCCTGATGGAAGCCATCGTTTTGGTGTTCTTTGTGATGCTGTTGTTCCTGCAAAACTTCCGCGCCACATTGATCCCGACCTTGGCTGTGCCTGTCGTTTTGCTTGGCACTTTCGCGGTCTTGTCGCTGTTTGGCTATTCGATCAACGTGCTGACCATGTTGGCGATGGTTCTGGCCATCGGTCTTTTGGTCGATGACGCCATCGTGGTGGTCGAAAACGTCGAACGGATCATGGAAGAAGAGGGCCTGAGCCCGCGCGAAGCCACGCGCAAATCCATGGATCAGATCACCGGCGCGCTGATCGGCGTGGCCTTGGTGCTCTCTGCCGTGTTCATTCCGATGGCGTTTTTCGGCGGCTCGACCGGGGTGATTTATCGCCAGTTCTCGATTACAATCGTCTCGGCCATGTTGCTCTCGGTCGTTGTGGCCCTGACGCTGACGCCCGCGCTCTGCGCCACCTTGTTGCGCGGCAAAGACGCTCATCACACCAAACGTGGCCCCTTTGGCCTGTTCAACCGGGTGTTTGAAAAAATCACCGGCGGCTATGGCGCGACCGTGGGTTACACGGTGCGGCGTCCGCTGCGAATGTTGATGATTTATGCGGTCATGGGCGGCGGCATTGTCTGGTTGTTCCTGCAAACCCCCACCGGCTTTTTGCCCGATGAGGATCAGGGCATCATGTTGGCACTGGTACAAGGTCCGGCGGGCTCCACCGCCGAAAACACCGCCAAAGCCAATATGCAAATCCAAGAGTATTTCCTCAACGCCGAAAAAGAGGCCGTGGATTCGATCTTTACCATCGTTGGCTTCTCCTTTGCCGGAGCGGGTCAAAACAACGGTTTGGCCTTTGTGCGGATGAAAGATTGGGGCGAGCGTCCAAGCCCGGCGCAATCGGTTCAGGCCATTGCTGGCCGTGCGTATGGCGCTTTCATGGGCATCCAAGAGGCCATGGCCTTCCCGATTGTGCCGCCTGCGGTCACCGAACTTGGCAACGTTTCGGGCTTTGACTTCTACCTGCAAGCCCCCGGCGGCCAAACCCACGAACAACTTCTGGAAGCCCGCAACATGATGTTGGGCATGGCCGCGCAAAGCCCGCTGATCGCCTCGGCGCGCCCCTCGGGTCTTGAGGATGCGACCCAGTTCAAACTGGACATCGACTGGCGGGCTGCGGGCGCGATGGGGGTCTCCCCGACCAACGTCGGCAACACGCTGTCGATCGCCATGGCCGGAACCTACGTCAACGATTTCGATGACAACGGCAAAACCAAACGCGTCTATGTCCAAGGCGAAGCCGATGCCCGTGCCACCCCGACCGATTTGCAAAAATGGCGGGTCCGCAACAGTACCGGCGATCTTGTGGCCTTTTCCAACTTCACCTCGGAGCGTTGGGTCTATGGTCCGCAAGGCCTGAACCGCTACAACGGCATCCCTGCGATGCAGATTCAGGGCTCCCCTGCCCCGGGCGTCTCCACCGGCGAAGCCATGGCGGAAATCGAACGTCTGGTCGGAAACCTGCCGCCGGGATTTGCCGTGGCATGGACTGGCCTGTCACTGGAAGAACGCGAATCCGGCTCACAAGCGCCGATGCTCTATGCGCTCTCTTTGGCCGCGATCTTCTTTTGTCTCGCGGCGCTTTATGAAAGCTGGGCGATCCCGTTCTCGGTCATGTTGGCCCTGCCGGTCGGCATCTTGGGCACGCTCTCTACGGCCTATTTCTTCCAGTTCCAAAACGGCGTGTTCTTTCAGGTCGGCATGTTGACCGTGATCGGTTTGACCGGGAAAAACGCCATTTTGATCGTGGAATTCGCCCGCGAGCAATATGACGCCGGGGCCAATGTAATCGACGCGGTGCTCAAAGCGGCACGGCAACGGTTCCGCCCGATCATCATGACCTCGCTGGCCTTCTCCCTGGGGGTTGTGCCGCTGGTCCTGTCCTCGGGCGCTGGCTCGGGTGGCCGCCGCGCAGTTGGCTCCGCGGTTCTGGGCGGAACGATCTCCGGCACAGTCTTCGGCATCATCTTCGTGCCGCTGTTCTTCGTGCTGGTGATGAAAATCTTTGGCCGCAAAAAAGCCACCGCCTAAGGCTCAGGTGCGACACGTAGATATGGAAACGGCCGGGCGTCAAACCCCGGCCGTTTTGTGTGTCTGGGGCAGAGGGGTCAATCGCCCTCACATCCCTTTCAACACCATGTCCCGCACCTTCACCGCCTTCTCAAAGTGATCCAACTGGTGAGTTTTAATCCACCAGTCTGCCGCCTCCATCAGCGTCTCGGGGTCGTCATTTTTATTGGCGAAAAACGCGTAAAACGACAGGCCAACCCCCTCGCCTTTCTGGGCGATTTTGGCATCACACGTGGCGATGATTTTGCTGCGAAGGCTCGTTCTCATACTCTGTCCTTTCATAGAAAACGGCCGGGAACGCGCGCCCCGGCCGTGTCGCACGCAACTCTCGCGCAGCTTTAGGTGATCACATCGGGCGCGTTGCGGCCCGTGCGACTGCGGATCTCGGCCAAGCCGTCCGCCGCCGCAATCACCGCTGAAAGCGCGTGTTGCGGATTGTCCTGAAGCGCCGCCGCTGCCGTTTCCACCCGTTCCAAATAGACCCGCAACGTCGCGCCCTCGGTGCCCGTGCCTGAAAGCCGGAACACAATGCGCCCACCGCCAATGAACATAATCCGAATGCCCTGCCCCTCAGAGCGCGACCCATCGACCGGATCGTCATAGGCGAACTCATCGGCGGCCTCGATGGTCATGCCCTCGATCACCTGCCCCGGCAAATGGCGTAACTTGCCGCGCAACGCCTCCATCACCCCATTGGCCGCCGCAGTGTCAACCGCCTCATAGTCGTGACGCGAATAGTAGTTGCGGCCATAGCGCGCCCAATGATCGGCCATGATCGCGGCCACGGATTGCTTCCGCTCGGCCAAGATATTGAGCCAAAACAGAACCGCCCAAAGGCCGTCTTTCTCGCGCACGTGATCCGATCCGGTGCCCGCACTTTCCTCGCCACACAGTGTCGCACGGCCCGCATCCAACAGGTTGCCAAAGAATTTCCAGCCCGTCGGCGTCTCATAGCAGGCAATGTCGAGCGTCTCGGCAACGCGGTCGAGCGCCCGTGAGGTCGGCATCGACCGCGCCACGCCCTTAAGCCCGCTTGCATAAGCCGGGACCAATGTGGCATTGGCCGCCAACACCGCCAAACTGTCCGATGGCGTCACATAGGCGTTGCGGCCCACAATCATATTGCGGTCGCCGTCCCCATCCGAGGCCGCGCCAAAATCCGGGGCCGATCCCGAAAACATCAAATCCATCAACTCTTTGGCCCAAATCGGGTTTGGATCGGGATGCCCGCCGCCAAAATCCGGCAGCGGCATGGCATTGACCACAGAGCCTTTCGGCGCACCCAGCCTGTCCTCAAGAATGGCCTTGGCATAGGGGCCGGTGATCGCATGCATCGCATCAAAGCGTAGGGTAAACCCGCCCGCAAACAGCGCGCGGATTTTGTCGAAATCGAAAATCTCTTCCATCATCAGCGCGTAATCGGCGACCGGATCGACGACCTCGACGTCCATCTCGCCCAACACCGTCGTGCCGATGGTGGACAGGTCCACATCGGGCGCGTCCATGATGGCATATTCGGTGATCGTCTTGGTCGCTTCAAAAATTTTCTCGGTCACACCTTCGGCGGCGGGGCCACCATTGGGTGTGTTGAATTTCACCCCGAAATCCTCTTTCGGCCCGCCTGGATTGTGCGAGGCGGACATGATGATACCGCCATCCGTACCGCGTTTGCGGATCAAATGCGAAGCCGCCGGGGTGGACAGCAATGCGTTTTGGCCAACGATGACCTTTTTCGCACCGTTGGCCGCCGCCATACGCAACATCACCTGCGCGGCACGGTCATTGAAATACCGACCATCACCGCCCAACACATAGGTCTTGCCCGCAGCCCCCCCGATTCCGTTGAAAATCGCCTGAACGAAATTTTCCAGATAGTGCGGCTGCATGAACACCGGAGTTTTCTTACGCAGCCCCGACGTTCCGGGTTTTTGGCCGTCAATCGCATGGGTTTCAACCATGTGGCGGGTCATATGATGTCCTTCCTATCGGTCGTGTTTGCGCATGATTTCAGCCACGCGCATGATTTCACTATTTGTGGTGAGGGTATCAGAAGTTTCGGGCAAACGAATGCGCCAATTTGGATATTCGCTGGTGGTTCCAGGTAGATTTTGTTGATCCACCATGTCGAGCATAATTTCGGCCTGAACCGCGACCAATCGTGAGGGCGTGCGTGCCAAAAAATCGTGCAGCGTGTCTTGCTCCGCGTCCGGTAACAGCCGATCCATCGCCGCCACTTCACGTGCCCGATGGTCCAACTCATGTTCGGTCTGCGCCGCGTCCAACCCTCCGGCAGTTTGCCGCGCCGTGACATCCGCGCCCTGACGCCAGCCCCGCCATGTCGGCAAATCATGGGTCGAAAACGACGCAATCGCCGCCTCATCATAGCGCTCTGCCGGTTTGAAGTCGGGGTCCTGCCAATTGTCACGTTCAAACATCATCACCCGACAGCCCAAAACCCCCGATCCGGCCAAAGCCGCGTGCAGACCGTCAGGGATCAGGCCCAAATCTTCGCCGATGATGATGCCGCCTGTGCGCGCGGCCTCGATGCGCGCCACGGCCAACATCGCATCGCGTGGCATTTGCACATAGGCGCCGGGGGCCTGTTCCGGCACCCAAAAGGTGCGCTCAAACCCAAGAATGTGATCAATCCGCATCGCCCCCGCAAAACGCAGTTGCCGGGCAAAGGTGTCGCGCAGGGCGGCATAGGAGTTTTTACGCAAATCCAATGGATTAAACGGGGCAAGGCCCCAGTTTTGCCCCTCAGCCGAAAACGCGTCGGGAGGGGCTCCCAGCGAGGCGCCATAGGCGAAACTGTCGCGATCCTCCCATGTTTCTGCGCCATGCGGATGGGTGCCCACGGCCAAATCAAGGTACAGCCCATGCGCCATCCCGGCAGTTTTGGCCTGTGCCTGCGCCGCGGACAAATCGCTTTGTGCGCGCCACTGCAACCAGGCGTGAAACAGACTTTCATCGCGCAAATCGCGGCGTGCGGCCTGTGCGGCAGCGCTATTTGGACATTGCAAATCCGTAGGCCAATCGCACCAAAACGGACCATGAATGGCGGAGAGCGCCTGATGCAGGGCAAAGGTTTCAAGCGACGTGCCCTCTTGCGCCAGATAGGCCAGAAATTCGGGCGATGTCGGGTGAGCGTCAAACGCCTGACGCAGCGCGGTCATCCGCGCGGGCGTGTCGGTTTGGTAGTCGATCAACGCCCCTGGCACGCCGGTCTCGGTCGCCAAATGCAGGACATTCAAACGGCGGCGATGGGACGGCGAATAGGGGCTGAACATATCCGGCACGGTCGGAAACCCGGCATGCACCGGATTGATGCCCAAGAACGCCGCACCATGCGGCCCAAGCCCGCGCACCAGCGCACTCAAGCCCTCATAGGTGCCAATGCCACGCGCGGACAGGCCATAAAGCGGCGCAACCAGCCCCCAACAGCGGTCCGGCAACGGGATGGATGCGGGCGCAGCCAAAAGCGTGATGCGGATCGGCCCCGCGATCAGATGATGGATGCCCATCGGCAGCTCCGGCAAGCTGTCCCCGCCCCGGCCCTCGCATGTCCGACCATCCTCATAGGTCAACACCCATGCGCTGTCGCCAATATCGACCCATGGCGCGGTGCCCGCCTCACAGACCACATCCCACGGCAGGCCCGTGTCCCAACCCACCTCAAGATGTGCGCGCGCGTCCTCCTCAGTTTCGGCCTCAAACCCGAGCGCACGCATCAGCGCCACGGCGGTCTCCACCGAGGTTTCGCGCAACACGCCCAACTGGTCGTAAAACTGGCCATGGACACCAATCCGGGCAGAGAGTTCAAGCCGCAGATCCGTCATCAAAAGGCCTCCAGTTCAAGCGCCAAAGTGGTTTCGCGCCCGGCCAGGATGATGGACCCGTCGATCACTTCGCCATCAATATCCGGGTGGCCGGTGTCGATCCAAAGCCGCCAACGCCGCCCCGGCATACAGGCCGGAAGATGCACGCTCACCGCCTCGCCCCGGTTGAAAATCAGGAACAGAGCCTCTTCGCGTTGGGCATAAAGCGGCGTACCGGAGGCGATGCGCATTTCGGCACAGAGTGTTTTCAACTCCGGCGCGGTCCAATCCCGGTCGCGCATCAAAACCCCGTCAGGCCGCCACCAAAACAAGTCTTCGATCCCGTCCATCAACCGTTCGCGCGAATGCAAAAACCGTTTCTGACGCAAAATCGGATGGTCGCGGCGAAAGGCGATCAGGCGTTTGGTAAACTCCAAAAACGCCGGGTCAGCCCTGCTCCAATCAATCCACCCGATCTCATTGTCTTGGCAATAGGCGTTGTTGTTGCCCTGCTGGCTATTGCCCAGCTCATCCCCCGCCAAAAGCATCGGCGTGCCTTGGGAAAACAACAGCGTGGCCAAGAGGTTACGCCGCCGTTGCGCGCGGGCTGCATTGATTTTGACATCCTCGGTCGGCCCGGCCACCCCCATATTGTCGGAGGCATTGTCATTGTGGCCATCGCGGTTGTCTTCGCCATTGGCCTCATTGTGTTTGCCGGTGTAGCTGACCACATCCATCAAGGTGAACCCGTCATGCGCCGTGACAAAATTGACCGATGAGGTGGCTGGACGGCCCGAATGATCAAATTGTAACGCCGATCCGGTCAGGCGATCGGCCAGCACAGGCACATGTCCCGCATCGCCGCGCCAAAAGCGTCGAATGCCATCGCGAAACTTGTCGTTCCATTCCAAAAACGGCGGAGGGAACCCGCCCACGCGGTAGCCACCGGGGCCAATATCCCACGGTTCCGCGATCAGTTTAACCTTGGTCAAAACCGGGTCTTGCCGGATCGCATCAAAAAAGGACGCGCCGCGATCAAACCCCGTGGGGGTGCGGCCCAAGGTGGTGCACAGATCAAAGCGGAAGCCATCGACATGCATCACCTCGACCCAATAGCGCAAGGAATCCAACACCATACGCAGCACCATCGGGTGATCAATATTAAGCGTATTCCCGGTGCCCGTGTCGTTGATGTAATAGCGCTGATCGTCGGTCAGCCGATAATAGCTTTTGTTGTCGAGGCCGCGAAACGACAGCGTCGGCCCCTGTTCATTGCCCTCGCCGGTGTGGTTATACACCACATCCATGATCACCTCGATGCCCGCCGAATGCAGCCGCGCCACCATATGTTGGAACTCGGCGATTTGGTGATAGGCAAGGTAACGCGGATCAGGGGCAAAGAAGCTCAGCGTCTGATAGCCCCAGTAATTCACCAAACCCTTTTCGACCAAAAACCGATCGTTGAGAAAAGCCTGCGCCGGCAAAAGTTCAATCGCGGTGATGCCCAGATTCACAAGGTGATCCAAGATCGCATCCGAGGCGAGGCCTAGGAATTTGCCCTTGTGCAACACATCCGGGTGCAGTTCCGTCAGGCCTTTGACATGAGCCTCATAGATCACCGATTGCGAGGTGGGCCGGTGCGGCGGTTGATCTTTGCCCCACGCAAAAAGCACATCTTCGACGACCGAACGCGGCATGTATTTGGCGCTGTCTCGGGTGTCAAAAGACAGATCGGCGGCCTCGTGCCCGACCTCATAGCCCATCAAGGCGTCATGCCAGTCAGGGTGTTTGGTCACGCGTTTGGCGTAGGGGTCCATCAAGAGTTTGTTGTAATTGAACCGATGGCCTTGGTCCGGCGCATAGGCCCCATCGGCGCGCAGCCCGTAGAGTTGCCCCGGACGCATGCCCGGCACAAACCCATGCCAAACATCGCCATCACGTTCTGGCAAATCCAAACGCTGGGTTTCGGTTTGACCGTCGTCCGAGAACAAACACAGGGTGATCCGGCGGGCATGTTGGGAAAAAACCGCGAAATTAACACCTTCGCCGTCGGCCGTGGCCCCCAGCGGTGCGGCATGGCCGCCCAGGATCGAAAATTGCCTCATTTAGGGTGCGTAGCTCCTGTCATCGCCTCAAAAAGATCGGCATATGTACCTGCCGATGCGTTCCAACCGACGGGTTGTGCCATGGCATTGTCCATCATTTTGGTCCAGACATCAGGCTTGCGGTAGAGCGCGCAGAGATGGTTGAGCGCCTGGGTCAGCGCCAAGGTCGTGACCGGGTGAAATTGCACCCCCGTGGCAACGCCTTGCGCCAGTGCTGCGGCATTGGCATTGATCACCGTATCGGCCAACCCGCCCGTCAGCGAGACCAACGGCAAGGTGCCAAACCGCAACCCGTACATTTGCGTCAAGCCACAGGGTTCAAAGCGCGAGGGCACCAAAATCGCGTCCCCACCTTCGATCAAACGACGGGCGAAGGCTTCGTCATAGCCAATCCGCACCGCCACACCCGCAGAACGCAAAGCGGCATCGCGGAAGGCGGATTCAAACGCGCTATCCCCCGACCCCAAAAGCGCCAATTGCCCGCCCTGCTGCAACAATGTTGGCAGCGCTTCGAGCAAAAGATCAAAGCCCTTTTGCCCGGTCAACCGCGAGATCACCACGCAGAGCGGCCCCTCACTGGCCGGACCGGAGTTTGGCAGGCCAAGCTCGTCGCGCAGCGCGGCCTTATATTTGGCTTTGCCTTTTGGGGTCTTGTAACTTGGCGACCAGACCTCTTCGTCGATGCCATTGAGAATGCCGACAAAATCCGAACCGCGCGCGGCCAAAACGCCCTCCATCCCCATGCCATATTCGCCTGTCATCAACTCGGCGGCATAGGTAGGTGAGACGGTGGAGACCTTGGTCGCGCCAATGATCCCGGCTTTGAGTGCCGAAATCTGACCCCAATATTCATAGCCACCGGGGCTAAACCCGGGACGCGGCAGGCCCAGCGTGTCGATCAGATCGGCCGAACAACAGCCCTGAAAGGCGATGTTGTGAATGGTCATCAGCGTCTTGACCCGCTCAGCCGCCCCCAATTCGCGCAGGTACACCGGGGTCAATCCGGCCTGCCAATCATGCAGATGCAAGACCTCGGGCACCCAGCCTTCGATCCCGTGCGCCGCAATCATCGCCGCGGCCAATGAGAGCGCAGCAAAGCGTTGCGGGTTATCGGCCCAATCATAGCCACCGGGGCCGGTATAGAGCGATCCGTCACGGTCATAGAGATGCGGGGCATCCAAAATATAAAGTACAGTGTCGCCCAATGTTGCGCGGCGAATTTGGGCCGAACCGCCGAAGAAATCATGGATGTCAAACACCGGCGCAGCACCCGGTCGGGCCGCCAAAACCGCGCGATAGCCCGGCAAAAGCGTGCGCATGTCCACGCCATGCGCCGCCAATGCGCCGGGCAAAGCCCCGGCCACATCGGCCAATCCCCCGGTTTTCACCAAAGGCACACATTCGGACGTGACCGACAGAACCCGTGTCATAGGCCTTTGGCCCTCCGGTTCAGCATGTCTTGGGTGATCAAGGTGATCCCGCCCGGTGACACCCGAAACCATTTGGCATCCACTTCGGGATCTTCTCCGACCACAAGCCCCTCTGGGATATGAACGCCGCGATCAATCACCACGTTTTTAAGCCGCGCATGACGCGCCACATTCACATAGGGCAAAACCACGGCGCCCTCCAAAGAGGCATAGGAATTGGTGGTCACATGGGTGAACAACAGGCTTTCGCGGATTTCCGTCCCCGAAATGATGCAGCCCCCCGAGACCATCGAACTCACCGCCGTACCGCGCCGATCCGGGCGGTCATGGATGAATTTTGCCGGTGGCGTGTTCTCGGAATAACTCCAAATCGGCCAACTGCGATCCCACAGATCAAGCTCGGGGGTGAAATCGGTCAGATCAATGTTGGCCTTCCAATAGGCGTCAATCGTACCGACATCGCGCCAATAGGCCGGGGCGTCGGGGTGGCGGATGCAACTGTCGGTGAAACGATGCGCCTGCGCTTTGCCCTTGGCGACAAGATCGGGGATCATGTCGTTGCCAAAGTCGTGGCTGGAGGTTTGATCCTCCATGTCTTCCAACAGCCGCTCACGCAGGAATTTCCAGTTGAACACATAGATGCCCATCGAGGCGAGCGCGTTTTTCTCATCGCCCGGAATGCCCGGAGGATCGGCGGGTTTTTCCAAAAACTCGGTGATCCGGTCCGTGCCATCCACCGCCATCACGCCAAAGGCCGAGGCCTGTTTGCGGTCCACGGTCAGACAGCCGATGGTCACATCCGCGCCGCTGTCGACGTGATGTTGGATCATCAACTCGTAATCCATCTTATAGATGTGATCGCCCGCAAGGATCAGGATGTAATCGACATCATAACTGTCGATGATGTCGATGTTTTGCGCCACGGCGTCGGCTGTACCGCGATACCATGTGCTTTCTTCATAGCGCTGCGAGGCGGGTAAAATGTCCAAAAATTCATTGCGTTCGGCGCGGAAAAATGTCCAACCGCGTTGGATGTGGCGGATCAGAGAGTGGGCTTTGTATTGCGTCGCAATCGCCATTTTGCGGATGCCGGAGTTGAGCGCATTGGAGAGCGCAAAATCGACGATCCGGGTTTTGCCACCAAAATACACCGCCGGTTTCACCCGCGAATTGGTCAGTTCCTGAAGCCGCGAACCGCGCCCCCCCGCCAACACGAACGCCATGGTCCGATTGGCCAATCTGTTGCGCGTCTGTGTTTGTGTCTGTGTCATTCCTCCACCTTTCCGCACCCCGAGCCCCTGCCTTTCGGCTCAGACCGTCATGCTTTGTCTTTGATAAAGACCATTGTTGAGAGCGGCGGCACGGTGATCTCCGCTGTCGCAGGCTGTCCGTGCCACTCGCCCTTCGTGGCGGTGATCCGCCCCAGATTGCCGCGGCCTCCGCCACCGTAGCATTCTGCATCTGTGTTGATCGCCTCGCGCCAGACGCCCTCTTGCGGAAAGCCGAGCTTATAGGCGCTGCGTTCGAGCGGCGTGAAATTACACACCACGACGACTTCGGCATCGTCAGCTCCGCCGCGCCTGATCCACGCGTAGATCGAATGTGCCGCGTCATTGGCCTCAATCCATTGGAACCCGTCCGGGTCGCAATCCTTGGCGTAAAGCGCGGGCGTGGCGCGGTAGAGCGCGTTGAGATCGCGCACCACGTCCTGGACGCCTTGGTGCATATGATAGACCAGACAGGCCCAATCAATCTCACCATCATGGCTCCACTCTTGCCATTGGCCAAACTCTTGCCCCATGAACAAAAGTTTTTTGCCCGGATGCGCCCACATGAACCCATAATAGGCCCGCAGATTGGCGAATTTTTCCCATTCCGAGCCGGGCATTTTATGGATCATCGAGCCTTTGCCATGCACCACTTCGTCATGGCTGATCGGCAGGATGAAGTTTTCCGAGAACGCGTAATGCAGGCCAAAGGTCATCTGGTGATGGTGGTGTTTGCGATGCACCGGATCGAGCGCCATGTAAGACAGCGTGTCGTTCATCCAGCCCATGTTCCATTTGTAACCAAAGCCAAGCCCACCCCCATCCACTGGCGCGGAAACACCCGGATAGGCGGTGCTTTCCTCAGCCACAGTCATGATGCCGGGCACCTCGCCATAGGACAGCGTGTTCATGCTCTGAAGCATGTGGATCGCCTCAAGATTTTCCCGCCCACCGTGGATGTTCGGAATCCATTCGCCCTCTTTGCGCGAATAATCGCGGTAGATCATCGACGCCACGGCATCCACCCGCAGCCCGTCAATGTGATATTCTTCAAACCAATAAAGCGCATTCGAGGTCAGAAAATTTTCCACCTCGTGACGACCGTAATTGTAGATCAGCGTGTTCCAATCTTGGTGGAACCCCTCGCGCGGATCGGCGTGTTCATACAAAGGCGTGCCATCGAATTGCGCCAAGCCATGCACATCGGTCGGGAAATGCCCCGGCACCCAATCAAGCAAGATACCAAGCCCCGCCTCATGCGCCGCTTCAACCAGATCGCGGAACTCATGCGGCGGGCCAAAGCGGATGGTGGGGGCAAAAAGTCCGACGGGTTGATAGCCCCAAGAGCCGTCAAATGGATACTCAGAAATCGGCATCAATTCGATATGAGTGAACCCCATGTATGTCACATAGTCGATCAGCTCAACGGCGGCCTCTTTATAGGAGATCGGACGCCCGTCATCCTTGCGCCGCCAGGAGCCAAGATGCACCTCATAAATCGAGATGGCCTGATCGCGCTTTTGCGCCTCGGCGCGGCTTTCCATCCACGCCCCATCGGACCAGCCATAGCCCGAAATATCACGCACGACAGAGGCGGTTTCGGGCGGGTGCTGACTGCCAAAGCCGACCGGATCGGCCTTGAGATGGAGGCCATCCTGCGCGTCCAAAATCTCGTATTTATAGGCTGCCCCCTCGCCCACACCCGGCATGAAAATTTCCCAAACGCCAGTGCCGCCGCGTTTGCGCATCACATGCCGCCGCCCGTCCCAAGCGTTGAAATCGCCAACCACGGAAACCCGTTTCGCATTCGGTGCCCAAACAGCGAAATGCGTACCACGGACGCCCTCATGGGTCATCACATGGGCACCAAGCGCGGTCCAAAGCCGATTGTGATTGCCCTCACCCAACAGATATTCGTCAAGCTCGCCCAACACCGGCCCAAAGCGATACGCATCTTCGACCTGCCACTCCGTTTTGCCTTTTTGGCCGATCAAAACATAGGGCTTGGTGCCAGATACGGCGCCGTGAAACAGGCCCCGATAGCCCGCGACCGGGGCCAGAGGCGACAGTTTGCCCGCGCTGAGCGCCGACATCGTGTCCGCCCCCGGATCATAACAGGTCACCGTGCGAATCCGGCCCTTTTTATGTGGACCTAAAATGGCGAAAGGATCATCAAACCGCCCCGCACAGATCTGCGCCAGAACCGTGGCATCTGCGAAACTCTTTTGATCTGTCTGTGCCATCTGATTTTCCTTTATTTGATGGCACCTTAGGGGATTCCAGGAACCAATCAACTGTTTGATTTTTAGGGAATAAGGCTCTTAGCCCCCCAGATATCGCACATGTAGCCGTGGATGGTGCGATCCGACGAAAACCACCCGGAACGTGCCACATTGAGCGCCGCCATTTTGGCCCATTTTTGCGGGTCCGTGTACACGGTATCAACCTCGCGTTGTGCACGCCAGTAGTCGGTGAAATCGGAACAGACGAGAAAGTAATCCGACCATGTCAGATTGTCAGCGATATGGGTGTAACGGCCCGGATCTTCGGGGCTAAAACGGCCCGAACGCAGCGCATCAAGCGCGCGCGCCAAACGCGGATCGGCGTTGATCGCCTGTTGTGCGTGATCATGCATCATCCGGCGTTGCATCACCTCATCGGCCAACATGCCAAAGAGAAAGAAATTATCCGCACCGACCTGTTCGCGGATTTCGACATTGGCCCCATCGAGCGTGCCGATCGTGAGCGCGCCGTTGAGGGCAAATTTCATGTTACCCGTGCCAGAGGCCTCTTTGCCCGCCGTCGAGATTTGTTCGGACAGGTCCGCCGCCGGGATCAACCGTTCGGCCAAAGTGACGTTGTAGTTCGGCAAAAACACCACTTGCAACACATCACGCGTGTCCACATCGGCATTCGCCACTTTGGCGAAGTCGTTGATCAGGCGGATGATATCCTTGGCGAAATAATAGCCCTGTGCCGCCTTACCCGCAAAAAGTTTGACGCGCGGCACCCAGTTGGCCGACGGATTGTCTTTGATTTCCAGCCAATGGGCGATGGTTTCAAGAATATTGAGGTGCTGACGCTTATATTCATGCATTCGCTTGATCTGAATGTCGAACATCGCCTCTGGGTTCAAATTGATCCCATGCGCCTTGGACACGTAGTCACAGAGCGCGGCTTTGTTGTCGGTTTTCACCTGAGTGAACCGCTCCAACCAACCGGCATCCTCGATGGCGGGTTCCAGCTTTTTGAGCTGTTCCAGATCGGCCACCCATTCCTCACCAATGGTCTCGGTGATCAGGGCGGACAGTTTCGGGTTACACGAATGCAGCCAGCGGCGCGGGGTCACACCATTGGTTTCATTGACGATACGATCCGGGTGCAGCGCGTTGAGTTCTTTGAACACGGTCTTTTTCATCAGATCGGTGTGCAATGCGGAAACGCCGTTGACTCGGTTTGACACCATAAACGACAGCTCGCCCATTTTGACCTGCCCGTCCGAGCGCGCCGACAACGTGCGATGTGGATTGGCTTTGTAATGAGCGTCATCAATGCGGTCGATGATCTGCAAATGGCGCGGCAAAAGGCGACCAAACAGACGTTCGTCCCAACGCTCCAACGCCTCCGGCAACAGCGTGTGGTTGGTGTAATTCATACAGTGGTGGGTGATGTCGAATGCTTCTTCAAAGGACAGCCCGCGCTCATCATGCAGGATACGCAAAAGCTCAGGCCCCGCGATGGCCGGGTGGGTGTCGTTCGACTGGATCGCGACTTTTGTCGGCAACAGGCGGATGTCGTCATGTTGGCTGTCAAAGCGGCGCAGAATGTCGCGGATCGAGGCGGCGGAGAAGAAATACTCCTGTTTCAGGCGCAGTTCTTTGCCCGCCTCATTGCTGTCCTCGGGATAGAGCACGCGCGAGATTGAGCGCGCCAAGGCTTCGTGTTCGGACGCTGCGGCGAAATCGCCGGAGTTGAACAGGCCCAAATCAAACGGATCGACCGCGCGCCCGGCCCAAAGCCGCAGCGTGTTGGCCCACCGCCCCTGCCAGCCGACAATCGGCGTATCAAAGGCTTCGGCCTGGATCAGTTCGGAGGGTTTCCAGAGGGTTTTGCCATTCTCGGAAATCACATCGCCGCCAAAGCCAAGGGTGAACCGCACTTCTGGACGCTCAAACTCCCAAGGATGCGGCTCTTGTAGCCATGTTTCCGCCGCCTCAACTTGCCGCCCGTCCACAAAGCTCTGTTTGAACAGGCCGTTTTCATAGCGGATGCCATAGCCATAAGCCGGGCAGCCGATGGTCGAAAGACTGTCGAGGAAACAGGCGGCCAAACGGCCCAAGCCACCATTGCCAAGCGCCGCGTCCGGTTCGTCCATCAAGATGGTGCGATAGTCTTGGCCAAAGCTGTCGAGCGCCTCTTTCGCCTCCTCGGCCAACCCAAGGTTGACGATCCCATCCTCAAGCAAACGCCCGATCAAAAACTCCATCGACAGGTAATAGACCCGCTTGCCGTCTTGTTCATAGGTCTTGCGCGTCGAGGCGACCCAATGGTCAACGATCCGGTCGCGCACCGCATGAGACAGTGCCATCCGCCAATCAAAAAACTGCGCATGTTCGGGGTCTTTGCCCATCGTGTAGGTGAGGTGTTGCAGGAGGGCGTGGCGGAAATCTTGGGAGGGCGTAGGGGCTTTGCCGGCCATGGGTCACCTTAAATTATGTTAAGAACCAAAGCGGATCTTAAGGGGGAGGGTCATTTTTTCCTAAGCCACATCAGCTTAGGAAAGCAAGCTATGGCAAATCCTAGACGGCCGTTGGCACTGCTATTGCCCTGTTTATAGTCATTTTCTAATGCATTCCTTAATCCACCTCAAATGAGAACCGATTAAGGCGCGTTTATGCTTTATTTTCAGTATATCTTTTATCCACCACAATGAAAGCCCACCGCCCTAAGAGCTATGCCATCTATGCGGATGTGGATCACGATTTCATGACAAGACGCCAAATGACTAGGGCGCGTCTGTATGCGGCAAAGTCGGCTTGAGTAATTGCAGTGGCTCCACGGACCGTCGAACATCAAGGTTCAGCCGAGCATGGCATCGACCACTGTTTCGCCCAGACGGTCATCGAGGTCGCGGGCAATCAATCCAAACGTGTGACTCTCGAACGACACCCAAAATGGATTCAGCCCTATCGAACCTTGCCGATGGCCACATGGCACAACCGAGCCAACAACCAGCGGCTTAAGAATAACAAAACATGGGAGCTATTTGGGACGTGAGTTTACACTTTCTTTAGAAAGTGTTGGTGCGGTCGAGAAGACTCGAACTTCCACGGGTGTTACCCCACAGCGACCTCAACGCTGCGCGTCTACCAATTCCGCCACGACCGCACAGTCTTGACTTGGTGAGGGGCTATGTAGCGAAGCGGTTCGGGGAAGTGAAGAGGAAAAATCGGGCGATCCTCACTTTTTCTGATTTTTTTCAAACGGCGGGCTTTGGCATATCAATTGCACCGGAAACGCCATCCTCACGCGGTGCAATGGCACATAAAGTTTCGCCAAGATGCTCCCAGAGGAACCGCCCACCTGACGCTCCTCGCCCAAAGAAAGGCCGCCCACTGGGCGGCCTAGCAAAACATTCAGAGCATCCCGTGATTGGAGCCGTTATTCCGTGATCGAGAACGCGGGCAAAGCGGTGCCAGAGGCCGGAACCACCGGAGCCGGGGCCGAAATCGCCGCGCCGCTCAAAGACATGGATGCTTTGCGCAAGAGACCCGCACGCTCTGCCTGACCGGGAGCAAAGACGGCCGGTACGCCTGTTGCCAACGCCGTGAGCGTATCGTCATACCACGCCTGAGCCAGATCGGGCCGCTGGGTGACGCCAACGCCTTGGCTCAGGTGATGGCCCAGAAGTTCGCCATATGCACGTTCGCCCACAGCCACCAACATCAGCGACGAGGCCAAAGCCACATCCATATTGTCGGTGCGGTAGCCCACGGAGAGACAGATTTTCGCCGTTCCCGCCAATTGCGCCGGAGACATGCCGGAGTTCAGCACGAAATTCGAAGTCTCCGCCAAAACCGCATCACGCGGTTTGATCGAGAGGGCCGCAACCTGCGCCGCCATCGGCGGGGCAAGACCTTCGCATTGAGCGGCGATTTGATCCGGGGTAAAGCCCTGAACCTTGGAAATCATGTCCTCACCCTGCGAGATCGCGTAGGTGCGCGCCAAGCAAAACTGTTCGTTCAGGGCCTGATTGGCATCCACCATGGAGGCTTCGGTGACGAACCCGCCATTGGAGTTGGTCAACAGGCTGACCTTGTTGCAATGCGACGCCAGCGACACCTGCGTGCCCGCCCCAAGGAAGCTGGGCATGCTCGGCTCAGGAGTTGCCGCGGCGAAACTCGGCATGGTGGCCGCCGCGGGAGCGGGCGCGGCCGCCATTGTGGCCGGTGTTTGCGGTACAGGCATGACCGGGTTCACCACAACGGTGGTGCCCGGCATGGTGGCCATGGTTGCGCCCCCTGCCCCGCCTGACGCCATTTCAGTGCGGTACATTTTCAAAAGACCACGGGTGCCTTCGGGATTGGAGGCCACGAGTTGTGTGGTTTGATACCCGCCCGCCTGCGCGCGATTGTACGACGAGATCAACAGCTCCTGTTCAAAGGGCGACAACTGGCCGGTGATCGGATAGCCAAGATAGACCTGATAGGCCGACACCGCATCGCGGGTCTTTTTGCCAAGCTGGCCATCGACAGAGCCCGCATTAAAGCCGAAATAATTGAGCGAGGCCTGAATTTCCTTGCCCTCTTGCGTTGATGGCAAACGGGGGCGGGAATAGGTCCGCGTGCTGGTTGTTTTCTTTTTCGGTTGCTGACTGGCCGCGCCAAGCAGCCCGCCGATCACCGCACCGGCCAGAAAATCACCACCATCGGCCTGAACACGCGTTGTTGTGCCCAGCATCATCCCAGCCGCAAGCGCCGCCGATACAAAATGTTTGAATACTTTTTGATTGGACATACTTGTCCCTCCCCGCCAAATGACTCACTAAACTTCGCTTAGGATAGCACACAGCTTCGTGATCCCAAGGCTTATTCGCCGCATGGGCCTTCATTGCATATTCCGGGTTAGCAAATCGTAAGCAAAACACGAGTTTCCCCGCACGCCCCCTTTTCTGTCCCTGCCGCGCAAGATACACCCAAAACACATCCCCCGAAGCACAGAGTCAGCCGCGAAGGATAGAGACATGGTCGAATGGCGCATTTCAGACGGGTTGACCGATTACATGTTCGCCGCCACCGAAATGGAGGCCCGCGCCGATGCCATTGCGCGCGGCGAGGCGGACGAGTTGATTTGGCTGTTGGAACACCCGCCTTTGTACACCGCAGGCAGCTCCGCCAAGCGCGAGGATTTGGTCGATCCCGACCGTTTCCCGGTCTATGACACCCGTCGCGGCGGACAATATACCTATCACGGTCCGGGTCAGCGGGTCGCCTATGCGATGCTCGATCTCAACACACGCGGCAAAGATGTGCGCAAATTCGTCGCCAATATGGAGGCTTGGGTGATCGCCGCTCTGGCCGAATTCAACGTCACGGGCGAAATCCGCGCGGGGCGGGTTGGCGTTTGGGTGGTGCGCGAGGACAAGCCGCTGACCCTGACCGGGCAAAAGCCCGAGGACAAAATCGCCGCCATCGGATTGCGCATTCGCAAATGGGTGTCCTTTCACGGGCTGTCGATCAATGTCGACCCCGATTTGAGCCATTTCGACGGCATCGTGCCCTGTGGCATCCGCGAACATGGCGTGACATCTTTGGTGGATCTGGGTCTGCCTGTGACGATGGAGGACGTGGACGTCGCCCTGAAACGCGCCTTTTCTGAGGTTTTTGGCGACTAAGCCCAGATGGCGGCGGGATGCGACATTGGTCGGAGGTGCGACAATACTGGACTGGCACAGAGGCCCAGACGCGCTATTGTATCGCTGGACACATGAATCAGTCGGGAGACACAACCCTATGACCAAACTTTCCGGGACCAAACTTTTTGCCCTCACCGCCGCCGCCCTGATGGCAACCTCCACCGCCGCTTTCGCCGGTGATGCGGAAGCCGGCGCGAAAGAGTTCAACAAATGCAAATCCTGCCACATGATTGCAAACGGCGATGACATCATCGTCAAAGGCGGCAGAACCGGCCCGAACCTCTACGGCGTGATCGGCCGCCCGGTCGCCTCCTACGAGGGCTTCAAATATGGCGACGGCATCTTGGCCGTGGGCGCGACTGGCAAGGTTTGGGACGAAGCGTCTTTGATCGAATACGTTGCCGATCCGACTGCCTATATTGACACGCATGGTGGCTCTGGCCGCTCGAAAATGACCTTTAAGCTGAAAGACGGCACCAACGTGGCCGCCTATCTCGCCACCTTCTCGACGATGTCCGACGAAAGCGCATCCGATGACGAGGCTGAGGCCGCTGACTCCATGGACACAGACATGGATGAAACCAAAGGTCAGGAGCACAACCAAGAGGGCGAGCACACCCAAGAAGGTGAACACACTCAGTCTGGCGCGTCCAACTGATCGAGCTTTTGCTTTGCGACAGGATCAAACGCCGCTCCTTTTGGGGCGGCGTTTTGGGTTGGGGAAAAGAACGCGGAATGGGGGGGGGAAGGACAGCCTGACCCTGTGTGATGTGACGTAGCTCACCCAAAACCCGCATCTAGTTCAGACCTCTGTAGGCTGGGAACGGGCGTTACGCGGCATTCTAGAACAATACCGAACAGCTTTGAGCCATGTTCTGTGCTCATATTCCCAAGTGTGATCATTCCCAAGTGTGATCAGTGCAATTTGAGCCGATGACGCTCAAATTGGGGGCTGTCCTCAGCGCCATATCGACAGTCTCTCTCTCGATATGTGGATCAAAAGGTTGCGCAGCAGATGTTCGGTGGACGGCAGGCCGCCTGAGAGCGGTATCCGAGATGAGAAACTCACCCCCCCCTCGCGCAAGCACGCCCAAACCCAGCCCCCAAACCAAGCGCCCAAGCCCATCCGCAACGCCAGATTGTAGCCCATCCCCCTCACCTCACGCATTTTTCTGTCTTCAAAACGCGTTGACTGATTGCTCTCGCGTTCGTGACTCTCTAAAACATATGGTAATTCCGCCCCAAGACTCCCCTCTAAGGGAACCGGCGGATGTGACGCATACACGCATAGACCACGCACAAATCGGGAGGACCGCATGGCAGACGCAGCCATCCACGGCCACGAACATGGGGACAACCGGGGCTTTTTCACCCGTTGGTTCCTATCTACAAACCACAAAGACATTGGGATTCTGTACCTCTTCACGGCTGCCGTGGTGGGGTTCATTTCCGTCTGTTTCACCGTTTACATGCGCCTTGAGCTCATGGAACCGGGGGTTCAGTTCATGTGTCTCAACGAAGCTGGCGAGGCCGCAGCGCGGTTTGTGTCGGGCTTTGGCGCTGAAAACTGTGCGCCCAACGGCCACCTTTGGAACGTCATGATCACCTACCACGGTGTGTTGATGATGTTCTTCGTGGTGATTCCGGCGCTGTTTGGCGGTTTCGGCAACTACTTCATGCCGCTGCAAATCGGTGCCCCGGACATGGCCTTCCCGCGCCTCAACAACCTCTCCTACTGGCTCTATGTCTGTGGTGTGGCTTTGGGGATTGCGTCGCTGTTGTCTGTTGGCTCCGCCGATGGTCAAAACGGGGCTGGCGTGGGCTGGGTGCTTTATCCGCCGCTGTCGACCTCTTCGCCGGGTCACTCGATGGACCTCGCGATCTTTGCGGTTCACGTCTCTGGTGCCTCCTCGATCTTGGGCGCGATCAACATGATCACCACCATGCTCAACATGCGCGCGCCGGGCATGACCATGTTCAAAGTGCCGCTGTTCGCCTGGTCGATCTTTGTCACCTCCTGGCTGATCCTTTTGTCCCTGCCGGTTTTGGCGGGCGCGATCACCATGTTGCTCACAGACCGTAACTTTGGCACCTCCTTCTTCCAACCGGGCGGTGGCGGCGATCCGATCCTGTACCAGCACATCCTGTGGTTCTTCGGTCACCCCGAAGTGTACATCGTTGTTCTGCCGGGCTTTGGTTTGGTCTCCCACATCATCGCAACCTTCTCGAAGAAAGCCGTGTTTGGCTACCTTCCGATGGTTTGGGCGCTGATCGCGATTGGGGTTCTGGGCTTTGTTGTTTGGGCACACCACATGTACACTGTGGGTCTGTCGCTGACGCAGCAGTCCTACTTCATGATGGCCACCATGGTCATTGCGGTGCCGACAGGGGTGAAAATCTTCTCTTGGATCGCAACCATGTGGGGCGGCTCGATTGAGTTCAAAACACCGATGCTCTTTGCCTTCGGCTTCTTGATCCTCTTCACCATCGGTGGTGTGACCGGCATCGTTCTGTCGCAGGCTGGCATCGACCGCGCCTACCATGACACCTACTATGTTGTGGCGCACTTCCACTACACCATGTCGATGGGGGCGGCCTTTACCATCTTTGCCGGGATTTACTTCTACATCGGCAAAATGTCCGGGCGTCAGTACCCGGAATGGGCGGGCAAGCTGCACTTCTGGATGTTCTTCATCGGCGTCAACCTGACCTTCTTCCCACAGCACTTCCTGGGTCGTCAGGGCATGCCGCGTCGTTACATCGACTACCCGGAAGCCTTCGCCTATTGGAACAAGATCTCGTCTTACGGCGCGCTTCTGTCCTTCGCTTCGTTCATTCTGTTCATCGGCATTGTGTTCTACACCCTGCTGGCCGGTCGCCGCGTGACCGAGAACAACTACTGGAACGAATACGCAGACACGCTTGAGTGGACCCTGCCCTGCCCGCCGCCGGAGCATACGTTTGAAACGCTCCCGAAGCAGGAAGACTGGGATCACCAGCATTCGCACTAAGCCGCGCTGACGGAACAAAACAACAAAGGCCCCACCTCCTCGGTGGGGCCTTTTCTTTGAGGGTTTGCGCACGGTAAAGACCGTTGAGGTCACACATCAGGGGGCTTTGCAGGCCGCACCATGCCGCATAGACTGGCCGAAACACACATAAGAAACGCACATGCCCTATCAATGGACCCCGGATCATCGCAACCTGCCGCAGCGGGCCGCATTGGATGACGCACCTTTGGTGCGGCTTGACCTGTCGCCGCATCGCAGCCTCAAGGGCAAAGGCTTTTCCGCAACCATTTGGCTGATGTTTTTCGGCGGATTGATCCCGGTTGTGCCCTTTATCGGGACGGTTGCGTTTTGGATTTTGCTGATCTTTATGATGACGGCGCTGTCAGCGCTTTGGCTGGCGCTGAGGCGGTCAGATCGCGATCATCTGCGCGAAGAGCTTTTGATCTGGCCGGATCGTATCGCGCTGACCCATTGGCCCGCCAAGGGCAAAGCGATGACCTGGGAGGCGAACCCCTATTGGGTGAAACTGTCGTTGCACCCGACGGAGGGGAAGGTCGAGCAATACCTGACGCTGAAAGGCGGCGGTCCAGCACAAACACGCGAAGTGGAGCTTGGGGCCTTTTTGACACCCGAAGAACGCACGCACCTGCGCGATGATCTTGCGCTGGTTTTAGGGCAACTTAAGGACAGACCACGCCACACATCATAAGCCAAACGAAAAAGGCCGCCCAAAAGAGCGGCCTTTTCAACGATAGAGCCTCAAGGTTTATCCCAATTTAGCTTTGATCTGTGCACCCACCGCGCCAAAATCCATCTGGCCGGTGTATTTCGTTTTCAAAGCGCCCATGACCTTGCCCATGTCGCGGATACTCTCCGCGCTGGTCTCAGAAATGGCATCAGAAATGGCCTGAGCCACCTCACTCTCTGACAACTGACGCGGCAAAAACTCTTCGATCACAGTGATCTCAGAACGCTCCTTTGCCGCCAATTCAAGCCGCGCGCCTTCTTCAAACGCTTTGGCGCTTTCTTGGCGTTGCTTGACCATTTTGCCAAGAATACCAAGCACATCCGCGTCAGACACGCATTCTTCTTTGCCCTCACCCCGAGCCGCGATTTCGCGATCCTTGATGGCCGCATTGATCAGACGCAAGGTGGACAAGCGTTCGCTGTCCTTGTCTTTCATCGCCGTTTTCAATGCCGCGTTGAGCCGGTTCCGCATATCCATATGGGCCTCATCCCTCATGATGTCGCAAGTGGACAACATAGCGAAAGACGCCGCCGGTCTCAACCGTTGATAATTTCCATAACCCATTGAAAACGCTACGTTACATAAAGTGACCGAAAATCCACCACCCGACCTTGACGCCGCCTGCCCCTTTCCTTAGGTTCCGGTGAATTTTGCCCACATCAGGAGAGTCGTGCCATGGCATCTGGTCAGTCGTCCGAGAAACCAACCGCGTGTCTGGCATTGGCCGATGGCACACTCTTTTACGGTAAGGGGTTCGGGGCCACCGGAACCACCACCGCAGAGCTGTGTTTCAACACCGCCATGACGGGCTACCAAGAGATCATGACCGACCCATCTTATGCCGGTCAGATCGTCACCTTCACCTTCCCGCATGTTGGCAACACCGGCGTGAACGCCGAGGATGACGAGACCGCCGATCCGGTCGCTGCGGGCATGATTGTCAAATGGGACCCGACAGAGCCGTCCAACTGGCGCGCGCAAGAAGAGCTCGGCCCTTGGCTTGAAAAACGTGGTCGCATTGGCATGGGCGGGATCGACACCCGCCGCCTGACCCGCGCCATCCGCCAACAAGGCGCACCACATGTCGCCTTTGCCCATGATCCCGAGGGCAATTTCGACATCGAAGCTCTGGTCAAACAGGCGCGCGCGTTCTCCGGTCTGGTCGGGCTTGATCTGGCCAAAGACGTCACCTGCGCACAGTCTTATCAGTGGGATGAGATGCGGTGGGCCTGGCCGGATGGATTCCCGAAACGGGACGGTAAAGGCCATAAAGTCGTGGCAATTGATTTCGGTGCGAAACGCAACATCCTGCGCTGTTTGGCCTCGGCGGGTTGTGACGTCACCGTCCTGCCCGCCTCTGCCACCGCAGAGGAGGTCTTGGCCCATGCGCCCGACGGCGTGTTCCTGTCCAACGGCCCCGGCGATCCGGCGGCCACGGGCACCTATGCCGTGCCGATGATCAAAGGCGTTTTGGCCGCCGATCTTCCGGTGTTTGGCATCTGTTTGGGGCACCAAATGTTGGCTCTGGCTCTGGGCGCCAAAACAATCAAAATGAACCACGGCCACCACGGGGCAAACCATCCGGTGAAGGATCTCGACACCGGCAAGGTTGAAATCACCTCGATGAACCACGGCTTTACGGTGGATGCGCAGAGCCTGCCCAAAGGCGTGAAAGAGACCCATGTGTCGCTGTTTGATGGCTCCAATTGTGGCATCGCGGTTGAGGATAAACCGATCTTTTCGGTGCAATACCACCCCGAAGCCAGCCCCGGCCCGATGGACAGCTACTACCTGTTTGAACGGTTTGCGACGGCAATGGCGGCACGCGCGACCGCCTGATCCATTCAGATTACGTTACGGAAAGGCGGGGTTTTCCCCGCCTTTTTGCATGTATTTACCACATTTAAAGCCTTGGTTAATGCCTTGTTAACCTTGACGGATCAATCTTATCCACAGAGGTCTGGGGACAAACCCCAGCCATTGGGACAGTTGCGTCAGGGTGAAAATTTAGATGTCGTATGTCAGACATCCCCACTTTCCACAATCAAAGCTCCATACGGCCCGCGCGCCCGTGGACCATGAGGTCTTGGACGCACAAACCACGCCCCCGATTGGCCCCCACGCTCCCACGCGCAGTCCCATTGGTCAGATCCTCGTCAATATGGGCGCGTTGGACCCGGGCGATCTGGTCCGTGCTGCGGCTATGCGCCAACGCGAAGATGCACGTATCGGCGACATCCTTTTGGCCCACGGCATGGTCGATGAACCCACACTCTACCGCGCCTTGGCCCAGCAACATCATGCCACCGTCGCCGATTTTGATAAAACCGCGCCGGACGTGCGACTGATTGATCGTCTGGGCGCGGATGAATGCCTGCGCCGGGGGCTTTTGCCATGGTGTCAGGTCGGCGGCACGGTGATCATCGCCTCATGTCGCCCCGAACAATTCGAAGACCTGCGCCCGCGTCTCAGCGCGCTGTTTGGTCCGGTGCGCATGGCCGTGGCCTCAGAAACGGCGATGCACGAGGCGCTCCTGCGTTCGCGTCAACGCAAACTCGCGCTATCGGCGGAAACCCGTGTGGCGGCGCATGAAAGCTGTCGCGAAATGGACATTCGCAAACTGACGCGGATGATGTCGTCCTTGGCGGTTTTGGGCCTCATACTGGCGCTGTTGTCGCCGATGAGCGCTGCGATCCTGTTGACCGCATGGGCGGTGTTGACCCTTGTCGTCTCCACCGGCCTCAAAATCGCCGCCGCCTTTGCACAGGCCAGCACCGCGCGCACCCGCCAAAGCACGTTTAGCAGTCGCCGCACCAAAACCGCCCTGCCCACCGTGTCGATCATGCTGCCCCTGTTCAAAGAGCGCGAGGTCGCGACGCGGCTGATCAAACGGGTGTCGCGGCTGACCTATCCGCGCGAACTTTTGGACATTTGTCTTGTGGTCGAAGAAGATGACACCGTCACCCAAGACGCCATTGCCAGCACGGATTTGCCGCGATGGATGCGGCAAATCATCGTGCCACGCGGCGGGGTCAAAACCAAACCACGGGCGATGAATTTTGCCCTCGATTTCTGTCGCGGCTCGATCATTGGCATCTATGACGCCGAGGATGCGCCCGAGCCGGAGCAGATTCACAAAGTCGTCGCCCATTTCGCCCAAACCGGACCAGAAGTGGCCTGTGTTCAGGGCATTTTGGATTTTTACAACGCCCGTACCAATTGGTTGTCACGCTGTTTCACCGTCGAATACGCGACATGGTTTCGGGTGATTTTGCCCGGCTATGAGCGCATGGGGCTGGCCGTCCCTTTGGGCGGCACCACGTTGTTTTTCCGCCGCGAGGCGATTGAGGAACTGGGCGGATGGGACGCGCATAACGTGACTGAGGATGCCGATCTGGGCATCCGTTTGGCGCGCCATGGCTACCGCACCGAATTGTTGCACACGGTGACAGAGGAAGAGGCCAATTGTCGCCTCTGGCCCTGGGTCAAACAGCGCTCTCGCTGGCTCAAAGGCTACGCGATGACCTATGCGATGCATATGCAAAACCCGAGAACGCTCTGGCGTGACCTCGGCGCATGGCGGTTTTTCGGGGTTCAGGCGCTGTTTCTGGGCGCCTTGTCGCAATTTGTGCTGGCGCCGTTCCTGTGGTCGTTCTGGCTGTTCCCCTTGGGCCTCCCGCATCCGATGCGCGCGATCTTACCACATGACGTCTTGGTCGTATTGGGGACGATTTTCCTTCTGTCCGAAGTGGTGACCGTGGCGGTGGGCATGGTGGCGACCTCGACCCCGAAACACAAATGGCTTTGGCCTTGGGTGCCGACGCTGCATTTCTATTATCCACTGGCCACTCTGGCGGCGCTCAAAGGCCTGTGGGAGATGGTGACCAAGCCCTATTATTGGGACAAAACCGCCCATGGCGTGCATGATTTGGGATTCCATGAGGATGAGCCAGACACCGCATCAGCGCCAAACTCAGCGCCCACCCCGATGTCGTCACAGCCCCGCCCCGCCCCTTTGGTGCTGGGCACCGATCAACGCATCGCTGCGAGCCCCTCGGGTGCCGCCACCCCGCAAAAACCCGCCACCCCATTGATCCTCTATCCCGCCGCCAAACCCAGACAGAACAGCCATGAGAGCGGTGCAGATCGCGTTCGGGCCTTTGGCGAAGCGACCAGTGCCTTTGTGTTTGAGCGCCTTGAACAGGATGCGTCGGGATCGGTGCCCAAGCCGGGGCGGCGTTTGACCTTTGGTCTTGATCTTGAAGCCGCGCCCAACACCCCTGCATTGCGGCGTGCGCTTGAGGCGGCGGCGGTGGCATTTGACCCCGACCGTCTACGCCCCGCGCCGAAACCAGACCCCAAAACCATGCGTCCACCTCCGCCCGAAACCACCATCCCACTGCCGCATCAAATCAAAGACCCGAGCCCACGCATCCCGGTCAATACACCAAACGCGCCCGAATGGGCGCATATGGCCGCATTTGTTGAGGTGCCCGAGTTTCTTCCAACCGCCCCCATCGAAGAGCCGCATCGTTTGAGCGGAACCTCTGGGAAACTCGGGGAGGCCTGAGGTTTAACGCACCTTATCGGCGTCGATTTTCAGGCGGGTCACAAAGGCCTTGGAAATATGTTCTGACAGCGCCTTATGCGCGCGATCGCCATCGCGCGCTTCAATCGCTGAGACGATCTGATCATGTTCTTTGATCGCCTCTTCGCCCCGGCCTTCGGCGGCCAAAGAGGTGGTGGCGAGCAGGGCCATCGAGCGGTGCACCAGATCAAGCTGTTGCACCAGATAGCGGTTGTGCGAGGCGAGGTGGATTTGTTTGTGAAACCGGCGATTGGCGCGCGACATGGCGTCGGGTTTGCCGATCAGGCCGCGGTCCTCTTCGACCATATCACGCAACACACGCACCTCCTCAGAGGTGGCATGACGCGCCGCAAGACGGGCCGCAAGCCCTTCAAGTTCGGTGCGCACAACGTAGAGATCCGCCATCTGATTGTGATCCAAAGAGGCGACAATCAGTGAACGCCCATCCCGCGTCAGCATGGATTGGGTCTCAAGCCGCTGTAACGCCTCGCGGATCGGAGTGCGCGACACGCCAAAGCGTTCGGCCAGCTCACTTTCAACAAGCCGGTCTCCGGGGCGATACACCCCGGTGTCGATGGCATCCAGGATCAGCCCATAAGCGTCCTTTTGCCCAGCGCGCGGATCTTTCATCTTGTGCCTCTCAGGTCAACAGGGGGAGACCATAGACAGCCCTGCCCCCCACGATCAAGCGCTAACATTGCCGCAAGGCGGCCAAATTCAAGAACACCGTGTCGAAACATCCGCCAACCTCGCTCTGCGTTCAACACCACGTCCCGCCTTGCGTCGCTGTCGCTCTTTGCCTAACACGATGCCATGGTATCTGATCAATTCTCTCACGTGAACACATGGGTCTTTGACCTCGACAATACGCTTTACCCGCCAGAGGCCGCGCTTTTTGCCCAGATCGAGGTCAAAATGACCGATTGGGTGGCACGCGAATTGGGCGTGAGTTTAGAGGCGGCCAATGCGTTGCGCAGCGCCTATTGGCGCGATTATGGCACCACACTGTCGGGGATGATGGCCAAACATGGCACCGACCCATTGCCCTATCTCAGCTACGTGCATGACATCGACTTTTCCGGCCTGCAGCTTGATGCCGAACTCAAAGCGGCGATCACCGCCCTGCCCGGCCGCAAAATTGTCTACACCAACGGCTCCGCCCCCTATGCCGAACGGGTGTTGGAGGCGCGCGGCTTGACCGGAATTTTCAACGCCGTCTACGGCATTGAACACGCTAAATTTCATCCCAAACCTCTGGCCGAAGCCTTTGACACCGTGCTGGCCCTCGACGGGATCACGCCCAACACGGCGGCGATGTTCGAAGACGATCCGCGCAACCTCAAAGTCCCGCATGATCTGGGGATGAAGACCGTCTATGTCGCCGCCGCACCGCTTGATCCGCCCGCGCCTCATATCCATCACCACACCGACAATCTGTCGGCGTTTTTGCGCGCGCTGATCGGCTGAGACGTGGTAAAATCACAAGATTGACAGGATCGCGACAGCCCGCCCGCCTGCGCGCTTCTGTCGCCGTGACGGATGGGTCCGAACGCCCTATCTGACAGCGTAACAAGAAACGCACAGCCCGGAGACCGCACATGTCACAAGCAACCGCAGACCAAGCCACGTCCAAGTCCCACCACGAAGATGGTGTCGCCTCCACCCGTGGCGTCGTTCTTTTCCTTCTTGCCGTTCTCGTCGTGATCGCAGCGGTCATTTTTGGCATGTTCGCCATCGGCCCTTGGGTGCTTGGCGTCACTGCGCTGGCCACGGTTCCGGTGATCTATATCGTGATGGTCGTCCTCACGATGGGCCAATAATAGGCCGAACACGCCTCTTTGGTGGCTCTGCCCCCCTGAGACAGCCTGTCCCTTGGACAATCCCCGCCTTTGCGCCTATCTCTTGGCCATGCCCAAAGAGTGGGAGCAAAGGAGATGATCATGGCGAACCAACCCCTCACGCTTGCACAGCGTGAAACCGTGGATGTTTTGGTCTCAGGCGGCGGCATCGCCGGGATGATTGCAGCGGCGGCTTTTGGGGCCTCTGGGTTCAAAACCCTGATGATCGACCCGACCCCGCCGATCACCAGCGGCACAGAGGACCGGTCCGATCTGCGCTCCACCGCGTTTTTGCGCCCCGCGCGCGATCTCTTTGCCCGCATTGGCATTTGGGAGGCGCTTGCCCCCCACGCCACGCCACTTGAGGCGCTGCGCATCGTTGATACTTTGGGGCAACCGTCCGACATCCGGGCCGAGCGTCAGTTTGAAGGCCGCGAAACCGGCGACGAGCCCTTTGGCTGGAACTTTCTCAACTGGGTGATCCGGCGCGAGCTTTTGAAAGCCGTGCCCAATATCCCTAATGTCGACATGCGCTATGGCACCGGGTTTAAATCCATGCTGACCCGCACCAATGAGGCCATCGTCACCCTCACCGACGGCACACAGGTGCGCGCTAAATTGGTCGTGGCCGCCGATGGCCGCAACTCGCCGGTGCGTGAGGCGGCGGGAATTGGCGTCAAAACCACGCGTTATGGCCAAAAATCTCTGGCCTTCACTGCCACGCACGAGTGGCCGCACAACAATGTCTCTACCGAAATTTACCGCGAAGGCGGTCCCTTCACCATGGTGCCTTTGGCGGACATCGACGGCAAACCCGCCTCGGCGATTGTCTGGATGAACAAAGGCCCCTACGCGACTGAGCTGTTGAATATGGACCCCGAAGCATTCAACGCGGTGATGACCACACGCTCAGCGGGTCTCTTTGGTCAGATGACGCTGGCCTCCGGTCGCGCGATCTTTCCGATCATCACCCAAGTGGCCGAGCGCCTGTCGGGCGAACGTGTCGCAGTGATTGCGGAGGCCGCGCATGTGCTGCCCCCGATCGGCGCGCAGGGATTGAACACGTCCCTCAATGATCTGGGCGAACTTTTGGCGCTTGCCGAGACCTATCGTGGCGATTTGGGTGGGCAGGTCATGTTGGACGCCTATGCCAAAACCCGGCACCGCGACATCTCGGCGCGCGCCAAGGTGGTCGATGTCTTTAACCGCGTCACCCGTTCGGAAGGCGATATTTTGCAAGCGCTGCGCCTCTTGGGGCTGAAAGCCGTGCATGACGTCAAACCGCTGCGTCAGGGGATCATGAAGGCGGGGCTTGGCCCGATCTAAAGCACCGTTTTACCCTGAGCCAAACACTCAAACGGCGCGCTCTTCGCCAAGGGCGCGCCGTTTTCGGTTTTATACCAAAGGCTTATTTCGCCAAAACCGCATCCAATGCCGCCTCAAGACGGGCGACAGACGCATCCACGTCATAGAGTTTATCAAGACCAAACAGGCCCAGCCGGAAAGATTTATACTCCGGCCCCTCATCACATTGCAGTGGCACGCCCGCAGCGATTTGCATCCCCAATGCCGCGAACGCCCGGCCCGATTGGATGTCTGGATCATCGGTGTAACACACCACCACGCCCGGCGCCTCAACGCCCTCTGCGGCAACCGAGGCAAAGCCCCGCGCTTTCAACAGGGCACGCACCCGGCGGCCCTGTTCCCATTGCGCCTCACAAAGTTTGGCGAAGCCATACTCTTTGGTCTCCAACATCGCATCGCGAAAGGCGCGCAGCGCATCCGTGGGCATCGTCGCGTGATAGGCGTGCCCCCCGGCCAAATAGGCCTCCATGATGGTCAACCACTTGCCCAGATCAATCGCAAAAGACGACGACTGGCGCGATTTTACCACCTTGATGGCGCGCTCAGAGAGCATCACCAACCCGGCGGAAGGCTGCGCCGACCAGCCTTTTTGCGGCGCGGAAATCAACACATCCACCCCGGTCGCTTTCATATCGACCCAGGCACAGCCCGAAGCGATACAATCAAGCACCATCAACCCGCCCTCTTCGTGCACCGCATCTGACAGCGCGCGGATATATCCGTCTGGTAAGATCATGCCAGAGGCGGTTTCCACATGCGGCGCAAAGACCGCAGCGGGTTTGAGCGCGTGAATTTCGGCCACGGCCTCTTCCAGGGGGGCGGGCGCGAACGGTGCGGTGATCTCGTTGCCGGTGCGGCGGGCTTTGAGTACGGTCTGCGATTTCGGGATCGCGCCCGCATCAAAAATCTGGCTCCAGCGGAAGGAAAAGAAACCGTTGCGGATAACCATCACATCCTCGTCGCCCGCAATCTGGCGCGCCACGGCTTCCATCCCATAGGTGCCGCCGCCGGGAACGACCACGGCAGTGTCGGCATGATAGACCTCGCACAGGGTGGCGTGGATGTCGGTCATCACGGTTTGAAAGGCTTTCGACATGTGATTCAGCGAGCGGTCGGTGAAAACCACGGAAAATTCCATCAACCCATCCGGGTCGATATCAGAGCGCAATGCGGGCATGAGGCCTCCTTAAAATCATAACAAACGGTGCCAAAGCGACACAATGGCTGTCCGTTCGGGGGATGGGCGCACAAACGTCTGGACAAGTGACCTAAGGTTCACAACACTTGCCCAAGCGTCACGCCACGGATCGGGCCAAAAAGAGCACCGGACGGGCGAAAACACAAGCGGTTCAAACCGCATCGGCGCATTGAGGCAGATCCGGGTCACGGACCCAAACCAGACAGGCAGAGCAGTCATGCCAACAGAGAATCTAATTGTGATGGGGGCCTCCCTCATCAACAATCCGATTGGCTATTCCCAAGATCCTTGGGGAGACGCCAATGACGGTGCCTATATCACCGGCGGCGACAGCGTTTTTGAAGATGATGACGTCATCGTTTTCACCGTGCAAAAGGTCAATCATGACGGTACGTTTGACGACAAAACCCAGATCATGGGGATTGTGGTTTATGACAATGCCGCCGATTATGTGAATGGCGTCCCCAAATACACCTATGAGTTGGAAAAAACTGGCGGCTGGGGATGGGGGCACACCACAGGCAACAGCGGCGATGTCTCCACAAGCGTGCACAACATGGGGGATGCCTATCTGCATTTCCCCGCCAATGATTTTGTCAGCTCCGATCCAACCGCCCCCGATTTGGATTATCTTTTCTTGGCACCGGGCGTGGATCTGTCAGAGGCCTACCCCGTCTGGCTCTCGCATGAACAAGGCATCGACTATAATGAAGATGGCTCCATTGCGGGCAGCGAGGTCGGCGATGGGGTCTTTACCACCGACAACAACCTGTTTGCCGAAAATGAAATTGCCGCTGCGATTTGTCTGACGCGCGGGACGTTGATTGACACGCCCGAGGGGCCAAAATTTATCGAGACCCTGAGCGAAGGTGATCTTATTCATACGCTTGATGATGGGCCGCAGCCGATCCGCTGGATCGGGTCACGCCGGGTCGAGGCCACGGGCAAACTCGCCCCAATCCACATCAAAGCCGGAGCTTTGGGCAATTTCCGCGACCTCACCGTCTCGCCCAATCACCGGATGATGATCCGGGGGCCGAAAGCCGAAATGCTATTTGGCGAACGCGATGTCTTGGTGGCGGCGAAACATTTGGTCAACGACAACACGATCCGCCACATGTCCGGCGGCACCGTGGAGTATTTTCACATGCTGTTTGACCGTCATCAAATCATCTTTGCCGAGGGCTGTCCGACCGAAAGCCTCTACCCCGGCCAAGAGGCCTTGGGCGCAGTCAACCCAGAGGCGCGGGCCGAGATTTTGACGCTGTTTCCCGAATTCGAACACGGAACACAACAGGCGGAACTGTCACGCTATGAATTGAAAGCCTGGGAGGCGCAGGCGCTCAAACACGCGTCTTAAACAGCCTCACATCTTGACGTCGCGGTATGATGGCTTTGATCGCGATATTAGGACAGAGTCCGCAAAATTCAGACCTGCATCAGAGGACCCCAAAGGGGCATCGCAGGTTAAAAAACATTGAAGCAACGGGGCACATCCCCAAACATAGGCAGAGCAGATGCCAACCGAAGACATTCTCGTGATGGGGTCCTCCCTCCTCGACAACGCGTCGATTGGGACCAACAGTGGCGGCACCAATGGCGGCAACATGATGATTCACAGCGGCGACATGGTGTTTCAGAGCGACGATGTGATTGTCATCACCGTTGAGAACGTCACTGACGGCGAAGTCACCGGCCAAAGCCGGATCGTCGGCATGGTGGTCTATGACACCCCTGCCGATTATGTGAACGGCACGCCCCTCTACACGTATCACCCGATGAACCCCGGCCAATACGCCAATATCCAAAGCGACATTTCGGGGCTGGGCGACACCTATCTGCGCTTCAACGCCAATGTGTTGGTCTCCTCCGATGGCGGGCCGCAGATCAACACCATTTTGATCGCACCCGGTCAGGACCTAAGCCAACTGCGCCCCGTCATCCAAATTGGCCATGAAACCGACATGGATTATGATGGCGACGGGGTGATCGACACCCAAGGTGACGGCAATTTCAACATCGACAACAACCTGATCGCCGAAGAGATCATCCATGGCGCGGTCTGTCTGACCCGTGGCACCTTGATCGACACCCCCAAAGGCCCGCGCTACATCGAAACACTCACCGAGGGCGATTTGATCAATACGCTGGACGCCGGGCCACAACCGATCCGTTGGATCGGATCGCGCAAACTTGCGGCCCGTGGCCCCCTCGCCCCGGTGCTGATCCGGGCGGGCGCTTTGGGCAATCTGCGCGATCTCTGCGTGTCTCAAAACCACCGCATGTTGTTGCGTGGTCCGCAGGCCGAAGTGTTGTTTGGCGAACGCGATGTCTTGGTTGCGGCCAAACATTTGGTCAATGACACCACCATCCGGCTCAAACCGGGCGGCACGGTGGAGTATTTCCACATGCTGTTTGACGCCCATCACATCATCTTTGCCGAAGGCTGCCCGACCGAAAGCCTCTACCCCGGCCAACAGGCGCTCAATTCCGTCGCCACAGACTCGCGCGATGAAATTCTATCGGTGTTTCCCGAACTCCTGTGCGAAAGCCGTGATCCCCACCTGTCGCGCTACGAATTAAAAGCCTGGGAGGCACAGGCGCTCAAACGCGCGAGCTGACACTTGCCCCTGACTGCGCCTGCGTTTAGAACGCAGGACAACAGGATACGCAGGGAGCCGCGACATGCTCGATCATCTCGAATTCACCACGCCAAAACCGAAAGTCATTTCGGGGGCAAAAGACGACTGGGAACTGGTGATCGGGATGGAAATCCACGCTCAGGTTGCCTCTAAATCCAAACTGTTCTCCGGCGCCTCGACGAAATTTGGCAATGAGCCGAACTCGAACGTCTCTTTCGTGGATGCGGCCATGCCCGGCATGTTGCCCGTGATCAACGAATTCTGCGTCGAACAAGCGGTGCGCACGGGGCTGGGCCTCAAGGCCGAGATCAACCTGTTCTCCGCCTTTGACCGCAAAAACTATTTCTACCCGGATCTGCCGCAGGGCTACCAGATTTCGCAGCTCTATCACCCGATCGTCGGCGAAGGCGAAGTTTTGGTCGATATGGAACCCGGTGTCGCCCGTTTGGTGCGCATCGAGCGCATCCATTTGGAACAAGACGCCGGAAAATCCATTCACGACATGGACCCGACCATGTCCTTTGTCGACCTGAACCGCACCGGTGTGGCCCTGATGGAAATCGTGTCCCGCCCGGACATTCGCGGGCCTGAAGAAGCCGCCGCCTATGTGCTCAAACTGCGTCAAATCCTGCGCTATCTGGGCACCTGCGATGGCAACATGCAAAACGGCAACCTGCGCGCCGATGTGAACGTCTCCGTCTGTCGTCCGGGTCAGTATGAAAAATACCAAGCGACCCAAGATTTTGGGCATCTCGGCACCCGCTGTGAGATCAAAAACATGAACTCGACGCGGTTCATCCAGATGGCAATTGATTACGAGGCCCGCCGTCAAATCGCAATTTTGGAAGACGGCGGCACGGTCGATCAAGAGACCCGTCTCTATGACGCCGACAAAAACGAAACCCGTTCCATGCGCTCCAAAGAAGAGGCGCATGACTACCGCTATTTCCCCTGCCCGGACCTTCTCCCGCTGGAGATCGAACAGGGCTGGGTTGATGACATCGCGAAAACCTTGCCCGAGCTGCCCGACGAGAAAAAAGCCCGCTTTGTCAAAGAGTTCGGCCTCTCGGAATATGACGCAAACGTGTTGACCGCCGACACGGCCAACGCCAGCTATTTCGAAGGCGTGGCCGCGGGCACGGACGGCAAACTGGCCGCAAACTGGGTGATCAACGAACTCTTTGGTCGTCTGAAAAAGGACGACAAAGACATCGAAACCTCGCCAGTGTCCCCCGAACAATTGGGCGGCATCGTCAAACTGATCAAATCCGGCGACATCTCTGGCAAGATCGCCAAAGACCTGTTTGAAATCGTCTACACCGAGGGCGGCATCCCGGCCGAGATCGTCGAAACGCGCGGCATGAAACAGGTCACAGACACCGGCGCGATTGAAAAAGCGGTTGACGAAGTGATCGCCGCCAACCCCGGCCAGGTCGAAAAAGCGCAACAAAACCCGAAACTTGCGGGTTGGTTTGTGGGCCAGGTGATGAAAGCCACGGGTGGCAAGGCCAATCCCGGTGCAGTGGATGCATTGGTGAAGGCCAAACTCGGCCTCTAAATCACGCCGCCATCAAAGGTATAAAAGGCGTCCGTCATGGGCGCCTTTTTTCATAAACTCGCCCTTAACTCTCGGCGAGTAACTTGGGACAAATGGAAGGAGCCCATCATGTCCCATTACGAGTACAAAGCCATCCCTGCCCCGCATGAAAGCGAAGCCACCTCCGCCTCGCAAACCCCCGAGGCGCGATTGGCCGATGCGGTCACGGTACGGCTCAACGCGATGGCGAAAGAGGGCTGGACCTACCTGCGTTCGGACGCGTTCACCCTCACCGGTGTGGCGGGCAAACAAGCGGTTTTGGTGTTTCGCCGCGAAAGCGATTTCGGCATGTTTGGGCAGGACAAGCCCGGCTTTGGCACCTTCGGGCCAGAAGCCGCCGACTGAGGCCAGAGGCCCCCATGACACGCGGGCCATGCCTTGACCTCCGATCCCCATCCGCTAAACCTGTGCCGCAACGACGCGCCGCCCAACGCAGTCACCACAGGAGACCCTATGCCCCTTTATGAGTACCTCACCGTGCCCGCCCCGCGCAAAGGCGAGAAAATCCGCGGCATCAAGACCTCTGAGGGCCGGATCGCGCAAGCGATGCAAAGCGTGCTCAATGAAAAAGGCGCTGAGGGCTGGGAGTACATCCGCGCCGATCTTTTACCGATGGAAGAGCGTTCTGGGCTGACGTCAAAGGCCGTCACCTATCACACGGTTTTGGTGTTTCGTCGTGAGCGCGATGCCAATGCCGTGGCGACGGCCGCCACGACGGAACAGGCCGCGGTACAACCGCGCAAATCTCCGGTCGCGGACCGCAACACGCCACCGCCCTCTGTCCCCTTTCCGTCCCATGCCGAAAAAGGCGCGGGCGCCAACGCCCGCCGCCTCTCGCCCGACGTGGCCGATGAGATTGCCGAAGACCGCGAGTCTTAATCCCGCGGCCCCATCATAGCGCTCAGGCGTCCAAATCCAGGGCCAGAGCATGAATGCGCGGCACCAAATCGCCGAGCGCTTTGTGCACCATCCGGTGACGCGACACGCGCGATTGTCCGGCAAAGGCGTCTGAGCGGATCATCACATTAAAATGCGTCTCCCCCGCCCCGCCGGGATTTCCGGCATGTCCGGCGTGTGAGGCGCTATCATCCTCGATCTGCAAGATTTTTGGCGCAAAGGCCGCCTGTAACCTGACGCGCATTTCATCCGCAATTGTCATCTCTCTCTCCCAGTTTTCGGCCCCAAGGCCTTTCCCATTTTGCATTCTTCATCTAAAGTCCTGCGTCCGAGTCGAAAAGGTTGAGGCACATGGATAAAAACGATCCCTTCGGTTTTGATATGTCAGTCACGTCATCAAAAAAGAACAAACGTGGTGGCAGACGCGGCATGTCCGGGGCATTTGAGACCTCTAAACGGGTCTGTGAACATGACGGATGTCAGGAATCGGGCCAATATCGCGCGCCCCGGTCGCCTGATCATTTGGACGAGTATAAGTGGTTTTGTAAGGACCACGTGCGCGAATATAATTTGAAATGGAATTTTTTCACCAACGCCACGCCGGAAGAAATGGACGAGCAAATCAAAGCGTCCCAAACCGGCGAACGTCCGACCAAGCCCTTTGGCAAGAAATCGGTCGAACAGAGGGCGTGGGAACGTCTCGGCATTGATGACGCTCATGAGGTGCTGGGCGAAAACGCGACGCAAAATCCCGGCAAATCGGACCCGGCGGCCTCGACGCGCAAATTGCCACCTGTGGAGCGGCAAGCGATTGATATTTTAGAGGCCAAGGATCATTGGACCAAGGCCGAGATCAAAAAACAGTATCGCGCTTTGATCAAAGTGCTGCACCCGGACGTGAACGGCGGCGATCGCTCGCAAGAGGAGCAATTGCAACAGGTCGTTTGGGCCTGGGATCAGCTCAAAGAGAGCCGTTGGTTTAAGTAGGCCATAGGGTCAAACAGCCTCAAAATAGAAAAAGCCGCCTCACATGGGGCGGCTTTTTTGATGGCGTGAGGCGTGGCTTTAATGTGCCGCGTCCGCTTTCTTACCCGTCACCAAACGGATCAAAGGATTGATGATCCGAGCCACGATCGGGATGAGGATCAGGCCATAGATCAGCCCCAAAATACCATCGAAAAACGCGGTGACGACCCAAGCGACAAAGCCAGCCGCCCCCTCAAAGGCATGGGCGGCCGTTTCGGCAATGTGGTGAATGTCGTCATACGGATGCGGTTGGCCCAGTTCGGACAGGCCATGGATCACGATCGAGCCGCCGACCCAAATCATCGCGGCGGTGCCGACAATCATCAAAAGGGTCATCAGGATCGGCATGAATTTCACGATCCCGCGCCCCAAAGCCCGCGTCATCGACAGCCGCCCAACCCGTGCCAACCACAGGCCGACATCATCGGCTTTGACGATCAAGGCAACGCTGCCGTAGACGACCACGGTGATGATCACCCCCGCCAGCCCCAAAGTGAAGGCGCGAAAGACAATGCCTGTGGTGGGATCAAGGGCGGCCAAAATGATGGTCATGATTTCGGCGGAGAGGATGAAATCGGTCTTGACCGCGCCCGCCACTTTGGTCGCTTCGAGATGGGCCGGATCGCCCGTCTCAGACGGCTGACCATCGGCGTGAGGGGCATGGGGTTTGAACAGGTGATAGACCTTTTCCGCCCCCTCAAAACACAAATACGACCCGCCGAGCATCAACAAAGGCGTGACCAGCCACGGCGCGAAGGCCGACAACAGCAAAGCCAGAGGCAAAAGGATCAGCAATTTGTTGCGGATCGAACCAAGGGCAATTTTGCCCACGATCGGCAATTCGCGCGCGGCGGCAAAACCATGGACGTATTTCGGCGTCACGGCAGCGTCATCAATCACCGCCCCCGCCGCCTTGGCCGAGGCTTTCGCCGCCTGGCCCGCCACATCATCGACAGAGGCCGCCGCCACTTTTGCGATGCCCGCCACGTCGTCCAATAGTGCCAAAAGGCCGCTCATGCCCGTATCCCCATTTTCATCTTACGTTTGAGGCTATGTAGTCACGAATACGCTCACAGGCAAACCCACCAACAAACCCAAGTGCAAAAAAGCGGGGCGCCCCGAAGGACGCCCCACCCGCATGATCCCCGAAGGGAGACCTCATTCAAAGTACCGACCTTACATCGCCGGCAAAAGCACCTTGTCGATCACGTGGATCACGCCGTTCGATTGATCAACATCAGCGATTGTCACAGTGGCCGCGTTGCCCTGTTCGTCTTCGATCATCACCATACCGTCTTTGACCATGGCTTTGAGCGTACAACCGCCCACGGTCGGCACATCATGCACGCCACCATCATCTTCGATCATGCCGACAAGAGCGGCAGACATGACATCAGCGGCAACCACATGGCAGGTCAGGATTTTGGTCAACTGATCTTTGTTTTCCGGCATCAAAAGCGTTTCAACCGTGCCTTCGGGCAAAGCGGCAAAGGCGTCGTTGGTCGGAGCGAACACGGTGAACGGACCTTCGCCGGAGAGGACATCCACGAGACCGGCGGCCTGAACGGCGGCGACCAGAGTGGTGTGGTCAGCGGAGTTCACAGCGTTTTCAACGATGTTTTTCTCGGGGAACATCTCAGCGCCGCCGACCATTGGGTTTTTCATGCCATGATCATCCGCAAAGGCGGTGGTGGCGAGAAGAGCGGCGGTTGCTGCGGCAAAAATTGTGCGTTTCATTGTAAGTCTCCCTTAAGAACACTCCCCGACCCAGTGTCGAGGTTATAAGGGTTACGGGGCGGATCACCGGGTGGATCACAGCCCGGCGATCACGTTCAATCACGCAAGCGTGAGGTGTTTTTTTACGCCACGCTGCATTCTGTGCACGCGCTCACCGCCCCCGCGACGCCTCGCCCCTTGCACCTGACGCGCTGATAGGGCACGAAGTCACCTAAAGCGTTCCACCAAAACCTGAGAGACGGGGTTTGAGGCGGGACAGTTTAAGTGAACACATAAGAAAACGGGCCGAACCATGGACGCGAACGCAAAACCGACCGAAACCATTTCTGTACGCGATGTCTTTGGCATTGATACTGACATGACCGTAAAAGGCTTTGCCGAGCGCCTCGATCGCGTACCGGACGAAGACCCGACCTATAAATTTGACCCGGATACGACGCTGGCGATTTTGGCGGGCTTTTCCCACAACCGCCGCGTGATGATCCAAGGCTACCACGGCACCGGCAAATCGACCCATATCGAACAGGTCGCTGCCCGCCTGAACTGGCCCTCCGTGCGCGTCAATCTCGACAGCCACATCTCGCGCATTGATTTGATCGGCAAGGACGCGATCAAACTGCGCGACGGCAAACAGGTGACCGAATTCCAAGAGGGCATCCTGCCGTGGGCATTGCGCAACCCCTGCGCCATCGTGTTTGACGAATATGACGCCGGCCGTGCCGATGTGATGTTTGTGATCCAACGGGTGTTGGAAGCCGATGGGAAGTTGACCTTGATGGACCAAAACGAGGTGATCACCCCGCACCCGTCCTTCCGCCTGTTTGCCACGGCCAACACCGTCGGCCTTGGCGACACCACGGGGCTGTACCACGGCACGCAACAGATCAACCAAGCGCAAATGGACCGTTGGTCTTTGGTGGCGACGTTGAACTATCTGAGCCATGACGCCGAGGCGAATATCGTTTTGGCCAAATGCCCGCATTACAACACCGAGAAAGGCCGCCGCGACATTTCGCAAATGGTGACCGTGGCCGATCTGACCCGGACCGCATTTATGAACGGCGATCTCTCGACTGTCATGAGCCCCCGGACCGTGATCACCTGGGCACAAAACGCCGAGATTTTCCGCAACATCGGCTATGCATTCCGCCTCACCTTCCTCAACAAATGTGATGAGCTGGAACGTCAAACCGTGGCGGAATTCTACCAGCGCTGCTTTGACGAAGAACTGCCGGAATCGGCGGCCTCTGTCGCAAGCTGATAGCGCATCTTTTGAACATGAGACTGAAACGGGCCCCTTTTGGGGTCCGTTTTCATTTGGCCTCATAGGATGTCTTGTGTGTGGGCCTCTTGTCCTCAGTCGATATCTCGCCTACATAAAATTGTTACGATATAACATAACGATTCGATGATACGGCACACACAAAGAAAGTCCCGCAAATGCCCCACATAAGCTCGAAAACGGTCACCGCACTGGCCACCACAACACTGTTGATGTTCGCCACACAAACCTTAGCACATGACACCAAATCTCACGATGCAAGCCCGGAACACGCCCACAGCCATGAGGTGGATCAAGACATCTACAAAGGCTACTTTGAGGACGCACAGATCAAAGATCGCCCCCTGTCCGATTGGGCCGGTGCGTGGCAATCGGTCTACCCATATTTGCAGGACGGAACGCTCGCCCCTGTGATGCAACATAAGGCTGAACAGGGCGACAAAACCGCCGACGCCTATCACAGCTATTATGACACAGGCTACAAAACCGACGTGAACCATATCGACATCGACGGCAACACGGTGCGCTTTGTCCGTGATGGGACACCCCTTTCGGCCCAGTATGAAAGCGATGGCTACGAAATTCTCACCTACGCAAAGGGAAACCGGGGCGTTCGCTACATCTTTGAAAAAACGGACGGCGATGATGCCGCCCCCGCCTATATCCAGTTTAGCGATCACCGGATTTCGCCCGAGAGCGCCGATCACTACCACCTCTATTGGGGCAATGACCGTGCAGCGCTTCTCAAAGACGTGACCAACTGGCCGACATATTACCCGGCCTCAATGGATGGCGACGCAATCGTTCACGACATGCTCGCGCACTGACGCAGGCCCAAACATAAAGCCCGTTGGCCCACATCGCGCGCATCGCGGTGTGGGCTTTGAGGAATCGACTGTCTTTCAAATCAGGTTGCCCTTCAAACGTATATACGTCCGATAGGCAAAAATGGCTTGTCACGACTCGCCTGTCGCGCTTACGCTTATGTAACGATTTTACGACACAGTGAGGCCATGACACAGAGAGTCCACAGAGTTATCCACAGGCAAGCCCGCATATCCCTTGCCATCATGAGCGCCCTTTTGAGCGCGCTCAGCCTCTGTACTGCGGCTCATGCCCTGCCTGCGGCCACGTCCCCCCTCGCCCGCGATTTCGCCTATTGTGCCGGACGGCTGTCCGCCGAGGCGCAACACCGCGAAGACCAAAGCCTCAACGAGCTTAAACACGCCATGCAGGAACTTTTGGCCGCCGTGATCGCGCCTGATGAGGCCGCCGCCTACGAAGAATTGCGCTTGGCCGGCCATGTGGCGCAAAGCGAACTGTTGGCGCTGTCGCGCTTTTCCTTTGACCAAGGCGAGGCAGACCGCGCCACTCAGCTTGCCCAAGACAACATCCGCCACTGTCGCGCCATGCTTTTGGGCGCATGACCCAAGACTGAATCCCGGCATGAAAAAGGCCCGCGAAACGCGAGCCTTTCCCACTCTATATAACCTTGGCTTAACGCGCGGCTTTGGTCGCATTGGTCCACCAGGCCAAATCGCCCAACATGGCGGTGACCGACGGCAGGATATTGGCTTCGATTTCCGACATTTCGGCATTGGCGCCCAGCGGCGAGACTTTGAAGAAATCTGAACCGGAAATGTAAACAGCGGCGCGCACCGGCACCATCGACAGGTTGATCGTCACGGCGCGCAGGTGCTCAACCGCACGAGCGGCACCAACCGCCCCATAGCCGAAGACGGCGGCGGGTTTGCGCACCCATTCCTTGCCGGCCTGATCCAACGCGTTTTTCAACGAAGCCGGGATCGAGGAGTTGTATTCCGGGGTGACGAAGACATAGCCATCAAATTCGGCCATCTTTTCCTGCCATGCTACGGCTTTTGCGTCCGAGGACGGCATCCACAGGTTGGAGGCCATTTCGTTGAACATCGGCAAGTCATAGTCTTTCAGATCGACCAGTTCGAAATCGAGATCGGTGCTGAGTTCTTTGGCTTTTTCCAATAGCCAGTTTGCCGGTTTATCAGCAAAACGGGCATCGCGGGTGGAGCCAATGATGATAGCAATTTTGGGGTTAGACATGGGGGTCTCCTGATCTGCACGCGGGGGATAAGGGGGAAGACAGCTCCGCGGCTTTGAGGCCTACATAAATTTGCACCCATACACAGTTCAATCCAAATATATGTGCGCCATCGCGCAATTCCTGTGCAAACACATAGGCCCCCTGTGTCGCATGTCTTTCTCTTGCCCGACCTGCGCGCGCATGATTTAACGAGCGCATGAACAAGCCCTCAGATAACCCTGCCGATCCGTTCAAAAAGGCGCTGGCCGAAGCCACGAAAGTGCTCGCCAACGATGCGGACCTGACGATCACCTATTCGATGGACCCCTCCGGTCTGTCGGGTGACACCGTGCGTCTGCCACAAGTGTCGCGGCGGATGACCAAAGACGAAGTGTTGATCGCGCGCGGCACGGCCGATGCGCTCGCATTGCGTCACAAGTTTCACGACCAACCGACATTCCAACGCTACGCGCCGCAGGGCCAAATGGCGTTTGAGATTTACGACGCCTTGGAAACCGCGCGCTGTGAGGCAGCAGGCGCGCGACACATGCCCGGCACGGCCAAAAACATCAATGCCAAGATCGGCAATGAGGCCCTGCGCCGTGGCTACGATGGCATCACCAAACGCGAAGACGCGCCTTTGGCTCAGGCCATGGGCTATTACCTGCGAGAACTGTCGACCGGGCGCGACCTGCCGAAAGGTGCGGACACGGTCTTGGATCTATGGCGCGATTTCATCGAGGGTCAGACCCAAGGCACATTCGAAGATATTGGCGATCTGTTGGAAGATCAGCGCGGCTTTGCCCGTCTGGCACGGCGTGTGATCGAAGAGCTGGGCTACGGCGACCAATTGGGCGATGACCCGGACGCGACCGATCCCGAAGACGATCAATCCGCCGAAACCGACGAGCAAGAAGAAGAGGCCGTGTCCACCGGCGAAGAGCAGGACAGCTCGGACGAGGAAGAGGCCAGCCCCGAGAGCGCGCAGGACGAACAGCAGGACATGCAAGAGGCCTCGATGTCCTCCGATGACATGGCCGAAGATGAGTTTTCTGATGAGGTCGAGCTGCCGCAAGATGAGGCCGAGGTCGAGCCTCCGCAACCCGCGCCCTATTCTGATGCCGATCCGAATTACCAAGTGTTTTCCACTGCCAACGACGAAGAGATCGCCGCCGAAGATTTGGCCGAACCAGCCGAATTGGAGCGTCTGCGCGCTTATTTGGACCAACAGTTGGAGCCGCTCAAAGGCGCTGTGTCGCGCTTGGCCAACAAGCTGCAACGCCGCCTTCAGGCGCAACAAAACCGGTCATGGGAATTTGACCTCGAAGAAGGGATTTTGGACGCTGGACGTCTGGCCCGTGTGATCTCCAACCCCACCACGCCGCTGTCTTTCAAGGTCGAAAAAGACACCGAATTCCGCGACACGGTGGTGACCCTTTTGCTCGACAACTCCGGCTCGATGCGCGGTCGCCCAATCTCCATCGCGGCGATCTGTGCCGATGTGTTGGCGCGCACGCTGGAGCGCTGCAACGTCAAGGTCGAGGTGCTGGGCTTTACCACCCGAGCGTGGAAAGGCGGATTGGCGCGCGAGGCGTGGTTGGCCGCAGGGCGTCCGGCGCAACCGGGCCGCTTGAACGATCTGCGCCACATCATCTACAAATCCGCCGACGCGCCGATGCGCCGGACGCGGGCCAATTTGGGTCTGATGATGAAAGAGGGCCTTTTGAAAGAAAACATCGACGGCGAGGCGCTTGAATGGGCGCATCGGCGGATGATGGGACGGCCTGAGGCGCGCAAAATCCTCATGGTGATCTCGGATGGCGCGCCGGTGGATGACAGCACGCTGTCGGTCAACCCGGCCAATTACCTTGAAAAACACCTGCGCGATGTGATCGGCATGATCGAGAAACGCAAACAGGTTGAACTTTTGGCCATTGGCATCGGCCATGACGTCACGCGCTATTATGATCGCGCCGTGACCATCACCGATGTCGAACAATTGGCCGGTGCGATGACCGAACAACTGGCTTCGCTGTTTGACAGCGACCCGCGCGCCCGCGCACGGGTGATGGGCATCCGCCGCGCATCATAAGGGCTGCGGCGCGGCTGCGCGCGCACCAAATGAATATGTAAATAGAAAAGGCACATGGCACCATGTTCCAAAGCTTTGACGTGACCTCTCGCCCCGACCAAGCCGCGCCGCGCGTCACCGCACTGCGCGCCGCAATGGTGGATGCCGGATTGGACGCCTTCATCGTGCCGCGGGGCGACGCTCATCAGGGCGAATATGTTGCCCCCTGCGACGAACGCTTGGCGTGGTTGACCGGGTTCACCGGGTCGGCGGGCTTTGCCGTGATCCTGCGTGACCGTGCGGTGATGTTCACCGATGGCCGCTACACGGTTCAGGTCCGCGCGCAATGTGACCCGGCGGTGTTTGATTTCGTCGCCTGGCCGCAGACCAGCCTTGGCGCGTGGCTCAAAGAGGCGGGTGCGGAAAAGATCGGCTTTGATCCCTGGCTGCACACAATCCGAGAGATCGACGGGCTGCGCCACACGCTTTCTGACACTTCGAAAGAGATGGTGGCGACGGTCAATTTGGTCGATAAAATCTGGTCCGACCGGCCCGAACGAAGCGTCACGCCAGTGAGCGTTCAACCCTTTGAGCTGGCGGGCAAAACCTCCGAGGATAAGTTCCGTGAGATCGGCGCATCGGTGGCCAAAGCCGGGGCCGAGGCGGTGGTTTTGACCCTGCCCGACAGCCTGTGTTGGCTGTTGAACATCCGCGGCACGGATATTGCGCATAATCCGGTGGTGCAGGCCTTTGGGATTTTGACCACCACAGGCGACACGGGCGGCAAGCTGACCCTGTTTGACGCCGAAGAAAAATACGCCCATCTCGGCCCCGATCCGCGCATCACGATCGAGCCTCGTGATGGCTTTGCCGCAGCCCTTGAGACCCTCACAGGTCCGGTTTTGGTCGATCCCGGCTCCGCCCCCCATGCGGTCAAAACCATGATGTCCGCGGCAGAGATTATCGCGGGAGATGACCCCTGTATCCTGCCGAAAGCCTGTAAGACCGAGGCGGAAATCAATGGTATGCGCGAGGCGCATCTGCGCGATGGCGCGGCGATGGTGGAGTTTTTGTGCTGGCTCTCCGAGCAAATGCCCGAAGACCTGACCGAAATCGAAGTGGTCAAACGGCTTGAGGCCTGTCGTGCCGCCACAAATCAGCTCAAAGAGATTTCCTTTGATACGATTTGCGGCGCCGGGCCGAATGGTGCGATTGTCCATTACCGCGTGACCGAAGACACCAACCGCGCGCTCAAACGCGGTGAATTGCTGCTTGTGGACAGTGGCGGCCAGTATCAGGACGGCACCACCGACATCACCCGCACCATCGCGCTTGGCGATGTGGCGGGCGAAGAGCGGGTGAGTTTCACCGCGGTGCTTCAGGGCATGATCGCGATCTCAGCCGCGCGCTTTCCGCGCGATGTGTCGGGCGGGCATCTGGACGCATTGGCACGCGCGCCTCTATGGCGGATTGGACGCGATTATGATCACGGCACCGGCCATGGGGTTGGCGCGTTCCTGTCCGTCCACGAAGGCCCGCAACGGATTTCACGCAGCTCGACTTTGGCGCTGCGCGAGGGGATGATCCTCTCGAATGAGCCGGGCTATTACCGCGAAGGCGCCTACGGCATTCGCATCGAAAACCTGATCGCGGTGCGCGCCGCCGCTGAAATTTCGGGCGCAGATGGTCGTGACATGTTGGATTTCGAAACCCTGACCTTTGTCCCGATTGATCGCTCGCTGATTCTGGTCGATGAATTGGCACCGTGGGAGCGCGACTGGCTCAATGACTATCACGCCGAAGTCTGGGACAAAATCGCGCCACGCGTTTCAGAGACGGCGCGCGATTGGCTGCGACACGCGGTTGCACCCGTCTGACATATACCTGACGCAAGAAGCCTGATAAGGTCTGCGAAAATCAACAGAGGGATACGAGACATGCCAGATCATATCAAGATCCGCACAGCCCCGGGGACCTATGTGGTTCGTGCCGGCGGTGCCGTTTTGGGCGAAACATCGCGGGCTTTGGAGCTGAGCGAAGGGGACTATCCGCCGGTGATTTATTTCCCGCGTGAAGACCTTGCGATGGCGTTTTTGGACAAGACCGACACTGTCTCCGTCTGTCCGTTCAAAGGCGAGGCCACCTATTATGCGATCCACACGAAATCTGTGGTGATTGCGGATGCGGCTTGGTCTTATGAGGACCCGAAACCGCTTGTCGCTGGGCTCAAAGACTATATCGCCTTTTACCCGCGAAAAGCCGCCGTCGAGCAGCTTTAACACCAAAGATCACCCCAAATACATCGTAGAAACGCAGGCTCTCGGGCCTGCGTTTTGCATTCAACTGTGCTCTTCCGCCGCTGTTTCCGCGAGTTTTTTGCTAAACACCCGCAGCGCATCGACCTGAAACAAAGCACCGTGAAGTTCCGGGCCACTTTCCTCATGGAGCGTCACGACCGGGACAAACACCAAATTATGCGCCTCAAACAAAGGCATCGCCTTTTCCAAAGTCATATTTGGAGACACATAAATTCCCTGTTGGATCAACTCCTTACAGGCTTCATCTGAAGCTGCACGCGGCGCGTCCGGGGCGCGGTAGCATTGGTGCACCCGTACAGTTGCCAAAAGATAGGCTTGCGGACCCGCCGCCAAATGGACGTCGCGCCGTTCCAAAAGCGTGAGGAAAAAAGACCGATCCACCAAGCGCGAGGCCAGCGCCGTCGACAGCGACACCGCCACCATCACTGCCAGTCCGGTTTGCCAATCCCCGGTCAGCTCGAACACGATCAAAGTGGTCGAAATCGGCGCGCCCAACACGGCCGCCGCCACCGCGCCCATCCCCGCCAAAGCATAAAGCGTGGCCGTGCCGGAGACATTCGGAAACACTGCCGTGGCGATCAGACCAAAGGCCAGCCCAGTCAAAGCCCCGACCATCAAAGCAGGCGAAAACACGCCCCCGCCCATGCGCCCGGCCATGGTGATGGCAACGGCCACAACTTTGATCACGGCATAGACGATGGCCTGCCAAATCAGCAATTGCCCGGTGAGCGCATAGGAGGTGGTTTCATATCCGACCCCGATGATGTGCGGAAAAAAGATCGCGATGGCACCGAGCAATAGCCCCGCCGCCGCGGGTCGCAAAACCGGGGGCAGATGCAGCCGCTCTTGTACCCAAGTGCCAAAATCATCGGCCATAAAGATGGTCCGCATCATCACCACGGCAACCACACCGCAGAGCAGCCCCAACAGCAAAAACGCCGGGAGTTCGACGTAAAAGGTCAGCGCGCCCTCGGCGGCTAAGGTGAATTCGGTGACATCGCCAAATTCCAAACGGTTGATCACCGTGCCCGCAGCCGATGCAATGACGATCGGGGCAAAAGCATGGACCGCAAAATGGCGCAACACCACTTCGAGCGCGAACAAGGCCCCGGCAATCGGCGCATTGAAAGACGCCGACACGGCGGCAGCAACAGCACAGCCCAAAAGGTCGCGCCCGGTGATGCCATCGGCGTGCAATCGGTTTGAGACCCAGCTTGAAATCACCCCCGCCAAGTGGACCACGGGGCCCTCTCGCCCCGACGATCCGCCGGTGGACAGCGTGATCAGAGAGGCGGCGGCCGACGCCAGACCTGCGCGTTTTTCCACACGTCCCTCATTCAATGCCGCACCTTCGATCACATCCGCCACCGAACGCACCCGCCCGTCCGGCGTGAACCAGTTGAGGATCACCCCAACCACCAACCCGCCACAGACCGGCAGCGCCAACACCCAGTACCACGGCAGACCTCCGGCAAAACTATGCAGGTGGCGCAGATCATGCGTGCCGTAGAAAAATCCTTGTAACTGATTGATCCCTTTTCGGAAAAGCAAAGCGGCAAAGCCAGACGCCACACCGATGCACAGCGCGATGAACCAAAACTGGATTTGGCTGGGGCCGCGCCTGCGGATCAGGGCCACTGTCTCTGCAAGACCCTCACGGATTTCACCGATGGCACGTTTTGGGTATGAAATTTTATCGTCAGACATGCCCGACGCTGTCCCCCTGCCCTCAATTTTCGGCGCTTTTCACGCCCAATCGCCTTTGGTCGGCGGATTTTGTCCTTTGACGCGCGAGGGCTGCGCTTTCACTACCCCGCCGCATCCTCTAAGGTCTATCAGCCCTAACAGACAGCGATTCCGATATGATCTCAGATACTCTCTTTGCCGAACTTTCCTCCGTTCTAGAGGGTCGCCTCAGCCGATCCAAGTCCGATTTGGATCAACATGGCCAGTCAGAGACATGGTTTCCTCTGACCCCGCCCGAGGCTGTGGCCTATCCGGAAACCACCGAAGAGGTCGCGGCCCTGATGAAACTGTGCCACGCCCATGACATCCCTGTCACGGGCTTTGGTGCGGGCACCTCGCTTGAGGGGCAAACTTTGGCGATTCATGGCGGGATTGTGGTGGATTTTTCCCGGATGAACCGGGTGTTGCGGATCAATGACGCCGATATGGATGTGGTGGTGCAACCGGGCGTGACCCGCGAGGCGCTCAACGTCGAATTGCGCACCACCGGGTTGATGTTCCCGGTCGATCCGGGTGCGAATGCCTCGCTGGGCGGCATGGCGATGACCCGCGCGTCGGGCACCACGGCGGTGAAATACGGCACCATGCGCGACAATGTCATCGGGCTTGAGGTCGTTTTGGCCGATGGCACGATTGTGCGCACTGGATCGCGGGCGCGTAAATCGGCGGCGGGCTATGACTTGACCGCTTTGATGGTCGGGTCTGAGGGCACATTGGGCTTGGTCACCGAACTGACTCTGCGGTTGCATGGCCAACCCGAAGCGGTGTCGGCGGCGGTCTGTGCCTTTGACGAGATGGGACCAGCGGTGGAGGCGGTGATCGCAACGATCCAGATCGGCCTCCCGATGGCACGGATCGAGTTTTTGGACGCAGATTCCGTGAAGGCCGTGAACCTCTATTCCGGCTCGGAATTTCCGCTCAAGCCGCATTTGTTCGTCGAATTCAACGGTTCAGAACAGGCGGTGTCTGAGCAGGTCGATCTGTTTGGCGAGATCGTCCACGATTTCGGCGGCTCGGATTTCAACTGGGCCACCAAAGCGGAGGACCGCACCGCCCTTTGGACCATGCGCCACCACGCCTATTGGGCCTGTTTGGCGCTCAGAAAAGGCGCGAAAGCCGTGGTCACCGACATCTGTGTGCCGATCTCGAAATTGGCGCAGGCGGTGGAAGAAACGGCAGAAGACATCAAGGCCTCGCCCTTGGATGGTCCGATTTTGGGCCATGTCGGAGACGGCAATTTCCATGCGATTTTGTTGGTTGATCCCGACAACGAGGCCGAGATCAAAGAGGCCAAACGCTTGGCGCATCTGATGGCCGAACGGGCGCTGAAACTGGGGGGAACGATCACCGGCGAACATGGCATTGGCATGGGCAAAAAGAGCCTGATGACCGAGGAGCACGGCGAGGCTTGGGCGATGATGGGCGCGATCAAGACGGCATTGGACCCGAAGAATATTCTCAATCCGGGCAAGCTTGTGCCCTAAAAATTTGAGCATGTGTCACGGTAAAGCAGGCGCGGGACGAAAGTCTCGCGCCTTTTCATTAGCCAATCAAAAGCGCGCGCGCAGCGTCGCGGGCGGCCTCAGTGATTGTGTCACCCGCCAACATCCGTGCGAGTTCGTCAATCCGCTCCATGTCGCCCAACGGCGTCACCTCGGATAGCGTCATGCCGTCTTCGACTCGTTTGGCCACGCGCCAATGATGCCCGCCCAAAGCGGCCACTTGCGGACTATGGGTGACGACCAAAACTTGCCCTTCTGAGGCCAGCGCTTTGAGACGCCGCCCCACCGCATCCGCTGTCGCACCGCCAACACCCCGGTCGATCTCGTCAAAGATCATCGTGACGCCGGATTGATCGCGGGTGAGACAGACTTTGAGCGCCAAAAGAAAGCGTGACAATTCCCCGCCAGAGGCGATTTTACCGATCGGACCGGCAGGTGCGCCGGGGTTGGTGGCGACGGTAAAGGCCACGGCATCGCGGCCCTCTGCGCCCGGTTCGCCCGCTGTGATCTGGGTCGAAAACACCGCACGTTCCATTTTGAGCGGGGCGAGTTCTTTGGCCATCATCGCGTCCAACTCGGCGGCAGCTTTGGTGCGGGCCTGCGTCAAGGAGCTCGCGACTGTCTCATAGGTGGCTTCGGCCTTTTCGACCGCCTTGGCCAGCGCCACAAGATCGCCCGCGCCACTGTCGAGCGCGGTGAGTTTTGCCCGCAGCGCCTCGGCAAACCCACTTAAATCATCGGCCAAAACGTTATGTTTGCGCGCCAGTCCGCGGATGGCGAAAAGACGCTCTTCGACCTCTTCCAACTCATGCGGATTAAAGCGCAGAGCCTCAATACAGGCCTCGACGCCGGACTGGGCATCGGCCAATTCGTTGAGCGCCCGACCCAAGGATTCAATCGCGCCCTCAAGCCGCCCTTCGGCCTTTTCCGCCGCCCCCTCAAGCCAGCGTAGAGCATCCGCCAACATCCCCTCGCCGCCATCATAGGACAGGGCTTGGTGAGCCTTGGCGACATCAGCGGCGATCTTCTCAGATGATTGCATCAGGCGACGCCCGGCATCGAGCTTGGCCTCTTCGCCGGGCTCTGGATTGAGTTTGTCAAATTCGGCCACGGCATGGCGCAGGAAGTCTTCTTCGTCCTTGAGCGCGGCTTGTTCCTTGGTCGCTTTGGCCAAGGCTTTGCGCGCGTCATAAAGCGTTTTCCAAGCCTGACGCACAGAAGCCACCATCGGCTCAAGCCCGCCAAAACTGTCCAAAAGTGTCCGGTGGCCGCGCGGGTTCAACAACCCGCGATCATCATGTTGGCCATGCAATTCGACCAAGACATCCGAGAGGCGGCGCAACACATCGCCCGACACCCGGCGGTCATTCACCCATGCGGTTTTGCGCCCATCGGCGGCATTGACCCGGCGCAGGATCAACTCGCCATCTTCGGCCTCAATGTCCAATTCTTTCAACACGTCTTCGGCGTCATGGCCGCGCGGCAAATCGAACACCGCCGTCACTTCACCTTGGGCCGCGCCCGCGCGCACCAAATCCGCACGCCCGCGCCAGCCCAGCACAAAGCCGAGACTGTCGAGCAGAATGGATTTGCCCGCGCCGGTTTCGCCCGTCAACACATTGAGACCCGGCTGAAACTCAAGCTCCAGCCGGTCAATGATCAGCATGTCCCGGATGTCGAGACTTCTTAACATGAGATGGGCGCTCCGTCCCTCAGAGCCATTCGCCGCGGATCATCTGACGATACACCGCACCGAGCCAATTGTTCTCAAAGACTTTGGGTTCAAGCCCCTGCCCGGTCAGCAATTTGTAACTGTCCTGATACCATTCGGTCGATTGATAGTTATGACCCAAAATCGCCGCCGCAGTTTGCGCCTCTTCGACCAAACCAAGCGACAGGTAGGATTCAACCAACCGATGCAACGCCTCTGGCGTGTGACGGGTGGTTTGGAATTGCTCGACCACCACACGAAAGCGGTTGGCCGCCGCAGTGTAGTGTTTGTGTTTCAGGTAATAGCGCCCGATTTCCATCTCTTTGCCCGCGAGGTGGTCAAAGGCGAGATCAAATTTCAGAATTGCCGAGCGTGCGTATTCGCTGTCGGGATAGCGTTCGATCACCACGCGCAGCGCCTGAAGCGCTTGGAAGGTCAGGCCCTGATCGCGTCCGATGTCGTCGATCTGATCATAATAGGACAGTGCGAGCAGGTATTGCGCATAGGCGGCATCCTCGTCGGCAGGATAAAAATCAAGGAAACGCTGAGCGGAGACGCGGGCATTTTCATAGTCGCGATCCCGGTGATAGGAGAAAGCCTGCATGATCAACGCGCGTTTGGCCCAATCGGAATAGGGATAAAGGCGCTCAACCTCGCCAAAATAGAAAGCGGCGTCGCCGAAATCCTTTTGGGTGATCTCATATTCTGCGCGCTTGTAAATCTCTTCTGCCGGGTAGCCTTCGAGGTCACCTGTGGGTGCGTTGTCTCCACAGGCCACAAGAAAAGCCATGGAAAGTCCAAGCGTTACACCCAATCCGCGTTTGATACGTGCCGTCATGAAAGGTCCTACCTACACCAGTCATCAGCCCCTGAAACATGGGCCGTGACCACACTCCTAACACAGAAAAATCCGGTGCAAAACGTCTTTACGCCGGAAATAACGTCACGGTGTAGAGGCTTTTGTATTTTTCCCTGATCGGGGGATTTTGAAATGCTCCGCCCCTTCCCCACTGAGCGTGATTTCGGCGCAATCTTGTTCAGATCACCGACATATTGTCAAAGCCGGGAAGGACGTCGAACGCATTGGAAAAGATCAGGCGCAGAACGCCAAATCAGAACGGGACACGCCCGCCCCCGGAAGACGCGCAGCCGTCGGCGCGTCCACTGTGACATAGGCCCAAGCACCGCGTGTCGCAAAGAGTTCGCGCAGCAAGGCGTTGGTCATCGCGTGACCAGATTTTTCACCGACATAGCGACCCAAAATTGGCGCGCCTGCAAGGTACAAATCCCCCAAAGCATCCAACATTTTGTGCCGCACAGGTTCGTCCGCACGACGCAAACCGCCCGGGCTCAACACGTCCTGACCGTCGACGACGACGGCGTTGTCAAAGGTGCCGCCAAGCGCCAAACCGTTTTGCTGCATATGATCCACATCCGCCTTACGGCAGAAGGTGCGGCAATTCGACAGTTCACGCACAAAGGCACCATTGGCCATAACCAAACGTTTGTCCTGCACGCCGATGGCTTCGTCCGCGAAATCAATGTGGAAATCAATTTCCAAGGTTTCTGCTGGCTCAAGACGCGCTTTGGCGGACCCATTGGTGATTTCGACCGGCTTGAGAATTTTCAGCGCACGGGTCGGGCCGTCCTGTGTGACAAGACCCACAGCCAAAAGACCGTCCACGAAAGGCGCCGCGGAACCATCAAGGATCGGCACCTCAGGCCCATCAATGGAGACAGTGGCGTTGTTGATGCCACAGCCCGCAAGCGCAGCCATGATATGTTCGATGGTCGACACCTCTGCGCCATCTTCGTTACGGATCAAAGTGCAGAGCTGCGACGGGACAACATGGTCCCATCGTGCCGGAATGATCGCATCTCGCAGATCAGCCGCGTCTGAGGCGATATCTGAGCGCACAAAGGTGATGCCGGTGTTGGCCGGCGCAGGCGCGACAACCATACACACAGGTGCACCGGAATGGAGACCCACCCCGTCGAACCGAACTTTGCTTGCTACCGTGGTCTGCACCATAGGCCTCACATCCATTTTCCCACGCAGATTGCGTTTCTCGCGGGTTATATCTTTGCCAATCTTGCACCGCGCTTTGCGGGACGTGCCTCGCTTCGCTGTGCACATCGGCCCCTCACGCCACCCCGGCGCTTGGTTTCCTCTGTCCTAACCAAGAACAGGGGCCAGCCTCAACTCAATCTTTGTAACGGATTGAAACATGTTCACGCCCCATAAGGCAGAATTTCGCGCACCCCCACGCCGCGCCGCAGCAAGTCGTTGTTACAAAAAGAAAAAGGCCGCCCAAAGGCGACCTCTCAATGTCGTGATTTTTAGAAAATGTGACCCAAATAAACCCGCATCACAGCGCGCAATCACAGATTTATGTCAGTTTGCCTGACGACGCAGGAAGGCGGGGATCTCGATCTTTTCCGCTTCCGGGTTCGGATCTTGATCTTCGTCATAGGCCTGATGAACCTGCGGACGAACCTGAGGCTGCGCACCAAAACGGGCTTGCGGCTGGGCTTGAGGTTGGAGCGCAGGACGCGCCTCGGCCTCTGAACCATGGCCGGTCATGCGACCAATCAAAGAGTTGATGCCAAAGCGACCGGCTTTGGCTGCGTTCGGATCAGCCTGTGGATGCGGATCAGCCCGCATGTCTGCGCGCGGTTGCTTGGCCACGGCGGCTTGCAACCGGGCCAGAGCTTCGGGAGACGGTGTGCCTGCGGACGGCGCACGCGGCGCGACAAACGCGTCGGCTTCCGGTTCATACATCGCCGGTTGCGGCGCGGGTTGCGGACGCGGCTGATAGGCCGGAGCCGGAACATCGTCTTCCATGGCGCGGAAATCGGCCTGACGCTGCTCATAGCGGGCCTCATGTTGAGCCTCAGAGCGCGCATTCACTTGCGGATCGAACACATCAAGCGTCGGCTGGGCCGGTTCTTCGACCGGCGCGGCCTGTGCGGCGACCGGTGCTGCGGGCGCGTGTTCGATTTTCTCTTCGACTTCAGCAGGCGCGGCCAGCGGTTCGGCCAAACGGCGACGCGCCACCGGCATTTCGCCATAAGATTGGTTGGCGTCGATCCCCGTTGCCACAACAGACACGCGCATCATGCCGTCCAACGTGGAATCCATCGTCGAGCCAACGATGATATTGGCCTCCGGGTCCACCTCTTCGCGGATGCGGTTGGCGGCTTCGTCCAATTCGAACAGGGTCAAATCGTGGCCACCGGTGATGTTGATCAACACGCCTTTTGCGCCGCGCAGGGAGATCTCGTCCAACAGCGGGTTGGCGATGGCTTTTTCAGCGGCTTCAATGGCGCGGTTTTCACCGGACGCTTCGCCCGTGCCCATCATCGCTTTGCCCATCTCGTCCATCACGGCGCGCACGTCGGCAAAGTCGAGGTTGATCAGGCCCGGACGGACCATCAGGTCGGTCACGCCTTTGACGCCCTGATAGAGCACGTCATCGGCCATGGAAAAGGCTTCGGTAAAGGTGGTTTTTTCATTGGCCAGACGGAACAGGTTCTGGTTCGGAATGATGATCAGCGTGTCGACCATCTTTTGCAGCGCCTCAACGCCCTCTTCGGCCTGACGCATGCGTTTTGCGCCTTCGAATTGGAACGGTTTGGTCACAACACCCACGGTCAACACACCGAGCTCACGCGCCGCCTGAGCGATGATCGGAGCGGCACCTGTGCCCGTGCCACCGCCCATACCGGCGGTGATAAAGCACATATGCGCGCCTGCGAGGTGATCGACAATCTGTTCAATGCTTTCTTCGGCAGCGGCGGCCCCAACGGAGGGACGTGCGCCCGCCCCCAAACCCTCGGTGACCTTCACGCCCATCTGGATGCGGGCCGCGGCCTTGGCGTGTTGCAAAGCTTGTGCGTCGGTGTTCGCAACAACGAAATCGACCCCCTCAAGCTCTTTTTCGATCATGTTGTTGACCGCGTTGCCACCGGCCCCGCCGACACCAAACACTGTGATTTTCGGTTTCAACTCGTCCCGATCGGGCATCGTCAGATTCAAAGCCATGATCTACCGCCTGCTTTCCAATGCGAGCGCGCGTGCGTCTGCCCGTGCTGCCCGTATAACTGTCCCCGCCCCTGAATCGGGGCAAAATTTACCTGTTCATCCTAAATCTTAGGGGGTTTGGCGCGGTTCGTCATCCCAAAAACATGATTTCGCCACAAAATATAGGGTTAACCCCGCTAAACTCGGCGGGATTTTGCGCAAAACCCCAGATTTAGGGGGTAACAAAGCAATCATAGCTATGGAACGGACCAAATCCGCTCCATATCCTCTCAAAAGAGGCGAACCTGCGCGTATCGCGCTGTCATGTCGGGGCACTGCTCGGTGCCACTTTTGCCGTGTCTCGCCTTATCCGCGCCGATTTGACGGCGTCGTTGACGTCAAAGGGTCGTCTTTGCCTCTGGCGGACGTTGTCTCATCCGCTCTGCGTTTCGTTTAGCATAGCCCCGGAGGGCACTGCAATCCGTTTACCAATTGTCTTTGAACCACCGCATCGCCCGTTTGAGCGAACGCGCCGGATAGCGTTCGGTCGGGATTTCGAAATCCCACCATTCGTCTTGCGGATTGGCCGCAAAGAGACACAGACCAACAGCCGACGCAAAGGCCGCCCCGGTCGCCGCCTGCGGCAGGCCCTGAACGCGCAAAGGCCGACCGATGCGCACCTGTTGACCCAGAATTTTTGGCGCCAACGTATCCAGCCCCGGAATTTGCGAGGCCCCGCCCGTCAACACGATCTGTTGGCTTGGCAGATGCTCAAAACCTGCGGCGTCCAAACATTCGCGCACACCTTCCAGAATTTCTTCGACGCGCGGACGGATGATCCCGATCACCTCAGAGCGGCTCACGGTGCGGCGATCGCGCTCCCAATCGCCACTGTCGCCCCCGACTTCGATCATCTCGCGGTCGTCCATCCCGGTGGCCACAACGCCGCCGTAGAACGTCTTGATCCGCTCCGCCGTCGCCGCCGAGATTTGCAAGCCCATCGCGATGTCGGAGGTGACATGATCGCCGCCCATCCGCACAGAGTCCGCATAGATCATGTGTTTTTTCATAAAGATCGACACATCGGTCGAACCGCCGCCCATATCGACACAGGCCGCACCCAGCTCTTGTTCATCCTCAACCAGCGCCGAAATGCCCGACACATAGGCACCAGAGGCCACACCCGCGACCTCAAGGTCACAGCGTTTGATGCAATACAACAGGTTCTGGATCACCGCGCCATCGACGGTGAGCATGTGCATATCCACCGCAAGGTTTTGCCCGGCTTGACCGCGCGGATCAGACAGACCCGAGCGATGATCCAGCGCAAAATTGACCGGCTGGGCATGCAGCACCTCGCGATGAGGACCATAATCGGGCACCTCAGAGGCGGCCAAAACGCGCGCTACATCTTGTTCGGACACGATATTTTGTTCGACTTCGACCTGACCGTCCAAGCCATATGAACGCGGATGTCCGCCAGAGAAACAGGCGATAACGTGATCGACGCGGGTCTGGGCCATCTTCTGCGCCGCTTGCACAGCGGTGCGAATGGCGCGTTCGGTTTCGGCCATGGCGTCAATCTCGCCAAAGCGCACACCGCGCGAGCGTGTGGTCGCAGCACCAATCACCCGAAACGAGGATTGCCCGGCCAAAGCCCCCACGCCCTCGCCGCCGACAAAGCCATCGCCATCAAAGCGCAACACAAGACAGGCGATTTTGGAGGTGCCCACATCCAAAATGGCGACCACGCCACGTTGCAACGCCGCTTTGCGCATGTTCCGCATGGCCCGCTGGGCTGCATAAAGATCCGTCATCTGTACGACACTCCAAGTTCCACGCCCTGAAGCCTGCGCATCTCGTCTTGCGCCGCCTCAGTCAATTGTAACGTTGGCCGATTGGGCCGACGCATATCCACCGCTTTGACATCACGGCCCAAAAGGTCTTTGGCCTGATTTAACGCCATCACCTGCGCCAAAGCGCCCAGAGGGTTCTCCTCCGGCAACATGATGACTTGATCGCGGTCCAACACCACATTCCAACGCCGCTCGCCAACCCGCACCAGCCCGCGCAAACGCGGCATGATCGGCTTTGCCGCATTCAAAATCGCCAGTGCTTCGGCCACATCACGTTCGGCTCCAACGCCCGCAATCAGCGGCAGATCGGGCCGATCCACCCGGTGCTCCAAAGCGGCAACCCGGTGGCCATCAACGTCAAGCATCTCAAGCCCATGCGGACCGCGCCAGACCACAGCAGGCGTGCGTTCAGTGATGTCGATCTGCAAAATCCCGCCCGCGCGGACCCGAAGACCCGCCTTCGCCACGGCATCCAGACTTTCAATTTGATCCAACATCCCCGGCAGGTCGAGATCAAAGGAGGACAGCGGAAAATCCACCGAAGTGATTTCGCGAATGTCCTCGGACAGCTCCCCCGACGCGCCATCAATGGCCATCAGTTTAACCATGAATTCCGGGCGGTTTTGGATGTCGCGTTTGACCTCGGCCACAGTGTCATTGAAGGCCATTCGATTGTCGGCATCTACGAACCATAGCCCAACACAGCCCGCAATCGCCAAGACCGGGGCGATGCGCCGCATGAAAAATCGGAAAGACGGGGTCAGCCACAGCCGGTTGAACCGGTACGCCGCGCGCGAGGGCGCCGGATCACGCGGACGGGCCGGGGCCTGTGCGGAGGTGTCGCCAAGACGCGCACGCAACGCCCGCGCCACAGCTTCGGACACACGCGCCGATCCGCCCATGGTCGGCGCTTTGGCAAACTCAACCGGGTCTATCGGTCGCATGAGGCGTCCTCCACCATCCAGGCCACAAACTGACCGAATGTCATACCGCATTTCTGCGCTTGCTCGGGCGACAGCGAGGTTGGTGTCATCCCCGGCTGAGTGTTGGTCTCCAACAAGATCAAACCCGCAAGACCCTTGCTTTCATCCCAGCGAAAATCGGTGCGCGACACGCCACGGCAGCCCAAAGCATTATGGGCGCGCAGGGCGTAGTCTTGACAGGCCTGAGTGATCACATCGGGGATCTCGGCGGGGCAGATATGGCGCGACCCGCCCTCTTTATATTTCGCGTCGTAATCGTACCACCCATCGGTGAGGATATCGGTGACGCACAGCGCACGATCGCCCATCACCGAACAGGTCAACTCACGTCCTGGCGCAAACGCTTCGACCATCACAACGGGCGGCATGTCGGCGGCAAGGCGCGGGGCATTTGCCCCCTCATGCACCAAATAAACACCCACGGAGGAGCCTTCGTTATAGGGTTTCACTACATAGGGCGGCGCGATCACATGACCGGCCTCAACCTCTTCGCGGCGCGCCAAAACGGAGGCCACAATGGGGAGGCCCGCACGGACGTAAATCTCTTTGGTCTTTTCTTTGTCCATGGCCAGAGCCGAGGCCAGAACGCCGGAGTGGGAATAGGGAAGGCGCATCCATTCCAGAATGCCTTGGACACAGCCGTCTTCGCCATAGCGGCCATGCAGCGCGTTGAACACGACATCGGGCTGACAGGCGGTCAGTTGCGCGCAGAGGTCTTCGCCTGCGTCAATCTCGATAACCTCATATCCTTCACCCCGAAGTGCTTTGGCGCATTCACGCCCGGAGACCAAAGACACCTCGCGCTCAGCCGAGGGTCCGCCTTTGAGTACCGCCACTTTCAGGGACTGCCTGCTCGACATGCCCACTCGTGCCTCAAATATCTGGAGCCTTATGGTGGCCCCTTTAGGTGTGAGATCTGTTTCGATCTCTTTTTATAAACGAGCCCTATGTTTGGCCCTGTCTTTCAGGGGCAAATGTGACCCCTGCCATGAAAGAGCCTGATTTTGCGGCTCTTTTCAACTCCCCGTTTGTGGGGAATGCTCTTTTACGCGTTTTGCTCTGTAGATGATTCGGATGCAAGCCCATCTTCGACAGGATCGCCCAAAAATTCACCAACGCGCTTGATTTCCCATTGTAACGCGAGCCCGGCGTTTTGGAATACCCTTTTTCTCACCGTCTCTCCCAAAGTTTCAAGATCATGCGCGGTGGCCACACCCGTGTTGATCATAAAATTGGAATGTTTCTCGCTCATCTGCGCGCCGCCAATGGCAAATCCGCGCAGGCCCGCGTCATCAATCACTTTCCATGCCTTCAACTCATGGCTGTCATCCGCCTGCCCGGTCGAGGAAAACCCCGCCGGATTGCGAAAGGTCGAGCCCGCAGAACGCTCTTTAACCGGCTGGCTCGCATCGCGTTTGGCCAATTGATCGACCATGCGCGCCTCCAACATCTCTGGATCGGCGGCTTCGGCCTCGAATGTCGCCTCAACGATCACCCAGCCCTCGGGCAGCTCGGTTTGACGGTAGCGGAATTGCAAATCATCGGAGGTCAGCGTGACCAGTTCGCCCGCCCGCGTCACCGCCTTGGCCGAGACAAAATGATCCGCCACATAAGACCCGTAGCAACCCGCATTCATCCGCACCGCGCCGCCAATCGCGCCGGGTATGGTGCGCAGGAAAGTCAGGTCCAGCCCAGCGGCCGCAGCTTTGCGCGCGACATGGGCATCAAGTGCCGCAACACCTGCGGTGATACGCGTGCCGTCGATGGCGATCTGATTGAAGCCGCGCCCCATGCGGATCACCACAGCGCGGATGCCGCCATCGCGCACGATCAGATTGGACCCCACACCCATCGGGAACACCGCCACACTGGCGTCAAGGGCGGCCAAAAAGCTCTGCAAATCCGCCAAATCCGCCGGTTGAAACAGCGCATCCGCAGGCCCGCCAACGCGCAGCCACGTCAGATCGGCCAAAGCGCGCTGTTCGCTCAAGGTGCCACGCACATCAGGATAGGTCATTCGGCTGGGCCTTTTGTCATCGCGCCTTTGATCCACCGGCCCAGATAAATCACCGGCCAGCGCAGGATCGACACCCCCGCCGCAAAGACGATGAGCCCGATCCATGGGCCGTTTTCATAGGTGACATAGCCCAAAAGGGGAACCCCAAGCGCAATCAGCCCGTAAGCTGCGGGCCAATGGGCACGTTTGGACGGAAACATGGCGATCACATTCGCCAAAATAGCCCAAACACAGGCCAACATCAGGGAGATCGTCATCGTCATAGCAAAGCCACTTTCTGTCAGCTTTTTCGGAACAATCGCAGGACGCGTTTCGCAACAACGCCCAACGGTTTTCGAAACAAAGACACGGCAGCAGCACAGGCACACACAACAGGCCAAGGTCCGTAAACCCGACCAGTCCAAATCAACAGCACAGGCAGCACCAGCAGAAGCGCGAATCCCGGACCGATTTGGTGGCGCAAAGGTAACGGAGCAAGGGCCATGGTGGCAAGGGCCCAAAGGCACAGCGCCACAATTGGCGTCCATGGCACGACACCAAACAAAACAAACGCACTCATACAGACCCGCCCAAGGCAAAGGCCGCCAGCGCCAAAAGCGCAAAGATCAACCCGACCCATGGCACCCAAGGCGCGATGCAAAACGGCGCTTTGGGGCGGCTGCGTTTGAGCAAAATCAGGCTGGCATTGACCAAGGTGAAGACCAGCAACAGGATGGTCGAGGTCACCCCCGCCAAGTTTGACACTGGCAAAGCCAAGGCCGCGCCGATGACACACCCGCCGATCAGCACCGTGGCCAAAACCGGCGTGCCAAAGCGTGGATGGGCATGGCGAAACACCGACAAAACCCCGCCGCTTTTGCCAAGACCAAACAACACCCGCGCGGCCATGACGACCTGCGCCAAAACGCCGTTGAGCGCCGCGATCACCGCAATGGCCGACAACAGCGCAATCGGCCCGCCCCCGGCCTCAAACACCAGCGCAAGCGGGCGTTCCGAGGCGGCAAGGTCTTCGATCGGAACGGCGCGCACAGCGGTCACGGTGACGCCTGCATATAAAAGCGTGGTGATGATCAGCGAAGCGATGATGGCAATCGGCAAGCTGCGCTCGGGGCGCTTGACCTCTTCGGCCATATTGACGATGTCCTCAAAACCGATAAAGGCAAAAAACGCCAGTGTCGCCGCCACGCTGATGCCTGGCACATAGGGCGCGGCGGGCATCGACCAGTCGGGCGACACCGGCGCATGCCAGCCGGTCCAAACGACCAAGGCCAGCCCCGCCACTTCAATCGCCGTAAAAACGGCGGCCAGAGCAAGGCTCTCCAACACGCCGACACAGGCAACAACGATGAGAAACAGCCCAAGGCCGATGATCGCCCAGATCAACGGAATATCGACAAAGCTGGTCAGATAGCCCGCCCCACCGCGCAAGACGGCGGCGGCGGACACAGCGCCCCCCGCCACAATCGCCAGCCCGACAATCCGCCCCAACCAACCCGCACGAAACCCGGCCTCGACATAGGCCGCTTCGCCCGCGGCCTCAGGGATGCGGGTGGACAGTTCGGCATAAGACAGCGCCGAGGGCGCTGCGATGAGACCCGCCAACAAAAACGCCAAAGGCGCGTAAAGCCCGGCCTCGGCGGCCACGGCACCGACCAAAACATAGATGCCCGCCCCGACCATGACGCCCACGCCATAGGCCGTGAGCAATCCGGGGCCGATGCGCCGTTTAAGGGTCTCAGCCATAGTGACCTCTTTTCATGCGATAGGAATGCTCGCTGTTATCAAGCGCAGGATAACACGGCCCGCGCCACGACACCGTGACATGGCCCCCTGACGCGGATCAAGGCAGCGATCTTTGGCCTTTGATTTATGCCTTTTCAAGCCGCGCGGGCAAGCCATGTGCCCAGGTCGAAATCGTCCCTGCCCCAAGACAGACAACCATATCGCCGGGCCGGGCCTGTTCACGCACCAGACGTTCCAGATCCTCCTCAGAGGTCACAGCGCGGGCATGACGATGGCCGTGGCGGATCAGACCTGCGACCAAATCATCGCGGGACGCACCCGAAATCGGCTCTTCGCCCGCGCCATACACTTCGGCGATGCCAACCACGTCAGCCTCGTTGAAACAGGTGCAGAAATCATCGAACAGAGTGTGCAGGCGCGAATAGCGGTGCGGCTGATGCACGGCGATGACGCGACCCTCAGAGGCCTGCCGCGCGGCTTTCAAAACGGCGGCGATCTCGACCGGGTGATGGCCGTAATCGTCGATGATGGTGACGCCGTTGACCTCGCCCACCTTGGTGAAACGACGATTGACCCCGGCAAAATGCGCCAGCGCCGCTTTGATTTCGGCGGCTTTCATCCCCAAATGCCGCGCCACAGCAACCGCGGACAGCGCGTTTGACACGTTGTGATCGCCCGGCATCGGCAGGGTGCAGCCCTCGATCACCATATCCTCAGCGGCCAACACCACATCAAAATGCGCGACACCTTTTTTGTAGGTCAGATTGATCGCGCGCACGTCAGCTTGGGCGTTGAACCCATAGGTGACAACCCGGCGGTCGGTGATTTTGCCGACCAAAGACTGCACTTCGGGGTGATCGGTGCAACAGACGGCAAGGCCATAAAACGGGATGCCTGAGACAAAATCATAGAACCCTTTGCGCAAGTTCTCGATCGTGCCCCAATGTTCCATGTGCTCCGGGTCGATGTTGGTGACAATGGCAATGGTCGCAGGCAGACGATTGAACGTCCCGTCCGACTCATCGGCCTCCACCACCATCCATTCACCGAGCCCGACGCGCGCGTTTGACCCGTAGGCATGAATGATCCCACCGTTGATCACGGTTGGGTCCAAACCGCCCGCATCCAACAAGGTCGCGACCATCGTCGTGGTCGTGGTTTTGCCATGGGTTCCGGCGATGGCGACGTTGGATTTGAGGCGCATCAATTCGGCCAACATCTCGGCGCGGCGCACCACGGGCAGGCCCTTGAGGCGGGCAGCGTCCAATTCCGGGTTGCCCGGTTTGATCGCGCTTGAGATCACCACAACCTCGGCATTGTCCAAATTCTCGGCCCGCTGGCCCTCGTAAATCACCGCACCCAGCTCTTTCAAACGGTCGGTGATTTTGCTGGCTTTGAGATCAGAGCCCTGCACCTGATAGCCATGGTTGAGCAAGACTTCGGCGATGCCCGACATGCCGATGCCGCCAATGCCGACAAAATGGATGGCACCCATTTCAATGGGAAGTTTGGTGGCACTCGCGTTCATCTCGGTCCTCGTTTCGTCACGTTTATATGTATGATTTGCGCGTTATTTGCGCCTTATTGGCTCTGTGCGGCGAGATGGCCGACCATATCGGCCAAATCATGCGCCGCCTGCGGCTTGGCCACGGACAGCGCCGCCTGCGCCATCATCAAAGCGCCCTCGGCATGGCCCAAAACCATCTCGATCTGTTCGCTCAATGCCTCTGCCGTCAACTGGCTTTCAGGGATCATGATTGCGGCATCCGCCTCGACCAACCCACGCGCATTCGCCGTTTGGTGATCGCCCGCAGCGGCAGCATAGGGGATCAGGATCGAAGGCCGTCCAATGATGGAAATATCCGCTACGGTCGAGGCCCCTGCCCGCGAAATCACCAATTGCGCCTCGCTCATGCGTTTCGGGATGTCGTCAAAAAACGGTCGCACATCGGCTTGGATGCCTTGGGTTTGATAAAACTCCACAACCCGGTCAAAATCTTCGGGGCGGGCCTGTTGGCTGATCCGTAAATTGGCCAACATCGCTTCGGGCAGCGCAGCAATCGCAGCAGGCACCACGTCTGAGAGAATGCGTGCGCCCTGTGAGCCGCCAATCACCAAAATCTCCATCGGATAATCGCCCGGCACAATATAGGGCGCGGCATATTTGCCCAACACGGTGGCGCGCACCGGATTGCCAACATGGACGCCCTGAACCCCTTCGGGCAGATGGGTCGGCCATGTGCCACAGGCGACGCGGTCCACCCGTTTGGCAAAGACCTCGTTGACCCGGCCCAAAATACCGTTTTGTTCGTGGATCATCCGCGGCAGCTTCATCAAGGTCGCGGCCGCCACCGCCGGGATCGCCGGATAACCGCCAAAGCCGACCACAACGGCAGGTTTATCGCGCAGAAATTTGGTCATGGCGGCAAACACACCACCGACAAGGCGCACAGGCACCATCGCCTTGGCCAACAGGCCGCCGCGCGCAAAGGTGGCGGAGGGCACAGTGTCGATTTCGACGTCAGGCGGGAAGGCCCCGGTGTAGCGCGCGCCCCGCGCGTCAGTTGACAATTTGACCCGCCAACCGCGCGCCAACATCACCTCAGAGAGGGCTTGGGCCGGGAACATATGGCCGCCGGTGCCGCCAGCGGCGATGACGATGAGGGGGGCAGATTGGGTCATGGTCTCTCTCTTTTCAGCGACCGCGCCGGAGCAGGAGGTCCCCGATCTCGCCTTGCGGCCGCGTGCGGGTAAAGGCCAAAAGCGCGCCAAGTGCAATGCCAGAGGCGATCACAGATGAGCCACCATAGGACACAAATGGGAGTGTCATGCCTTTGGCGGGCAAAAGCCGCACGGCCACACCCATATTGATGAACGCCTGAATGCCAAAGGCACAGGCAAGGCCGGTGCCAGCCAAGCGAATGAACGGATCGCGTTCGCGCAACAACCGCCACAGCGAGCGCACGGTGATTGTGGCATAAAGCGCAATGATGATCAGCACGAGGATCAGACCGTATTCTTCGGCGGCCACCGCAATGATGAAATCCGTATGCGCATCGGGCAGCGACCATTTCACCGTCCCCTCGCCCACACCGACGCCAAAAAAACCGCCCTCGCGAATGGCGTTGGTGGCATAGCCGATCTGGGTGGTGGGGTCGATGGCCGGGTTCAAGAACCCGTCGATGCGTCGCGCAAAGTGTTCGGAATTGTTATAGGCAAACATGCCGCCCAAGACCACGATCCCAGCAATGCCCGCGAGCAACATCATCGGCGCGCCCGCGACGAAATACATCACCCCCCAGGCAAAGAGGATCAGTGCGGCTTGACCAAAATCGGGCTGGAGCGCCAGTGCCACAACGATCACGGTCGCCAACATAAAGGAATAGAGCCGCCCCGGAGGGCCACCGATGTCTTGGGACGCGGCCATCAGCCAGGCGGCGGTGATGACGAAAGCGGGTTTGAGAAACTCAGAGGGCTGCACCGAGGCGAAGCCAAAGGAAAACCACCGGGTCGCGCCTTTGCCAAAATCCGTTCCGAAAATAGGCAACAACAGCAGCGACACAAAAGCGGCTGCAAACCCCAACACGGCGAAACGACGCACGCGGGCCGGGTCCATCATGGTGATCAGGATCATCACGGCCAAGCCGATTGAGCCAAAGAACGCCTGACGTTGAACGTAATAGAACGAGGCAAAATTGTTTTTCTGCGCCAAGGGCGGTGAGGCCGCTAGCCCAAGCAAAAGCCCGATGCCGAACAAGATGAAGACGCAAGACAGCGTCCATTTGTCGATTGTCCGCCACCAACGCGGAAGAACCGGCTCGCCAACCCGATCCGGGATGGAGCCATACACCATTTCTGTCATGGGACCGCCTACTGCCTCGTTTTTGCTCATCTGCCCGATTTTTCGGGTCTATCCGCCTAATCTAGCGTGTTTTGGCGCCCCGCGCTACTACAGATTGCGCGCTTTGGCGGCGTTGTGCGATCCTTCGCTGACGCCAGATGGCACCTTGGCACATATCGCAGACTGCGAATTGATCCCGGTCATTGATCCGATGGCAGAACCGCCCCATGGTGGCGCTAACAGGCATTTACAGCGATGAAAGCGGAGACAGGACATGAAAATCGGCATCGTCGGCGCGGGCATGGTCGGATCAGCGGCAGGCTACGCCATTGCGTTGAAAGGCACCGCCAGCAAAATCGTCTTTGTCGATTACAACGCCGCCTTGGCCAAAGCGCAGGCCGAAGACATTGCCCATGCCGTGCCCTTTGCCTCCTCCACCGTGGTGACCTCCGGCGACTATGCCGATCTTAAAGGCGCAAAAGCAGTGATTTTGGCGGCAGGGGTCGGCCAAAAGCCGGGCGAAAGCCGCTTGCAACTGTTGACCCGCAACGCCGGGGTGTTTCGGCAAATCATCGGCAAAGTCTTGGACGCCGCCCCCGATGCGGTGCTGTTGATCGCCACCAACCCGGTCGACATCATGACCCAGATCGCCACGGACCTCTCCGGCCTGCCGCCCACCCGCGTGATCGGATCGGGCACGATTTTGGACACGGCGCGGTTTCGGCATTTGATCGGCGAACATCTGGGCGTCTCGCCCCGTTCGGTCCATGCCTATGTGTTGGGCGAACATGGTGACAGCGAAGTGCTATGCTGGTCGTCTGCACGCGCGGGTGCTTTGTCGGTCAAAGAGTTTTCCGCCCAGATGCGCGTGCCTTTGACCGAGGGCATCAAGGCCAAAATCGACGACGGCGTGCGCAACGCCGCCTACACCATCATCAACGGCAAAGGCGCGACATGGTATGGCATCGGGGCCGGGCTTGAACGGTTGTTCCGCGCCGTGGCGCGCGATGAACAGACGGTTTTGTCCGTGTCCATCGTGACACCAAAAGTCGAAGGCGTGTCCAACGTCGCCCTCTCCATCCCTCGCATTGTCGGGGCGCAGGGCGTCGTCGCAGACCTGTTCCCAGAGTTGGATGACGCCGAACACGACGCCTTGGGCGCCTCGGCCCGCTTGCTCAAAACCACGCTGGATGCATTGGAATATTAAAGAAGCGCGGCTTAGTCCGGTGACATCGGGCTAAATACAAGCGCGCTCACCGGCAGGCTCCGCTCTTTCGCACACACGCCGCACGCCTTTGTGTCCGCTTCAATCGACGCGAGCGCGCCGAACAGCTCGGGGAATAGATCACAGTCGATTTGTTTGCGCTGCGCACAGACGTCGTCATGCAACCGAGCTGCACGGATCATCGGGCAAAGAAACCCCGCGTCCTCCTCCATGTCCTCAAACAGGGCGAGCGCTTCGGCCGGAAATGTCCCGTCGAGCACCTTTTTATAGGCGTCATAGTCGTAGAATTTGCTCATCAGGTAGGATTTGAGACTGGCGGCGCTGTGATTGTCATAGACCACTGCATTGATCCGGTACGGCTCGGCCCGCGCCAACGCGGTGATCTCCCGCGTGCTCATCAAAGAGGTCAAAAGATTGGTCCAGGCCTGAGGCGCATAGGGCGCAGCCTCAAGGCGGCGGCGGGCATAGTCCAACATCTGCTCGGGCTCCGGTCGGGACAGCACCTTGTTTTCAAGCGTGCCATCGGCGGCCTTTTGGCTCGTCATCAGCGGGGCTTCGAGCATGCCCAGAACATCAAGGGACAAAGGCGCGTAGACGTCTTCGCGCAGAGCATAGGCGTGGCGGCGCTTTGACATCACCTCGGTCAAAAGCGGCAGGTCATATTTGAGCGCAAGCCGATCGTAATCAAACACATATTGATCATTGAGATAGGCTTCGTCCGACATCACCTGATAGGCCCGGTGCGCCATCTCTCGGCTGGCGGTCTGATCCACCAAAAGCACAAGCCCAAATGCATCGAGATCTGGATAGGCCCCGGATTCAAGCACCTCCTGCGCCCAGTCCCAACTCTCCTCAAACCCATAGGCTCGTGACAGTTCGCAGCGCGTCACAGCCTCTTTCGGAGCATTCGGAACACGGTCGGCATAGGTGGCGCAGGTGTCTTTGACCATCGCCCATGTCCCGCCCAACCGGACATGATCAGCCCGGTCGCGTGCGACAACGTGCCAGCGTTTGGGTCTGCGTTTGGGTCTGCGCGCATAACTGCCCCGACAATCTCTTCGCGGCGGCGGCTTTGGCCGTTCGGATTGGACAGCATGATCAGCGCATCAGAGGCCGGGACCAACCGGGGCCGCGCCTTATATGCGGCCTCTGCCAAACCCCAAGCGTGGCTCTGAAGTTCCGAAAAATCACGCAATGCGGCGGGGTAAACGTCGCGTGCGTCGCGCGGACCACGGACCTGCCAACTCACGGCATTGAGGCTAAAGGCCTGCGCCGTCTGCGCAAAGACCGAGGTCGGGTAGGCCGCACGCCAGTCCTCTATAAAGGAAATCGTGGACGGGTGCATTTTTTCGAATTGCCCAAACAAACAACGCAGATCATCTGCGCTGCGCCGCCCCGCGTCAAACAGGTCCTGACTGTCATTCAAAATCTGTTCAACGCGCTCAATGTCCTGCCCATCAATGGCCTCTCGTGTCTCGGCATCATAAGCGGCCTTTTCGCAGGCGCTTGCCAGGGTTGGGGCGAGGGCTTGGGTCAGAAAAAGGATCGAGAAAACGAAACGAAGCATATGAATATCCACACTTAATTTCGCGTGTTCTCCTGCGGTTTTATGACCTCAATATGGCATACTGCAGCGTTTAAATTGGGGCGGGCCTGACATCCCGCCCCTTTCACATCAGCTTTTCGACCTCAGCGGCAAACGCCTCGCCGCGTTTCTCAAAGTTTGGATATTGGTCAAACGAGGCCGCAGCAGGCGCCAGCAAAACCGTATCCCCCGGCTCCGCCTCGGCGCTCGCTTTTGCCACGGCCACCGCCATGGTCTCGCAAATCTCATAGGGTGTATCGCCAATTTGCAACGCGAAATCACGGGCGGAAAAGCCAATCAGATACGCCTTGGCCACTGCGCCCAAATGCGGCTGCAGCGCCGAAATACCGCCCTCTTTGCCCATCCCTCCGGCAATCCAGCGGATGCGGGGGAAAGCCTGTAACGCCTTGGCCGCCGCGTCGACATTGGTCGCCTTACTGTCATTCACATAGCGCACATTGTTCAACTCACGCACAAGCTGTGAGCGATGCGGCAAGCCCTTAAAGGAGGCGAGCGCCGCCTCGATGATCTTTGGCGGCAGGTTGAGCGCGCGGGCCGCGGCATAGGCGCAACAGGCATTTTGATGGTTGTGCGCGCCGGGCAGACCCGACATCTCCCGCAGGTCAATCGAGACCGCTTGCCGCCCTTTACGCCATTCGGACAAGAATCCTTTGCGGGCAAAAATATTCCACCCCGGCCCAGCCAGTTTTTGCCCCGACGACACACGGATCAGACGGCTGTCTTCAAACCCTTCGACCAATTGATTGGCCAAATAACGGCCCTCATTCTCATCCACACCAATCACCGCGCGGTCCGGCCCGCCCTCGGCAAAGAGCCGACGTTTGGCGGCAAAATAGCCCCCCATCCCGCCGTGACGGTCCAGATGATCCGGCGACAGATTGGTGAACACCGCCACATCGGGGGTGAGCGATCGGGCAATGTCGGTCTGATAGCTCGACAGCTCCAAGACGATCACCTCGCCCTCCTCCGGCGTCTCAATATCCAAGACACCGCGACCGATGTTTCCGGCCAATTGCGTCCGGTGGCCTGCGCTCTCGAAAATATGGTGAATGAGCGCGGAGGTGGTGGATTTTCCGTTCGACCCGGTCACGGCGATGACGCGCGGCGGCGTGTCATTGTCCATCCAATCTCCCGCCCCGAGAGAGCGGAAAAACAACCCTATGTCATTGTCCACCGGCACGCCCGCCTCCCAAGCCCGCGCGATGATCTTGTTCGGTTCGGGATAAAGATGTGGGATGCCCGGCGAAACGATGAGGGCAGAAACGCCATCAAACGCATTGGCTTTGCTCAGGTCATGGATGGTCAAACCCTCAGCCTCTGCCGCCTCACGCGCCTCCACCGAGTCGTCCCAACACAGCGCCTCGGCCTCTCCGGCCTCAAGCGCGCGCGCCGTGGCAAGACCCGAGCGCCCCAACCCCAAAACCGCCACTTTGCGGCCCTCATATCCGTACACAGGAATCATGTTTGCACCGTCTCTCTCTTTGCGTTCGACTATGTCGCGGGCCGACGTAAATGACCAGTGGCGCAAGAGGTCAAAGCCCCGCACCGCCATGAGAGCCGCCATGAGAAAAGGGCAGAGTTGCCCCCGCCCTTCTTTTGTCTGCAAATATCCCGGGGTGAATGCGCCCGGCGCAGAGGGGCCGCGCCCCTCCCCTTAAACCAAAGCGATCTACCGCAGTTTCAGTGTCGCCAACCCGATCAGCGCAAGCACCAAGGAAATGATCCAGAACCGGATCACGATGGTCGGCTCAGACCAGCCTTTTTTCTCATAATGGTGATGGATTGGCGCCATCAGGAACACCCGTTTGCCCGTGCGTTTGAAATAGAGGACCTGGATGATCACCGAGAGCGCTTCGACCACAAAAAGGCCGCCGACAATGGCCAGAACGATCTCGTGTTTTGTGGCCACAGCAATCGCGCCCAAAGCGCCGCCCAAAGCCAAGGAGCCGGTGTCGCCCATGAACACGGCCGCGGGCGGCGCGTTGAACCACAAAAAGCCCAAGCCCCCGCCGATCAAAGCCGCCGTGAACACAAGGATCTCCCCCGTGCCCGGCACGTAATGCAGGCCGAGGTAGTCGGTGAAATCGACCCGACCGACGACATAGGCGATCGCGCCCAATGTGCCTGCCGCAATCATCACGGGCATGATCGCCAACCCGTCGAGACCATCGGTGAGGTTCACCGCATTGGCCGCGCCAACGATGACGATCATCGCAAAGGGAATGAAGGCGAAGGACATGTTGACCAGTACGTCTTTGAACACCGGCAGCGCCAGTTGATAGGCCAACTCATCGGGGTGCACCATCGAGGCCCAAATCGCAGCAATTGCCGCGATCAGAAAACCAAGACCCAAGCGCAGCTTGCTTGAAACGCCTTTGGTGTTGGCTTTGGAGACTTTGGCGTAGTCATCGGCAAAGCCAATCAGGCCATAGCCATAGGTCACGAACAGCACGATCCAGACATAGGGAATGTCGAGCCGCGCCCACAAAAGCGTCGAAAGCAACAGCGCCGTGAGGATCAAAAGCCCACCCATCGTTGGCGTGCCGGCCTTGGCAAAATGCGTTTCGGGACCGTCATCGCGGATCGGCTGGCCCTTGCCCTGACGGCGGCGCAGCAGGTTGATCAAGGGACGGCCAAACAGCATCGCAAAGATCAAAGAGGTAAAAAACGCGCCGCCCGACCGCATGGTGATATAGCGAAAGAGGTTGAAAACATCGCCCCCGTCGGACAGTCCGGTTAACCAATACAGCATCTGCGTTTACCTCTTATGCGTCGTTGGGCAGGCCGTGCCCCAATTTGCGTAGCGCGTCAACCAGTAGGCTGACTTTTGCGCCCTTTGAGCCTTTGATCAGGACGACATCGCCCGGCCCGACCAAGGTGTTGAGCGCCTCACGCGCCTCTGTCGCGGCCTCAAACCACGCGCCACGCCGCGCCTCTGGCAGGGCCTCATAAAGGCCGCGCATCAGTGGCCCGACACAATGCACGACATCCACCACGGCAAACCACGGCAGGGCCGCCAAGCCTTTGTGGATCGCCGTCTCTTGCGGCCCCAATTCCAACATATCGCCCAAAATGGCCACCCGCCGACCACCCGTGTTGGGCGTCGCTTTGGCCAAGACCTCAAGCGCTGCCCCCATCGACGTCGGGTTGGCGTTGAACGCATCGTCAATCAGTTCGATCGGCGCACCGACAGGCAAGGCCACCGTTTCGCGCGCGCCCCGGCCCGCAGGCGGGGCCCAAAGCGCCAAATCCCGTGCCGCCTGCGCCACATCGGCACCAAGCGCGTAGACCACGGCCAAACATCCCACCGCATTGGCGGCAAAATGACGACCTGCGGTGGAAAGGCGAAAGTCGATGCTTTGGGTGTCGATCTCAGCATGCGCCAGCGTTGCCCCGTCCTCAAGATCGACAGACATGAGACGCGCGGCACAGGCCTCGTCTTCGCCAAACCGGATCATGTCGCCGGACCAGGCCGCGGCCAAAATATCGGTGACGGCCAGATCGCCATTGATCACAGCCACGCCATTCGGTTCCAGCCCTTCAAAGATTGCGGCCTTTTCATGGGCGATGCCTTCGATATTCTCGAACGCCGCCAAATGCGCCGGGGCGACCGTGGTGATCATCGCCACATCAGGGCGCGCCATACGGGCCAAAGGAGCAATCTCGCCGGGGTGATTCATGCCGATCTCAAGCACGGCAAATTCCGTGTCGCGTGGCATCCGCGCCAAGGTCAAAGGCACGCCCCAATGGTTGTTGTAGCTGGCCTCGGCGGCGTGGGTTTTGCCCTGTTGGCTGAGAATCGCGCGCAGCATTTCTTTGGTCGAGGTTTTGCCCACCGAGCCGGTGACGCCGATCACCTTGCCCGCCACGCGGGCGCGGGCGGCAACGCCCAACCGCTCAAGCGCGGGCAAAACGTCATCGACGATCAACAGCGGCGCATTCTCCGTGACCCCTTTTGGCAAGCGCGACACCAAAGCCGCCGCAGCGCCTTTGGCCAAGGCCTGTGCCACAAAGTCGTGACCATCGCGCACATCGGCCAAAGCGACAAACAAATCGCCCGGCTGGATCGTGCGGGTGTCAATCGAAATGCCCGTGATCTCAAAACCTTGCGTGGCGCGCCCCCCCGTGGCCGCGACCGCCTCACCCGAGGTCCATAACGCCCCGCTCACAGCGCGCCATCCAGCGCAGATACCGCCAGTGAGGCCTGTTCGACGTCATCAAACGGAAAAATATCGTCGCCAATCACCTGCCCGCTCTCGTGCCCCTTACCGCAAATCAACAGCGCGTCACCGGGCTGCAACGCGTCAACGCCGCGCAGGATCGCCTCAGCCCGATCCGCCACTTCCATCGCATCGGGCGCGCCCGCCATGACCTCGGCACGGATCGCGGCCGGGTCTTCAGAGCGCGGGTTGTCATCGGTGATGATCACCAGATCGGCGTGCTCTTGCGCCGCGCGGCCCATCAATGGACGTTTGGTTTTATCGCGATCGCCGCCCGCGCCAACGATGGCAATGATCCGGCCCATAACATGCGGACGCAGCGCCTGGATCGCGGTGGCCACCGCATCAGGCGTGTGGGCGTAATCGACAAACACCGCCGAGCCATTGCCGCGCGTGGCCGCGTGTTGCATCCGCCCGCGCACACCTGTGAGTTCGGGCAGACAGGAAAACACTTCTTCCGGGTCGGCGCCAGAGGCCATCACCAGCCCAGCGGCGGCCATGACGTTTTCGGCCTGAAATCCGCCAATCAGATCGAGCCGGATTTGGTAGATATTGCCAACAAAATCGACGCGCAGGTCCTGCCCTGTCGGGTCAAAGCGTTGCCCCATGACGCGCAGATCGGCGGCGTCTGAACGGCCAACCCGCATCACATCAATGCCACGCTCGGCGCACAGGCCCTCGACCTCCATCCCGCGCGCATCGTCAATATTGACGACGGCCACGCCGTCTTCGGGCAAAATCCGCGTAAACAGCCCGGCTTTGGCGGCAAAATAGGCCTCAAACGTGGCGTGGTAATCCAAGTGGTCTTGGGTGAAATTGGTGAATGCCGCCGCCGTCAAACCGACCCCATCCAAGCGGCGTTGTGCAAGCCCATGGCTCGACGCCTCCATCGCGCCATGGGTGACGCCTGCATTTGCGGCCTCCGACAACATCCGGTGCAAAGTGATCGGTTCGGGCGTTGTGTGCGGGCTTGGCGCTTGCCAATCGCCCTCAACCCCGGTGGTGCCGATGTTGATCGCACGCATGCCCAAAATCTGCCAAATCTGACGGGTGAAAGTCGCCACCGAGGTTTTGCCATTGGTGCCGGTGACCGCGACCATGACCTCAGGTTGGCGGCCAAAATAAAGCGCTGCGGCATAGGCCAATGCCTGACGCGGATCTTCGACCACGACCAAAGCGGGATCATGATCTTTGATCGCATCCTGCGCGATACGCGCGCCGTCGGGATCGGTCAAAATCGCCCGTGCGCCCATGCGCAAGGCATATTGAACGAACTCTGCCCCATGCGACCGTGCGCCCGGCAAAGCTGCAAACAAATGCCCCTCCATGGTCTGGCGACTGTCGACAGAAAGGCCCGTGATCGTACACTCCCGCCCGCCCTGCGCGGTCAATCCAAGCTCGGATAGCGTTTTCATCATGGCAACACCTGCCCTTTTTGCGACTTTGGTTTCGATTTGATCCGCATAAAGACCCGCGAGGGATCAAAGCAAAACGCTTTAACGTGATGCGGTCAGTGTTAGCGCAGCTTGGGCACTGGATTCAATCTCGGGTCGCAGCCCCAACAACGGCGCGGTGCGACGGATCACCTCAGCGGCGACCGGCACAGCGGTCCAACCAGCGGTGCGGCGCGGTTTTGGTCCTGACGTGTCAGAGGCCTCATCCATGGTCACGATCAGCACATATTTCGGATTTTCCGCCGGAAAGATCGAGGCAAACGTGTTGATGTTTCTGTCGTCATAATAGCCGCCCGTCGGTTTGGGCTTGTTGGCTGTGCCGGTTTTGCCACCAACATGATAGCCTGGCACCTCGGCAAAACTGGCCGTGCCTGCCGGATTTGACACCACTTGGCGCAGCATGGAACGCGACGCGGTTGAGACCTCTTCACGCACGACACGCGGGCCTTTGGGAGTGAAGCCCGTGCGTTTGATCAAGGTCGGCTCCACCCGCGTGCCGCCATTGAGCAAAGAGGCATAGGCGGTGGCCAGATGCAGCGGCGAGGCCGACAAACCGTGGCCAAAGCCGATGGTCAGCGTCGAAAGCTCCGACCAATGCGGCGGCAAAAGCGGCTTGGCCGAGGGGGCCTCGGACAGTTCCACCGGGGTGGCTTCGAAAAAGCCCAGCGATTTGAGAAAGCTCTGTTGCCGCTCCACACCGATTTGTTGTGCCACATGCGCGGTCGCCACGTTCGAAGATTTGACGATCATGTCATTGAGGCTCAACATTGGCCCGTAATTATGGCCTTCGAATTCGCCAATGGTGTATTTGCCCCAACGAAACGGCGGCTTGGCCTCAATCAACGTATCCGGGGTGGCGATGCCGATTTCCATCGCCTGAGCGGCGGCAAAGATTTTAAAGGTCGAGCCAAGCTCATAGACGCCCTGCACCGCACGGTTGAACCGTGGGTTTTCACCGTCTTTTTGTCCGGCAAACGTCGGGCGCGAGTTCGGGTCAAAATCCGGCAGCGACACCATGGCGACGATCTCACCGGTCTGCGCGTCCATCATCACGGCGGCCGCGCCTTTGGCGTCCAACATCCGCATGCCCCCATAGAGCACTTCGCGCACGGTCGATTGCACCGTCAGATCAATCGACAATTGCAACGGCTTGTCGCCATTCGACGGATCGCTCAGATAGCTGTCACGCGCTTTTTCAATGCCGGACTGGCCAACGATCTCGGCGCTCATCACGCCCTCGCGGCCAAATTTGGTGCCGCCCAAAATATGCGCCGCCAATTTGCCATTGGGATAAAGCCGCTCTTCGCGCGGGCCAAACAACAGTCCCGGCTCACCGATGTCATGCACGGCTTGTTGTTGTTCTGGGGCGATTTTTTTCTTAATCCAGAGGAACTTACGCTTTCCGGTAAAATCACGGATCAACCGGTCCTGGTCGAGATCGGGGAAAATGCGCGCCAATTCTTGCGCGGCATGAACCGGGTCGATCATCTCCTGTGGTTGGGCGTAAAGCGAATTGGTCACCCGGTTGGTGGCCAAAATCCGACCGTTGCGGTCCACAATATCGGCGCGCTGCGCCAAGATCGGCGTGCCGGACGCCTCGGCGCGCGGCTCTTCGGGCACAGTGGCCGACACCTGTCCCATTTTGAGACCAACGACAACAAAAGCCGAGACGAAACACAGGCCCAACACCAAAAGCCGCCCTTCGGCGCGCAACCGCGAACTGTCGCGCATTTCTTCGTGGCGCAAACGCAGGTTTTCGCGCTCAATCGTGTCGGGATTTTCGCCTTTTGAGCGGGCAGACAGAACACGGGCCAGAGGGCGCAAAGGGGTCCGTATGCTCATGGCTCGATCGCCTCCAAAGAGCCCACCACGTCGACGGGATTGCTCAGTTCAAACAAAAGGTCTTCTTCAGCCGGAAAGCTGATCTGATCAACACGGCCGAATTGCTCGGGCAAAAACGGCAAAAGCCCCAGCCGGTCAAAGTTGATCTCCGCCAGATCGCGCAACCGTTCGGGGCGGTTCAGATAGGCCCATTCGGCCTTGAGCACGGCCAGTTCTTCGCGCTGATGACCGATGTCGCGTTGAATTTGACTGACATTGCGCAGCACTTGCTGCGTTGCATAGTTTTCCTGGTAGGCCCAAAAGGCCAACCCCATAACCATCAGAGCAGAAACGATAAAATAAAAGCTACGCATCTCTCACCGGGCCTCACCTTGAACTGACTACGGATTTTGGCAGACCCAAATCGGACCGATCCACACCGAGGGCCGGCGCATCCGTGCGCCGCGCAACCCGAAGCCGCGCAGAACGCGCACGCGGGTTGTCTTCCAACTCGTCATCATCGGGACCGATTGCCTTGGACAACTGCTCAAATCCGGGCGTTTTCGCCTCTTGCACCGGAGCATAGCGCGACCCGCCCCCGCCCGTCGAGGCCCTCTGTTGCAAAAACCGTTTCACAACACGGTCTTCAAGCGAATGAAAGCTCACAACTGCCAATTGACCGCCCGGTTTGAGCGCGCGCTCGGCGGCCTCTAACCCTTCGATCAACTCGCCAAACTCGTCATTCACCGCAATACGAATGGCCTGAAACGTGCGCGTCGCCGGGTGGCTTTGGCCCGGCTTTTTGCGCGGCAAAAGCCGCTCGATCAGCCCCGCCAATTGCAACGTGGTTTCAAACGGCGCTTTTTCCACGCGATCCTTCACGATGGCACGGGCGATTTTACGCGATTGCTTTTCTTCACCATAGTGAAACAGCACCGCCGCGATTTCGCCCTCATCCGCGGTGTTGACAAACTCAGCCGCCGTCATCCCATCCTGCGACATGCGCATATCCAACGGCCCGTCGCGCATGAATGAAAATCCGCGTTCCGCGATGTCGAGCTGCATGGACGAAACACCTAAATCCAACACCACGCCGTCAAGCTCTGAGGCGTAGTCATCGAGTTTGGAAAACGTACCAAGCACCAGCTCGATCTTGCCCGCATAGGACGGCTCATTGATCCAGCTTTGCGCCATCTCATGCGCCAAAGGATCGCGATCCACACCATAGACCAGATCCGCGCCCTCGGCGATCAGACCTTTGGTATAGCCACCCGCACCAAAAGTGCCATCCAGCCAACGGCCATGAATGGGAGCGCATTCGCGCAACAGCGGACGCAAAAGAACGGGGATATGGGGCTTTTTGTCAGATGCGTCGGCGGGAGGGATGTCCGTGGTCATGTCAGACCCCCATATCGTCCAAAAGGCTCAGAGGATCAAAATCATCCCCCTGCTCTTCCAGCCATTTGCCCGTCACAACCGCATCAACCTCTGCGTGGGTTTCTGGCTTCCAAATCTCAAAGGTCTCCCCCAGCCCGGCAAAATAGGCGGTGCCATCAAGCGAAATCTTATCACGCAACGGCTGCGGCAGGACCAAACGACCATCGGCGTCCACTTCGGTCGGACGGGCGCGGTTGAGGATCATACGTTCCATGATCTTGCGCTTTTCCGACCCGCGCGGCAGCGCAGCAATATCGGCGGCAAGACGGCGATAGCCATCATAAGTGTGTACGATGAGTTGCTTTTGTTTGTCATGGCCATAGACGATGACCATACGCGGGCGCCCGGATTGCGTGGCAAGGGGATCGCCCTCTTCGAGTTCACGACGAAAATCGGCAGGGATCGACACGCGTCCCTTTCCGTCCACCTTAAAGGTGTGTTCGCCAATGAACATGCCGGCCACGCGGCGCTCCTTTACCTGTCCCACCCCAATGTCGGGGCTTTTGAATGCGAAACGGCGGACCGAGCTGCTGCCACTGCTCGATCCGCCGCCCTCGTCCCGATTACCGGGCTGTCCGACTGCGCGCGCCATCTGGGGGGATGTCTGCTCGCATGCGCGTCGAATCTCTTTGTTCTGATGAAAGCGGGGCCTGTATGAAACCTGACTTTGGGGTTTTGTTTGCGGTCTTGAATGCGCCGCTCATTCCCGTCTCATCTGATGAATTCAATTTGGCACGGGAATTCATGGTAATCAATGGATTTCTTACACACAGCCCCCAGATGTTGCCCACAGGGGCGCATCACAACCAGATGTTGCGCCACAAGATCACAAAAATCTTACCTTATGTTGGTTAATTTTGGATCAACTCAACTATATATAGACAAAATGGCAACCAACCCGACACAGATCGAAGGAGTGAAAAAATCCACAGCCTCCCTGCAAAACCACAAAACTCCACCGAGTTATCCACAGGGAAGTGATTCGCCGTGAAGACAAACGGAAGTAAAATCCCCGAGAAATGCCATGAAATCCCAAAAGTGCCATGAAATCCCACCACACCCACAAAGTCCCAAAAGACGAGCGCACCGCCCAAACAAAAACGCGCGGAGCCCTCGCCCCGCGCGTTTCAAATCCTTCTGGAAAGTGGAGATCAGGCCATACCACCCGCAACCAAGCGCTGCGCCAGTTGCAGATAGGGCTCGGCCAGAGGACTGTCGGTCGCGGCAATCGGCACGCCTTCATCCCCTGCGATCCGCGCCTCAAGCGCCAAAGGCAGTTGCGCCAAGAACGGCACGCCGATCTTTTCGGCCTCTTCCGCCACGCCGCCATGGCCAAAAATATGCGCCTCATGCCCGCAGTTCGGACAGATATACATCGACATATTTTCGATCAGCCCCAGCACTGGCACGTTCAACTTGTTGAACATCGAAATCCCGCGCCGTGCATCCATCAAGGCCACATCCTGTGGCGTCGAGACCACAAGCGCGCCAGTCAGGTCGGTTTTTTGCCCCAACGTGAGCTGCACATCGCCCGTGCCCGGCGGCATGTCGATCAACAGCACATCCAACTCACCCCAAGCCACCTGCCCCAACATCTGTTGCATCGCGCCCATCAACATCGGCCCGCGCCAAACCACGGCCTCGCCATCCGGGATCATAAACCCGATCGACATCAAGGTGACGCCATGAGCATGCAGCGGCTCGATGGTTTCCCCATCAGGGCTGGCGGGGCGTTTGTTGACCCCCATCATCCGCGGTTGCGACGGGCCATAAATATCGGCATCCAAAAGCCCGACCTTGCGGCCCATTTTGGCCAAGGCGACGGCGAGATTGGCGGACACGGTGGATTTGCCCACGCCGCCCTTGCCCGAGGCAATGGCGATGACGTTTTGAACGCCGGCGGGCTTGGTCTTACCCTGCTGCGGCGTTGGATGGCGGCCAATTTTGAGGCTGGGCGGCTCTTTGCCCCCTGAAGTGGCCGCGGGCGGAGGTGTGGACCCGGCCGGGCCATGGGCGGTCATTACGATGGAAACCTTGCCAACCCCCTCCAAAGCCTCAAGCCGCGCTTTGGCCTCGGCCTCAACCCCGGACCAGGCGCGTGCAGCCGTGGCATCGGGGGCTTCAATGACGAAACGCACCACATCGCCCTCAACATTAAGGGCGCGCACGCGGTCGGCGTCCACAAGATTCGTGCCATCCGGCAACGCAACGCCCCGAAGGACCGTCATGATACTGTCGTGTTCTACGGGCATAGATCCTATCCCTCTTTTGCTCTCCCCCCGAAATAGGCCCTTTGTTGACCCAATTCCACCACTCAATCCGACGCATCTTGTCCGCTCGCGGTGTTACCGCAACCGTAGCGGGAAAATAGGTCAGCATGGGTCATGCATTTTCTGCATGGCAGCATTGACGAGGTGGGGGATTGTGCATTCGCAGCAATTCCCCCAAATTGAACTCAAGCAACGAGCGACAGAGCCGAAGCCCAAACCGCTTTAAGTCGACCCCCACACGGGTGGCGCGCAGAGCGGAACAGGCCAAAGTCAGATCGCACTCCCAAAGGGCAAACTGCCCAAACGCATACTAAGGTTAAAGTCACATGGCTTACGCAAACGACATTCGCAGCGCCGCACCGGCCTCCTCCGCATCCTTCGGCGGTCTGTTCAAATCTTTGGCAGAACGGTTTGCACGCTACAAGGTCTACCGCGAAACAGTGCTCGAGCTGTCCGGTCTGACAGACCGCGATCTGGCCGACATGGGCATGTCCCGCGCCTCAATCAACGCTGTGGCTTACGAAGCCGCATACAGCAAATAAGTTTACGACATCACGGCCCTTCCTCCTCCCTGGGCCCTGATAAAAGCGGCGGCGTCTCTCCTCCTCCCTGACGTCGCCGCACAGATACGGAATTTAGGGTTCTTCCTCCTCCCTTGGACCCTGAAGACCAGAGCGGCGATGCTTCCTCCTCCCTGCATCGTCGCACCTATACCGGGCGAAAGCCCTCGATATGCGGTCTCTCTTCCTCCTCCCTGAGGGGCCGTTACTGAAGGCGGCGGTGTCTTCCTCCTCCCTGACACCGCCGCATTTCTTTCTGATACGGGTCCATCTCCTCCCTCGTGGCCCGCATACTGAGACACCCGCGCCCTCCTCCTCCCTGGCGCGGGTGTTTTCATATCTAGCCTGTGAAATTTTGAGCCCTAAAGCGTGACGCCTTGAACCTGAGACGGGGGAAAGGCATGACGCTGCCAGACATATCAAGGGTGTGGGCGTTACGCCGTAAACCCGTGATTCACGGGGTTACGGCGCTACGCTTTAAGATAAGTGCTTTTGCGCTTTGCCGATCTCAAAATGGCTTTAGATCTGGAGCGTTTCCGACTGCGTCACGCTCTCAAATGCGGGCAAACCGCCGCCCGACCATCCCGGGCCTTTCAACAGATCCAAATGATAAGGGCGGCTCTGTTTGCGCCCCGGCGATAAGAAAAGTTTGGGCTTCTGTTTGCTTTGACCCGAAATTTGCGCCAAAAGCGCATGCCCCTCACGGACCGACAAAAACCGTCGGGCCGGGGTTTGCGCGTCTGACATGCCCAAAACATCCATCAGAGTTTCAATCGCACCGCTTTCGGGGGCCCCTTTGGGGGCGGCGGACGCTGCAACCATGACCTCGCGCGCCACACGGCCAAGATAGAGGCTTTCGCAGACCACATCCTGACAGGAAACCAATTCGTGGCGCTCAAACAACAAATGCACATAGGTGATACGGTCCTGCGGCCGAATCCGAATGTGAGTGCCATCCACAAAGGAAACAGCAGGTAAAAGCACCTGAGAGACGCCGTGTTTTTGCATCACCTCCTCGCCCTGCACCAACACCCGATGATGTTGACTGAGACAAACCGGGCCAGAATTGCCAATTGCGCCGGGTTCAAACACCACCGGCGCATGGCGTCCCCATCCACGCACGTCGCGCGCCGCAACCCAGCGCACCACTTGTGGACCGTGATCGTGGGTTAAAACCCGATCGCCGGGGCGAATCCGAACCGCAGGAATTGGCCCAGACGGGGTGTCGATCGGCATCGAGGCTTCAAAACACACGGCTTGGTACGTGGTGCCGGGGTCTAAATCAGTGTTGTGAAATTCGGGCGCCTGTCCGCCGACAAAATTGTTGAAATACCATGATTCAAGATCAAATTCGGGCGTCCAGACCACTTGGACCAATTCGCCATTGCTATCATAGCCCTCAAACACCACCGCATACCCTTCGTCGCCGTCAAGGTTGAGATAATCGGACCGAATGACGGTGGCATTTTCGATGGTATCGCCGCCGTGCCCCGAAAAGGTCAACGTATAGGTGTCGCCAGGGGAAAAGATGTAGGGGCTGTCATCACCCAGCTGCGATTCGATGATCAAGTCATGGGTGGACGTGGGCGGGTAGTCAAATTTCGACTGACCCGGCGACGAATTCACATGTGACCCGGTTGACGCCGCAAATTGGCTGTCGATTGCATTGATGGTTATCGTCATCGCCTATCACCCACTGAGGATGACGGGACGCTACGTCAGCACGGTTAAAATCCGGCTAATTTCAATGCATACTGCGGAAAATCTGGTTCAGAATGGCACATCAGAGGCCTTTTCAGCCGGCAAGACAAAGCCCGCCACCAGTTTTTTCAAACCGGAATGATCGAATTCGATGGCGAGCTTGTCGCCCTCGATCTCCATCACCTCGCCATAGCCGAATTTTTTGTGGAACACCCGATCCCCGATAGCAAAAGCCACAACGGCTTTGGCGTCGATCACGGTGGGATGTTTGCCGATGGAGTGCGCCACGCCGCGTTGTCCGGCTTTGGCTTGTTGGCCACGGCTCTGCATCCGTCGCCAGCCGGGGGAGTCATAAGCATCGGCATTGGACACGCGATCATGGAAGGAGGCGCGTGGCAGGTCATCGTCCTGATGCCCGCCCAAAGAGCCAAAGCCCCCCGGCGTCCCCGAAAGCCCCGAAGGCGTCATGATGTCCACATGATCGACCGGCAATTCATCAATAAACCGCGAGGCCAATTGCGATTGCCATTGACCATAGACCCGACGATTGGCAGCAAAGGTGATGGTACACAGTTCCTCGGCGCGGGTGATGCCGACATAGGCGAGACGGCGCTCTTCCTCCAAGCCCTTGAGGCCACTTTCATCCATCGAGCGCTGTGACGGGAAAAGCCCCTCTTCCCAGCCCGGCAGGAACACGACAGGAAACTCAAGCCCCTTGGCCCCGTGCAGGGTCATGATGGTGACTTTCTCGCCATCCTTGCCCTTATCATTGTCCATAATCAGAGCGACGTGTTCCAAGAAACCGGCGAGATTGTCGAATTGTTCCAAGGCTTTGACGAGTTCCTTGAGGTTCTCAAGCCGCCCCGGCGCCTCCGGCGTTTTGTCGTTTTGCCACATGGTGGTGTAGCCGGATTCGTCCAAGATGTTTTCCGCCAGCTCAATATGGCTGATCTCGGCGGGATCATAGGCGACGTCTTCGACCAGCGCGTCTTCATCGGCCACGCCGGGATAGCGGATTTGTTGCGCGCACAGCCCGGACCAGCGATCCAGATCGGCCAAAAGCCCGGCCACGCCGGACTTGGCTTTGCCCTTGAGCAACCCGTCCGCAATCGCGATTCGCGCGCCTTCGACAAGGTTCACACCATTGGAGCGCGCCGCGATTTGGATGTCTTGCAACGCCTTGTCCCCGACCCCGCGTTTGGGCGTGTTGATGATACGCTCGAACGCCAGGTCGTCTTCGGGCGAAATCACCACGCGGAAATAGGCCATCGCATCGCGGATCTCCATCCGCTCATAGAAACGCGGCCCACCAATGACACGATACGGCAGACCGATGGACAAAAACCGATCCTCAAAGGCGCGCATTTGATGCGAGGCACGCACGAGAATGGCCATCTCATCGAGGGAGAATTGCCGCAACCGGGAGCGCGAGCCGCCATGCATCGCTTCGATCTCTTCGCCAACCCAGCGCGCCTCTTCTTCGCCGTCCCAATGGCCGATGAGGCGGACCTTTTCGCCCTCGGTCTCGGCGGTCCAAAGCTCTTTGCCAAGCCGCCCAGTGTTGCCGGAAATCACCGAGGAGGCGGCGGCCAGAATATGCGGGGTGGAGCGGTAGTTTTGTTCCAGCCGCACGACCTTTGCGCCGGGAAAATCCTTTTCAAACCGTAAGATATTGCCCACTTCGGCACCGCGCCAACCATAAATCGACTGATCATCATCGCCGACGCAACAGATGTTTTTATGTCCGCCCGCAAGCAGACGCAGCCATAGATATTGGGCGACGTTGGTATCTTGGTACTCGTCCACGAGGATGTATTTGAACCAACGCTGATATTGCTCCAACAGGTCCGGGTGGGTTTGGAAAATCGTCACCATATGCAAGAGGAGATCACCAAAATCGGCGGCATTGAGGGTCTGAAGGCGGGCTTGATACACTTCGTAGAGTTCCGAAAGCATCACAATGTGCCGACCCACGGCACCACTTTCTGGATTTCGATGTTTAAACTGATACGATCGCCGTGCCGACGGTAGGTCTTTCGGATCAAAAATTCTTTCCGCCCAAAGCTCCACATCTGCACTCGCAGGAACTTTCTCAGGGGTCCAGACTTGGTTTTTGAAACCATCAATCAGTCCAAGTAAGTATCTGGGAGGATGCCGCTTTTCGTCAATTCCGACGAGTTTAACAAGCTGGGTAAGAAGTCGTTTCTGATCATCCGTGTCCAAAATCGTAAAATTCGATTTCAACCCAACCAATTCGGCATGTCGGCGCAGGAGTTTGACACAGACCGAGTGAAAGGTGCCAAGCCACGGCATCCCCTCAATCGTGTGGCCCATCAGCCCGGCCACGCGTTCTTTCATCTCGCGGGCGGCCTTGTTGGTAAAGGTCACGGCGAGGATTTCGTTCGGACGGGCCCGCCCGGTGTTCAAAAGATGCGCGATGCGGGCGGTCAGCGCCTTGGTCTTGCCGGTGCCCGCGCCCGCGAGCATCAGGACGGGACCGTCCAAGGCCTCAACAGCGGCGCGTTGCGCGGGATTGAGACCATCCAGATAATCCAGAGGACGCGCGCCCATAGCCCCCTGCATCGCCAGTTGCGACAGGGATTGGCCCGTATTGGAGCCAGCGGCGGGGCGGGTGACGGCCGCCTCGAAGGCGTCATCTTCATTGAAACTGCTCATGCGCATGACGATACAGAAGAGCCGCGCCGAGGAAAAGCACGTTCTTTATATGTTCTCATCACATCTGGTATCTTTCCTGCGCGCCTCACCGTAGTATCCCCATAACACCCACGCCCGCCCGCTCTGACCTAGGCTGATCGCACGACATCGACAGTCACGGGAGGAGAGACGATGGCCAAAATTCTCATGATCACAGGTGATTTCACCGAAGACTACGAAACCATGGTGCCGTTCCAGTGCCTTATGGCCTGCGGACATACGGTGGATGCGGTGTGCCCCGGCAAAGCGGCAGGAGAAACGGTGAAAACCGCGATCCACGATTTCGAGGGCGACCAGACCTATACGGAAAAACCCGGTCACAATTTTGCGCTGACCGCGACCTATGCGGAGATTGACGCGTCCGATTACGATGCTTTGGTCATTCCGGGCGGGCGCGCGCCGGAGTATTTGCGGCTGGATGCGTCGGTGTTGGACGTGGTGCGGCATTTCTTTGAGGCCAATAAACCCGTGGCCTCCGTCTGTCACGGAGCACAGCTTTTGGCCGCGGCCGGGGTGTTGAAAGATCGGACCTGTTCCGCCTATCCCGCCTGTTCCTTTGAGGTCACAGCCGCCGGGGGCACCTATGCCGACATCGCGGTGAGCGCCGCCGTCACCGACGGCAATCTGGTCACGGCGCCCGCTTGGCCCGCCCATCCGGACTGGCTCGCGCAGTTTATGAAATTGCTGTAAGATCACCCCATTGGCGGGGTCAATATACCCTGCCAATGAACCAAAAGCGGACACCAAACAGGAGGGAGGACCTGAGATGTGTGAACTTTTTATTGGTGCGGACCCAATGCTTTGGCAAAGCCGGACCCGGAGCCTGCGCATTGATGGGGTGGCGACCTCCATTCGGATCGAGACGCATTTTTGGGAAACACTCGAAGAGATTGGTGCGCGTGACGGATTGTCCTTGGCGCAGTTGATCACGAAGCTGTGGCATGAGGCGATGGATGCCGATCACGATCTGGGCAATTTCACCTCGTTTTTGCGCGTGTGCTGCTCTCGCTACCATGCGTTGATCGCACTGGGGGAGATTTCCTCTGATCTCAGCCGCCCGATTGCCGCCAGCCCGGCACAGGAGATTTTGGCCCGCGAAGCCGCGCGGCGCGCCCTGTCCGGGTTGAGGCCGCCCTCGTTGAGCCAACCTGAAAATCGGCCCGAAAATCGGCCCGAAAACCGGCCAGAAAAAATCAACTGAACTTAGGGTTTGACCGCCTCTGACGGGACATCTTTTCCCTCGGAGACAACCGCTAAAATGCCCGAGACATAGCGTGCGAAGAGGCGTGAAAATGTGGCAATGTCTTCGCCCTCCCAGCCCGCAAACACCTCGGAGAGAATGCGCCATTTCGATAGGGTAAATTCGCCCAGAAATTTGCGCGACTTCGGCGTGACTGCCAAAACCGAGCGCCGCGCGTCTTCTTGCGCCGCACGGCGTTCGACAAAGCCGCGCGACACCAGTTCGGACACGATCCGCGAGGCGCGGGACGGGTCCACCGCCATCACTTCGGCCACCATGCCGATGGTTGGCTGAACCGGATCGGGGCGACCAATGCCAGCGGAAAGTTGTGCAATCGACAACAGCCCCTGAAGCAGCGCAGGCTCCAATGTCTCAGTCACGCCCTCTAACACCTTGCCCTTGAATTCGCCCTTTTCGGCCATGCGCCGCCATTGAAACAGCGCCATATCCAATTCCAAAAGCGCCTCAGAGGCCTCGGGGCTGAACCCTTTGCCTTCAAGAAACTGTGGGATGCCCGCATGAATACGGGGATCAAAGGCGCGGAGTTTGGATGCATCTGTCATGGCAGTTTCGGCAGTCTCGGCAGTCTCGGTTATGCGGGGTGACATTGCATCATTATGTGCGACTGTCAACTACATGACAGTCGCATTTATGTGATATTGACACATAAATGAATTCGCACTACCTCTTTGCCAAAAGCCCGCCCCACCCGAGTCGCCCCACCCGAGCCTCCTGCGTCAAGACGGGCCAATAAGGAGTTCCCATGTCGCAATCGCACACCCCTCCCTTGACAGAGCCCGCCCTCAACACGACGGATGAGCACAGTTCCGTCCGCCTCGTCATCGCCTCCGTGGCGGTGCTGTTGTTGCTGGCGGCCCTCGATCAAACCATTGTGTCCACAGCGCTTCCTACCATCGTTGCCGACCTTGGCGGCCTCGAACACCTCTCATGGGTGGTCACCGCCTATATTCTCGCCTCCACCATCGTCGCGCCGCTTTATGGCAAACTTGGCGACCTTTACGGGCGGCGCAATATGGTCTTTGTCTCGGTGTCGCTCTTCCTCACCGGCTCTGTGCTCTGCGGCCTCTCTGGCTCCATGGGCTTTTTGATCGGCGCTCGTGCGCTTCAGGGCTTAGGCGGTGGCGGTCTGTTCGTGCTGGCCCTCTCGATCATTGGTGACGTGATCCCGCCAAAAGATCGCGGCAAAATCCAGGGCGTCTTTGCCGGTGTCTTCGGCATTTCCTCTGTGGCAGGCCCCCTGTTGGGCGGCTGGTTTGTCGATGCGCTCTCCTGGCACTGGATTTTCTTCATCAACCTGCCCTTCGGCCTTTTGGCGCTCGCAGGCTTTGTCTTTGGCTTCAAAGCCCATCCTGATCGCGTCAGCCATAAAATCGACTATGCAGGCGCTGCGGCTTTGACGCTATCCCTGTCCTCCATCGTTTTGCTCACCGCTCTGGGCGGCAAGGAATTTGACCTGACAGGCCCGATTGGCCTGAGCTTGATGGCAGTGTTTGTCCTTTCTGTGCTCAGTTTCATCGCGATTGAACGGCGTGCCAACGAGCCGATTTTACCGTTGCAATTGTTCACGATGAACACCTTCGCCGTGACCTCAGCGATCTCCTTCGTTTCCGGTGCGCTGATGTTTGGGGCACTGACCTTCATTCCGGTGTTTTTGCAAATGGCACGCGGCGCGACCGCCACAAGCTCCGGGTTGCAACTGATCCCGATGACTTTTGGCATCCTTGTGGCGTCGACAATTTCAGGCCAATACATGGGGCGCACCGGGCGTTACCGCATCCTGCCGTTGATTGGCTTGAGCTTCACCACCGTCGCACTCTTAACCCTGACACGGCTGTCTCCGACCCTGCCCGCGCCGGTTTTATGGGCCGCATTGGTCGGGCTGGGTGCGGGCATGGGCTGCATCTTTCCGGTGGTGACCACGGCCGTCCAAAACGCCGTGCCGCGCCAACAGATCGGCACGGCCACCGCCGCCGGATTGATGTTCCGCCAAGTTGGGGCCTCGATCGCCGTGGCCCTGTTTGGGGCGCTGTTTGCCACCCGGATGGCACATCTGATGGGCGGCGCCCCTGTGGACGGGCTGGCCAATGTCGCCGAGCTGGGGCCGCAGGTGCTCGCGGGCCTTTCGCGAGAGGCGCGTGGGGTGGTGGCCGACGCGATTTCGACGGCGCTGCACCCGGTCTACTGGATCGCGGCCGGGGTTTCCGCCGTTGGTTTGCTCATCGCCGTTTTGCTCAAAGAAATCCCGCTGAGTTCGCGCCGAACCTAAGTCCAATACCGGGAACAGATGAAGCCCATAAGGGGCGAATTTTTCATCCCTTATGGGCGGCGATTCCCCGGCTCCGCAGCTCAGAAATCTGATCAAATGATAGGTTTGCAAAATACGGCACTTTCGAAGGCCTTGTTTGCTAATAAGCTGAATATATTTTGCTAAACTGCAAATTATTGTACCGACACATCCAGTTACGGCACCTTTGTGCAGCTTTTCAACACCTGTTTCCAATGCCTCTGCCCCCATCCGTTGTTTTGGGGATTTACTGCACCGCAGAAATCCCTAACCTGATGAAAATTTCAGCGTCACAGGGGAGACTGCGAGATGGCGAACTTCAAAAAAGTCCTGATTGCCAACCGGGGGGAGATCGCGATTCGCGTCATGCGCGCCGCCAATGAAATGGGCAAACGCACGGTCGCCATCTACGCCGAAGAGGACAAGCTCTCGCTGCACCGCTTTAAGGCGGATGAGGCCTATAAAATCGGCGACGGCATGGGGCCCGTTGCGGCCTATCTCTCGATCGAGGAAATCATCCGTGTCGCCAAATTGTCTGGCGCAGATGCGATCCACCCCGGCTATGGTCTCTTGTCCGAAAACCCCGATTTCGTCGACGCCTGTACCGAAGCGGGCATCACCTTTATCGGCCCCAAAGCCAAAACCATGCGCGAATTGGGCGACAAGGCCAGCGCGCGCAAAGTTGCGGTCCAGGCAGGCGTGCCGGTGATCCCGGCAACGGATGTGTTGGGCGATGATTGGGACGCGATCCGCAAAGAAGCCACCGAGATCGGCTTTCCTCTGATGCTCAAGGCCTCTTGGGGCGGCGGCGGACGCGGGATGCGTCCGATCATGAATGCCGAAGAGTTGGAAGAAAAAGTCAAAGAGGGCCGCCGCGAGGCTGTATCGGCCTTTGGCAACGGCGAAGGGTATCTGGAAAAGATGATCATCCGCGCCCGCCACGTTGAGGTGCAAATCCTCGGGGACAGCCAAGGCAATATTTACCACCTCTATGAACGCGATTGTTCGGTCCAGCGCCGCAACCAAAAAGTCGTCGAACGCGCCCCTGCCCCCTACCTCTCTGAGACCCAGCGCGAAGAGATTTGTAACCTTGGCAAACGCATCTGCGAATTTGTGAATTACGAATGCGCCGGCACGGTCGAATTCCTGATGGATATGGACACGGGCAAATTCTATTTCATCGAAGTGAACCCGCGTGTGCAGGTTGAACATACGGTGACCGAAGAAGTCACCGGCATCGACATCGTGCGGGCGCAAATCCTGATCGCTGAAGGCAAATCCTTGGTCGAGGCCACGGGCGTTGCCTCGCAATATGACGTGAAACTCGACGGGCATGCGCTTCAGTGCCGGGTCACGACCGAAGATCCCGCCAACAATTTCATCCCCGATTATGGCCGCATCACCACCTATCGCTCAGCCACCGGCATGGGCATCCGTTTGGACGGCGGCACGGCCTATTCCGGCGCGGTGATCACGCGGTATTACGACAGTTTGCTCACCAAAGTGACCGCTTGGGCGCCGACTCCTGAGGCGGCGATTGCACGGATGGACCGGGCGTTGCGCGAATTCCGTATTCGCGGCGTCTCCACCAACATCGCCTTTGTTGAAAACCTGCTGAAACACCCGATTTTCCTCGGCAATGAATACACCACGAAATTTATTGATGAGACGCCGTCGCTGTTTGATTTCAAACCGCGCCGCGACCGGGCGACGAAAATCCTGACCTATCTTTCGGAGATCACGGTCAACGGCCACCCCGAAACCTTGGGTCGGGCCAAACCCGCCGCAGATGCCCGCACCCCGACGATCCCGGCCTTGCGGATGGAAACACCCCTGCCCGGCACGCGGCAGCTTTTGGACGCGCAAGGCCCGCAAGCGGTGGCCGATTGGATGCTGGCGCAAAAGCAGCTTTTGATCACCGACACCACCATGCGTGACGGCCACCAATCGCTGTTGGCCACCCGGATGCGCTCGATCGACATGATCAACGCCGCCCCCGCCTATGCCGCCAATCTGCCGGGGCTGTTCTCGGTCGAATGTTGGGGCGGCGCGACCTTTGATGTGGCCTATCGGTTCTTGCAGGAATGCCCGTGGCAGCGCCTGCGCGACATCCGCGAAAAAATGCCAAACCTGATGACGCAAATGCTTTTGCGCGCCTCAAACGGCGTAGGTTACACCAACTACCCTGACAATGTGGTGCAGAGTTTTGTCAAACAGGCGGCCGAGACCGGCGTCGATGTGTTCCGCGTCTTCGACAGTCTCAACTGGGTCGAAAACATGCGCGTGGCGATGGATGCGGTGATCGAGTCTGGCAAGGTCTGCGAAGGCACGATCTGTTACACGGGCGATCTGTTCGATCCGGCGCGGGCCAAATATGACCTGAAATACTATGTCCAGATGGGCAAGGATTTGAAGGCCGCGGGGGCGCATGTTTTGGGCCTCAAAGACATGGCGGGCCTGTTGAAACCGGCGCAAGCGCGGGTGCTGGTCAAAGCTCTGAAAGAAGAGGTCGGCCTGCCGATCCACTTCCACACCCATGACACCTCTGGGGCCGCCGCCGCAACGATTTTGGCCGCAGCCGACGCGGGTGTCGATGCGATTGACGCCGCAATGGATGCCTTTTCTGGCGGCACCTCACAGGCGTGTTTGGGCTCCATCGTCGAAGCCACACGGTTCACCGAGCGCGACACCGGACTTGATATTTCCGCCATCCGCGAGCTGTCCAACTATTGGGAGGCGGTGCGCGGCCAATATGCGGCGTTTGAAAGTGGCCTCAAAGCCCCCGCGTCCGAGGTCTACCTACACGAAATGCCCGGCGGACAGTTCACCAACCTCAAAGCCCAGGCCCGCTCGCTGGGTTTGGAGGAAAAATGGCATGAGGTGGCGCAATGCTACGCCGATGTGAACATGATGTTCGGCGACATCGTCAAGGTCACGCCCTCCTCGAAAGTGGTCGGGGACATGGCGTTGATGATGGTCTCCCAAGGCCTGACCCGCGCTCAGGTCGAGGACCCGAAACACGACGTCGCCTTCCCGGATTCGGTGATCGACATGATGCGTGGCAATTTGGGCCAGCCGCCAAATGGCTTCCCCGACACGATCCTCAAAAAGGTTCTGGGCAAAGAAAAACCCAACCTTGAACGCCCCGGCAAACACCTGCCGGCGGTGGATTTGGAGGCGACGCGCAAAGAGTTGGCCGCTAAATTTGAGGACTGCGCCATTGATGACGAGGATCTCAACGGCTACCTGATGTACCCAAAGGTGTTCACCGATTACATGGACCGCCACGATCAATTCGGCCCGGTTCGGACCTTGCCGACGAAAAACTTTTTCTACGGCATGGAGATGGGCGAAGAGATTTCAGTGTCGATCGACCCCGGTGTGACCTTGGAAATTCGGTGCCAGGCCTTGGGTGAGCCGGATGAAAAGGGTGAGGTCAAACTGTTTTTCGAACTGAACGGCCAGCCGCGCACCGTGCGTGTCAAAGACCGCTCTGCGGCGTCCACCACCACCGCGCGACCCAAAGCCGAACTCGGCAACCCCAAACACATCGGTGCGCCGATGCCCGGCGTTGTGGCGACTGTGGCGGTGACCGCGGGCCAAAAGGTCAAAAAGGGTGATGTTTTGGTGACCATCGAGGCGATGAAAATGGAAACCTCGATCAATGCCGACCAAGACGGCGTGATCAAGGCGGTCAATGTCAGCCCCGCCAGTCAGATCGACGCCAAGGATCTCTTGGTCGAGTTCGAATAAGCCTTTGAAAGACCCAATAAAAGCCCCGCTCCGGCGGGGCTTTTTTATGCGCGAGTGCTGCGTCGGGTCAAAGCCACAGACGTCAAAGCCCCAAACACCAACGCCCATACCGGCGCCCCGATGCTCATGAAACTGATGCCCGATACTGTGGTCATAAAGGTCACCAAAGCGGCATCACGATGCGCGGGCGCGGCCAATGCCGCACTCAGGCTCGCGCTGATCGTGTTCAAAAGCGCAAGCCCGGCGATGGTGACAACAAGCGCTTTTGGCGCGATGACAAAAAGGCTGATCACCGCCGCGCCCATCAGACCGACCATACAATAGAGCACGCCGGTGACCATCGCCGCTTTCCAGCGCGTGGCCGGATTGTCGTCCGCCTCAGGCCCGGCGCAAATCGCCGCCGTGATCGCCGCCAAGTTAAAGGCATAGCCACCAAACGGCGCGAGGATGAGCGTGGTCACCCCGGTCACCGTGATGGCCGAGGACACCGGAAGCGCGTATCCCGCCCCCTTCATGGTGACGACGCCCGGCATGTTTTGCGAGGTCATGGTGACGATATAAAGCGGCACGCCAATCCCAATCAGCGCCGAAAGTGAGAAACTCGGCATCGTAAAGACAGGCGCGGCGAGGGAAAACTCAAACGCGGTGTCGGTCACAAACGCGCCGGTGAGCGCGCAAAAGACGATGCCCGCCAACAGTACCGAAGGGATGGCAAACCGGGCGAACCAGCGCCGCCCGGCCAGATAGATCGCACACATCAGCGCCACCAGCGGCAGGTTGTCCTCCATCGACGAAAACACCCCAAGCCCAAAGCGAAACAGGATGCCCGCCAACATGGCGCTGCCGATGGCCTCGGGGATGAGATGCGCGACTTTTTCGAACCACCCGGTGAGGCCTGTCAGGGTCAAAAGCGCGCCGCAAAACAAAAAGGCACCGATGGCCTCGGACGGGCTCACGCCGTGCAGACTGAGCACCAAAAGCGCGGCCCCCGGAGTGGACCATGCGGTCAGGATCGGCATCCGGTAACGCAGGGTGAGGATCAAGGTCGAAAGGCCCATGCCCAGCCCCAGCGCCAACATCCAACTGCTGGCTTGCGCCTGACTCAGGCCCAGCACGTCAATGGCCTGAAAGATGATCGCAACGCTGCTGGTGTAGCCCAAAAGCACGGCGATGGCACCAGAGACGAGGTGGGAGAGTTTCAATCCTGACATGGATTTGCACCTTTTGATCGGGAGTTGTGATGCGAACTTGCGTTGGGGTCTGCACCGCCGTAATGTGGACGCTATAGCGCACGAGCGTTATAGCGCACAAGCCCTTTGAAAGCCCTGCCGAGCAAAATGCCAAATCCAGCCCCTGCCCTGCCCATCCAGCTCAACCTCAAATCCATCCGCACCGAGGCAGGTCTCAGCCTGTCGCAAGCGGCGGAGCTGACCGGGGTGAGCAAGGCGATGTTGGGACAGATCGAGCGCGGCGAATCCTCGCCAACACTGGCGACACTGTGGAAACTGGCCAAGGGGTTTCACCTGCCGCTGACCGCCCTCATTGAGGACCGGGTGACGCCTACAACCGCCCGCACAGGTCCGCGCCCCCGGCCTGAGGTGCGGTTTGAGGAGAGCATCAGCTTTCACCCGATTTTTGCCTTTGACCCGATCTTTGGCTCAGAGACATTCTTGATCCGGTTAGAGCCGGGGCAAACCCATGTGTCTCAGCCGCATGACAGCGGTGTGGTTGAGGATATTTTCGTCACCAAAGGCACGATTGAACTTTTGCTGGCAGGGGAATGGACCCGATATCACGAGGGCGACGCGGTGCGATTTGCCGCTGACCAACCGCACAGCTATCGCAACCCAACCCGCGCCCCCGCGCAGTTTCACAACACGTTGCACTATGCGCGCACGCCTGCGTCGCTTTAGCGGCGATAGGCGCGCAAATAATGCCATTCAAAATAGCGTTTGGCCCAATGAAACAGTCGACAGCTTGGCAGGGTGATCGCACGTTTCTCGTTGCGAAACACAAGGATACCCTTGTTGACAGAATCCACGATGCAGACGAGTTCGGATTTGAATTGATGGCTGGCGTCGCGCCCGGCCAACACGTCACCGATATTGGCCACGGCGGCCACCGCTTGTAAATCCGCCTGATGCGCCTGTTTCGCCAACCACGACGGCCCCGGATAAGACCCCGTGTCGCCGACCACATAAGTGTTGGGCCACCCGACCACACGGCATGTCTCATCGGCCTGAACAAACCCGCCCTCGGAGCGCGGCAATTCGGTGTTGTCGAGCCATGTCGGCCCAGTCAGCCCCGACATGAACAACACCAGATCGGCGGGGATGTCTTCGCGTTCGGTCACCACCTTGTCCGCCTCGATACGAATAGGTTTCGCGCCGATATGGATCGAGACATCGCGTTTGCGCATCTCATTCAAAAGACCTTCGACCGCGCGATCTCCAAGCCGTTGCCCGGGACGCTCGGAGCCATTGAAAAACACCAGTTTGAACCTGTCGCGTCGCCCCTGTTGTCGCAACATGGTGTCGATGCCAAAGAGGAATTCGAACATCGGCCCGCCGCGCACCGCTTGCGGCTCTTTCGGGTTGGTGCCAAAGCCCAGCGCAATGGTGCCGCCGTTCATGTCGCGGATGCGGTCGTGGATGATCTGACCGTTGATCGCCCCCTCGCAGGGGATGATCGCATGCTCGGCCAAACCGGGGAGCTTTTTGAGATACCGCCCGCCGGTGGCGATGATCAGGTGATCGTTGGTCAAAGTGCCCGTGTCGGTTTCGACCGTGCGCCCGTTGTCCGAAACCGAAACCACCCGGCCCTCATGCCAATGGACCTTTTCACGGGCGAAAAACCGCGACAGATCGACGTCGATGTCTTTGGCCGAACGAATACCCGATGGCATCCAGATCAGGCTCGGCAAATAGGTCAGGTGGGTGTTGGGGGACACGACGGTGATCTGCGCGTCTATCTTGGCCTTGCGAATTTCGCGCACGGCCGTGAGCGCACCAAAGCCACTGCCAAGGATCATGATATGGGTCATTTACGGGCCTCCGGGGGGCCCATCCCCACAAGGCTCTTAGACGGGCCGAGGCGAAAATGGGCGCATAGCTGTTCAGGTTCATCACTGACATGCGCGGGATCGACCCGAGCTGTCTTTAATCCAAATCAAAGATATATTTTAAAAATACCTAAATGCACTGCGGCGCGATGCCTCGCAATTGACGCCCCTCTGCCATGACCCAAACAACCGCAAATCAAAGCAAATCGAAAAAATCCGATCAAAGCTCCATTTTCCTCTTGCAGCTTCGGGCGGGATTTCATATCTCACGCCTCACCCAAGGACGCGGGCGTAGCTCAGGGGTAGAGCATAACCTTGCCAAGGTTAGGGTCGAGAGTTCGAATCTCTTCGCCCGCTCCAATTTTCCCTCCGATCCCAGATCGGAACCCCAAGGGAAACGTCAGACCCACGTTACGGGACACGCCGAGCGGGCGTAGCTCAGGGGTAGAGCATAACCTTGCCAAGGTTAGGGTCGAGAGTTCGAATCTCTTCGCCCGCTCCATTTCTCTCTCAGAGAATTTGAAAAATCGCGTTGGCGCTCCTCGGGGGCGCTTTTCGCGTTTTTGAGCATCATGTTTTGAATGCCTGATTTGACCCGCTCTGCAACCCACGGGGGGGGGCACCACATCACCACATCCGGGGACAAAACCACCCTACGCGGCCGAGACATGCCGCCTTTTGGACTGTTCGGGAATGCGGTCACAGGCGCTTTGGATATGGCAATTCTCACAAATTTGCGGCGCGCTTTGACGGATCTCGGCGCAATCTGCCTTTGGCGCACAGGAGATTTCTTCGGCGATGGTGACGAGATCCCTGACAGGCGTCCCCACCCCCAGCACACAACGCAGACTGGCAAGACGCGCAAACAGCGTGCTGTCCACAATCACCTCATTGTGCTGACGTTGCGGCTCCCCGACAATGAGCAGGGAGACGATGTCGGGGCAATGAAACTCGGCCATAAGCGCGACAGCCAAACCACTTTCCCGCCCAACCGTCAGATCGAACAGCAGCATATCAAAGGGTTCGGCGCGCAAATACTCCAGCGCCGCCTCGGCAGACATGGCCCGGCGCACGATATGCCCTGCGACACCGAATGCGGTCTGCCAACAGGCCACAGTTTCAAGATCTCCATGCCAGATGAGGATACGCATTGCTTACACACTTCCTTACAACTCCTTAAATTTTGCACACCGAACCTTAAAAACTTCTTAAAAAACTCGATAAAATAAGCACTTTTTACCAAGACACCTTGGCTCACCGGCCCCAGGTCTTGTGTTGTCCGCCAGAGCACATGTTTCAATGCAAACCCTTGCCCTCCATGCTGCTTCTTGGCAAACCCCGCTGCGCGCGCGTATAAGCGGCCAAGACATACGAGGACATGCCCATGCGCCAAGCCACCATCACCCGCAACACGGCGGAAACCGAGATCACGGTCGAGATCAATCTCGATGGGACGGGGGTCTATGACAACCAAACGGGCGTGGGCTTTTTTGACCACATGCTCGATCAATTGTCGCGGCATTCGTTGATTGACATGACGATCCGCGCCGATGGCGACACCCACATTGACGATCACCACACGGTCGAAGACACGGGCATCGCCATCGGTCAGGCTTTGGTCAAAGCGGTTGGTGACAAAAAGGGCATTTGCCGTTACGGCCACTTTGCTCTGGCGATGGACGACACCCAGGTGTCCACCGCGCTGGACCTGTCAGCACGGCCATTTTTGGTCTGGAACGTCGATTTCCCGACCGCCAAAATCGGCACGTTCGACACCGAACTGGTGCGCGAATTCTTTCAGGCGCTTTCAACCCATGGCGGCATCACGTTGCACGTCGATCTGGTGCATGGGATCAATTCGCACCATATCGCCGAAGCCGCGTTTAAATCCGTCGCCCGCGCTTTGCGCATGGCGGTCGAGATCGACCCGCGCATGGCGAACAGCCTGCCCTCCACGAAGGGTGCGCTTTAACGCGCGCCCTCTCCGTCCCTCTTTCAGGACAGCCAAAAACATGCTCACAGCCCTCGTTGACTACAACAGCGGAAATTTACACTCTGCCCATAAAGCCTTTGAACGCATGGCGCGCGAACGCGGTGCGGGCACCATCGTTGTGACCTCGGAACCCGATGTGGTGGCCAAAGCCGATCGCATCGTGTTGCCGGGGGATGGCGCCTTTCCGGCCTGTAAAAACCATCTCTTCACCTATTCCGGCTTGTTTGAAGCGATTGAGGAGGCCGTGGTGCAAAAGGGCCGCCCCTTTATGGGCATTTGCATCGGGATGCAGATGATGGCGTCCTGGGGCCGTGAATATGAGGACACCACGGGCTTTGACTGGATCCCCGGCGAGGTGGTGAAAATCACCCCCTCCGATCCGGCCTTGAAAGTGCCGCATATGGGGTGGAACGATCTGGTGGTGGATCATCCTCATGCGGTCCTTGATGGCGTGGACAGCGGCGATCACGCCTATTTCGTTCACTCCTACCACTTCAAAGTCGAAAACCCGGCGCATCGCCTCGCCCATGTCGATTACGCCGGAGACATCACCGCCATTGTCGGGCGTGACAATATGATCGGCTGTCAATTCCACCCGGAAAAAAGCCAACGCGCCGGGCTGCGCATCGTGTCGAATTTCCTCGGCTGGGCTCCCTAAGGGGCGCGCATTGAAATCACGGCAACACCAAAGGGGTCGCGCCAGATTGAGCGCGGCCCTTGTCATTCACGGTTGCGGCGCTTGCGCTCGGTCGTCTTTGCCGTAGTCGCGCAAAACATGAGCGACGCGCAATCGGTAGGCATCGAACATACCGGTGCGTCCGACGTTCTGCGCCGCTTGGTGATCTGACACCGCCCGCCAGCGCGCCACAGCCGCCTCATCGGTGAAAAACGACAGGGACAACAGCTTGAGCGGATCGGTCAGGCTTTGAAATCGCTCGACGGAAATAAACCCTTCGATCAGTTCCAATTGAGCGCGCAGCACGGCAGCGTGATCGAAATAAAGAGCCTTGCGCCCCGCGGCCGGACAGACCTCAAAGATCACCGCAATCATCGCATCTCTCCTGATGTGGAACCGACATGAGGTGCGGAGGCGAGGCGTAAAAAGGTGCGGTCCTCGGCGCGAATAAACCCTTCGCGCATGGCAAATTCGTAATTTTCCCGCCCCACAGGATCGGAGGCCAAACGGGCGCGGTACGCCTCATAGGCAGCGAGGCTCTCAAGGGTGTAGATCCCATAAGCCAGTGTTGTGGAGCCTTCATGCGGGGTAAAATACCCAATCAAATCCGCACCACAGCGTGGAATGCACTGCCCCCATCTGCGGGCATATTGGTCAAACTGCGCGCGTTTGGTCGGGTCGATCTCGTAGCGGATCACACAGGTCAGCATATTACGTCCTTTCCTCTTTCAAACTCTGGCCCCTTGATACCGTAGGCTGGAGAGGCAATGCTTCGATACGGATCGAAGCATTTGGTGCAGAACAGAGATAGGTTGACCCGATGAAAGAAGGCCCTGACATTTCCCATCTGGCCGCATTGATCGGTGATCCAGCGCGCGCCAATATGCTGACCGCCTTGATGTCGGGACAGGCGCTGACCGCGCGTGAGTTGGCGATAGAAGCAGGGATCACCCCGCAAACCGCCTCGTCGCATTTGAAGAAATTGCAGGAGGGTCAGTTGATCACCCAGCGCAAACAAGGGCGGCACCGCTATTTTGCGCTGGCCGGGCCCGAGGTCAGTGCTGTGCTTGAAAGTTTGATGGGATTGGCCAGCGGCACGGGCCAAAGGCGCAGCCGTGTTGGCCCCAAAGACGCAGCCCTTCGGCACGCGCGGGTCTGTTACAATCATCTTGCCGGGCAACGCGGCGTGCAAATGTATGACAGTCTTTTGCACCAAAAGATGCTTGTGCTCACGCCGAATGGGATGTCTGTAAGCCCGGCGGGTGAGGCCTTTTTGACCGGGTTTGGGGTCGATCTGGTCGCCATAAGCACAGCCCGGCCTCTGTGCCGCGACTGTCTTGATTGGTCTGAACGCCGTTCACATTTGGGCGGCGCCTTGGGCCGGGCCGTGTTGGCGCAGCTCGAAATCAAAGGATGGGCGCGACGGTCCAAAGACAGCCGCGCCGTTTCGTTGACCTCTGAGGGACAGCGCCAGTTTGACCGCGCCTTCCCGCCTCGGGGCCTTACTTGACCCGTGTCCAGGTCTGTTTCTTACAAATCGGCCCGACACAGCCCGCCACTTTCAGCGTGTCACCGTTCAACGCCATTTTGGAACTGAACACTTTGCCAGTGGACGGTTGCCAGATTTTGCCTTTGCCATAGGCACCGCCGCCTTGGGCCAGCATGTCCCAAACGATGGGTTTGCCGATATTTTCGGATTTGATCGGACCGTTGGCGTCAAACGCCTTGGCGATGGTGCCGCAAATCTGTGCCCCGCACGGGGCGATATCGACATAGGCGTAATGCCCATCATCGACCTGAGTTTTCCATGTCCCAACCACCGGATCGGCGGCAAAAGCCGGAGCGGCAAAAGCGACAGCAGCAAGAGCCGCAAGTGCAAATGTCTTCATTGGTATATCCTCCCTATTCTGGTCCGCATCCTGCGAGCGGCACCTATGATCTGGCAAGTCTGACGTTGGGGCAAATCCCATTGCAACACGCGCGCAAGAGGTTTTGCAATCACTGCGCATTCATGGCAAAGGAGCGACGACAGTTTTATGAAAGGCCGCGCCCGATGATCCTCTACCCCGCCATTGATTTGAAAGACGGCCATGCCGTGCGCCTGTATAAGGGCGAAATGGATCAAGCCACAGTGTTTAATGAAAACCCCGCCGCACAGGCGCTGGAATTTGTGAATGCGGGCTGTGAGTGGTTGCATTTGGTCGATCTCAATGGCGCTTTTGCCGGTGAGCCTGTGAACGCGGCCCCCGTCGAAGAGATTCTCAAACAGTGTAAAATCCCCGCCCAGCTTGGCGGTGGCATCCGCGATATGGCCACGATTGAACGCTGGCTGTCCAAGGGTTTACAGCGCGTCATTTTGGGCACTGTTGCGGTGGAAAATCCTGAGCTGGTGCGCGAGGCCGCACGGGCCTTTCCGGGCCATGTCGCGGTGGGCATTGACGCGCGCAAGGGCATGGTCGCAACCAAAGGCTGGGCGACAGAAACCAACGTGACCGCCACCGACCTCGCCAAATCATTCGAGGACGCGGGCGTGGCCGCAATCATCTACACCGACATCAACCGCGATGGCGCGATGAAAGGCCCGAATGTCGAAGAAACCGCCGCTTTGGCCCGCGCCGTGTCAATCCCGGTGATTGCCTCGGGCGGCGTGTCCTCGCTCGACGACCTGCGCAACCTCAAAAATTGTGGCGCGGCCCTTAACGGCGCGATCTCAGGGCGCGCGCTTTACGATGGTGCGATTGATCTGGCCGAGGCTTTGGCGGTGCTCAAGGGCTGATGGCGCGTTATTCGCCCTCTTCCTTCAACGCCTTCTCTTCCTCTTTAAGTCGCTCGGTCTCTTTCTTAAGAGCCTTTTGTTGCTTTTTAATCTCAGATTTGCGCCATTTGGACCACTCTTGGCGCAAAGCCCGCGCGCTTTCGGTGTCAGGGAGCGTAAAAGGCCCTTCAAAAGTGGCATCGGACCACACCCCGAACTGAGTGAGCAAGCGCGTCCCATCTTCGGTACATTCGGCAGTTTTCAGTACGAAATGCCGCCCGCCGATGGGCACAGACAGGATCACCCTCCCCTCCTTTGATTTGAGATCCATCATAGCAAAGCGCCGGTAGACAACACGGGACACCACCTGCACTGAATGACCTGTCCCGAATTTGGCAAAAATATCGGCCCAAGGGATCACCACCTCTGCACCGCCGAAGACCTTTTGCAACAAGGCATTGAGCAAAGTTCTGTCAATCAACCCAGTGCCTTTGATGATCCTCGCATGCATCCGCGCCACTTCCTTTTTTTGGCGCAACGAGGGTTTGTAATCAAAATCAATCGGCGACACACCTGGATCAAGCGGCGCATACAAAAGCAAATTCGTTTCCGCTTTGAACTTTTGGATCAAAGGGCTCGGCGCACTTGGCGTGCCATCGCAATACCATTTTTGAATCACCCGCTTATCCTGTTGCTCCAAAAACAGATTTAAATCGCGATCAGGCACGTCATACGTTAACGGCATGAAGGAAAATTTATGGTCACCAATCTTAATATCCATACATGCGCCCCCGGCTTGTCTCTGAGAGGAGAGGATAGCAAATAATCCGCTTCATTGCACCTTGGCGCAAAGCGCGCTACGCACATAAATCATCGAATGAGGGAACCTATGTCCCGAGTGATCAAAACCCCGCTCCCCAAATCCTCTCGTCTTTGGCCCCATGTCGCCAAAGGCGATTTCATAGATGGGTACGCCGTCGAAAGTACGCTGTCGCCGCGAGAGGCGGCAGAGATTGCGCTTTCCATGCCCGGCTGGGCGGATGCGCTTTTGAGCTTGCGCAACAGGCTCGTCAAACCCTTTGGCCTCAAAACCGAGGTGTCAGAGACCGGCGAGCGCGCGATTTTTCCGGTGGACTATGAAGGCGCGGACGAGCTGATCATCGGCACCAATGACACCCATCTCAACTTTCGGATTTGCATCCACCAACAGGCGGGCCACATCCATATGGCGACATGGGTCCATCGCAACAACGCGCTCGGACATGTCTATCTTATGCTGGTGACGCCCTTTCATGTGCTGATCGTGCGCAGTGGCTTGCGCCGCATCGCACGCGCCCGTTGACCCAGAAACCGCAGCAACACTGATCCAATGTTTGCATCGCCGCACAGGCATGGCTAAGACAGGTCAAAGAAACCCTCACCTTCTTTTGTCCCCAAATATCCATACCGAAACCTTTGGGGGTGAATGGCACAGTCAGGAGCGGCGCAAACGCCCCTTTCTCTCGGACGAATAGGCACATCATGCTCAAAACCCGTATCATTCCCTGTCTCGACGTGGCTGATGGCCGTGTGGTCAAAGGCGTCAATTTCGTCGATCTGATTGACGCCGGTGATCCGGTTGAAAGTGCGCGGGCCTATGATCTCGCGGGTGCGGATGAGTTATGTTTCCTCGACATTCATGCCACGCATGAAAATCGCGGCACCATGTATGATCTGGCCACCCGCACCGCCGAGCAATGTTTCATGCCGCTGACCATCGGTGGCGGCGTGCGCACGCCCGATGATGTGCGCGACCTGTTGTTGGCAGGGGCTGATAAAGTCTCGTTCAACTCCGCCGCCGTGGCCGACCCGGACGTGATCGCGCGCTCTGCCGACCGCTTTGGCAGCCAATGCATCGTCTGCGCGATTGACGCCAAAACCACCGAGTGGGACGAAGACGGCACACCGGTCAAATGGACGATTTTCACCCATGGCGGGCGCAAAGCCGCGCTTGATGCAGAGGGCAACCCGATTGATGCGGTGGAATTTGCCAAGCTGATTGAACGCAAAGGCGCGGGTGAGATCTTGCTCACTTCGATGGACCGTGACGGCACCCGCGCGGGGTTTAACTTGGCGATGACGCGCACCATTGCCGATGCGGTCAACATCCCGGTGATTGCCTCAGGCGGCGTCGGCACGCTCGATCACCTCGTCGAAGGCGTCACCGAAGGCCATGCCAGCGCCGTTCTCGCCGCCTCGATCTTTCATTTCGGGGATTACACCATTCAGGAGGCCAAAGAATATATGGCCGCCAAAGGCATCCCGATGCGGCTGAATTAAGGAAGTCACCATGTCCATCCTGCACGATCTCGAACAGGTCATCCTGTCCCGCAAATCCGCCGATCCAGACGGCTCCTGGACCGCGAAACTTTTGTCCAAAGGCCCGGAGAAATGCGCCGAGAAATTTGGTGAAGAGGCGATTGAGGCTATTATTGCTGCGGTGAAAAATGACCGTGAGAACCTCACCTATGAGGCCGCCGATGTGCTCTATCACCTGCTGGTCATGCTGGCTGCGCGCGATGTGGCGCTTGAGGATGTGTTGACTGAGTTGGCGCGGCGTCAGGGTCTATCGGGGATTGCCGAAAAAGCGGCGCGCACCCCCTAAGACCTAAAGCGTTCCGCCATAACATTGATATGCTTGGCAGCATCACGCCTTTCCCCGGCCTCAGGTTAAAGGCGTGACGCTTTAGGACAGATTCTATGACCAAAACCTTTTTTGCCACACCCACCGATTTCAAATTTCGCAAAGGCTTGGCAGAGCTTCATCGCAAACGCGCCCCTCTGTACATACGGACCCGTGCACTTTGGTACGCTGGCACCATGGCTTTGCTCTTTGGGAGCGCCCTCGCCTATCCGTCAAAATTCGTGGCCTTTGCGCCGATCTTGATCTTTGCAATCACAGCTCTGTATTTTGGGGCGGGCTTCGCCTGGCGCAGACAGATGTTTGCTGGCTTTCAGTCTGCTCCCTATCGTCTGGCGAACACACGCTTTACTCTCGCAGAGGATGGATATTCCGAAGAAAGCGCGTTGCACAGCATGACGTTTCGCTGGAACGCATTCATCGCGGCAGACCAAACAAACGAAGGCATTGCCTTGCTTTTGGCCGACATTGAGTGTCTTGCAATCCCCAAAACCGCCTTTAAGGACGCGGGTGAGATGGCGGAGACGCTCACGGTTATCAAAGCCTATATCGCCGCCAGCCGGGGGTAGAAGGCCCGCAGCCCCCTCCTCACATCCCCAATCGCGGAATCTCAATCGCGGGACAGCGGTCCATCACCACTTCGGCCCCTTGCGCGCGAGCCAAGGCGGCGGCTTTGTCATTGACGATCTCAAGCTGCATCCAAATGTATTTGAGCCCTTTGAGCGCGTGCAGCGCCTCGTCGACCACCTGAGCCACCTCCTCAGAGCGGCGAAAAATATCGACCATGTCGACGGGCTCATGGATGTCGGACAAAGAGGCCACACAGGTCTGACCAAACAATACGCGTCCCGCCTGTCCAGGATTCACCGGGATCACCTTATACCCCCGTGCCGCCAGAAATGTTCCGACCTGATGCGACGGGCGTTCAGGGCGCGGGCTTGCCCCCACAAGGGCGATCACTTTCGTGTCTTGCAGGATGCGGATGATGTCGGAGTCGGTCAATTGGTCTATTGTGCTCATGCAGAAATCATAGCCCAGATTGGCAAAAGAAAAAAGCCCGGGCACGAGGCCCGGGCATAAGGTGTGGAACGAGGGACAGTTGAGAGCAACATGCGTGTTCCGACGCACGTCTCAAACTCAAAGATAGGGTGTGAGGCTCAGATGTTAAGATCTTGTAAGAAAAACGTGAACACAGTGTGAACTCTACGGACGAAACCGCCGCTGTTAGCGCTTAGATGCGGCATAGAGTGCGACGGCGGCGGCATTCGAGACATTGAGCGAACCAAAATCGCGCGCAAACGGGATTTTCACCAGTTGATCCACCGTCTCTTTGGTTTTTTGACGTAGACCCGGCCCTTCGGCCCCCATCACCAGCGCCACAGCCCGCCCCGCACAGCCGGTCAGCGCCTCATCCAGCGTCACCTCTGCCTCACCATCAAGACCAAGACAGACAAAACCCATTTCTTGCAATTTCACGATCGTATCGGACAGATTGCGCACCCGCAGATAGGGTTGGCGTTCCAACGCGCCTGAGGCGGTTTTGGCCAAGGCCCCGGTTTCGGGGGCGGCATGGCGCGCGGTGGCAATCACCGCTTCGGCGCCAAACACTTCGGCCGAACGCAAAACGGCACCGACGTTATGCGGGTCAGTGACTTGATCAAGCAAGACAACCGTCGGCGCGCCGCTTTGCCCTGCGCCTGAGGCCAAACAGATCTCTTCGACCGAGCCCCAATTGAGCGCTTTGACCTCCAAAGCTGCGCCTTGGTGCACCGAGCCCTGATCAATCGGCACGTTGAATTTGCGCGGATCGGTCAGTTCGGGCTCCATGCCAGAGGCCTCAATATCATCGGCCAATTTGTCATAGGCGTTTTTGGTCACCACGAGGCGCAATTTTTCACGCGCCGGATTGCGCAGCGCATCGCGCACCGCATGAAGACCGAACAACCACACGGTCGCAGCCTCCGCTTTGCGCTTGGCTTGCTCTTTTTCGACGACCCACTGTGGCTTTTTCATGATGCTTTCATCCCTGTTCAAAAGGCTTTCCCCTTCCTGCCGTGCGCAATCTCCAAGCACAAGCATCCTTTTGGCATTTTTCCTGTTGACGCCCCCCGATCCCGATTGTATCCACCCCCCCACACGACGCGGTGCAACACGCACCTTGATGCCTCTCAGGCATCACTTCGTGGGCGACGGGCTGCAAGGTGCGGCAGCGGACTGTAACTCCGCCGGGGAGACCCACGCCTGGTTCGATTCCAGGGTCGCCCACCATTCATCTTTTTCGTGCAATAATATCAACGCCCTACGGGGCAGTTTTGTAAACCTATCAGGCAGGTTTTACAGTCTTTGTTCGCGTTTCTTTCCGTTCCATCGCTGCAACGGCCCGTTCGGCTAGGTGAAATCGGTTCGCCGCAACCGTGTAGCGGGTGACTTCGGCAAGCGTTTGATGCCCACTGATAGCCATGATCTCATGCGCATTGCACCCGGCTTCCGCGAGACTGCGGCATGTCGCCTTGCGCAATCCATGCGGGGAAAGCCCATCGCCGCAACATCCGTTTGCGGCGCTCAATGACCGTCGCGCTGGGCATCAGGTCGAACGCGCGCTTACATTGCTGAACCGTTGCAACCTGCTTACGCTTGGATGTATGGGCGACGCGACGTTCCGCTCGGCTCAGATTGAAATATTCCACGCCCGTAAAGCTTGCGGATTGGTGGGCGACGGTATTGGATGACCTTAGACAAAACTAAGGGGGGTGAGCCGTGTCTGAGCGCAGTAGAGAAGACTTAGTCCGTAACCGCTCAGCGCTGGCACAATGGACGGGCAGGTGCGTTTGCTCAAAACGTTCTTTGTTTGGCTCTCACAGCAACAAGGCTACAAAAGCCGTCTCAGCCATATTCCGTTTTCTGCGCCCCCATCGGCTATAAGTATAAAAAGACAGGCTCACATGGCAAACTTCTGACCCGTGACGAGCCTGTCGCCTCGATCATCCAAGAGGCGCTGGAAGGTTATGCGTCTGGGCGGTTTGGCTCTCAGGTGGAGATCAAGAGGTTCTTCGAAGATCAGCCCGAGTTTCCCAAAGACATGCCCAACGGACAAATCCGCCAACAGAAGGTCTCCGACATTCTGAACCGTGTTATCTACGCAGGATATATCGAGCATGAACGCTGGGGCATTTCGCGGCGCAAGGGCCATCATGAGCCGATCATCTCATTGGAAACCTTTGAGGCCATTCAAGAGCGCAAACGCGGCAAAGACATCGCGCCCAAGCGTGTCGATATCAGAGAGGACTTCCCGCTGCGAGGGATCGTCCTCTGTGCTTGTTGCGACCATCCGATGACGGCCTATTGGGCCAAGAGTGCCTCGGGCAAGCGCTATCCTTACTTCAACTGCCAAACGCGGGATTGTTCCGAGTATCGCAAGGGCATTCGTGCTGAAAAGATCGACGCTGGCTTTGAAACGATCCTGCGCGCGATGTCACCGAACAAGACGATGATGGATATTGCCATCGCCATGTTGAAAGACGCATGGGGCCAGCGGAGCGATCAGGCCTCGCAGGCGAAGTCCGCGCTCAAACGCCAGATTAAGGACTTGGACAAACAACAGGACGCTTTACTGGAACGTCTGGTCGAAACCACGAATCCAAAGGTCATGACGGCACTGGAAGCGAAGGTGTCGAAGATCGAAGAGGAGAAACTTTTGCTCGCTGATAAACTGTCCCAAAAGGCCAGTCAGAAGAAGCCCCTCGCCGAAATTATCGAACTTTTGCGCGACTTCCTCTCAAACCCTTGGAATATCTACGAAAACGGGTCACTCGCGGTGCGCAAAACCATCCTGAAAATGGCATTTGCATCACCCTTGGCCTATGACCGTAAAAACGGTTATCGAACTCCGCAAGTGTCTGTTATATTTGAGTTTTTTGAGAATTTCACAGCAAAATGTGAAATGGTGCCCCCACACGGACTCGAACCGCGGACCTACTGATCAGTGACCCTACCGAGCCATTCTTACCTGCTTTCAAGAGGTAAGCGGCGTTTGGGCGCGCGGTTTCAAACAGCTTTTCAAACGTGGGCGAATAACTGAGCGGAAAGGTCGGCGAAGATCAAGTAAATACGCTGATTGGGTTACATGCCTAATGCGACAAGCAGCCAATCCTTCAAGGAACCAAGCAGCACTGCCATTTTCCCCCAGTAAGGAGACGTGAGAACAGCAGCAGGTAGCCCATAAGCTGCTGCTGTGCCAAGGTTCTTGCCAAATGATTTGCAGAACTCTTCGATAGTGGTGTCAATTTTACCAGCTACCCAACCTACTGCTTTGTTGAGAAACGACGCCTTCTTTGCCACAATCTCGACGTTTGGCTGATCTGAAGCCAGCTCTGCCGCAATTGCATCAATACTTTCCACAGTTACTTCTAGATCATCACCGTGCAGTTCAAACTCTTCGGGCGGATGGTTGTGACCAATGCCTCCATGTGAAGGGGGTTTGGGTAACGCATCCTTCAACTCGGCAATCTGATCAAGGACAATCGCGCGCGCTGCTTTCTCCTCTGCACTGTTGATCCCAGTCGCAGGTTCGGCAGCGGCGATCTCGCCAAGTTGCTCGAATGAAGCCTCATCATCCGGCGGATAGTCATCCGCAACCGCATCCTCATAGAAGTCAACACTGGCTTGGTGCCGTGGAGAGGGCGCCCAATCGAAAAGGCCATCACTTTGAATTTCTTCAACCGCAGCCATCAGGGCGTCTTCCGGTACAACATCTTCAAAATTGCCCCGTAATTCTTCTTCGGCGTTGTATGGCCCCCCTTTGATATAGAGGTAGCCGCCTTCACGACTATTGTATGGGGTTTCATTGGCCGGATCTTCGTAAAGATAGTGAAACCACTCAACTAGAAGTTTGACCAATGATCCTCTGGTCAAAGCCGCTGCCCACTCGGGATTGTCTTTTAGCCTTTCACGCAAGCCAACTGGCCTGACCTGCTCCCCTGAAAAGTCCGGCGTTTTAAGTTAGCCTGTTC